>Ga0209798_10001030_pt1 | contig 17007 bp, 13 predicted proteins | sample DOMMetBare3Fresh_FD_187475 | JGI IMG/M metagenome (GOLD analysis project Ga0209798, IMG submission 187475) | Wetland sediment microbial communities from St. Louis River estuary, USA, under dissolved organic matter induced mercury methylation -... | ecosystem: Environmental > Aquatic >...
ACCGAACCAGCAGGCCATCCCCGCCGTCGAGTACCTGATGAGCAAGGACGGCGGCGCCGCCAAGCGCTGGGTGCTGCTGGGCACCGACTACGTCTACCCGCGCACCACCAACAAGATCCTGCGCGCCTTCCTGAAGAGCAAGGGCGTGGCCGAGGCCGACATCATGGAGGAGTACACCCCCTTCGGCCATGCCGACTACCAGTCGATCATCGCCAAGATCAAGAAATTCTCCAGCGAGGGCAAGAAGACGGCGGTCGTGTCCACCATCAACGGCGACTCCAACGTGCCCTTCTACAAGGAGCTCGGCAACCAGGGCCTGAAGGCCAAGGACGTGCCCGTGGTGGCGTTCTCGGTGGGTGAGGAAGAGTTGCGCGGCGTCGACACCAAGCCGCTGGTCGGCCACCTCGCGGCGTGGAACTACTTCCAGTCGATCAAGTCGCCGGCCAACGACGAGTTCATCAAGAAGTGGAGCGCCTACGCCAAGGCCAAGGGCATCGCCGGCCACAAGGACAAGCCGCTGACCAACGACCCGATGGAGGCCACCTACCTGGGCATCATGATGTGGAAGCAGGCGGTCGAGAAGGCCAAGAGCACCGACACCGACAAGGTGATCGCCGCGATGGCCGGCCAGACCTACAAGGCGCCCTCGGGCATCACGTCCAAGATGGACGAGAAGAACCACCACCTGCACAAGAGCGTGTTCATCGGCGAGGTGCAGGCCGACGGCCAGTTCAAGGTGGTGTGGAAGACGCCGGGCCCGGTGCAGGCCGACCCGTGGAGCGACTACATCCCCGAGAACAAGGACAAGAAGAACGAACCAGTCGTGATGGCCAAGAAGTAAGGCCATCGGCATGTCCCGCCTGAAAGGTCTCTCCGGAGACCTTTTGTTTGTGCTCACGCTGGTGCTGGCGATGGTGTTCGCGCTGGTGGGCACCGCGTTCTCGATGACGCCCGAACAGGCCGCGCGCATCGCCTCCGGCGACAGCGACGACCGCATCGCAGCCTTGAACGAAGTCGTGGCCGCGGGCGACGCTGCGCTCGTGCCCTTCGTGCAGGCGCTGCTGGCCGACGAGGTGAAGGTCGCGGGCGGGCGGGCCCTGATTGTGCGCGACGGCAAGGCGGTCGAGGCCGCGAGCGGCGCGCCGGTCAAGCTGCCCGACGACGCCGAGGACGTGGTCAACAACAACCGCATGCGCAGCGAGCTCGAGGCGGCGGTCGCCGCGCTGTCGCTTCTCGCGCCCGAGCGCGAAGCGCGCGCCCAGGCGATCGTCGCGCTGAAGGACCAGGCCGACGAGGGCAAACTGCCGCTGATCGAGAAGGCTTACGCCGCCGAGGCCGACCCCCAGCTCAAGGCCCGGTTGGCGCTGCTGCGCGCAACGGTGCTGATCGCCTCGTCCGACAAGGCCAAGCGGCTCGACGCCGTGCGCGAACTGGCGGCCAGCCCGTCGCCGGCGACTCGGTCGCTGTTGCTCGAGCGCGCGAGCACCGAGGACGACGCCGAGGTCAAGGCCGCGCTGAAGGGGGCGATCGACGCGGTGCAGTCGCGCCTGGCCTGGGGCGAGCGCCTGGGCGTGCTGTTCACCGGCGCGTCGCTCGGCTCGATCCTGCTGCTGGTGGCGCTCGGCCTGGCCATCACCTACGGCCTGATGGGCGTCATCAACATGGCGCATGGCGAGCTGTTGATGATCGGCGCCTATGCCACCTACGTGGTGCAGAACCTGTTCCGCAGCCACGCGCCCGGCGCGTTCGACTGGTACGTGCTGGCCGCGATCCCGGCGTCGTTTCTCGCGGCGGCGCTGGTGGGCGCGCTGATGGAGCGCACCGTGATCCGCTGGCTGTACGGCCGTCCGCTCGAAACGCTGCTGACCACCTGGGGCATCAGCCTGATCCTGATGCAGACCGTGCGCTCGATCTTCGGTGCGCAGAACGTGCCGGTGGAGAACCCGTCCTGGCTGTCGGGCGGCATTGCCGTGCTGCCCAACCTGACGCTGCCGTACAACCGCCTGGCGATCCTCGTCTTCGCGGCGCTCGTGCTCGCCGGCGTGGCGCTGCTGGTGGCGCGCACGCGGCTGGGCCTGTTCGTGCGCGGCGTGACGCAGAACCGGCCGATGGCCGCCTGCATGGGCGTGAACACCGCGCGCGTGGACACCTACGCCTTCGCGCTCGGCGCCGGCATCGCCGGGCTGGCCGGCTGCGCGCTGGCGCAGGTGGGCAACGTCGGGCCCGACCTCGGCCAGAGCTACATCGTCGACTCGTTCATGGTCGTGGTGCTGGGCGGCGTGGGCCAACTCGCGGGAGCGGTCGTCGCCGGCCTCGGCCTGGGCGTGCTCACGAAGGTGCTCGAGGGCTGGCAGGGCGCCGTGCTGGCCAAGATCATGGTGCTGGTGCTGATCGTGCTGTTCATCCAGAAGCGGCCTTCCGGGATCTTTGCCCTCAAAGGCCGCAGCGCCGACGCATGACCCCCCCCCGTAGCGCCTTCGGCGCTCCCCCCCAGGGGGGCGTCGCCAGCGGACCGGCGGAGCCGGATCCGCGGCGCCTGCTTGGCGCGCGCGGCTGGGTTGGTGTGTTGCTCGCCGTTGTCTTTGTCGGCGTCGGCCTGCCTGTGCTGAATCTCGTCGTCCCCGATGGCAGCCTGCTGCACCTGCCGGACTTCTACGTCAGCCTGATCGGCAAGATCCTCTGCTACGCGATCTGCGCGCTGGCGATCGACCTGATCTGGGGCTATGCCGGCATCCTCTCGCTCGGGCACGGCCTGTTCTTCGCGCTCGGCGGCTACGGCATGGGCATGTACCTGATGCGCCAGATCGGCCGCGAAGGCCAGTACCGCTCGGACCTGCCGGACTTCATGGTGTTTCTCAACTGGAAGGAATTCCCCTGGCATTGGGCGCTGTCGGACTCGTTCGTTGCGCAGATGCTGCTGGTGGTGGGTGTGCCCGGGCTGCTGGCTTTCGTGTTCGGCTACTTCGCCTTCCGCTCGCGCATCAAGGGCGTGTACTTTTCGATCATCACGCAGGCGCTGACGTTCGCCGCCATGCTGCTGTTCTTCCGCAACGAGACCGGCTTCGGCGGCAACAACGGCTTCACCGACTTCAAGCGCATCCTGGGGATCCCGATCACCACGCCGCAGATGCGCGTGGCGCTCGCGGTGATCTCGGGGCTCACGCTGATCGGCCTTTTCGTGATGGCGCGCGCCATCGTCACGAGCAAGTTCGGGCGCGTGCTGCAGGCCATCCGCGACGCCGAGAGCCGCGTCATGTTCACGGGCTACGACCCGATCGCCTACAAGCTCGCGATCTGGACGCTCTCCGCCGTGATGTGCGCCGTGGCCGGTGCGCTGTACGTGCCCCAGGTGGGCATCATCAACCCGAGCGAGATGAGCCCGGCCGCGAGCATCGAGATGGCGATCTGGGCCGCGGTGGGCGGGCGCGGAACGCTCGTCGGGCCGATCGCGGGCGCCTTCTTCGTCAACGGCGCCAAGAGCTGGTTCACCGCGGCGTTCCCGGAGTTCTGGCTGTTCTTCCTGGGGGCGCTGTTCATTGCGGTGACGCTGTTCCTGCCGAACGGATTGATCGGCCTGCTCAAGAGGAGCAAGGCATGACGCCCGAGCTGATGGAAGAGGGCACACGGCGCCGCGAAGCCTATGCGCGGCGCCAGGCCGAGATCGCCGCGCGTTCGGGCGACCGCAGCGCCGCCTATGGCCGGGTGCTGCGCGCCGGCGTTCCCGACTTCGCGCACGGCGTGGCGCTGTACCTCGACGACGTGACGGTGAGCTTCGACGGCTTCAAGGCGCTCAACGCCCTGTCGCTGGCCATCAACGTCGGCGAGCTGCGTTGCATCATCGGCCCCAACGGCGCGGGCAAGACGACGATGATGGACTGCATCACCGGCAAGACGCGGCCCGACACCGGCAAACTCTCGTTCGGATCGAACATCGACCTGCTGCGCCTGGCGGAGGCCGACATCGCGCAGATCGGCATCGGCCGCAAGTTCCAGAAGCCCACGGTCTACGAACGCCTGTCGGTGTTCGAGAACCTGGAGCTCGCGCTGGCCGCCGACCGGCGCGTTCGCGCGTCGCTGTTCTCGCGGCTGACGGGCGAGCAGCTCGACCGCATCGGTGCGGTGCTCACGCGCATCCACCTCAAGGACGAGGCGCAGCGCACCGCCGGGCTGCTGTCCCACGGCCAGAAGCAGTGGCTCGAGATCGGCATGCTGCTGATGCAGAACCCCAAGCTGCTGCTGCTCGACGAACCGGTGGCCGGCATGACGGACGAAGAGACCGAGCGCACCGCCGAGCTGTTCCTGAGCCTTGCGGGCGAGCACTCGCTGGTGGTGGTCGAGCACGACATGAAGTTCGTCGGGCAACTCAGCGAAGGACACAGGAAGGTCACGGTGCTGCACGAGGGGCGCGTGCTGGCCGAAGGCACGCTCGACGAAGTGCAGGCCAATCAACAGGTGGTCGAGGTGTACCTCGGGCGGTAGCCCGAGGGATACCTTCGGTGGAACACCATGCTCGGCGTCAAGGACCTGAATCAGTACTACGGCGGCAGCCACATCCTGCGCGGCCTCGGCTTCGAGGCGCAGGTCGGCGAGGTGACCGTCGTGTTGGGGCGCAACGGCGTGGGCAAGACCACGCTGCTCAAGAGCATGATGGGTCTTGTGGCGGTGAAGTCGGGCACCATCACGCTCGACGGCACCGACATCACCCACGTGCCGCCGTACGAACGCGTGCGCCGCGGCGTCGGCTTCGTGCCGCAGGGGCGCGAGATCTTCGGCCGACTGACGGTGCAGGACAACCTGCGCATGGGGCTGGCGTCGCGCCCGAGCGGCACGCCGATCCCGGCCGAGCTGTTCGAGTTGTTCCCGGTGCTCAAGCAGATGATCCGGCGCCGCGGCGGCGACCTGTCGGGCGGGCAACAGCAGCAGCTCGCGATCGCACGCGCACTGGCCGCGGGCCCGAAGCTGCTGCTGCTCGACGAGCCCACCGAAGGCATCCAGCCGAGCATCATCAAGGACATCGGCCGAGTGATCCGCATGCTGGCCGAACGCAAGACGATGGCCATCGTGCTGGTCGAGCAGTACTACGACTTCGCCGCCGAGCTGGCCGACCAGTACCTGGTGATGGAACGCGGCGAGATCGTGATGCGCGGCCGCGGCAAGGACATGGAGCGCGACGGGGTTCGGACACGCATGTCGATCTGAGCGGCGCGAACGCCGTCGCCGGCAGGCCGCACACGTCCCGCGTGTCCGTCAGGTCGACCAGATTCGCGGCGCGGACTCGTCCAGGTCCCAGCACAGCCGGCGCCAGCGGGCACGCTGCCTGACCAGGCGCGCCCACAGCGGCTCCATCGCGTCGCCGAGCGCGCGCCAGACCACGAGCCCGGGCGCGGGTGCGGTGCTGCCCTCGAGATCTGAGGCCTCCTCGCGTGCCGCCTCGAGCAGGGCGTCGCGCCGTGCGGTCGGCAGGCCGCCGCCCGCGGCGCACCACAGCGTGGCCATCGCCTTGCGCCCGGCCAGGCCGAGCGGGGATTCGAGCAGCCGGCGGTCTGCGGCGTCGATCACGCCGCGTTCGAGCCACCGACCCGGCCACTCGATGTGCTGCGTGAAGCGGCCGTTCGCGAACGGCGCCTGCGATGCAGGCAGCCCCAGGCACAGCAGGTCGGCGCCGATCATCGTCGCGCCGTCGGCGAGCGCGAAGCTCACGCGGTTCTCGGCCAGGCAGCCGTCATAGGCCAGCGTGGCCATCGGCAGCCACTCGAGACGGGCATCGCGGCCGACGTCGATGCGGATCGTCTGCACGGCCGGCGCGCCGGCGCTGCGGTAGAAGCGCGTCGCTCCCGGCGTCGTGATCAGCGCGTGCGCGCCCGGCTCGAGCGCGACGTCGATGTCGAGCGCATCGCCGCCGGCAATGCCGCCCGGCGGATGCACCAGGACGTGGTGGCAGATGCCCGGGCCTTCGGGGTAGAGCGCCTTGAGCACGCGCAACGGACCGTCGTGCAGGTCGCTGGCCACGCAGCGGCCCTGGCCGTCGCGGCGGTAGCGCAGCGCCAGATGGCCGTGCCAGGACGCCGTGTTCAACCGCGCCAGAAATCGCGGTGCAGCGCCGCGATCTCTTCCTCGACCGCGGACACCGGGCCGATCACCTGGATGTCCTTCTGGCCGCGCGCGAAGACCTCCCGGCACGGCAGGTCCAGCGTGGGGTTCTCGGCGTGGCGCCCTGTCATCTGCAGCAACCGGCGCTCGCTCATGGCATAGACCAGACGGCCGATGTGCGCCCAGTACTGCGTGCCCGCGCACATCGCGCAGGGTTCCACCGTGGTGACCAGCGTGCAGCCCCAGCGCGTGGCCTCGTCGAAGCGCCGTGCCGCCTCGCGCGCGAGCACGGCCTCGGCGTGCTCGACGGTGTCGACGTTGCCCTGCTCGAGCAGCACCGTCTCGCCATCGGCGGCCACCAGCACCGCGCCGAACGGGTGGTGACCGGCGTCGAGCGCGGCGCGAGCCACCGCGTTGGCGCGGCGCACCGCACGGACGATCTGGGTCTCGTTCATGCGATCACGCCGCTTGCGAGCCGCGATGCGCCCAGCCGGTGGTGCGGCGCTCGACCCACGAGAACAGCTCGTACATCGCCATCGCCATCACGCCGATCGTCACCAGGCCGGCGAAGGCCAGCGGAATGCGCTGCTGGCTGCCGGCGCTGTTGATCAGGTAGCCGATGCCCGAGTCGCCGGCGGTCATCTCGGCCAGCACCGTGCCGACGAAGGCCAGCGTGATCGCCACCTTGAGCGAGCCGAAGAAGTACGGCATCGAGCGCGGCAGCCCCACCTTGACCAGCACGTCCCAGCGCCGCGCGCCGAGCACGCGCAACACGTCCTCCAGCTCGGGCTCGAGCGTGGCCAGCCCGGTGGCGATGTTCACCGTGATCGGGAAGAACGAGATCAGGAAGGCGGTCAGGATGCCGGGGCCCAGGCCGATGCCGAACCACACCACGAGGATCGGCACGATCGCGGCCTTGGGCACCGCGTTGAAGGCCACCATCAGCGGGTACAGCGCGGTGTAGGCCAGGCGCGAGCTGCCGACCAGGAATCCGAGCAGCACGCCCACCGCGATCGCCAGGCCGAAGCCCAGCATCGTGACCCAGAAGGTCTTCCACGCCGCTTCGAGCAACGCGCCCTTGAAGGCGACGAACTCGCGCGCGATCTGCGACGGGCTCGGGAAGATGAACTCGGCGATGCCGAAGGCGCTGACGATCGCCTGCCACAGCAGAAGCACTGCGGCCAGCACGACCAGCGGCGACCAGCGCTCCAGGGTCTTGCCGACCTTCACGGCGCCGCCTCCGTGCCTGCCTTCGATTCCTTGCCGCGACCGGCGCCGATGTGGCCGCGCAGCTCGTGCACGATGTCGATGAAGTGGGGCGTGTAGGTGATCTCCAGGTCGCGCGGGCGCGGCAGGTCGATCTCGCGCCGTTGGACGAAGCGGCCGGGGCTGCGGCTCATCACGTAGACCGTGTCGGCCAGGAACACGCTCTCGCGCAGGTCGTGCGTGACGAGGATGACGTTGAATCTCTGCGTGGCCTGCAGGTCGCGCAGGATGCACCACAGATCCTCGCGCGTGAATGCATCGAGCGCGCCGAACGGCTCGTCGAGCAGCAGCAACTTCGGCTCGTGCACCAGCGCGCGGCAGATGCTGGCGCGCTGCTGCATGCCGCCCGACAACTGCCACGGGTACTTGTTCTCGTAGCCGGACAGGCCCACGCTCGCGAGCAAGGCGCTGGCCTTGTCGGCGTACTCGACGCGGCGGGCCTTGAAGTTCGAGCGGTACGGCTCGACGATCTCCAGCGGCAGCAGGACGTTGTCGAGCGTGGTGCGCCACGGCAGCAGGCTGGGCGCCTGGAAGGCCATGCCGCTGATCTTCAGTGGCCCGGTCACCGGCGCGCCGCCGATCGCGATGCTGCCGCGGCTCGGCATCTTCAGCCCGGTGGCCAGCTTCATGAAGGTCGACTTGCCGCAGCCCGACGGACCGACGATGGCGACGAACTCACCCTCGTGCAGCGACAGCGAGATGTCCTCGACGGCGTAGTGGCCCTGCGCGAGCAGCTCGTCGTTGTAGGCCAGCCAGACGTTGCGGAACTCGACGAACGACATGGCGGCCAGAGTCCTACCGCTTCGCCGGCGGCAGGATGTTGAGCTCCGCCTTGGAGGGCAGGAAGGCATCGGACCATACCGCCGACGGGTCGACACGGGTCTTGGTCGCGAACGCGTCGCTCACCTGCGAGGCCATCAGCGACAAGCGGCCGGGCACGACGACGCCGAAGCCCTCGGCGCGGGCGTCGGCGCTCGCGACCACGGCATCGATCGCCATCCGCAGGCGGCGCTTCTCCAAGTCGACATTGATGATGCCGTCGCGCGCCTTGACGTACTCGATCGCCGCGTCCGGATTGGCCATCACCTCCTTCGCCCCCTTGGTGAAGGCCGCGAGGAAGGCCTTCACCGCCTGCGGCTGCTCCTTGAGCATCTTCGGCGTGGCGATGATCACGTTGCCGTACAGCTTCACGCCGTTCGACGCATAGGGGAGGATCACGACGTCCTCGGCCTTCACGTTGCGCGCCTCGAGGTTGAGCAGCGAGGTGAACGAGAAGCCGGTGATGGCATCCACGTCGCCGCGCGCCAGCATCGTTTCGCGCAGCGGCGGGTCCATGCTGGTCCAGGTCACGTTCTGGACGTTGTTGGCCTTGGCAAAGATCGGGAAGCCGCGCCGGCCGGCGTCGAACACCGGTGCGCCCAGCTTCTTGCCCGACAGATCGGCGGGCTTGGCGATGCCACTCTTCTTCAACGCCAGCACCGCGGCCGGCGTGTTGTTGTAGACCATCATCACCGCCACCGGCTTGTTCGGCGCGTCGGGGTTGTTGGCGTGAAACTCCATCAGCGCGGCCAGGTCGGCGAAGCCCATGTCGTAGGTGCCGCTGGCCACGCGCTGCACGGTGCCGCCCGAGCCGTTGCCCGCGTCGATCGTGACGGCCAGCCCCGCGGCCTTGTAGTACCCCTTGACGTCGCTGGCCAGGAACAGCGCGGCCGGGCCCTCGAAACGCCAGTCGAGCTGGAACTTGATCGGCGTCTGCGCCTGGGCGATGGGCAGGGCCAGAGCGAGTGTCGCCGAGGCGGCGAGCATGACCGAGAGGCGGCGGGTCAGCGGCGGGAGCGATGTCATGCGGGTTTCCTTGTAGAGCGGGCCGGCACGGGCTGCAACGGGGTTTCGCGGGGCTGAGGGATTGTCGATGCCGGCAAGGGCATTGCCCATCGGGGCGAATGCCTGCGTCGCGTGACCATGCGGCGGTGTTTGCCCGATGCAATGTCCATGCCGCCACGTCTAGAGTGGGCATCGTCGGCTGGCCGGGACAGTGGCTTGCCCGTGCCATCCATCGTGACCCAACGACCTCCGACCCTCGCCTGGCTGATCCTGCGATTCACCGGGTTGATTACCCTGCTTGCGCTGGTCCTGTTCGCCGTGCGCTGGACGTTCGCCCCCAGCGAGGCGCAGGAGGTACAGCGTCTGTACGGGGCCAGCGCCCAGTTGGTGGCGCGCGCATGGGAGCGCCACGCGGCCCAGGTGCCGGCGCCGGGCGACGTGGCGAGCCTGCGCGCCGAGTGGCGCCGGGATGAACCCCGCCTGCGCGCGGTGCAGGCCTTCGGCGCTGACGGCAGCGCGCGTGAGGCCAGTCCGTCGTCGGCCCAAGGCATACCCACACCGACGGACATGCCGCTGCAGCCCGACGCGGGCTGGCGCGCCTGGGGCGGCACCGGCTGGGTCACGGGCGTGGCGTCGTACGTTCTCGACGTGGCGCTGCCCGACGGCCAGGTGTTGCGGCTGGCGTTCGATGGCCAGCCGTTGCACGAGCTGTGGCTGGCGCGCACGGTCCCGGGGTTGCTGGTGATCGCGCTGGCCAGTGGTTTGATGGTGGTTGCGTTCTGGTGGCAGATGCGACCCGGCGTCGCCGCGCTGGCGGCGTTGGCGCGCTTTGCCGAGCGCCTGCCCGACGTGGGTGCCGTGCGGCCGCCGCTTGCGGTGTCGCCCATCGCCGAGCTCGATGCATTGCGCCAGGCGCTGCTGCAGGCGGCCGCGGCGCTGGACACCGGCCGGCTCGAGCTCGAGTCGCAGCGCGCGCTGCTGCGCGCGGTGATCGACGCGTTGCCGGGCGGCGTGGCCTTGAAGGCCAGCGACGGCAAGCTGCTGCTGGTGAACAAGCACACCGCCGCGCGATTCGGCCGCACCCCGGCGGATTCCGAGGGGCGCACGCTCGACGAGCTGTCCAGCGCCCGCGCCGCCGATCTGAGCGCCCAGATGGCGCAGCTCGATCGCCAGCTGCTCAAGGCCGGCCGTGGGTCGATCGTGACGCCGGCCGCGGACCGGCTGGGCGACGGCATGCACACGCAGATCACCAAGACGCTGCTGCACGTGGCGGGCCACGACCAACCGTTGATCCTCACGACGACCACCGACGTGACCGACCTGCACCGCTCGCAACGCGAAGCCCAGGACGCGCAGAAGCTTCTGCGCGCGGTGTTCGACGCCGACGACGCACAGATCTACCTGAAGGACATCGACGGCCGTTTCGTTGCGACCAACGCCAGCATGCTGCGCTACTGGGGACTGTCGCAGGAGCAGGTGATCGGACGCAGCTCGATCGAGGTGTTCGGCGACCTGCCGGGCGTGCGCGCAAGCCTCGAGTGGGACCGCCGCGCCTGGTCCGGCGCCCAACCGTTCGAGATCGAGCAGCGCATCGACGGCCGCGACGGCGCGGCGGACTTCATGATCTCGCGCCGTCTGGTGACCGGTCCCGACGGACGCGCGTTGATGCTGGCGGTGGCGCGCGACGTGACCGCATTGCGCGACCAGGCGCGTCGCCTGCAGCACCAGGAGCGTCTGATCCGCGACGTGATCGACCTCGAGGACCAGTTCATCGTCGTCAAGGACGCGCAGCTGCGCTACGTCCTCGTCAATGCCGCGTTCTGCCGCGCGGTCGGGCTCCCGGAGCGTGAACTGATCGGCCGCACGCCCGAGCAGATCTTCCTGGACCAGCCCTACGTCGGCGGCGTCGTCGCGGCCGACCTGCGCGTGCTCGCGGAGAGGGTGCCGGTGGTGCAGGAAGACACGTTCGACCTTGTCGGCCGGGGCTTGCGCCGCTATCTCGCGGCACGCCGGCCGATCACCTTGGTCGACGGCACGACCGGCGTGCTCGCGATCATCCGCGACGTGACCGCCGAGCGCGCCGACGAGGCGGCGTTGCGCGAGGCGATGGCGCGCGCGCAGGCCGCCGTGGAGGCGCGCAGCCGCTTCCTCGCCAACATCAGCCATGAAGTGCGCACGCCGATCAACGGCATGATGGGCCTCACGGACCTGGTGCTGGCCAGTCCGCTGAACGCGCAGCAGAAGGAGTGGTTGCGGCTGGCGCGCGCCTCGGCGCAGGGGTTGCTTGCGATCGTCAACGACATCCTCGACCTGTCGAAGATCGATGCCGGTGCGCTGACGATCGAACACGCCGCGTATGACCTGCACGGCCTGCTGGTCGAGATCTGCCGGCCGATGGCGTTGCGCGCGCACGCCAAGGCTTTGAGCTTCTCGCTCGTCTTCGGCGCCGATCTGCCGGAAACCGTGGTCGGCGATGCGGGCCGGCTGCGCCAGGTCGTCGGCAACCTGGTTGGCAACGCCGTGAAGTTCACACCGAGCGGGCAGGTCACCGTGCGTGCGGGCCTGGCACGCAACCCCGACGGTGCGATGCGGCTGGTGATCGATGTCGAAGACACCGGGCCGGGCATTGCGCCGGACATGCAGGCGCTCATGTTCGAGCCGTTCACGCAGGCCGACGATTCGATGACGCGACGCTTCGGCGGCGTCGGCCTGGGCCTGGCGATCTGCCGCCAGCTCGCGGGCGTGATGGGCGGTCACGTGGCGCTGGACAGTTCGCCCGGGCGCGGCAGCCGTTTCACCGTCGATCTGCCGCTCGAAGCCGGGCCGGTGCAGCCGATGGCCAGCCTGGTGGGCCGCCAGCTGGCATGGATCGAGGGCCACGCGCGCAGCGCGCAGGCGTGGCGTCCCTGGTTCGAGCGCTGGGGTGCGCAGGTGGTGGTGGCGCGCCATCCAGCGCAGGCATTCGCGCACCGCGACCTGGCCGTGGACACGCTGCTGATGGAGGGCGTGCGCGAGCCGCTCGGCTACGAGGCGGCAGTGCGCGAATGGCGCGGCCGCGGCGAGCTGAGGCGCATGGTGCTCGTCGACGCCCTGGGCGAAGCGGCCAGCGTGGTCGAGCGACCGGGCTCGATGCTGCCCGCGGCGCGCGGCCTGTCGATGCGCCGCCTCATCATGCCCTGTACGCCTCGCGAGATGAACGAGGCGCTGACGCACCGCATCGATCTGCGCGACAGCTCCGTGCCGGCGCGCGCTCGCGGTGCGCTGCAGGCTCGCCTGGATGGCCTGCGCGTCCTGCTGGCCGAGGACAATGAGGTGAACCTGCTGCTTGCGCAGACCGTGCTGGACCAGCTCGGCGCGCGAACGACCGCGGTGCGCGATGGAGCGCAGGCGCTCGAGCACCTGGTGCAGGAGCGTTTCGATGTGGTGCTGATGGACATCCAGATGCCCGAACTCGACGGCACGGACGTCGTGCGCCAATGGCGCATCATCGAGAACGAGCGCGGCGGGTTGCGCACGCCGGTGGTGGCGATGACCGCGCACGCGATGAAGGGCGACCACGAGCGCTTCATCGAGGCCGGCTTCGACGGCTACGTCGGCAAGCCCTTCACGATTCCGGCGCTGCTGGAGGAGATCACGCGCTGCTGTCGCGCCTTGGCGGGCGGCGAGTCGCTCTGAATCTCAGCTGAGCAGCTCGGCCAGCGTGCGTGCGACGACCTTGGTGGCGCGCCGCAGATCCTCCAGAACGAGGTGCTCGTCGGCCCGCTTGGCGTTGCTCTCGAGCACCGTGCGCGGGCCCGCGCCGTAGATCACCGCCGCCACGCCATGCGCGCCGTACAGGCGCACGTCGGTGTACAGCGGGGTGCCCACCACCGGCGGCGTCGCGCCGAAGACTTCGGTCGCATGGCGCTGGATCGCGGCGACCAGCGGTGCATTCGCCGCCTGCGGTTGCAGAGGATGGGCCATCAACAGGCGCCGGATCTCGACCTTCACCCGCGCGTCGTGCGCCGCCACCGCGCTCTCGATCAACGCCCGCACCTCCGCGTCGACCGCGACGGCGTCCTCCTCGGGGATCATGCGGCGGTCGAGCCTGAGCGTCACCTTGCCGGGCACCACGTTGGTGTTGCTGCCGCCCTCGATGCGGCCCACGTTGAGGTACGGGTGCGTGATGCCCTCGACCTTCGAGCGGCGCCCGCGCAGCACCGCGTTGTGCGCGTACAGCGCCGTGAGCAGCGCGTTGGCCGCCTGCAGCGCGTCGACGCCGGTGGTCGGATACGCCGCATGCGAGGCCACGCCGTGCAGCGTGACTTCCAGCTGCAGGCAGCCGTTGTGCGCCGTCACCACCTGGTAGGAAAAGCCGGCGGCGATCAGCAGGTCGGGTTTGGTGAGTCCTTGCCTGAGCAGCCATCCCGGGCCGAGCTCGCCGCCGAACTCCTCGTCGTAGGTGAAGTGCAGCTCGACCGCGCCGCGCCGGGGTCGGGCCACCGCCTCGAGCGCGCGCAGCGCGAAGGTGAAGGTCGCGAAGTCGCTCTTGCTGACTGCGGCCGCTCTCCCGTACAGCTTGCCGTCGACGATCTCGCCGCCGTAGGGGTCGTGCGTCCAGCCTTCGCCAGGCGGGACCACATCGCCGTGGGCGTTCAGCGCGATCGTCGGCGTGCCGTCGCCGAAGCGGTGGCGCACGATCAGGTTGGTGATCGATTGCAGGCCGCAGGCCTCGACCTCGGCCGCGGGCACCGGGTGCTTCTCGGCCACGAGCCCGAAGCCGGCGAGCAGCTCGGCGGTGCGTTCGGCATGCGGCGCGTTGTTGCCGGGCGGCGTGTCGGTGGGCACGCGCACGAGTTGCTGCAGGAAGCGCACTTCCTCGTCGAAGTGGGCGTCGACCCAGGCGTCGAGTTCTTGGTTCACAGGTGTTCCAGCAGGTGCATGAAGGCACGCACGGTGAGTTCGGTGTCGTGGTTGGTGATCGACTCGAGCGGGTTGTGGCTGATCCCGGCGTTCAGGCCGCGCATGAACAGCATCGCCTGCGGCATCACCTCGTGCAGCTTCATCGCGTCGTGGCCGGCGCCGCTGGGCATGCGGTGGACGGGCAGGCCGAGCGCCGCCACCGCGTCTTCCCAGCGCCGCTGCCACTCGGGCGCGCTGGGCGCCGCGCTCTGGCGCATCGTCTCCTCGAGGCGGTGGTGCACGCCGCGGCGCTCGCAGATGAGCGCCAGTTCGGCCCGCACGTCGGCCGCGCAGGCGTCGCGCACCGCGTCGGTGGTGGCACGGATGTCCAGGCTGAAGCTGCAGCGGCCGGGCACGACGTTGATCGAGCCGTTGGGCACGGCGAGCATGCCCACCGTGGCCACCAGGTTCGGGTCGGCCGCACCGCGCTGCTCGACGTAGCTCACGAGTTCGGCGGCGGCCGCGGCGGCATCTCGGCGGCGGTTCATCGGCGTCGTGCCGGCGTGGCTGGCCATGCCGGTGATCTCGCCCACAAAGCGCACGCTGCCGTTGATCGAGGTGACGACGCCCAGCGGCAGGTCGATCTCGTTCAACACTGGCCCCTGCTCGATGTGCACCTCGACGAAGGCCCGGTACCGCGCCGGATCGCGCTTGAGCGTCGGGATGTCGTCGATGCGCAGGCCCGCATGCTGCATCGCGTCGCGCATCGTGATGCCGTCGGCGTCTTGCTGCTCGAGCCAGCGCGGGTCGAAGTGCCCCGTCAGTGCGCCCGAGCCGAGGAAGACCGCCTTGTAACGCTGGCCTTCCTCTTCCGCGAAGCCGACCACCTCGAGCGCGAACGGCAGCCTGCGCACGGCGCGGTGCAGCTCGCGCACGCAGGCCATCGGCACCAGGATGCCCAGCCGCCCGTCGTACTTGCCGCCGTTGCGCACCGTGTCGTAGTGGCTGCCGGTGAGCAGCCGCTTCGCCCCCGGGTCGCTGCCGTGGTACACGCCGACGACGTTGCCGACCGCGTCGATGTGCACCTCGTCGAAACCGCAGTCCTCGCGCATCCAGTGCGCGAGCCGTTTTGCGCAGGCGCGGTGTGCGTCGGTGAGGTAGGTGACGGTCAGTTCGCCGCGCTCGGCGTAACCGGGGTCGCTGTGCTGCGCCAACTCCTCGGCCCAGTCCCACACGAGATTGCCGAGCACGGGCTCGACGCCGAACTTGTCCGCCAGCCGCAACTCGACGATGCGGTGGATGTTGCGCAGGCATTCGGCCAGTTCGTAGTCCAGCGGGTGCTCGAGCCGGCGTTCGAAGGTGGCGATGATCTGGTGCCGATCCAGCCCGGTGCCGCGCGGCCCGCGCACCGCGAGGATGAAGGGGAAGCCGAACTTGGCGTTGTAGGCCACATTCAGACGCTGGATCTTCTCGAACTCCTCGGGCGTGCAGTCGGCCAGGCCGGCCTTGCCCTGCTCGTGCGTCGACTCGGCGGTGAGCGTCTTGCTCACCATCGCCTTGCCGGCGAGCTCGGGGTGGGCGCGCAGCAGCGCGAGCTGCTGCTCGCGGCCGGCCTCACGCACCACCTGCGCCATCACGAGCTTGAGGTGCGTGAGGCTGGCGAACGGGCGCTGCGCCACGGCGCGCTCGGCGACCCAGGGCGAGTGCTCGTAGGTGCCGTCGAGCAGCGAGACGCACTCGGCGGCGTTGGCGGCGTTGAGCTGTTCGATGGTCAGCGGCATGTCATTCCCAGACGAAGGCGTTGGCGGCGTCGAACGGATGCGCGGCCCGCCAGTGGCGCGCGATGTCGATGCGGCGCGCGATCCACACGCCGTCGTGGCGTGCGACATGGTCGAGGAAGCGTTGGAAGCCGCGCATGCGCCCGGGCCGGCCGAGCAGCCGGCAGTGCATGCCGACGGACATCATCGACGGCCGCTCCGCACCTTCGGCCCAGTGCAGGTCGAAGGCGTCGCGCAGGTACGAGAAGAACTCGTCGCCGTGCGAGAAGCCCTGAGGCAGCGCGAAGCGCATGTCGTTGCAGTCCAGCGTGTACGGCACCACCAGGTGCGGCGCCAGCGTGCCGTCGCTCCGGCGCACCCGCAGCCAGAACGGCAGCTCGTCGCCGTAGTGGTCGCTGTCGTACTCGAAGCCGCCGTCATCGGCGACCAGGCGGCGCGTGTTGGGGCTGTCGCGTCCGGTGTACCAGCCGAGTGCCCTTGTGCCGGTGAGCTTTTCGATCGTCGCCATGCCGAGTTGCATGTGCTCGCGCTCGGTGGTCTCGTCGACGTTCTGGTAGTGGATCCAGCGGTGGCCGTGGCAGGCGATCTCGTGGCCGAGTTCGACGAAGGCGGCCGTCACCTCGGGGCAGCGTTCGAGCGCCATGCCGACGCCGAACACGGTGAGCGGCCAGCCGCGCTGCTCGAACTCGCGCAGGATGCGCCAGACGCCCACGCGCGAGCCGTACTCGTAGATCGACTCCATCGACAGGTGGCGCGCCGCGAAGGCCGGCGGGTTGAACATTTCGGACAGGAACTGCTCGCTGCCGGCGTCGCCGTGCAGCACCGAGTTCTCGGCGCCCTCCTCGAAGTTCAGCACGAACTGCAGCGCGACGCGCGCGCCGCCGGGCCAGCGCGCATCGGGCGGGTGGCGGCCGTAGCCGGCCAGGTCGCGGGGGTAGGGCGTCGGGTTCATCGTCGCAGCGCTCGGGCCAGGTCGGTGGGGCGCGGGTCGAGGCGCAGGTTGCGCTCGACCGCGTCGAGGTGATGGTTCATCAGCCTGGCCGCGGCGCGTGCGTCGCGCCGCTCCAGGGCATCGACGATCGCCACGTGCTCGGCCTGCGAGTGCTCGGCCGAGTGCGAGGACTGGTACATGAGCGCGATCAGCGACGAGCGCGACAGCAGGTCCGCC
>Ga0209798_10001031_pt1 | contig 16991 bp, 12 predicted proteins | sample DOMMetBare3Fresh_FD_187475 | JGI IMG/M metagenome (GOLD analysis project Ga0209798, IMG submission 187475) | Wetland sediment microbial communities from St. Louis River estuary, USA, under dissolved organic matter induced mercury methylation -... | ecosystem: Environmental > Aquatic >...
CCCTGGACTCAGAACTATCAGAGCATGAATTTAGTACACACTTTATACCATAGAGGACGTTGGAGTTCAAACCTTTATCGTTAAGTGGGTGGTGATTTTTTATACGCATAAACTTACCGGAATGTACAGACAAACCCACTGAATCGACGCAAAATTTTTCAAGAATGATCGATTGTACGAACAAAATGCAGGATCACTCCGCTGTTCTTTGCATCTGGCAGATACTCAATGCCATTGCATAAATTCACAAATACTAATCGCTGTCCCGACCGCTTTTGCAATTTTCATAGCACGTCACTTAATAATGAACATGGGTTCTATCTGTGTACGTTACCGCACAGACTGAATCGAGTATCCAGTTTATTCTGTCTTTATACTGGCTCGATCAATGGGTAATGACTTGGTTCAAAATAAATCGGTTGCCAAAATGATATTGGCTAACTTGTTATTTGATGCAATGCGAACACGTTGATTAACAACAAGGAGAAAACCATGAAAATCAAAACCGAATAGATTTGGGCAGACATCCACGGTATGGCTTCAGCTGAAAAAGCGGATCGCACCTTCGGCCAAAATCGACGATAAAAGCCATCGATTTTATTCTTATTTATTTTTACTCCCTGACTGCGGCATAGACGCGGGAAATTTTATGAAACCTAAAGCGCTACATTTTAAATTGAGTTTACTCACCTTAACGACACTATTGACAGTGTCAGGCTGCACCCAAGTCCTGGTCAAAGATGACACGCACAATGACAATGCCGGCACCGCGCATTGCTCCGGAGCCGAATGGACTGATGATTCCACATTGGCAGTATTGCCTATCCCGGTAGTGGCGTTTGTGATGCCACACACCGATCTTAATGAAATCAAGGCCGATGATTATCTCAAGCGGTGCGGAGACGCCACCAAACTAATCAACCGGGAGGTGGACGTTGGCCACGGAGCCTGTGTCCCTACCGTGCTGACTCGGATCTTAACGTTGGGAATCTGGCAATGGTGTCCAGCACGCGTTTCCTGGGAGGCTGACGTACGACCTTAAAAATCAGGCCGTGATGACGCCAAGCACAGCGGCATTCTATTGGCTTTCATGAATGGTAGCGATCCAATTATCACTACACTAAGAAACTTCACGGCCATGCACCAATGGCATAAAGACATCCAGTAGCGAACTTGCGTAAATAGGCGACCAAAACCGATGAGCCGGCACACGGATAATAAGGCGCAAGCCAAGCGGCGAGGGCTGCACCCGTTATGAAAATAAACAGGTAGGGCCTTCTACCAAAGTGTTTTCAAGTCAAGAAGTGGCGTATACGCGAACCTCTCATAGCAGTAGTTTGCCGCGGCTCATTTTTTATCAGGACAATCTGGAGTTAGCTGCCGCTAAGATAGCAATGTCAGCTCTTAATTCCATGTTGCCGAGAAAGCAGTAACAGTTAAGAAAAATCAGAGAAAACCAAAACATGTTAAATGATACCGTATCCCTTTCAGGGTTGGATCCTACCACCTTCATCGGCACCTCCAGCACATCGTCAAAACTGGACAGCGCAATTTCGCGCGCCACCAAACAGCTGTTGAACCTGCAGAGCGAGGAAGGTTATTGGGTATTCGAACTTGAAGCCGATTGCACGATTCCCTCTGAGTACATCCTAATGATGCACTACATGGACGAAATCAATGTGTCTCTTCAGACCCAGATCGCCAATTTTATCCGCACCCAACAAAACCCGGACGGCAGCTATCCACTTTATCAAGGTGGAGCAGGTGACATCAGTTGCACCATCAAGGCCTATTACGCCATGAAAATTGCGGGAGACCCTATCCATGCCTTACATATGTCCATGGCACGCGAGTGGATACTGGCCAGCGGTGGAGCCGCCAAGGCTAATGTCTTGACACGCACCATACTGGCTATGTTTGAACAGATTCCCTGGCGGGGGGTGCCCTTCATTCCGGTGGAAATCATGCTGTTACCGAAATGGTTTCCGTTTCATTTGAACAAAATATCCTACTGGGCACGAACTGTGATAGTTCCATTGACCATTCTCTGCACTTTCAAGGTCAAAGCCCGCAACCCTTCTAACATAGGTGTCGCTGAACTTTTCGTTATCCCGCCGGATAAAGAAAAAAATTATTTCTCTCACGTCAAAACTCCATTAGGCCACGTTTTCCTAATTCTAGAGCGCATTGGGCGATTTATGGAGCCACTGATTCCTGATTTCGTCCGACAGAAGGCCACTATCAAGGCACGCGACTGGTTCATGGAACGATTAAACGGTTTGGATGGCTTGGGGGCGATTTTTACCGCCATGGTGAATGCTTATGAAGCCATGGATTATTTGGGCATCCCTGCAGACAATGAACAACGGCGAATCGCCAGAGCATCAATCGATAGACTGCTGGTTATCAAGAATGATATTGCCTATTGTCAACCTTGTGTTTCACCCATATGGGATACCGGCCTGACTTCACTAGCCCTGCAGGAAGTCGATCGCCATGAACGTAATCCACACACTCAAAAAGCCCTTAAATCAGCATTGGAATGGCTGGCTTCTAAACAATTGAAGGACGAACCGGGCGACTGGCAGAATCAACGCCCCAATCTTCCGGGCGGTGGCTGGGCTTTTCAGTTCGGCAACAGTTTTTACCCTGATGTTGATGATACGGCGGTGGTGGCGTATGCCATGATCCAGGCAAACACGCAAAAGTTTGCCGCAAATATTGGGCGTGCAGGCACCTGGATTGCTGGCATGCAATCAAGAAACGGCGGATACGGCGCTTTTGACGCCGACAATACCCATTACTATCTTAACCATATTCCATTTGCCGATCATGGCGCCTTGCTGGATCCGCCAACTGCCGATGTCAGTGGTCGCTGCATCATGTTCTTAGGCAGGCTGCTAAGTCAGCACCCGGAATACCAGGGGGTTATCGATAATTGCATCAAATATTTGCGTAATCAGCAGGAAACTGAAGGTTGTTGGTTTGGTCGTTGGGGTACTAATTACATTTATGGGACCTGGTCTGTGCTGACCGGTTATGAAGCAGCTGGCGTCTCCAGGTACGATCCCAGCATAGTTAAGGCTGTAGCCTGGTTGAAAGCCAAGCAACGCGGCGATGGCGGTTGGGGGGAGGGAAATTTCAGCTACAAGTATCCCAAGATCCGCGGCCAGTTTAATACCAGCACGGCGTTCCATACTGCACTTGCTCTATTGGGATTGCTATCGGCCGGAGAAGCGGACTGTCCTGAAGTCAAGGCCGGTGTGGGTTATCTGCTTAAATCTCAACAGGCCGACGGATTCTGGAAAGACAAAATCTTTAATGCACCCGGTTTTCCTAAGGTTTTTTACCTGAAATATCACGGATATGACAAATTTTTCCCGCTCTGGGCCCTTGGCCGCTACCGTAACGAGAGGAGAAATGGCAAAAGGCTATTGTGAAGGGGCCTTCTTAAAGGATGTGCTAATCCTAATGTTAGTGATCTAACAAGTAGAACTGAAATCGCATATGCCAAGCAAATTAATAATTCTAAAATTATGAGTTTGCTTGGCATGAATTGAACAGTTAAATATCTTGGATAGATAGAATCATCTTATGGCCGAGCACCCGGAAAAATGGGGCAAGATTTATTTTATTTAATCAGCAATATACGCGATGAAAGTAATAAATTTCGTAACTATTCAGCATTATTTGCAAGAAGCTTGATTTTACTGTCAGTACGACCATCGGGAGAAATCTTTTAAGCGCTGGAACAGGGGTAGACCTTAAGATTCCCCGCTTTGCTCGGAATGACACATTACACTTAATAGTTACTAAATTTCAAGTGTTATCTTACTACTTTACGTTCTTATCCCGGTCATCGATGATGAATATTAAGAGGAAAAAATAAACTGATGCCGGGCGACTGCATGGGTCCATAGTAGACTGGTGGCGGAACGTAAACAGGCTGAGAATAGTTATAATAGGGTCGCCTATTCCTAAACCCATTATCTTGCCAGTAATTATCCCTCTCTCCTCGCCATTCCCGATGACCTTGCCAGTAATCATCCCTATCGCCATGCCATTCTCGATGACCCTGATTGTTGTTGTGCCGATTACCTCGTCCATGGCCATGGCCGTTGTTACGTTCTGCGAACGCCGATGTCATTGACAAAAGACTTAATGCAGTAACAAAGGTGATTGCCATCACGACTTTGCTACCTGTTAGGCCTAAGTAACTAGCTTGCATTATTAAAGATTTCATAGTGACCTATCCTTTGTAGAATTTTTGATGTACTTGCGAACAACTGTCTTGAATTGCTTGATCCGACAAGATAGTATTCATAATTATTTTGCGCATGATTTCTTAGATTTGCTTTTGGAGCTGCACCGTTGATGATCACCTTGACGGAAGAAAGTATCGGCTTCCTTTTTCTGTTCGTCAGACATACTGGCATAGAGATCTTCAAAAACCACAGTGAAATGTTTGATTCCCTGCGCGTGGGCATCGGTGAGCTCACCATAGGATTTGAGATCATCGACAGCATTCATCTCCTTGGCATGATCAACCCTTGCCTGAGTCAGAGCATCCATGGTTTTTGCATCGTCTCGCATAACCTGGACGACCTTGGCCCACTGTTCTTCTTGCGCTGCCGTGATCTTGAACTTGGTGTGCATGTCTTTGATGCGTAATTCGGCGCGATCCTCATGAGCCACTGTATCGGCGGCAAGAACTAGTGCTGGTGCAAAAGCCAGTGTAGCAATCAGAGCTATTGCACTCATAAGGTTTACGCCAGTAGAGCTAAATGGTTTGTTGTATAGTTTCATAGTTATTCTCTTAATAATAATGGTAATGGTTTGTTGCTAAGGCCAAAAACTGAATATGCTATTAGATGACGCTTTACAGGGTGTATCAGTCGTTTTTATAAACTGTCGACAATAAAAAATATAAGACTCAGCGCGAACCGATAAAGATCCACGCTGACATCACTATATAAGTCACAGACTAGACGGGATTTGGAAAGTCCTACACCGCTTCTGATTCCAAAAGTTGCTCCAGGGTCACTATATGCGCTTGTTGGGCAGGGAGCAGTGTCGTCTCAATCAAAGACCGGATATCAGAGGGCAGATCCGTCTCCTGCAAAGCTTTTTCATAATCCTCTGCGCCACTTTTTTCTCCCGTCTGTAAAGCCTTTAATGCCGCTTTGGTACCCAGCATATTGGCGCCACCCTGGACTATTTTCGCCCAGGTTCCCCAAGTCCCTGAGTCTTCACACGGAGTTCCTCCCAGTCGCTGAATGAGCGCCTGTAAACTGGAAGCCGCCTCTTGATGAGCCTTATGAATGGGCTTTAAAGATTCTGAACCTAAGGGTCCGGCCTTGTCTTGAAGCTTAACCAACGCTTGTTGATAGGTTTCAGTGGCTGATAATTCATCTTTCAGAAATTTGTTGAGTGTATCGATGTTATTCATAATAAAATTCCTCGGTGATTATTCATTGAATTCGTGTAATGGCATGATCAAACTTAAGCATTGACCGACTCTTCCTGTAGGTCGGGTAACATGCGCTACTTTGTCCTTAGCGTCGTGTGCCCCGGATTGAAGTTGGTTAAAGGTTTCATCGACGCTATTCCACAGCTTAAATGCAACAGACCTTCTGAAATCGAGATTTTTTAAGTACAGCCTTTGCGGGTTCTGTTGCCATTTGAATTAAGGTTGAGAACTTTGTGTTTTCGCGTTTTTCTTGCTGGCTTCAATCCCTTATTCTGCAGCTTGTGGGCGGTATGACCTTGAGCGATCTGCACATGGTGAGCTGCAATTATAGGGTCGTTAGATTCACAATATTTACCAGCTTCCTTATGTGGTGCTTGGATGCTTCTTCGTGTTGCTCAGCCGCTTTCTGATGATGTTGCTGCGGCGTTTGCTGTGGTACTGCTTCCTGTTCTTTCGTTTGTGCTTGAGTCATTTTATTTCCTTAATTAGGAAGTTAATGAATTCCTTGAATTATGAGTCAGTAGCTTACTGACGATTCTATGGTAATAGCGTTGCAAAAAATTCTCTGTGCTTTGGCGCACATAGTCTTCCCTGATGAAAATAGGGCTGAAGACAAGCTATGCCAAAATGTTGGAAGAACATTGGCGCGAAGTACATCCTTTCGTGGATTGATTGGACCAGATTTTGAATTGCCTACCAATCACAGGGCTTTGCTGGGATCGATAGAGGTAAAACAGAGGTCGCCTCCGCGGATTGTCTATAGGGCATTATTGCCATAGAAGCCTGTTGCTGCAATGGTCTTTAATTTCATGTAGTTACCTTAAAGCCATTTTATACCCTCAAACGAATTCGCTCACATTGAGTATGCCGCCTCACTGTCTTTGGCCATTACCAATAGTCAATGTGAGTTAATTGCAGTAATGGGAGAAAATGAAATCAACCCTAGCATTGGTGTATAACTACAAAAGAGAGGGATGCCGTTACAGAGGTATTGTTGCCGGTTGTTTCATAACCGTTTGGGGTCAAAATGTACAAGTTGAAACCCTTGCTGCTGCAGATTACTGACAATTTCGTCGAGATGCTGGTAAGTGGTGGGTCGATTATCATGGAATATCAGTAGGCAGGGATAAGGCTTACTCCATGCCGCCAGAATGTGCTGAGTCTTTTGTTTAATTTCATCAACTGTCATACCTGGTATTGCGTCACCTACCGATTCCCCCATAACGATCTGATAGCCTAATCGGTCAGCTGTTTCACGTACATTTTTGTTGAGAATGAAATAAGGGGGCCGAAACAGATGCACGGTTGATGTGCCTAAAACCAGTTTTGAAATGGCTTCCCACTCGGTAAATTCGTTAAGCACAGCCTCTGGCGTATCCAGCCAAGGCCATCGGAACCATGCGTGATGCGTCGTATGGTTACCGATAGTATGTCCGGCTTGCTTAATTCGTCTGGCAATTTTTGGGTATTTTGCGATACTGCCCTTGTCGGTCCAGAGTTCGTATGGGGCATAATAAACCCGTCGCTGCCAAAACTCATCAGTCGCATCTGCCAACAGAAAAAAACCGGCTTTTATCGGTGTACCGTCAATAGCCCGGAGGGTTGCCAAAATATCAAGTACACGCCCGGTTGTATCGGGCAGCGGCCCATCATCAAAGCTGAGCATAAACTCGGTACTTTTCGTTGTTATTTGTTCATGCCGATAGCCCACATCAAGTCCACTAATGCAACCTGCCATAAGGCACGCCACAATCGGGGCTAGCCAAATAGAATACTTCATTGATATTTTGATGTTTAAATTCCTTTCAATTCAGTCAGTTCCTCACGTATTTTTATACGGTCACATATGGACATTCCAACAATAATATGGAGGAGAGGCGGTGTGCGCCAACTTCGTCAGCGCATCGTTGGGCATCACTTAAGCCTGATTTGAGAGTGGTGATGCAGTCACGTAAGTACGGCCCAAGAATTATTGGCGGTGCTCCAAAGCGAACCCAACGTGCTGGTGTTCGCACTGTGCTAACCGAGACAGGAAAAGTTTTGCAAGTCTTAAAAATTTTTTTCCGGTGCGGGGGCCTGGTTCGTCATGTTGCTAACCGGCGAGAATTGTCCCATCGTAGTCCTGATCAACAACACCCAGTGGAAGAACGGAGTTTGCTTCGACCGATGGCTACACTTACAAGCTGACACATTACTGGAAAAACTTTCGTTTATCTGTACGATAGCGCACAGACTGGCTAAAGATGTTATCGTAGATTAGTACTCTGAGTAGATGGTGAAGCCAGACAAGACACGGTCTTCTGCTTTTAAATCGCGGTGTTGGTAAGCACGGAGAGGCGAACGATGCCATGGTGAAGGCCGAGGAAGCAAAAGGCGACACGCTACTCTTTGCAGTTTTAAACGATCCGAGTCTTCAGGTAACAGTCGCATTCGGTAATAAAAAGGTCATGACAGACAGAAGCAGATATGTCAGCACAAAAATCATGCCGGGTTCGAAGTAGAAAGCCCGAATGGTTTTCAATTTCTCTGTGGGGAAAGTTAACTGGTCAACTCCTGTCTGCGAACCATTCAATAGAAATGGGCGATTAAGCTCATTAAATGTCAAAATTTTTGGAGAACGGCTATGAGCTGGAGTCAAATCGAAGATATATCGGTAGCATTAAAAGAGAGTTTGGGGGGGGGATGGAAGCACGGTCAGAGAAAAACTCAAGAACGAAGCGCAGGGCAGAGTCGTGTGACCATAAGAGCATTATTGGCTCCCGGCGTGATGATCCTCGTAGCTGGTCTCAGCGGTTGTATGATCGTTGATGCGCCGATTAAGGGTGTTTTGGGCACCGAGGTTATTTGGGGTGATATAGCGACCGGGGAAGCCGGTTCTGCTAACCCTGAAGCGTCGAAGGAGGGTAAAGCCTGCGCGGAGTCCATTCTGGGCTTGCTGGCGCGCGGTGATGCCAGTGTCCGGGCTGCAAAGGAAAATGGCAACATCAGGGAAGTCACCTCAGTGGATCACTCGGCGAGAAACTTGCTAAATATTTTCGGCGAGTGGTGCACGATAGTGAAGGGCCGCTAGCCATCTTGTTCTCTCGATTCAAGGGTTGGCAACGGGATAAGGATAACTCGGCGGGTATCGATAGGTCATTACTGCACGATACTAGACGAATGGCGCGTTGCTGACTCTTCGACTGCGTGTGCAAACACACACATCGTTACTGGGGTAAGAGAGCACCAAGCCCGGTGCGATAATCACACAGAGACACAGAAGTTTGCATCATTTGAAGTAAACCATGAGGTAATAAAGCAATATTATAATAAAGCCAGGCATGTCGTCGCCACAAGCGAAACTCCCCCTGGCTTTATAGAAATAGCTTCTAAACTCCAACGCGAAATATTCATGTCAATTCTTACTCGGCTTTTTATACGCCAGTGCGTCAACGCATTCTTTTTCGTCGTTCCGGCATGGATTGCCGGAACCCATAAGCCAGGGACGGCTTTCGTAGCGTACATCCCTGTGGCCTGGATACCAGCAGTCCATGCCGGTATGACGGGTCATCTGCGCCGAGCGGAAGATTAATGCTAATCAGGTTCAGTTTTGAATTTCTGCTCACAATACAATAGGACTGCTGGTATCGAACTTATACCCAATCGGAGAAGAAATGCAGCCAATGATCGGCTTTACAAAAACAGAGAAATATCGCTTTATCATTGATAAGGCATCGCTAAATAAGGACTTTTCAACTCTGATCCCTTCATGAGACAGATGGTAATTTTACTATGACTCAAATAACTCCCTCCCTCCAAGAGCTTATGAGCTGAAACTAACCCGCTGTTAATAAACATGGAGCCCGCTGATTCGGTTCGATGATATTGAAATCGTTCGGGCCGGCCTGCTGCGGAAGCTCTCTAGTCATAGGCATCAGGCATAAAATCGATTGCTGACCCTGGTTTAAGCTATAACAATGATGTGTTCGATAGCGTACAGACTTTAATTGAGTTCACCGTTACTCTTTAAGCTCAATTATTTGAGGAGAAAAACCATGAATTTGAATTTACATTTAGCAACCGAACCCTTACTCGCACTTGTGATAGGGATATTAATCCTGATAGTGCCGAGGTTTTTAAATTACTTCGTCGCGGTGTATTTAATCGTCATTGGCCTCATGGGTTTATTGCATTCTAGTTAGATGTAAATGTCCGATCCACAAGGTTTTCATCATTAATTTAGCTCTTTTTTCAAGAAACTTTTATCAGGAACACATTTATGTCAATCGGCACACTCTTACTTTTAATTATTCTTTTGATGCTTGTTGGAGTAATTCCAGCTTGGCCGCATAGTCGTTCATGGGGGTATGGCCCCAGTGGAGGTCTCGGGCTGATTTTTATTATCTTATTGGTGCTTATTTTAATGGGCAGGCTATAACTTCGAAACAATCCCATGCAAAAGCAAAACAAGCTCAATTTGCCTAACAGCAACCTGCCGATTACGGTTCAGTAGGTCTCAACACTAACAGTGTCTAAACAGACTAATGTCAAAGCGTTTCTGCCGGGCGAATAATAATTCTGGCTTCTTTATTTGACCCCTTACTTTTGCTGAATTGAAGCGATTTAAATCGATGAGACATGAGACAGGCCTGTTTCATTAACTCAGATGAGTCAAATTCTTATCGGCATCAATGACTCGATTAATTTATTTGTGCTCGGAGAATTAATACATGGCTAAGCGGCAAGAACGAAGACGACATTTTAGAGTAGAACATCCAGGAGGTGAGGAAACTCCTATCCGGTTCGAACTATTTAGCACGGAGCGTCTCGAACAGCATGCGATAAGTTTGGCGCACGCACAAAAAGTCAGTAACCTGAAGGCTGGACAAAAACTGATCCCGCGGGTACACGAGAACTCTCGTTGTTTACTGGAAGCCTATAAAATTGTCGCTAAGGCAGTTCTTGAACAACATGCCATTACGCCCGCAGCGGAATGGCTCCTGGATAATTTTCATGTAATAGAGGAGCAAATCAGTGACATCCAAATTGATTTGCCTGAAAACTTTTACCGCGAACTACCCAAGTTGTCTGAAGGCGTATTAAAGGGCTTTCCTCGTGTCTACGGCATTGCCTGGGCATTGGTTGCTCATGCCGACAGCCGTTTTGACCCTGAATTGTTGGCAATCTTTGTTAAAGCTTATCAAAAAGTAGAGCCTCTCACGTTAGGAGAGCTTTGGGCAATTCCAATTACCCTGCGTGTGTTGCTGGTCGAAAATTTAAGTCGTTTGGCTGTCCGCATCATTCGATCTCAAGCAGGTCGTCAGCAAGCAGACGAATTCGTTGATCGGCTCGAACAAAGCGCCAGCCAGATAGACAGGCTTGAAACAATTACTATGAAGGCAGAATTACCTGCCGCGCCTTTACGTCAGGCTTACGCGGTGCAAATCCTGCAACGTTCACATGACCTTCATTTGGGCACCGCTCCTTCAATCGATTTTCTAAATGCATGGCTCATTGAGCAAGGTCTTAGCCTTGATGAGATTGTGCATCGTGAACATGCCGATCAGGTCGCCGATAATTTGACGGTACGAAACATCATCATCAGTATGCGTGCCATATCAGCCTTCGAATGGCCTCATTTTGTCGAGGAGGTGAGTCTGGTTGATTTATGCCTACGCAGTCACGAAGGCTATCGTGCCATGGATTTTCTGACCAGAGATCGTTATCGCCATGCAATTGAAGATCTTGCCCGCCATTCGCCGTACTCGGAAGTAGTTATTGCTCGACGTGTCATCGATAAGATATATCATGTAGATGACACGTCGATTCATGATGAGCGCGCGCAGGAGCCTGGTTACTACTTGATTGGTGCAGGCCGGTACGAGTTTGAACGAGAAGTAGAGTTTCAACCTGTTTTGAGGAAACGGCTTTTACGCGCTTATGTTGCCCACTCAGGACTAGCCTATTTGGGCAGCCTGAGCATATTGACACTGTTGCTATTAATACTCTCTTTAAGCACCTGTTTCGCAGCCGGATTGAGTGGACTGCAACTGTCCCTGCTTGCCATATTTTTTATCTTTCCGGCATCGGATATCACCGTTGGTTTGGTTAATCGGCTCATCATTGCCGGGCTGCCCCCTCGTCATCTGCCACGGTTAGAATTAAAGGACGGTGTACCTGATACCTTAAGCACATTTGTCGTAGTTCCTACAATGTTTGCTAACGAAGCTGGGGTCAGGAAACAGGTCGAACAAATGGAGATTCGGTATCTTTCTAACCCGGGTTGTCATGTTTACTTTGCCCTGTTGTCCGATTGGCTGGATGCTGATCAGGAAAATATGCCAAATGATGAGTTGTTACTTAATGTTGCCAATACAGAAGTGACCGCTCTCAACACCAAGTACAATGAACAACGTTTTTTTGTATTCCATCGAAAACGTTTGTGGAATTCTAGCGAAGGCAAGTGGATGGGCTGGGAACGTAAGCGCGGTAAAATACACGAGTTCAACCGACTGTTGCGTGGTTCTGTCGATACGTCATTTCTGCCGATCGACGGTAAACCGGCCACGGCACCGCCAGGTATCTGTTATGTCATTACCCTCGATGCCGATACGAAAATACCCATGGGCGTGGTTGCTCAGTTGGTCGGTGTGGCTGCTCATCCGCTCAATCGTCCTGTATTCGATCCCAATACCCAATGTGTCATTGATGGCTATGGTATTTTGCAGCCACGGGTAACACCAACACTACCATTAAGACAAGAGCGTTCGATGTTTCACCAGGTTTTCGCTGGGGCTTCCGGGACGGATGCCTACTCAAGTTCAGTATCCGAATTATATCAGGACTTGTTTTCACTGGGTACTTATTCGGGTAAAGGATTGTATCATGTAGATACCTTTAATGCCGCGTTAGCAGGTCGTGTCCCAGACAACACTCAGCTCAGTCATGACTTGTTCGAAAGTGTTTTCGCAAGGTGTGCGCTGGTAAGCGATATCGAGTTTTTTGAAGAGTATCCTTCTCATACAGAAGTAGCCGCATCAAGGGAACATCGTTGGACTCGGGGCGATTGGCAACTGTTACCCTGGATTTTTGGTCATTCCGGAACAGGTATGCCATTGATCGGGCGGTGGAAAATGCTTGATAACATCCGAAGGTCACTATCAGCGCCGGGAACTTTTTTTGCTTTAGTTGCATCCTGGACTATTCCTAATGCGCCGCAAATGCTCCTAATCGGGCTCGTGTTAACCGCATTAGCGTTGCCTGCGCTTCTAGCCATCATGAGTGGGTTTACCTCGCCACGTCGAGGCATCTTGCTGATTACTCATATCCGCTCGACCGCAGCAAATGTTCTTTGGGCAATGGGCAACAGCCTGGTGACTTTGGCGTTACTCGCACAACAAGCCTGGCTGATGATCGATGCAATTGTCAGTACGCTGGTAAGACTTTTTATTACCCGACGCAAATTACTGAAATGGGTCACGGCACTGCAGGCAAAAGAGTCGTCAGGACTCTCAATCAAAAATCTCGTTCGGCCACTATTTAGTTCATCTACAGTGGTCATTGGTGCTGGGGCTATTGTATTACTTTTCAATCCATCCGGATTTAAGTTTGCGGCACCTTTCATGCTTTTATGGTGGTTGGCGCCCATCATTGCCCGTTCATTGAGTCTTCCGCCAAAAATAGACCGGGCTGAATTTCTCTCAGTTCAGGATAAAGTTAAATTACGGCTGATCGGAAGGCGTATTTGGCGTTTTTTTACGACCTTCGTGACCTCGGAGGAAAACTATTTACCGCCTGATAACTTTCAGGAAGATCCAAAACCCGTCATTGCTCATCGCAGTTCTCCGACCAATTTTGGCCTATATCTGTTATCTATTGTAACTGCCCGTGATTTCGGCTGGCTTGGATTGATGGATACTATCGATCGACTGGAAGCTACACTGAACACGCTATCTGCACTCCCGCGGCTACACGGACATTTTTATAACTGGTACGATACCCGCGATCTTCACATGCTGGAACCTCGGTATATATCAACCGTAGACAGTGGTAACCTGGCGGGGCATTTATTGGCATTGACTCAAATATGTCGTGAAATGCTGACGGGTCCGCTTAAGTTTGAAATGGCATTGACGGGTTTGCAAGATACTCATCAATTACTCACATCTGCGCTGGATGAGATCGTTGACGATCGTCGAACACAAACGGTAACGTTTAAGGAGCTGCGACACAATATAAACTTGATGGGAGACCTTTTAGGAAAACCACCTGCTGATGCTAAGGGCTGGAGTCGACTATGGATTCAGTTGACACTGTGTGCTGACACGTTACAGGACATTACCACCGCTTTTGCATCTGAACGCGGCGATGTGAATGAAAACGAAGTGCTGGCATGGACTACTTTACTCCGCGATGACATTCGGTCTCATGCGCGTGATGTGGATTGCCTTGTTACTTGGATTCACTTCATCGGCAGACTTGAGGAGGATAAAACACCTGAAAGGCAACAGCTTCATCCAGCAACATTATTGAAAAAACTTACCCTGGATATCCCATTAAAGGATTTATCTGAACGCTATGCGTGGTTCCTAGCTGAGCTAAAAACAGCTTCTGAGTGCAACTTGCCCCCCATGGCCCAAGAAGAATTGAAGCTCATGCTTCATAGTGCCGCTGAACAAGCTCGAACATTAACTGGTCGTCTTGAAAATATGACCACAAAGTTAGACAGCTTGTTTAATGATATGGATTTCCGCTTTCTGTACAATTCGGAATTCCACCTGTTTTCGCTTGGATACCGTGTATCAGAAGGTACGCTTGATCCTAGTTATTACGACCTACTTGCATCCGAAGCACGCCTTTCTAGTTTCGTTTCCATCGCAAAGCGTGATGTTCCTAGTACACACTGGTTTCATCTGGGACGCCGAGTCACACGTGCGGCTCAGGGCACAGTATTATTATCATGGTCAGGATCAATGTTTGAATATTTGATGCCTTCCTTAGTGATGTTCACGCCTCGCTATAGTTTGCTAGATCAAACCTGCCGCCTGGTCGTGAAAAGACAGATTGAATATGGTAAAGAATGCGATATGCCGTGGGGCGTATCAGAGTCAGCATTCAATGGTCGAGACCTTATGTTTACCTATCAATATTCAGCATTTGGCGTGCCTGGACTTGGGATGAAGCGAGGTCTGGGCGAAGAGTTAGTTATTGCGCCTTACGCGACTGCCCTCGCTTCGATGTATCTTCCGCATGCCGCTGTGGAAAACTTTGATTGTTTGGAAAAAATCGGCGCTTTGGGGAAATATGGCTTTTATGAAGCGCTTGATTATACGCCAATGCGACTTGCTGAAAATCAGCGATTCGCGATAGTGCGTTGTTATATGGCACACCATCAAGGTATGGCTCTTGTAGCCTTTTCCAATGTGGTACATGACGGGGCGATGCGTCATCGTTTCCATAAAGCACCACTGATACAAGCCGCCGATTTATTATTGCAGGAGCGCATACCATCGGGTGCTGACAGCTATAACATGCCATTACTCGAAGTACAACTTGAAGTCAAAGAATCCGTGCAGCCGCCCATACGTCGGGTGCCATCACCGAACTCTTCAATCCCATCCGCCCACCTTCTATCAAATGGCCGTTATACGGTTATGATTAGCGCTGCCGGGTCAGGATACAGCTTCTGGAATAAGTTGGCAGTAACACGCTGGCGCGAAGACGTCACTAAGGATTCCTGGGGGAGTTTTATCTATTTGCGCGATGTGGCGAGTGACAAGTTATGGTCAGCAGGCTACCAGCCAACCACAGCCATTCCAGATCAATATGATGTTGTTTTTTCTGAAGACCGTGCCCGTATCACTCGCACTGACGGTCAAATTGTCAGCACCCTGGAGATTATCGTATCACCAGAGGACGACGCAGAAATACGTCGTTTGAGTTTAACCAACAATGGGACACAAACCAGAGAAATAGAAATTACATCTTATGCAGAGATTGTACTGGCACCCTTTGCTTCCGACATCGCGCATCCGGCGTTTTCTAATTTGTTTATCAATACTGAATATCTGCCTCAGGTCCATGGACTGATCGCGCATCGTCGTTTACGTTCGGTAAATGAGCCTGAAATTTGGGCAGTCCATCTGCTTGCCGACGGGCGAACCGGTAATAGAATCGAATATGAAACCGATCGAGGCCGTTTTTTAGGGCGGGGGCAGACCCTTCGAGAACCTATTGCGGTCAAGGATAGACGCTCTCTGTCTAATACAGTCGGCAATGTGCTCGATCCCATATTTAGTTTACGCACACGGATTCGAATTTCAGCAGGCACAACAGAACATTTAACATTCACTACTTTGGTTGCAACTTCTCGCGAGGTTGTGATGGATTCGGCAGAAAAATATCACAATTTGACAGTGTACGATCGCGTCTCTTCAATGGCTTGGACTTACGCGCATGTCCAATTGCATCATCTTCGAACCAAGCCGGATGAAGCTCAATTGTTTCAGGATCTGGCAAATCGCTTAATCTATACCGATCCCTCGTTACGGCCAGCCAGCAAGTTGATGCAGATGAATCGCTTGAACGTAACTGGACTCTGGAAACATGGCATATCGGGAGATCGCCCCATCGTATTACTGCGTGTTACTGAACCCGAAGACCGAACGCTCGTCGAACAATTGCTGCGCGCACATGAATATTGGCGTATGAAGGGGCTTGCTGTCGACTTGGTCATCTTGAATGAAAAACAGTCGTCTTACATCGAAGATCTGCAGAATCTCCTTCATGCCCTGGTGCGGGAGAGTCAAACATTTTCTCTTCATCAGGAGCATGAAAATCATGGTGTTATTTTTGTAATGCGGATCGATCAGCTCTCAGTTGAGGATCGTATACTGATGCAAACAGCTGCACGTGCAGTGTTAGTCAGTAATCGAGGAACTCTTGCGGAACAGTTGTTGAGGCATCCTCGACCGATTGCTCCTTTTGTACTAGCTAAGCCTATTCCTGCTCCCGGTGCTCATACTCCCACTTTGAATGCGCCAAAACTTGAGTTCTTCAACGGCCTTGGTGGCTTTGCCGAAAATGGACGCGAATATGTGATCGTACTTGAAAGTGGGCAATGGACACCTGTACCGTGGATCAATGTCATTGCCAACTCAGAATTTGGCTTTATAGCTTCTGAATCAGGGAGTGGTTGTACCTGGTGCATGAATAGCCGTGAAAACCAGTTGACGCCCTGGTCTAACGACTCGGTCAGCGATCCTCCCGGCGAAGTTTTTTATTTACGTGATGACGAAACAAATGAGTTGTGGACACCCACCGCCCTACCCATCAGGGTTGAAAATTCTAACTATATAATTAGGCACGGACAGGGCTATAGCCGTTTCGAGCATGCCTCTCATGGCATTCATAGCGAGTTGCTTCAGTTTGTCAGCCCTGACGAACCGATCAAGATTTCGTCTTTAACATTAACAAATAATACCGGACGAACACGTCGTCTGACTGTCACAGCCTACGTAGAATGGGTGCTTGACCCTTCACG
>Ga0209798_10001032_pt1 | contig 16972 bp, 15 predicted proteins | sample DOMMetBare3Fresh_FD_187475 | JGI IMG/M metagenome (GOLD analysis project Ga0209798, IMG submission 187475) | Wetland sediment microbial communities from St. Louis River estuary, USA, under dissolved organic matter induced mercury methylation -... | ecosystem: Environmental > Aquatic >...
GCCAGCCAGATCGCGCTCGAGGCATTCACCAAGCTGCTGCCCGAGCTGCTGGGCGGCTCGGCCGACCTGACCGGATCGAACCTGACCCAGACCACCGGCACGCCGCCGCTGCGCTTCGACGATGCCGGGCAGCCCAACGGCGGACGCCACATCAACTACGGCGTGCGCGAGTTCGGCATGGCCGCCATCATGAACGGCATCGCGCTGCACGGCGGCTTCATTCCATACGGCGGCACCTTTCTGACCTTCAGCGACTACAGCCGCAATGCGATCCGCATGGCGGCACTGATGAAACGCCGGGTCATCCACGTCTTCACGCACGACTCGATCGGCCTCGGCGAGGACGGGCCCACGCACCAGAGCGTCGAGCATGCCGCGGCGCTGCGGCTGATCCCGGGCCTCGAGGTGTGGCGTCCGGCGGACACCGCCGAGACGACGGTGGCGTGGACGATGGCGCTGCAAAGCCGCGACCGCCCGAGCGCGCTGCTGCTCAGCCGGCAGAACCTGGCCTACGCGCCGAAGTCCGGGCTGGGCGACATCGCCCGCGGAGCCTACGTACTGGCCGAGCCGAGCGAGGTGGGGCTGAAGAAGAAGCCGCAGGCGGTGATCGTGGCCACCGGCTCCGAGGTGCAGCTGGCGCTGCATGCCCAGGCCGAGCTGGCCCGCGACGGCATTGCGGTGCGCGTGGTGTCGATGCCGTCGACCACGGTGTTCGACCGCCAGTCGTCCGCCTACAAGAGCCAGGTCTTGCCGCCGAACGTGCCGCGCGTCGCGGTCGAGGCTGGTGTCACCGACTTCTGGTGGAAATACGGTTGCGCCGCGGTGGTCGGCATCGACCGCTTCGGCGAGAGCGCGCCTGCGGGCGTGCTGTTCAAGCACTTCGGCTTGACGCCGGCGAATGTGGCCGACACCGTGCGTTCGGTTCTCGGGCGATGACGCCGGCCTGCTTTCGATCACAAACTACAGTTGAGGAATCCATCATGTTTCGAGTGCCCATCGTTCGGACCGTCGTGGCCGCAGGCGTGCTGTCGGTCGCCGTCGCCTCGGATGCCCAGACCCTGATCGGCGCGAAGGTCGAGCCGGCCAGCGCACGAACCGGCCAGCCGGTCACGCTGACCGCGAACTTCGGCAACGCCGACAACCCGAACTGCGGCATTCGCGTGCACTGGGGCGATGGGCAGGCGGTGAACTTCAAGATCAACCAGGCCAAGGACGTGCCGCTCGTCACGCAGCACAGTTATGCCAAGCCCGGCAGCTACACGGTGATGGTCGAGCCGAAGTCGCAGGGCATCGCGCTGCGCTGCGTCGGCGACAACCAGCGGGTCACTTTGAACGTCGTCGCGCCGCCTGCGCCGGCGCAGGCCGCCGCTGCAACGGCCAAGGGCCCAGGCTGTCCCGCCGGCTGGAAGCTCGACGCCAAGAGCGTGAACAAGAAGTCCGGCGCCTTCACCTGCAATGCCAAGGCCGGCACCGCCGCACCGCAGCCGCAACCCGAATGCCCGGGCGCGCTGACCTACTTCCACAACACCAAGCGCGGCCAGCTCGGTTGCCGGCCCTGAAACCCTGAATCAACCCTCGGAGAACCCACGATGACCCTCAAAGTCGCCATCAATGGTTACGGCCGCATCGGCCGCAACATCCTGCGCGCGCTGTACGAATCGGGCCGCGCCGGCAAGGACATCTCGATCGTCGCGATCAACGACCTCGGCGATGTGGCTACCAACGTCCACCTGACCAAGTACGACACCGCGCACGGCAAGTTCCCGGGCACCGTGGCGGCCGACGGCGACTGTCTCGTCGTCAACGGCGACCGCATCAAGGTGCTGGCGCTGCGCAACCCCGCCGAGCTGCCGTGGAAGTCGCTGGGCGTCGACGTGGTGCTCGAGTGCACCGGGCTGTTCACCAGCAAGGCCAAGGCCGGCGCGCACCTGGAGGCCGGCGCGAAGAAGGTGATCATCAGCGCGCCGGGCGAGAAGGACGTCGACGCCACGATCGTCTACGGCGTCAACCACGGCGTGCTGAAGGCCGCGCACACGGTGATCAGCAACGCCAGCTGCACCACCAACTGCCTGGCCCCGGTGGCCAAGGTGCTGCACGACAAGCTGGGCATCACGAGCGGCCTGATGACCACCATCCACAGCTACACCAACGACCAGGTGCTGACCGACGTGTTCCACAAGGACCTGCACCGCGCCCGCGCCGCCGCGATGAACATGATCCCCACCAAGACCGGCGCCGCGGCGGCGGTGGGCCTGGTGCTGCCCGAGCTGAACGGCAAGCTCGACGGCTTCGCGATGCGCGTGCCGACGATCAACGTCTCGGTGGTCGATCTGGTCTTCGTGGCCGCGCGCGCGACCACCAAGGACGAGGTCAACGCCATTGCCAAGGCGGCCTCCGAAGGGGCGCTGAAGGGCATCCTCGGCTACAACACCGAACCGCTGGTGTCGAGCGACTTCAACCACGACAGCCGCAGCTCGGTGTTCGATGCGCCGCAAACCCGCGTCACCAACGGCACGCTGGTCAAGGTGCTAAGCTGGTACGACAACGAATGGGGCTTCTCCAACCGCATGCTCGACACCACCGTTGCGCTGATGAACGCGAAATGACCGCGCGGCGCGAACCGGCCGCATGACAAAGAGCCGCCTCTCGCGGCTCTTTGCGTTTCACTGCTGCTTACCTGGGGAAACCCATCTACATCCGGCTTTCCGATAGGCTCGCTCAATGCCACGTTCTCTCGTTTCACGCCTGGGCCTGTCGGCGGCCGCGCTCGCGATGACCGCCTGCGCGCAGGGCGACCGTTCCAGCCCGCCGCCGCCGGGTTATGCGCAGCGCGTGCTGGTCACCACCTTCATCGAATGGCCCTCCACGGCCGAGGTGGCCGGCCGGGTCGCTCAGATCGGCGGCGTGCCGGTGCGCGACGCCGGGCAGGACGGCCCGCGCGTCTACCGCATGACGCTGGCCTGCAACGACGAGCCGGCCTGCCGCGATGCGATGCAGCGCCTGTCCGCCGACCGGGCGTTCGTGCAGGCGATCGAGCGCGACGCCCGCCAACGGCTGCCGGCCAGGCCCGAGCGCGACACGTCGCGTTGAGCCCAGTCCTGTTCATCCCCACCTTCTCGACGCTTCGGAGCGCGCACCCATGAAGCCCAGTCTGGCCCAGTGCCTGTCGATGTGGATGGCGCTCGCGCTGCCGGCGATCGCGGCCGCGCCGCCGTCGGACCGCGCGCCGGTCGCGCGGCGCGCCGCGGCGACGGCGGAGCAGCCCGACCGCGCCCGCGTGATCGTCAAGTTCCGCACCGACAGCGGCCTGACGCGCGAGGCGGCGCTCGCCGCGACCCCGGGCCGCGAGCCACGCGTGCAACACGCGGCCCGGCTCACCCAGCGCCTGGGGTTGGCATTGACCGACGGCCACGACATCGCGCCGCGCACGCAGGTGCTGCATGCGCGCGGCCTGCGCTCGAGCGAGCTGGTGGCGCGCCTGCGCGCCGACCCCGACGTCGAAATGGCCTGGGTCGACGAACGCGTGCGCGCGACCGCGGCACCGAACGACCCGCGCTATGCCGGCGGGCAGACGTCGATCACGCCTGCGGCCGGCCAGTGGTACCTGCGCGCTCCCGACAGCACGCTGGTCTCGGCGATCAATGCCGAGGGCGCGTGGAACGTCACGCTCGGCTCGCCGTCGATCGTGGTCGCGGTGATCGACACCGGCGTGCGCTTCGACCATCCGGACCTGGCCGGCAAGCTGCTGCCGGGGTACGACTTCGTCTCCGAGGACGCACCAGGCGACTTCCGCACCGCCAACGACGGCAACGGCCGCGACGCCGACCCGTCGGATCCGGGAGACTGGGTCACTGCCGCGGAGAGCGCACAGGTGGGCGGGCCGTTCGAGAACTGCGGCGAATCGCCGAGCATCTGGCACGGCACGCAGACCGCGGGGCTGGTCGGCGCAGCCACGAACAACGGCATCGGGATGGCCAGCGTCGGCCGCAACGTGCGGGTGCTGCCGGTGCGTGCGCTCGGCAAGTGCGGCGGCTTCCTGTCCGATGTGGTGGCCGGCATGCGCTGGGCCGCCGGACTCAGCAGCAACCCGGTGGTCAATCCGACGCCGGCGAAAGTCGTGAACCTGAGCCTGGGCTCGACCGGCGCCTGCGCCGGATCGCTGTACGAAAGCGCGATCGCCGACCTGGCGGCCGCCGGGGTGGTCGTGGTCGCCGCGGCCGGCAACGATGCCGGACTGGCGGTTGGCAAACCCGCCAACTGCGCCGGCGCGATCGGCGTCGGCGGCCTGCGCAACGTCGGCACCAAGGTCGGATTCTCCGATGTCGGGCCGGAGATCAGCATCTCGGCACCGGGTGGCAACTGCGTCAGCGCCTCGGGCGTCTGTCAGTTCCCATTGCTCACGACGACCAACTCCGGTGCCACCGGGCCGGCCAACAACACCTACAGCGACGGTATCGATGCATCGCTGGGCACCAGCTTTTCGTCGCCGCTGGTCGCAGGCACCGCGGCATTGATGCTGTCGATCAACCCGGCCCTCACCCCGGCACAGGTGCGCGCGTTGGTGCAATCGACCGCGCGAGCGTTTCCGACGACCGGTGGCACCCAGGGGACGCCGACCTGCGTGGCGCCCAATGGTGCCGATCAGCTCGAGTGCTACTGCACCACGACCACCTGTGGCGCCGGCATGTTGAATGCCTCGGCCGCAGTGGCACAGGCGGCCGCCACGCGCGCGACGACCGCGCTGGTCTTCGCCACACCGGCCAATCCGGCCGTCGGCGCGACTGTGGTGCTGGACGGCTCGACGTCGATCGCGGCCGCGGGTCGCACGGTGGCAGGCTACCAATGGTCCTTAGTCGGCGCCAGCGCCATCGCCACGTTGTCGGCACCGACGAACACAGACAAGGTGACGGTGGTGACCAACGGTACCGGCAGCTTTACGGTCAACCTCACCATCACTGACGACGCACAGCCTGTCCCTAACAGGGCCAGCACCGATTTCACGCTGACCGTGGGCGCGGCGCCAGCGCCGGCGCCGGCCGACAGCGGCGGCGGTGGCGGCGCCCTGTCGTTCGTCTGGCTGCTCGGATTGGCGGTGGCCGTGATGCGCTTGGCGCGGCGTCGCTGAGCCCGGCGCTGGCGGCGGCAAACGCCGCCGATAATCCGCGCCGCGCCGCCTGGCGCGGGAGGTGTCGTTCGGTGCGAGGCTGTCTGGCGGGCAACGCGGTGGGTCGGGCAGCCGCGGCACTCGCATGCGGGCTCGTGTTCGGCGCCGCCGCCGTTGCCGCCCCGGTACGAGGCCTGATCGTGCAGCTGCGCGACGCGCCCGCCCACGAGGTGCTGGACGACCCGCGGGCGCAGGCGCTTGGCGATGACGATATCGGCGCGGTCGAGCAGCGGCGCTGGCAGTCGGTGCTGGCGGCTTCCGGCGTTGCCGCAGAGGCGCGCCGGCCGCCGACGCTGCGCAGCGTCGGCCGGTCGGCACGGCTGATCGAGTTCGCGCCGGAGCCGAGCGCAGCCGAGCTGCAGTGCCATCTGCAGCGGCTGCGCGCATTGCCCGAGGTCGAATGGGCGGTGGCCAACGAGCGCGAGCAGCGTCTGCAGAACACCACGCCGAGCGACCCGATGTTCGGCGGGAGCTCCGGGCAATGGTGGCTGCAGCTGGCTGGCGGCAGCGACGCCAATGCCGTCGAGGCGCGGCTGCGCGGCGTGCCCGGCGTGCAGCGGGCCTGGGTGCGCAGCAATGGCCTGGCCGCGGCGCCGGTGGCCGTGCTCGACACCGGCGTCACGGCGCACGGCGAGCTGCAGGGTCATCTGCTGCCGGGCTACGACCTGGTGAGCGACGTCGACATGGCCAACGACGGCGACGGGCGCGACGACGATCCGACCGATCCTGGCGACTGGGTCAGCGCCGGCGATCGCGCGAACCCGGCGTTCGACGGCTGCACGGTGGCCGACAGCTCCTGGCACGGCACCGTGATCGCCGGCCTGATTGCCGCGCGCACCGACAACAACGTCGGCGTGGCGGCCGTCAACTGGCGCGGCCGCATCGTGCCGGTTCGCGTGGCCGGCAAGTGCGGCGCGCAGGTGGCCGACATCGTCGACGGCATGCGCTGGGCCGCCGGGCTGCGCGTCAGCGACGGCCGCGGCGGTTTCCTGCCGCGCAACGCCAATCCGGTGCGCGTGGTCAACATCAGTTTCGGCGGCAACGCGCCGTGCAACGCCGCCTACCAGAGCGCCATCGACGAATTGCACGCGCGTGGCGTGGTGGTGGTGGCGGCCGCGGGCAACGAGCACGGCGCGGTGCTGCGCCCGGCCAGCTGCCGCGGCGTGGTGGCCGTGGCCGGGCTCAACCGCGACGGCTTCAAGACGCACTATTCGAGCTTCGGCCCGCAGGTCACGCTGGCCACGGTGGGCGGCGACGACGCCGGCGGCGTCTGGGGTCCGCTGCTCACCGACCAGGGCTTGCTGTCGATCGCCAACGAGGGCCGCACCGTGCCCGCCGGCGCCGGCTATGCGCGGCACACCGGCACCAGCTTCGCCGCGCCGCTGGTGGCGGGCACGCTCAGCCTGATGTTGAGCGTGAATCCGTCGCTCAGCGCCAACCGTCTGGTGGCGGGCCTGACCGTCAGCGCGCGGCCGCACGTGCGTTCGCCGTGGATCGCCGACTGCTCGTTCGAAAACCCCGGGCGCTGCCTGTGCACCACCGCCACCTGCGGCGCCGGCATCCTCGATGCCGAGCAGGCCTTGCTGTATGCCGCCGATCCGGCCGCCTATGCGGTGCCGGCGCGTGGCGCCGAGGTGCTGGACAACGACGAGCTGCGCCAGGCCGCGGCGCTCGGCCCGGACCGGCCGGGTCAGGCGGCGGTGGTGCCTGAACAAACCGGTGGCGGCGCGCTGCCGTGGACCCAGCTGCTGGCCCTGGCGCTGGTGCTGCCGGCACTCAGGGCGGCGACGCGCAGGGCCTGAAGCCCGAGCCGGCGGGCGGCAGGGCCAGCTGCGTCAGACGGGCAGCGAGCGCGGGCTCGGCGCGCTCGACGCGCAGCAGCGTCACCGTCACCGGCGGCGAGATCGTCACCACGCGGGTTATCTTCGCGCCGCGTTGGCGCAATTGCTCCAGCGCGCCGTCGGCGGCGGCGCGGTTGTCGAAGCGGCCGAACGTCAGGCCGGGCTGCAGATCGGGCGAGCCGCGCAGTTCGTCGAACGGAATCTGCGCGCGCCGCAATTCCTCGCGCCGCCGGGCCAGCGCCGCGTCGTCGGCGAACTTGCCCTGGTAGACGATGAAGGCACCGCCGCGCTCGGATTTGACCTGTGACCAGCTGAGGTTGGGCCACTGCAGATCGCGCAGGCCGCGTTCGGCGGCAGCGACCTCGGCCACCGCGAACGGCCCGGCCTCCAGGCATGCGGCGCGTTCGGCGTCGGCGGGGGCCGAGGCGGCGGAATCCGCCGCCGAGGCACTGCCGGCCGGCGAGGCGGCCCGCTGCCCAGGGGCGCCTTCCTGCAGCAGCGCGGCGCTGGCGGCGCCCGGGGCGATCAACTGAATGGCGTTCGGATTGACCTGCAGGCCCAGACGCTCCGGCTCACGGTCGCGGCCGACGCCGGGCGCCCAATCGAGCCAGCCGAGCCACCAGACCAGCACCAGCAGGTTGGCGACGGCCAACACAGCCACCAGCGCCCTCAGCACTGGCGATCCTCGTCGTCGCTGCGCACGCTGACGTCGCCTGCGCTGAGCGTGCGCACGGCCTCACCCACCTGCACGCGCAGCGCGCCGCTGTCGTCGATGCCGATGGCCACGCCGTCGATCGCGTCCTCGGCACTGCCTTGCACGCGGCGCCCGGCCAGGTCGTCGCGCTGTTCGAAGCGAGCCTTGAACGGCGCGAAGCCGCTGCGCTGGAACAGCAGCACCGCTTCCAGCAGCGCGCGTGCGACGCGGCGCAGCGCCGCCGGCGGCTCGATGCCGGGGATGATCTCCTGCAGGTGGGCGTAGCCGTGGTCCAGGTCGGTGGTGGGCATCGGCGCGACGTTCAGGCCGACGCCGATCACCGCCATGCGGCGCTGGCCGACCGGCACGGTCTCGATCAGGATGCCGCCGAGCTTGCGCGAGGGCCCGCTGCCGTCGGCCCACATCAGGTCGTTGGGCCACTTCAGCGCGACGCGCGGGCCGGCCGGGTCGGTGCGCGGGTCCAGCGCCTCGGCCAGCGCCACGCCCATGGCCAGCGACAGGCCCGACCAGTCCGGCGGGCTGAACGGCAGTGCAATCGAGAACGTCAGCGACGCGCCGACGCTGGACTGCCAGCTGCGACCCAGCCGGCCGCGACCGCGCGTCTGCTGCTCGGCCACCAGCAGACACGGCTGCGTGTCGTTGGCCCGCCGGCCGTGCGGTGTGCCTTCGACCAGCGGAATCGGCCCGCTGATCGGTGGCTCGAGCTCACCCAGCCGCGACGGCTGGCCGTCGGCCAGGCCGCTGGAGCGCCGCGCGCGCTCGACCAGCTGGGTGTTGGTGGAATCGCAATGGGGCACGACCTCGACCGACAGACCCGGCATCACGGTCTTCAGTTCGCGCCACAGATCCTCGGCGCCCCACTTGACTGCAGCGGGCGATCGCATGGTGTCACCGCTTTGGCGCGAGCATCGTGCCGCGGCAGCGACGGGCGCCGCAGCGGCATTCGAATTGCTTCTTCACCTTCGGCGTGTAGCGCTCGTCGATCACCAGACCGTAGTCGTAGAACAGCTCCTCACCCGGCCGGATCGCGCGCAGGGCCTTGATGTAGACCCGGTCGCCGACGATGTCGGACTCGCAGTTCGGGTTGCAGGCGTGGTTGATCCAGCGCGCCGCGTTGCCGCCGAACTTGGCATCGATGACTTGGCTGTCGTCGATGTGGAAATAGAAGGTATGGTCCGGATCCTTCGGGTCGTGCGGGTGGCGCTTCAGCGCCTGCTTCCAGGTGATGCGCTCGCCCTTGTACTCGATGACGATCTCGCCCTTGCGGATCGGCCGCAGTGCGAACACCCCCTTGCCGTGCACGCCGGAGCGTCGCACCTGGATGCGGCGGCCGGGGGCCGCGGGCGCTGAGGCGACCGGCGCGGCCGACGGGTCCAGATCGGGCAGGGCTTGCTTGTCGGTTTTCATTCGGTACATTGAATTTGGGCGCGCGCGCGTGTGTGCGTGCGCGCGCGTGGAAGGTTCGGGATTGTAGGCATGGGTCGCGGGGCAGCTGCGGCGAGATTCGAAACGAGAGCAAGCAGGAAACATGGGAAAGTCACTCATCATTGCGGAGAAGCCCAGCGTGGCGCAGGACATCGTGCGCGCGCTCACGCCGGTCGCGGGCAAGTTCGACAAGCAGACCGACCACTTCGAGAACGACCGCTACGTGGTCACCTCTGCCGTCGGCCACCTGGTGGAGATCAAGGCGCCGGAGGAGTACGACGTCAAGCGCGGCAAGTGGAGCTTCGCGCACCTGCCGGTGGTGCCGCCGCACTTCGACCTGGCGCCGATCGACAAGGCCAAGTCGCGCCTGAACGCCGTGGTCAAGCTGGTCAAGCGCAAGGACGTGACCGAGCTGATCAACGCCTGCGACGCCGGCCGCGAGGGCGAGCTGATCTTCCGGCTGATCGTGCAGTATGCCGACGGCGGCAAGAAGACCGCGACGGCCAAGCCGGTGCACCGCCTGTGGCTGCAGAGCATGACGCCGCAGGCCATCCGCGACGGTTTCGCGGCGCTGCGCAGCGAAAAGGAGATGCACGGCCTGGCCGACGCCGCGCGCAGCCGCTCGGAGGCCGACTGGCTCGTCGGCATCAACGGCACGCGGGCGATGACGGCCTTCAACTCGCGCGACGGCGGCTTCTTCCTGACCACCGTGGGCCGGGTGCAGACGCCGACGCTGTCGATCGTGGTCGAGCGCGAGGAAAAGATCCGCAAGCACGTCGCGCGCGACTACTGGGAGGTGCGAGCCAGCTTCGACGCCAAGGCCGGGCAGTACGACGGCAAGTGGTTCGATCCGAAATGGAAGAAGGGCGACGATGCGGACGCACGCGCCGACCGGCTGTGGGACGGCAGGCAGGCCGAGGCCATCGCCGCCGCGGTACGCGGTCAGCCTGCCGCCGTCACCGAGGAGGCCAAGCCGAGCACGCAGGGCAGCCCGCTGCTGTACGACCTGACCACGCTGCAGCGCGAGGCCAACGGCCGCTTCGGCTTCTCGGCCAAGACCACCTTGTCGCTGGCACAGGCGCTGTACGAAAAGCACAAGGCACTGACCTACCCGCGCACCGATTCGCGCGCGCTGCCCGAGGACTACCTGCCGGTGGTGAAGCAGACCTTCAAGATGATCGCCGAGGACGACCTGCCCGGCCCGCTGCGCGAACTGGCCACGCATGCGAAGAAAGCGATCAAGGAAGGCTACGTGAAGCCGACCAAACGCGTGTTCGACAACAGCAAGGTGTCGGACCACTTCGCGATCATCCCGACGCTGCAGCCGCCGAAGTCGCTGACCGACGCGGAAGCGAAGATCTACGACATGGTGGTCAAGCGTTTCCTCGCGGTGTTCTTCCCGCCGGCCGAGTACCTGGTGACCACGCGCATCTCCACCGTCAGGCTGGGCAAGCAGGAGTATCCGTTCCAGACCAACGGCAAGGTGCTGGTCAACCCGGGCTGGCTGGCCGTCTATGGCAAGGAGGCCCAGGAGGAAGACGCCAACCTGGTGCCGGTGGCGCAGGGCGAGATCGTGCGCACCGAAGCCGCCGACGTGGTGGCGCTGAAGACGCGGCCGCCGGCGCGCTACACCGAGGCGACGCTGCTGTCGGCGATGGAAGGCGCCGGCAAGCTGATCGAGGACGACGACCTGCGCGCTGCGATGCACGAGAAGGGCCTGGGCACGCCGGCCACGCGCGCGTCGATCATCGAAGGCCTGATCTTCGAGAAGTACATGTTCCGCGACGGCCGCGAGCTGGTGCCCACCGCGAAGGCCTTCCAGCTGATGACGCTGCTGCGCGGCCTGGATGTCGAGGACCTGACCAGGCCCGAGCTCACCGGCGACTGGGAATACCGGCTGGCCGAAATGGAGCACGGGCGATTGAGCCGCGACGCGTTCATGAAGGACGTGGCCTCGATGGCCGAACGCATCGTGCGCAAGGCCAAGGAATACGACCGCGACACCATCCCCGGCGACTATGCGACGCTGAAGACGCCCTGCCCCCATTGCGGCGGCGTGGTCAAGGAGAACTACCGGCGCTTCACCTGCACCGGGCCTGTTGGTGCCGCCGACAGCGCCGGCTGCGGCTTCAGCATGACCAAGATTCCGGGCGGGCGCAGCTTCGAGTTGCAGGAGGTGGAAACCTTCTTGGCGAACAAGAAGATCGGCCCGCTCGAGGGCTTCCGGTCGAAGGCCGGCTGGCCGTTCTCGGCCGAACTGCGCCTGGTGTTCGACGACGAGATCAACAACTGGAAGCTCGAGTTCGATTTCGGCGAGGACGCCAAGCGCGCGCAGGAGGACGGCGAGCCGGTGGACTTCTCGGGCCAGGAGTCGCTCGGCGTCTGCCCCAAGTGCAAGGGCAAGGTGTACGAGCACGGCTCGAGCTTCGTCTGCGAGCACGCGGTCGGCGCGCACGTGACCTGCGACTTCAAGAGCGGCAAGATCATCCTGCAGCAGCCGATCGCGCGCGAGCAGATGGGCAAGCTGCTGGTCAGCGGGCGCACCGACCTGATGGAGAACTTCGTCTCCAACAAGACGCGGCGCAAGTTCAAGGCCTTCCTCACCTACGACGCCAAGGAGGGCAAGGTGATGTTCGCGTTCGAGCCCCGCCCGGAGCGCGGCGCCAAGGGCGCCGCGGCGAAGAAAGCGCCGGCCAAGAAGGCCAGGGCGTGATGAATGGGTGAGGCCTGGCCGTGCCTGCGCGCCGATGGTGATGGTTGCCGCCTGAGCGTGCACGTGGTGCCGCAGGCCAGCCGCACCGAGGTCGACGGCTGGCACGACGGCGCCCTGCGCATCCGACTCGCTGCGCCACCGGTCGACGGCAAGGCCAACGCGGTGCTGCAAGCCTGGCTGGCCGAACAGCTGGGCCTGCCCAAGCGCGCCGTGCGCCTGCACCGCGGCCCGGCGTCGCGGCACAAGCAGCTGATGCTAGACCTCGCGCTGGCCGACGTGGCGGCGTGGCTGGCGCGCGTCGCAACGCCTGCGGCGTGATGCGCGCCGGCGGCGTTTTGCGGCATCATCGCGGCACGCAAATCTCGTGGAGACACCCATGAACCATCGTTGGCATCGCGCCCTGGTCGCGCTCGTCGGTCTGGCGGCACTGGGCGCGCAAGCAGCGGGCTTCAGCCTGAAGAGCCCGACCATCAAGCCCGGCAGCGTGCTGACCGAAGCCCAGGTGTTCAACGGCTTCGGCTGCACCGGCAAGAACATCTCGCCTGCACTGGAATGGAAGGGCGCGCCGGCAGGCACCAAGAGCTTCGCGGTGACCGTCTACGACCCGGATGCGCCCACCGGCAGCGGCTGGTGGCACTGGGTGGTCTACAACATCCCCGCGGCGTCCACGTTGCTGGCCGAAGGCGCCGGCACGGCCGACGGCAAGGCGCTGCCCAACGGCGCCGTGCAGGGCCGCACCGACTTCGGCGCGCCCGGCTTCGGTGGTGCCTGCCCGCCCAAAGGCGACAAGCCGCACCGCTACATCTTCACCGTGTTTGCGCTGAAGACCGAGAAGATCGAGGCCCCGGCCGATGGCACCGCCGCGCTGATCGGCTTCATGGTCAACGCCAACAAGATCGGACAGGCCAGTTTCACCGCGTACTACGGGCGCAAGTAGCGCGCCGCAGTTGCCGGGCGGCCGGCTGGCGTCACGTCGGCCGCGCGCGCTGCAGTCGGCATTGGGGCGTGCATGACCGCGCTCGTCTTCCAGAAGCTGATGGCGATGTTCATCGTCGTCGCCTTTGGCTGGATCGCCGGCCGTCGTCGCTGGTTGGGCGACGGCGACGTGTCGCGCGTGCTGGGCAACGCAGCGTTCACGATCTTCGTGCCGGCGCTGCTGTTTCGCACCGCCGCGCGGCTGGATCTGGCGTCCCTGCCGTGGCCGACGCTCGCGGCGTTCTTCGTGCCGACCGTGACCTTGCTGCTGCTGGTGTACGCCGCACACCGCCGCCGCGCGATGGCCAGCCAGCCGGCGCATGCCACCGTGCGCGCGATCAGCGTCGTCTACGGCAACACCGTGCAGCTCGGCATCCCGCTGGCCGCGGCGCTGTTCGGTGAATCGGGCCTGGGCCTGCACCTCACGCTGATCAGCCTGCACGGGCTGGTGCTGCTGACCGTCCTCACCGCGCTGGTCGAGCACGATGTGGCGCGGGCCGAACGCGGCGCTGCGCTGCTGGCGACGCTGCGCAGCACGGTTCGCAACACCATCGTCCACCCGGTGGTGCTGCCGCTGCTGGCCGGTTTGGCCTGGAACGCCACGGGGCTGGCGCTGCCGGCGCTGATCGACCAGCTGCTGCAGATGCTGGGCATCGCGGTGGTGCCGGTGTGTCTGGTGCTGATCGGGCTGTCGCTGCACCATTACGGTCTGCGCGGGCCCTCGCGCGCGGCGTTCGTGCTGTCCGCGCTGAAGCTCGGCGTGATGCCGGCGCTGGTGCTGACAGCGGCGCATTGGGGATTCGGCCTGACCGGGCAGGCGCTGTCGGTCGTGGTGATGATGGCGGCGATGCCGGTGGGCAGCAACGCGCTGATCTTTGCCCAGCGCTACCGCACCGACGAGGCCGAGGTGACCGCCGCGATCGTCGTCTCCACACTGGCCTTCGCCGCCACCGCGCCGTTGTGGCTGATGGCGCTGGCGCGCCTTTGAGCCGCGACTCCCGGCACGCTGGGCCGGGAAACGTGACCGCGGCCCTTCGTTTCCGCAGGCGGCAATGCCAAAATGCGCGCGCATGACGCCGACCGATATCCCCGCCTACATGGCCCACGTGGGCGCGGCCGCACGCGAAGCGGCCCGTGCGATGGCGCGCGCATCGCTGGCCGCGCGCAATGCGGCGCTGCTGGAGCTGGCGCGCCTGCTGCGCTCGGAATCAGCGGCTTTGCAGACCACGAACCGGATCGACCTGGCGGCCGCCGACGGGCTGGCCGAGCCGCTGGTCGACCGGCTGCGGCTCACGCCGGAGATCATCGACACGGTGGCGGCCGGTTGTGAGCAGATCGCCGCGATGCCCGATCCGGTGGGCGAGATCGTGCAACTGCGGCGTCAGCCCAGCGGCATCAGCGTCGGCCAGATGCGCGTGCCGCTGGGCGTGTTCGGCATGATCTACGAGAGCCGGCCCAACGTGACCATCGAGGCGGCGTCGCTGGCGATCAAGAGCGGCAATGCGGCCATCCTGCGCGGCGGTTCCGAGGCACTGCAGTCCAACCTGGCGCTGGCCGCGCTGGTGCAGCGCGCGCTGCGCATGGCTGGCCTGCCGGACGAGGCGGTCCAACTGGTCGCCACCACCGACCGTGCCGCAGTCGGCTGCCTGCTGGCGATGCACGAGTCGATCGACGTGATGATCCCGCGCGGCGGCAAGAGCCTGATCGAGCGCGTGGCCGCGCAGGCAAAGATGCCGGTGATCAAGCACCTCGACGGCAACTGCCACGTGTACATCGACGCCGAGGTCGACCTCGAGATGGCGCTGGCCATCACCGACAACGCGAAGACCCAGAAGTTCAGCCCCTGCAATGCCGCTGAGTCGCTGCTGGTGCATGCCCGGCAGGCGGCGGCGTTCCTGCCGCGCATCGGGGCGGTGTTCGCTGCCAAAGGCGTCCAGATGCGCGGCGACGCCGCGGCGCTGCAGCTGCTGCAGCGCGTGCCGGGTGCCGATGCGGTGCCGGCTCTAGATTCGGATTGGACCGAGGAGTACCTGGCGCCGATCATCAGCGTGAAGGTCGTCGACAGCCTGGACGAGGCCATCGCGCACATCAACCGCTTCGGCTCGCACCACACCGATGCCATCGTCACGGCCCACCACGCCAACGCGATGCGCTTCCTGCGCGAGGTGGACTCGGCCAGCGTGATGGTGAACGCCAGCACGCGGTTTGCCGATGGTTTCGAGTACGGGCTGGGCGCCGAGATCGGCATCTCCACCGACAAGCTGCACGCCCGCGGGCCCGTCGGGCTCGAAGGCTTGACCTCGCTGAAGTGGGTGGTACTCGGCAACGGCGAGCTGCGCAGATGAACCGCCCCGTGCAGCATGGCGTCGACCCGGCGGCCGTAGCGCGCGAGGGCAGACGATGAACGGCAATCACTGGATGCTGTTGCTCGGACTGGCCGTCTGCGGCTTCTGGATGGTCGGCGCCCACAATCGCATCGTCGGGCTGCGGACCGGTATCGTCGACGGCTGGTCACAGGTCGATGGCTTGCTGGCACGGCGCGAGGCCGCATTGGCAGGGCTGGTCCAGCATCTGTGGGAGCTGTGGCCGAACGGCCGTGCCGCGCTGGATTCGCTCGTCGCGGCCCAGCAGCAGGTGCAGAGCACGGCGCAGGCGGTGCGCCTCGGGCCCGTGCGCGCGCCGCTGGTCGCCAGCCTTTCCTCGGCGGAGGGCGCCCTCAACGCCACGGTCGCCAGACTGCTGAATCAAGTGGAAGGAGAGCCGATGCTCAGCACACACGACGACGTGGCGTCGAACCTGATGGTCCTTTTCGCGCTCGGGCCGCAGCTGCTCGAGGCGCGGCAGCGATTCAATCAGGCCTGCGCCGCGTATAACGACGCGATCCATCAATTCCCGACCAACCTGCTGGCCCCGGTGTTCCGGTTCGAGCCGGCGGGGTCCCTCTGATGGCCGAGATCCAACCGGGACCGCCGCCCGATCCCGCCGCCGCGGCCCGCGGCGCGCCGGCGGCGCCCCCGCCCCCGCCAGACCCCATTGAGGTCGCACAGCGTCGCGCCCGATGGGCGCAGTTGGCCGGGCCCGGCCAACTGCACGCGGCGGTGCTGGCGCTGCTGCTGGCGCCGGGGCGCGTGCGCGAGCAGGCCGTCTGGGACGACGAGTGCGCGGCCACCGTTGGCGCCGCGGCGATTCACGCCGACGCGCTGGCCATCGATCCACGCGAGCGGATGCCCTGGATCGAGTGTTTCGTGCGTCGCATCGGGCAGGGACCGTTGGCCAACCGCCAACGGCTGCTGCGCGCGGCACGCCGCCTGATGGCTGCCGACGGCCGCACCCACGCGCTCGATCGCCTGCGCTGGCTGGCGCTGCGGCACGCGCTCGGTGACGCCCGCGCGCTGGCGCAGCCCGCGGCCGCCGACTTCGACCTCGAAGGCCTTGACACCGAAACGGCACGCAACATCGGCCGCTTCAGCGCCTACTTGTCGCGCATCGTGCCGTCGCCGGAAATCGACCTTGACGTGATCTCGGGCGTGCGGGCCAGCGGAGAGCGCTGGTGGCTTGCGGTGATGAAGCCCTGGCCCGACGCCGGCGCCACGCGCGACCTGCCCGACACCGATGCACTGGTGGCCGCCTTGCACGATGTGCAGTCGCTGCCCTGGATGTTACGGCCGGTGGTGGTGCGGCGCTGGGTCGACGCCGCGGTAGAGCTGTCACCGGCCGGTCAGCTCGGCGAGCCGGCTGCCGAGGCGCTGCGCATCGCCGCCAAACTGCTCGATTGCCCGCTGCCGCCGGCGCTGGCCAACTGCTTCATCGAGTGCGAAGGCGCCTCGCCCGCTGCGTAGGCGCCGGATCGGCCGCGCCGGGCGCCGGTGTCGCGATCGGTGCTACTCGGATGGGCTATGGGGCATTACCCATCGAGGTGATGGACGCTGGCGCCCGCCCTGCGCGTAATCGCGGGTCTGGTGCGGCGTGCCTGGCTCAACGGCGGGCCATCCCTGAGCAGTGGCCCGGGCCGCGCCCACTATGATTTGTCTTCCAGTGGAGTATTCGATGCACACCAGACGCGAAGCGATGTCGCGGGCGGCGGCCGTGGCGGGGATGATGGCTGCGGCCGGCATGCTGCCCGGCTCGGCGCAGGCCGC
>Ga0209798_10001033_pt1 | contig 16967 bp, 18 predicted proteins | sample DOMMetBare3Fresh_FD_187475 | JGI IMG/M metagenome (GOLD analysis project Ga0209798, IMG submission 187475) | Wetland sediment microbial communities from St. Louis River estuary, USA, under dissolved organic matter induced mercury methylation -... | ecosystem: Environmental > Aquatic >...
TCGCCGATGCGGTGATCGAGGTCCCCGGCCGCAGCCTGAATGCGCTCCAAGCCGTCGCGCCGGCGCTTGAAGCCGCGGCGGCGCTCGCGCAACTGCGAGTCGACCTGGTTGGACGCCGACTTGTTCCACAGCTCGACCTCGCCGCTGGCATTCTCGAATGCCATGCGCAGCTTGGACAGCAGCATGCGGCGGAACTGCTCCATGAAGCGCGGCTCGGACAGCCGCAGTGCTTGCGACAGGCCGAGGTACTGCGCGTAGCTGCGCTCGATCAGCTCCAACTCGCGGTCGCAGCGATCGAGCGTGGGCAGTCGCGTCAGCGACAGCGCGAAACCGAACTCGCTGTTGAGCTGGCGAAAACTGGCCTGCAGCATGTCGTGGATTTCCTGTCCACGCGCACGCGCTTGCACCAGCCGGGCACGCAGCCGGGCGCACAGCGCAACGAAGGCCTTCTTCGCGCCGAGGTTGAACAAGGTCGCGCTGGCCTCGCGCTGCATCTGCGCCACTTCTTCGCGCAGCCCCTCGCTGGACAGACCAACCAGCAACTCGCGCAGCATGCGCGCATGGACCACGCGCAGCGCGGCCAGGCGATCGGTGCAACGCTCGAACTCGTGCATCTCGCTGTCGACGCGCGAGATCATCAACTGCACCTTGCCGCTGTTCTTGCCGCGCAGGCCCCGCAACTCAAGCATCTGCTCGGCGATCAGCCGGCGCTGATCGGCCAGGCGGCGTACGGCCTGCTGCTCGACGGCCTGCGCCGTATCGGCCACCAGCCGCTCGATCACTTCGCGGCGGCGCGGCAGCAGCTGGGTGGCCAGCGCGTCTTCGAGCGCCGGCAAGCGGCTGGCCTCGAGCGCGCCGGCATCGCCGTCGATGCGCCCCGCAAGCGCCTGCCTGGCAGACAGCGGAAAGACGCGCTCGCGCTCGACTTCGAGCGTGATCGCCGTGTTGCGACACTGCTGCTCGATCTGCTCGTCCACCGCGGCTTCAGACAGCAGCGGGTCGGCCAGCGCGTCGATCTTGTTCAGCACCACAAAGCGCGTCATCGACTGACCGCCGAGGTGGTCGCGCCAGACCGCGAGGTCGGACTTCGTCACCCCCGTGTCGGCACCCAGGATGAAGACCGCCGCGTGCGCGGCGGGCAGCAACGACAGCGTCAGTTCGGGTTCGGCGCCGATGGCATTCAAGCCCGGCGTGTCGAGCACCACCAGGCCACGCCTCAACAGCGGGTGCGGGTAATTGATTGCTGCGTGGCGCCAAGCCGGCACCTCGACCAGGCCTTCGGCGAGCAGCGGCGGATTGTCGTCGGGTGCGTCGTCGTGCCAGAAACCGAGCGCGCGCGCGGTGTCGATGCTGACGGCCTTGGTGCGCATGACCTCGGTCAGTGCGTCGGCCAGGCGTTCGGGCGATTCGGCCTCCAGGCGGATGCGCGTCCACAACTCGGGCTTCTCACGCAGTTCGGCCAGCGATTGCGCCTCGAGCCGGGTATCGATCGGCAGCAGGGCCAGCAGCGCCGGTGTGCCGGGTTCGTAGCCGAGCTCGACCGGGCACATCGTTGTGCGACCGGGTGTGGCCGGAAGGATACGGCGGCCGGTATCGGCGAAGAAGATGGCGTTGATCAGCTCCGATTTGCCGCGCGAGAACTCGGCCACAAAGGCCACGCACAGCCGGTCCGACGCCAGCCGTTCGCGCAACGCCGACAGGTTGCTCTCGCTGGCATCGTCGAGCAGCTCATGCTCGAGCAGATAACGCGACAGCTCGGCGGCCTGGCGATCGAGCCCGCGACGCCACACGGCCAGGGCGTCGAGTTGACCAGCGAGGGAGAGTTCCATGCAGGAAACCGAGGTGCGATCGAGCAGCGCCACGTCAGCGCCAAAGCATCGTAGCGCAAGGACCCTCGCTGCCGCAGCAGGCGATACATCTGCTGACAGCACGCGGCAACAGCCCGTGCACTTGTCGCACATGCACAGTGCGGCTTCAGCGTTTCTGGCAGCTGGGACAGAAGAACGTCGAGCGCTGTGCCTGAACGATGCGGCGCAGCGCGACCCCGCAACGCTGGCACGGCTGGCCCTCGCGGCCATAGACGCGGGCCTCGAGTTGGTAGGCGCCGTCGATCCCGTGCGTGTCGCGAAAGTCGCGAAGCGACGAGCCTCCGAGCTCGAGGGCCCGCGCCAGTGTCTGGCGAACGCTCGCCAGCAGCCGCTCGGCGCGTGGCCGTGACAACCTGTTGCAGCGTGTGCGCGGATCGATGGCGGCCGCGAACAACGCCTCGCAGGCGTAGATGTTGCCCGCGCCAACAACGATATCCCCGGCCAACAACGCGGTCTTGACCGCCGTACGGCGTTGCCTCAGCGCGGCATGAAAGGTCGCCGGCGTCAGCGCCTCGTCGAAGGGCTCGGCGCCGAGCCGCGCGAGCAATGTCGCCGCCGGGGCCGCATCGATCGCCGGCGACCAGACCACCGCGCCGAAACGGCGCGGGTCGGTCAGCCGCAGCACGCCGCGCGACGTGACGAGATCGAAATGGTCATGTTTGCCGGCCGGCGCGATCTGCGCGGCCGCATCGAACGCCAGCGACCCCGACATGCCCAGGTGCAGCAGCAGACCGCCGCCGCCGCCATCCGGCGTGTTGCGTGTCAGCGGCAGCCACAGGTACTTGCCGCGTCGAGCGGCCATGCCGACCGTGCGGCCCACCAGGCTCGCTGGTTGGCAGCCCAGCGGCCAACGCAAAGGTGCGCCGATGCGCACGGCGAGCACGCGTGCGCCGGCGATGCGCTCGGCAAAGCTCAAGCGCGTGACTTCTACCTCGGGTAATTCGGGCATGCCGGCGATGATAGGAGCCTGGGTATTGAACGCTGGCGCTCGAGCCTGCTCCAAGGCGTTGCCTAGAATGACCCAATCGCGAAGGACAACGATGCCCACCCACGCCACCGACTGCCGTTGCTCCGTGCCTGCGTGGCCACGTGTTGCACTGGCCGCAGCGTTGTTCGCCGCGACGCTGGCCCAGGCGCAAACACCCAGCGCGACGCAGGTTGCCGCAGCGGCGGCCGCTGCGACGGCGGAGCCGCAACGCTCAGCACTCGATGCGCCGCTGTTCTACCAGTTGCTGATCGGCGAAATCGAACTCAGCACTGGCGAGGCCGGCAACGCGTACGCGGTGCTGCTCGACGCCGCGCGGCGCACGCGCGACGAAGCGCTGTTCAAGCGAACGGTCGACGTGGCGCTGCAAGCGCGCGCGGGCGACCAGGCACTTACCGCGGCGCGGGCTTGGCGGCAGACGCTGCCGCAGTCGCTGGAGGCACTGCGCTATGAGCTGCAGTTGCTGGCCGCACTGAACCGCAGCGCCGAGGCCGCCGAGCCCCTGAAGCTGTTGCTCGCACGCACGCCGGAGGCAGAGCGCTCCGCGCTGATCGCCACGCTGCCGCGCCTGTTCCAGCGCGCGCCCGACAAGCGCCAGGCCGCGGGTCTGATCGACGAACTGCTGCAGCCGTATGCGCAGACACCATCGACGCGCACCGCCGCGCGGGTGGCCAGCGGTCGCGCCTGGTGGCAGGCCGGCGATGCGCCGCGGGCCCTGCAGCAGGCCGAGCGGGCGCGGGCCGACGAACCATCGGCCGCAGGTCCGGTGCTGCTGGCGCTCGAACTGCTGCCCACGTCGCCTGGCGCAGAAAACCTCGTGTCGAGCTACCTTCAACAGCCCGCCGCCGATGTGGCGGTGCATCTGGCCTATGTGCGTGCACTGAGCGCCGCTCAGCGCTACGTCGATGCCATCGCGCAGTTGAAGATCGTGACACGCAACAAGCCCGATCTGGCGGCGCCTTGGCTCAGCCTGGGTGCCTTGCAGCTCGAATTGCGCCAACCGCGCGACGCCGAGGCTTCGCTGCAGCGTTTCCTGGCTGCCCGCGCCGCCTCAGCCGCCGCCCCCGCCAGCGCGTCAGCGGGCGACGACGACGACGACGAAGACACCAGCCGCGGCAACGACGGCGGCCAGACCCAGGCCTGGTTGATGCTGGCCCAAGCCGCAGAGCAACGTGGCGACAACAAGGCGGCAAGCGCTTGGCTCGACAAGATCGACAACCCGCAGCGCGCCCTCGAAGTGCAGACCCGCCGCGCGATGCTGTTGGCACGACAGGGCAAGCTGCGCGAGGCACGCCTGCTGGTGCAACAGGTTCCCGAACGCCGCCCCGAAGACGCCCGCGGCAAGCTGCTGGCCGAGAGCCAGGTACTGCGCGAGGTCAAGCGCTGGAACGAAGCGCACGCCGTGCTGGTGAGTGCCAGCGAGCGCTTTCCCGGTGATGCCGACCTGCTCTACGAGCAGGCCATGATGGCCGAGAAGCTGTTGCACATCGACGAGATGGAGCGCGTGCTTCGTCGCGTAATCGAGTTGAAGCCCGACCACCATCACGCCTACAACGCACTCGGCTACTCGCTGGCCGATCGCAGCCAGCGCCTGCCCGAGGCGCAGTCGCTGATCAAGAAGGCACTGGAACTGGCACCGGGCGATCCTTTCATCACCGACAGCCTGGGCTGGGTCGAATACCGCCTGGGCAACCACCATGAAGCCCTGCGCCTGCTGCGCAAGGCCTATGGTTCCCGGCCCGACACCGAGATTGCAGCCCACCTGGGCGAGGTGCTGTGGGTCACCGGCGCCCGCGACGACGCACGCCGCGTCTGGCGCGAAGGCCGCGAGCGCGATGCCACCAACGACGTGCTGCGCGAAACGCTGACGCGGCTCCAGGTCAAGCTGTGAACCTGCAAGTGGGCAGGCCTGGAGCCGCGGCAGTCCTGCTGGCGCTGCTTGCCGCCTGCGCCACCCCGCCGCCGCGGCCCGCTCCCGACCTCGCCGGGCGCTTGGCCGTGCGCGTCGAGGCCCACGAAGGCAACCCAGCACGCAGCCTCGCCACGCAGTTCGAACTGCGCGGTGACGCGCGGGCCGGCGAACTGCAATTGACAACGCCGCTGGGCAGCACGGCGGCACAGGCCCGTTGGCGGACCGGCTCGGCCGAACTGACCACTGCTGAAGGCACGCGACGATTCACCGACCTCGACACCCTGGCCGAGGAACTGCTCGGCCAGTCGCTGCCGCTGGCCGCGCTGATCGATTGGCTGCGCGGCCGGTCGTGGGCCGGTGCGCCGAGCGTGCCCCACGATGGCGGCTTCGAGCAACTCGGCTGGCGCATCGACCTGTCGCGCTTTGCCGAAGGTTGGGTCATTGCCGGGCGACAGGCCGTGCCGGTGGTGTCGGTACGTGCGCGACTGGAGCGGCCGCAGTGAGCCTGCGCGCGCTGTTCGATGTGCCGGCACCGGCCAAGCTGAACCTGTTCCTGCATGTGGTGGGCCAGCGGGCCGACGGCTACCACCTGCTCCAATCGGTATTCGTGCTGATCGACTGGGCCGACACGCTGCACTTCGAACGCCGCAGTGACGGCCGGCTGCAGCGCCATGACCTCGGTACGACGCTGCCGGCAGAAGACCTGACCCTCACCGCCGCGCGCCTGCTGCAGGCCGAAAGCGGCACCGCGCTCGGCGCCGACCTGTCGATCGAAAAGCGGGTGCCCTGGGCCGCCGGCCTAGGCGGCGGCAGCTCGGATGCGGCCAGCACACTGCTGGCCTTGAATCGTTTGTGGGGGCTGGGCTGGTCGCGTGCGAGGCTGTCCGGGCTGGCCGCACGTCTGGGTGCCGACGTGCCGTTCTTCGTCGGCGGCAAGAATGCCTTCGTCGAGGGCATCGGCGAGCGTCTGACGCCGCTGGCGGTGCCGCGGCAGTGGTTTGCCGTCGTAAAGCCTGTCGCCGGGCTGGCCACGCCGGAGGTCTTCAAGCACCCGGCATTGGTCCGCGATACGCCCGCTGTTATAATTTCAGGCTTTCTTGCAGATGCATCAAAACCCGGGTTCTGGGGCGAAAACTGGGGTCGAAATGACCTGCAGCCTCCGGCCGAGGACCGCTGCCCCGAGGTGGCCCAGGCTGCCGAATGGCTGGCCAGGCGCTTCGGCAACAGCCGCATGACGGGCTCGGGCAGCGCGGTGTTTGCGAGGAACGGCATGGACGACCAACCTTTGGCGACATGGCCGGCGGAGGGTGCAAGCCTTCCACCGGGCTGGGTCGGCCGGATGTGCCGAAGCCTGGACCAGCACCCGATTGCGGACTGGACGGGTTGAACCGGTTTTTGGGCCGATGGCGCGAGCCGCCGGCCTGTGTAGGGGAGTCGCCAAGTTGGTTAAGGCATCGGATTTTGATTCCGACATACGAGGGTTCGAGTCCTTCCTCCCCTGCCAGACATTCCTTGTTGCGATCGACCCACCCTGACTGCCGTCCGCCTGCCGAAAGCCACCGCCGTGCTGTTCAACACCATGCTGTTCACCGGCAATGCCAACCGGGCGCTGGCCCAGGAGATTGCCACGAACCTGGGCGTCGAGCTGGGCAAGGCCACGGTCGGCCGCTTCTCGGACGGCGAGGTCACCGTCGAGCTGCTCCAGAATGTTCGCGCCCGCGACGCGTTCATCGTGCAGTCGACCTGTGCGCCGACCAACGACAACCTCATGGAGTTGCTGATCATGGTCGATGCGTTGAAGCGCGCGAGCGCGCGTCGCATCACCGCCGTGATCCCCTACTTCGGCTACGCGCGACAGGACCGGCGGCCGCGCAGCACGCGCGTGCCGATCAGCGCCAAGGTGGTGGCCAACCTGCTCGAAACGGTGGGCGTCGAGCGCCTGCTGACCATGGACCTGCATGCCGACCAGATCCAGGGCTTCTTCGACATCCCGGTCGACAACATCTACGCCTCGCCGGTGCTGCTGTCGGACCTTAAGAGCAAGAACCACAGCGACCTGATCGTGGTCTCGCCCGACGTCGGCGGCGTGGTGCGCGCGCGCGCGCTGGCCAAGCAACTCGGCTGTGATCTGGCGATCATCGACAAGCGCCGCTCGGCGGCCAACGAGTCGGAAGTGATGCATGTCATCGGCGAGATCGACGGTCGCAACTGCGTGATCATCGACGACATGATCGACACCGCCGGCACGCTGGTCAAAGCCGCCGAGGTGTTGAAGGAGCGCGGCGCCAGGAGCGTGTACGCCTACTGCACGCACGCAGTGTTTTCGGGCCCGGCGATCGAACGCATCAAGACTTCGGCCCTGGACGAGGTGGTGATCACCAACACGATCCCGCTGTCCGACAGCGCCAAGTCCTGCGCGAAGATCCGACAGCTCTCGGTAGCGTTCCTGTTCGCCGAGACCATTCGGCGCATTTCGGACGGTGAGTCGGTGACATCGCTGTTTGCCGAGCAAAACAACAACTTTTGATGGAAGAGCGGGTTGCCGTCGGCAACCCTTTCCTTGTTGGCCTTTGTTGGCCTTTACCTGGAGCCCTGGTCGCGGGGCTCTCACTTTTGGAGTGAAAACCATGAAATTCGTCGCCTATGAGCGTACGTTGCAGGGGACCGGAGCGAGCCGCCGCCTGCGCCTGACCAACAAGGTACCGGGCATCGTCTACGGCGCAGGAACGCCGCAGATGATCGAGCTCGACCACAACGCGTTGTATTTCGCGTTGAAGAAAGAGGCCTTCCATTCGTCGATCCTCGAGATGGAACTGGCGGGCAAGACCGAGAAGGTCCTGCTGCGCGATTTCCAGATGCATGCTTGGAAGCAAAACGTGCTGCACATCGATTTCCAACGCGTCGACGAGACGACTCGGATCACGAAGAAGGTGCCGCTGCACTTCATCAACGAAGAGACTTCGCCGGCCGTGAAGACCGACAAGTGCCTCGTGGCTCACGTCGTCAACGAAGTCGAGATCCAGTGCCTGGCTTCGCAGCTGCCCGAGTATCTGACCGTCGACCTGGGCAACCTGGTCAAGGGCCAGTCGCTCAACGTGAGCGACCTCGTGCTCGCCGAAGGTGTCAAGGTCGTCACCCACGGCAAGAAGAATCCCGTGATCGCGGCCGTGACGGTGCCCAAGGAAGAGGTCGAAGAGGCCGCGCCCGCACCGGTGATCGCCGCGGCACCCCCAGACAAGAAAGCCAAGAAGACCGAGAAGCAGAACAAGAAATGATCGTCGTCTGACGTTGCTCAGGGCCCCGCGAAAGCGGGGCTTTTTTCATGGCGGCACGCCTTTATCATCGACCCAACATGACGATTCGATTGCTGGTCGGCCTGGGCAACCCGGGCCCCGAGTACGAGGCTACGCGGCACAACGCCGGCTTCTGGTGGCTCGATGCGGTGGCCGCCAAGCTCGGTGCCCGCATGACGTTCGACCGCAACTACCACGGGTTGGTCGCGCGAGTGAACCGCGCCGGCGCCGACCCCGTTTGGTTGCTCGAGCCGCAGACTTTCATGAACCTGTCGGGCAAGTCGGTGGCCGCGCTGGCGCGATTCTTCAAGATTGCAGCCGACGAGATTCTGGTGGCCCACGACGAGCTCGACCTGCTGCCGGGCCAGGTGAAGTTGAAGCAAGGCGGCAGCCATGCGGGCCACAACGGGCTCAAGGACATCGTCGCGCAGTTCGGCAGTGCCGACTTCTGGCGCCTGCGGCTGGGCATCGGCCACCCCGGCGTGAAGGCCGAGGTGATCAACTACGTACTGAGGAAACCCTCGCAGGAACACCGCGAGGCGATCGAGCACTGCGTCACGCGAACGCTCGATACGCTGGACCTGCTGCTGGCCGGCGAGATGGAGCGCGCGATGATGAAGGTTCACAGCAAACCGCCGCGGCCCAAGACAGTGCCACCGGCGGCCACCACGGTCCGCGAGGGAGAGACCCCATGAAGCCCCACCACCGACTCGGCGCGACTCTCGCCACCGCCCTTCTGCTGTTCGCGTCTGGCGCAGGCGTCGCGGCACCAAAGGTCTTTCGCTGCGGCCCCGAAGGCCGCGTCTACTCGCAAACGCCGTGCAAGGACGGCTACGAGATCGACGCCGCCGACAAGCGCAGCGCAGAGCAGCGCAAGGCGGCCGAGGAAGTGGTCAAGCGCGAAGAGAAGATGGCCGAGAAGATGACCCGCGAGCGACAGGCCAAGGAGGCTGCGGCCGCCAAGCAGGGCGCGAGCATCATCGCCAATCCGTCAGCGGCCAAACCAGCGGCGTCCGCCGCTTCGGCGGCGGCGGCAAAGAAGAAGAAGAAACCCGCGAAGCCGCCCGCTCAAGCCTAAGCGGCGCCGGGAACCGCCGCGGCCTGCTGCTGCAGGCGCCGGTACTTGGCCCACAGCGTCTCCTGGGACTCGACACGCTGCGGGTGCAGCGGGATGCACGCCACTGGGCACACCTGCACGCACTGCGGTTCGTCGAAGTGGCCGACGCACTCGGTGCAGCGTTCGGGATCGATCTGGTAGAAGTCGACGCCCATCGAAATCGCCTGGTTCGGGCATTCGGGTTCGCAGACGTCGCAGTTGATGCACTCGTCGGTGATCATCAACGCCATCGGGCCTCCCACCGGGCCGCCCCGAGGGATGGCAAAGCCCGCTTGGGGGGCAGCGAGCACGAGCGAGCGTGGCGGCGCCTCATCGTTCACTCACGCGGCGACTGGGCCACGCGGTCCTTCAGTTTTTCGAGCACCAAGGGTGCCACGAACTTGGAGACATCACCGCCCAAGGTGGCAATCTCGCGCACGAAGGTGCCGCTGATGAACTGGTGTTGATCGCTGGGGGTCAGGAACAGCGTCTCGACGTCGGGCATCAACTGGCGGTTCATGCCGGCCATCTGGAACTCGTACTCGAAATCGCTGACCGCCCGCAGGCCGCGTACCACCACCTTGCCGCCATGGCCGACGACGAAGTCGCGCAGCAGGCCGCGAAAGGAGAACACCTCGACGTTCGGGTACGGCGTCGCCAGTTCGCGGGCGATTTCCAGGCGTTCGTCGATCGAGAACATGGTGCGCTTATGGTGACCGACCGCCACCGCCAGGATCAGGCGCTCAAACAGCCGGCTCGAGCGCGCCATCAGGTCCTGATGACCCAGCGTCATCGGATCGAAGGTACCGGGGTAGACAGCGGTGAGGCGGGTGGTGGAGGTCAAGTCAAGCGCTCCTCGAGGCGGCGGCAGTTTAGCTCCAGCATCTCCTCGCTGCGCGCCATGAGCATTCACTGAAGCGACGAGCGCGTCAGCCTGTGCCGCGCAGGAACAGGTGCGCGTGCACGCTGCCGGCGCGCAGATGGCGATGGCGCGTGAAGCCGACGGGCGCCTCGTCGACGGCGCGCGGTGCCTCGAGGTACAGGTAACCGCCCGCAGCCACCGTCGGCGCCGCCGCGGCCAATGCGGCCTCGAACGCATTCGAGTCGAATGGCGGATCGAGCAGGACCAGCTCGAAGCGCCCCGGCACCGATCGCTTGAGCCAGGCCAGCGCGTCGGCGCCGATGATTTGCACCGCATCGGCCTTGAGCCGGGCTTTCACTTCGGCCAGGCTGCGCAATAGCAGCGCATCGCTTTCAATCAGCAGCACCTCGGCCGCACCGCGCGATGCGGCTTCGAAACCCAGCGCGCCGCTGCCGGCGTAAGCGTCGAGCACGCGCCAACCAGTCAGGTCCTGGCCGAGCCAGTTGAACAGCGTCTCGCGCACCCGGTCTGGCGTGGGCCGCAGGCCCGGCCGGTCGGCCACCGGCAGCTTGCTGCGTTTCCACTGCCCGCCGATCAGGCGCACTTCGCCGGGCGGGCCAGCGCGGGCGCGGGGTTGGCGCGTCACAAGCGAACCGCGATACCGTCGCGCGCCAGCAGTGCCTTGGCCTGGCCGACGGTGAACTCACCGTAGTGGAAGATGCTCGCGGCCAGCACGGCATCGGCACCGCCGATGCGGATGCCGTCGCTCAGATGCTCGAGCGCGCCGACGCCGCCCGAGGCGATGACGGGCACCGGCACCGCGTCGCAGACCGCACGGGTCAGTTCGAGGTCGAAACCGCTCTTGGTGCCGTCACGGTCCATGCTGGTGAGCAGGATTTCGCCGGCACCGAGGTCGGCCATTTGCCTAGCCCAGGCCACGGCGTCCAGGCCCGTGTCCTGGCGGCCGCCGTGCGTGTAGACATGCCAGCCGCCGCCCGCCTGTCGTTTGGCATCGATGGCCACCACGATGCACTGCGCGCCGTACCTGTCGCTGGCCTCGCGGATCAGCTCGGGCCGCGCCACGGCGGCCGAGTTGAAGCTGACCTTGTCGGCGCCGGCGTTGAGCAGGCGCCGCACGTCGGCCACGCTGCGTACGCCACCGCCGACCGTCAACGGGATGAAGACCTGTGACGCCACCGCCTCGATGATCGGCAGGATCAGGTCGCGGCCATCGCTGGTGGCCGTGATGTCGAGGAAGGTCAGTTCGTCAGCGCCCTGCTCGTTGTAGCGCGCCGCGATCTCCACCGGGTCGCCGGCATCGCGCAGCTCGACGAAGTTGACTCCCTTGACGACGCGGCCGCCGGTGACGTCCAGGCACGGGATGATGCGTTTGGCCAGCATCAAGCCTGGCCGTTCAACTCGTCGGCGCGCAATTGCGCCGCGGCGAAATCGAGCGCACCGTTGTAGATCGCACGGCCGCAAATGACGCCGCCGATGCCTTCGTGCTCGACCGCGCACAGGCGCTCGATGTCGGCGATGCCGGCCAGGCCCCCCGAAGCGATGACAGGGATCGTCAGCGCCTGCGCAAGCTTCACCGTGGCCTCGATGTTGATGCCGGTGAGCATGCCGTCGCGGCCGATGTCGGTGTAGATCACCGCCTCGACGCCGTAATCCTCGAACTTCTTGGCCAGGTCGATGACCTCGTGGCCGGTGAGCTTGCTCCAGCCGTCGGTGGCCACCTTGCCGTCCTTGGCGTCGAGGCCGACGATGATGTGGCCGCCGAAGGCCGTGCAGGCATCCTTCAGGAAGCCGGGGCTCTTGACTGCGGCAGTGCCGATGATCACGTAGCTCAAGCCGTCGTCGAGGTAGCGCTCGATCGTGTCCAGGTCGCGCAGGCCGCCGCCGAGCTGCACCGGGATCTCGTCGCCGACCGCGCGCACGATCGCCTTGACCGCCGACTCGTTGACCGGCTTGCCGGCGAAGGCGCCGTTGAGGTCGACCAAATGCAGGCGCCGCGCGCCCGCGGCGAGCCAGCGCCGCGCCATCGCCGCCGGGTCTTCGCCGAAGGTCGTCGCGACCTTCATGTCGCCTTGTTCGAGACGCACGCAGTGGCCGTCCTTGAGGTCGATCGCAGGAATCAGCAGCATGGTGGGGGTGCGGGAAGAAGAACGCTCAAGGCTTCCAGGCAAGGAAGTTGCGATACAGCGTCAAACCGTCGGCAGCGCTCTTCTCGGGATGGAACTGGGTGGCAAAAATGTTATCCCGCGCCACGGCCGAGGTAAAGCACTCGCCGTACTCCGTCACGCCTGCACTGTGGCGCGCGTCCGACGGCTCGGCATAAAAGCTATGCACGAAGTAGAACCAGGCGCCCTCGGCCACACCCGTCCACAGTGGGTGCTGGCGGGCCTGCTGCACGCGGTTCCAACCCATCTGCGGCACCTTGTAACGGCTGCCGTCGGGTTGCAGCCGGTCGTCGAGGGCAAAGCGCCTGACGCGTCCGGCGATCAGGCCCAGGCCGGGCGTGTCCTGCTCCTCGCTGTGGTCGAGCAGCATCTGCATGCCGACGCAGACGCCGAACAGGGGCTTGTTCGCGGCGGCATGCAACACGGCGTCCTTCAAGCCGGAATCGTGCAGTTCGCGCATGCAGTCGCGCATGGCGCCCTGGCCGGGCAGCACGACGCGCTCGGCGGCGTAGACCGCCTCGGGGCGGTTGGTCACGACCACGTCCAGGCCCGACCCCGCCGCCACGTGCAGCACCGCCTGCGACACCGAACGCAGGTTGCCCATGCCGTAGTCGACGACGGCAACCGTCCGGGTCATTTCAGTTCTCCATGCCGCTGAAGCGGCACCCTCGGCGCATGAACCGGTGCGGCCAAGCGGACGACGTGGATCCGGCTTCGCCGGTCCACTGGCGTTGCCCCCTTTGAGGGGGAGGCGCCGAAGGCGCTTCGGGGGTGGTTCACTTCAGAGCGAACCCTTGGTCGATGGGATGATGCCCGCGCTGCGCGCATCGATGGCCAGCGCCATGCGCAGCGCGCGGCCGAAGGCCTTGAATACCGTCTCGCACTGGTGGTGGGCGTTGGCACCCTTCAGGTTGTCGATGTGCAGCGTGACCAGCGCATGGTTGGCAAAGCCCTGGAAGAACTCGTAGGCCAGTTGGGTGTCGAACTCGCCGACCCTGCCGCTCTTGAACGGAACGTCCATGTGCAGCCCCGGCCGGCCGGAGAAATCGACCACCACACGCGACAGCGCCTCGTCCAGCGGCACGAAGGCGTGGCCGTAGCGCGTCAGGCCGGCCTTGTCGCCGACGGCCTTGGCCACGGCCAGGCCCAGCGTGATGCCCACGTCTTCCACCGTGTGGTGGCCGTCGATGTGCAAATCGCCCTGGGCGTCGATGTCCAGATCGAACAGGCCGTGGCGCGCGATCTGGTCGAGCATGTGGTCGAAGAAGCCGATGCCGGTGGCGAGCTTGGACTCGCCGGTGCCGTCGAGATCGACGCGCACGCGGATCTGCGTCTCCTTGGTGTTGCGCTGGACTTCGGCAATGCGTGACATCTACAGGCTCGCTTTCAGGGCGTCGATCATCAAGCTGTTCTCTTCGGGAGTACCCACCGTCAGGCGCAGGCAATTGGCCAGCAGCGGGTGCAGGGCCTCGACATTCTTCACCAGCACACCGCGCTGCTTCATGCCCGCGAACGTGCGCTTGGCGTCGGGCACGCGCACCAGGATCATGTTGGCCTGGCTCGGGAACGGCGTTGCGCCGGGCATCTCACGCAGCGCCGACTGCAGCCGCTCGCGCTCGCTGCGGATGGTGTCGGCCTGGCGCGCGTACTCGTCGGCATGTTCGAGCGCGAACAGCGCCGCTTCGCAATTGAGCACGCTGACGTTGAACGGCGGGCGCAGCTTGTCGAGCTCGCCGATCAATGCGCGCCGGCCGACCAGGTAGCCGATGCGCACGCCCGCCAGGCCGAACTTGCTCATCGTGCGCATCAACAGCACATGTTCGTGGCGCACCAGGCGCTCGCGGGAATCCCGTGCGGCGAACGGCTGGTAGGCCTCGTCCATCACCACCAGACCGGGCGCGGCGTCGATGATCGCGTCGATCGCAGCGTCGTCCCACAGGTTGGCGGTCGGGTTGTTCGGGTAGGCCAGGTAGACGATGGCCGGGCGGTGTTCGCGGATGGCGGCCAGCATCGCCGGCAGGTCGAGCTCGAAGTCGGGGGTGGTCGGCACGCCGACGAACCGCAGGCCTTGCAGCCGCGCCGACATCTCGTACATCACGAACCCCGGCACGGGGGCCAGCACCACGTTACCCGGCAGGTCGCAGGCCAGCGCCAGCAGCGAGATCAATTCGTCGGAACCGTTGCCGAGCATGATGTCGCAGCCTTCGGGCATGCGTGCATGGCGGGCCAGCGCGGCACGCAGCACATCGCCGCGCTCGGCCGGGTAGCGGTTGAGCGCCACCTCCGCGAGCCGCTCTCCGAGCGCCTTGCGCAAGGCCGGCGGCAGCCGGAACGGGTTCTCCATCGTGTCGACCTTGACCAGCCCGGCCGAAGGCTGCACCGCGTAGGCGTGCATCGACTGCACGTCCTGGCGCAGCACGCATGCCATGCGGTGCGCCAGCGTATCGCTCATCGCGTCGGGTCCTTCCAACGCAGCTCGGCCGCGCGCGCATGGGCCTGCAGGCCTTCGCCGTAGGCCAGCTCGGCCGCGATCGGGCCCAGCACGCGAGCCCCGGCTTCGCTGACTTCGATGAGGCTGCTGCGCTTCTGGAAGTCGTACACGCCCAGCGGCGACGAGAAGCGTGCCGTGCCCGACGTCGGCAGCACGTGGTTCGGGCCGGCGCAGTAGTCGCCCAGGCTCTCGCTGGTGTAGGCACCGAGGAAGATCGCGCCGGCGTGTTTGAGCAACGGCTCCCAGCGCTGCGGCTCGCGCGCGCTGACCTCGAGGTGTTCGGGTGCGATCCGGTTGGACAGCTCACAGGCCTCTTCCATCGAGCGGGTGAGGACCAGCGCGCCGCGCCCTTCGAGCGAGGCGCGGATGATGTCCTTGCGCGGCAGCGTCGGCAGCAGCCGCTCGATCGACGCGCCCACCGCATCGAGGTACGCCGCGTCGGGACAGAGCAGGACGCTTTGCGCGAGCTCGTCGTGCTCGGCCTGGCTGAACAGATCCATCGCCACCCAGTCGGGTGGCGTGCTGCCATCGGCCAGCACCAGAATCTCGCTCGGGCCGGCAATCATGTCGATGCCGACCTGGCCGAAGACGCGCTTCTTCGCGCTGGCCACATAGGCGTTGCCGGGGCCGGTGATCTTGTCCACGCGCGGCACGCTGGCCGTGCCGTATGCCAGCGCGGCCACTGCCTGCGCGCCGCCAATCGTGAACACGCGGTGCACGCCGGCGACATGCGCCGCAGCGAGCACGAGCGCATTCCTGTCGCCGCTGGGCGTCGGCACCACCATCACGATCTCGTCAACACCGGCCACCTGCGCCGGAATCGCGCTCATCAGCACGCTCGACGGGTAGGCGGCCTTGCCGCCCGGAACGTAGATGCCGACGCGGTCCAGCGGCGTGACCTTCTGACCGAGCAGCGTGCCGTCTTCGTCGCGGTAGCTCCACGAGCGGCCGCAGGCGTCGAGCTGGCGCTCGTGGTAGCTGCGCACGCGCTCGGCAGCGGCCTGCAACGCATGGCGTTGCGCAGGCGTGATGGCGTCGAGCGCCGCACGCAAGGTGCCCTGCGAGAGTTCGAGTTCGGCCACGCTGGCCGCCTGCACGCCATCCAAGCGCGCGGTGTACTCCAGCACTGCCGCGTCGCCACGGGCCTGGACATCGGCCACGATCCCGGCCACCCGCGATTCGATCGCCGCATCGGCCTCGGCCGACCAATGGCGCAGCCGTGCGAAGCCGGCCTCGAAATCGGCGCTTCGCGTGTCGAGTCGGCGCAGCAGAAGCGTCATGGCTGGATGGCGGACTCGAACGCGTCGATCAGCGGCCGGATCGCGCCCTGCTTCAACTTCAGCGCGGCCTGGTTGACGATCAGCCGCGAGGAGATGTCCATGATCTTCTCGACCTCGACCAACTGGTTGGCGAGCAGTGTGCTGCCCGAAGACACCAGGTCGACGATGGCGTCGGCCAGGCCGGTCAGCGGCGCCAGCTCCATCGAGCCGTAGAGCTTGATCAGGTCGACGTGCACGCCCTTGTCGGCGAAGTGCTGGCGCGCCACCCCCGTGTACTTGGTGGCCACGCGGATGCGCGAGCCCTGCTTGACGGCGTTGGCGTAATCGAAGTCGGCGCGCGTGGCCACGCTCATGCGGCAGCGCGCGATCTTCAAGTCCAGCGGCTGGTACAGACCCTCGCCGCTGTGTTCGAGCAGCACGTCCTTGCCGGCCACGCCGAGATCGGCGCCACCGTATTGCACATACGTCGGCACGTCGCTGGCGCGCACCAGCACCACGCGCACGTCGCCCCGGCTGGTGGCCAGGATCAGCTTGCGCGACGTGTCCGGGTCTTCCTGCACCTCGATGCCGGCACGCTGCAGCAGCGGCAGGCATTCGTCGAGGATGCGACCCTTGGACAGCGCGAGGGTGATCATCCCGCCACCCTCTCGATGTCAGCGCCGAGAGCGCGCAGCTTGGCTTCCATGCGGTCGTAGCCGCGGTCGAGGTGGTAGATGCGCTCGACCTGGGTCTGGCCCTCGGCCACCAGGCCGGCGATGACCAGGCTGGCCGACGCGCGCAGGTCGGTGGCCATCACCGTCGCACCCGACAACTGCGGCACGCCGTGCACCACGGCGGTGTGGCCATCGACCTCGATCTTCGCGCCCAGGCGCACCAGTTCGTTGACGTGCATGAAGCGGTTCTCGAAGATCGTTTCGCTGATGACCGCGCTGCCCTCGGCGATGCAGTTCACCGTCATCAACTGGGCCTGCATGTCGGTCGGGAAGGCCGGGTACTC
>Ga0209798_10001034_pt1 | contig 16959 bp, 14 predicted proteins | sample DOMMetBare3Fresh_FD_187475 | JGI IMG/M metagenome (GOLD analysis project Ga0209798, IMG submission 187475) | Wetland sediment microbial communities from St. Louis River estuary, USA, under dissolved organic matter induced mercury methylation -... | ecosystem: Environmental > Aquatic >...
CTCGGCGAGGTCGGCGGCGAAGTCCTGGCCGGCGCGGGCGCCGGTCACGCCGGTCACCGAGACGAAGTACAGGAAGCCGGTGGCCGCCTTGGCCGCCGCCGCCACGCGCCACGGCGTGGAGGTGGGGGCGAGCAGGTAGATGAGGGCCAGGCCGTTGCGGCTCGCGTCGGCCGCGATCTCGCCGGCCTCCTCGGGGAGGAGGTCGGGGATGATGAGCGCATCCAGGCCGGCCGCGGCGGCCTCGGCCAGGAAGCCGGCCATGCCCTGCGCCAGCATGGGGTTCAGGTAGCCCATGAGCGCCACCGGGACCTGGCTCTTCTTGCGGACCGCCCGGACGACGTCGAGGCAGTCGCGCGGGCTGGTGCCGTGCTTCAGGGCCCGCTCGGCGGCCAGCTGGATGGTCGGGCCGTCGGCGATCGGGTCGGAGAAGGGGACGCCGATCTCGAGGAGGTCGGCGCCGCCCTCGACGCAGGCCAGCGCCATGCGGGCCGAGGTGGCCACGTCGGGGTCGCCGCCCATGACGTAGGTGACGAGCGCCGGCTCGCCGCGGGCGCGGCAGGCGGCGAACGCCGCCGCGATGCGCCCCGGGCCGCTCACCGCCGGTTCCGCGTCGCCCGGGCCGCGCGGCGGCGCACCTTGTCGGGAAGGCGCCTTCCCGCGGCCTTCGCCGCCGGGCGGGCGTGCTCCCGTGCCGCCAGCGCCCGGCGCACCTGCTCCACGTCCTTGTCCCCGCGCCCCGAGACGTTCACGACGAGGAGCCCGCCCGGGCCGAGGGCGCGGGCGAGCTTGCGCGCCTCGGCGACGGCGTGGGCCGTCTCCAGCGCCGGGATGATCCCCTCGGTGCGGGCGAGGTATTGCAGGGACTCGAGGGCCTCGTCGTCGGTCGCCAGGGCGAGCGACAGCCGGCCGCTGTCCTTCAGCCAGGCCACCTCGGGCCCGACCCCCGGGTAGTCGAGGCCGGCGCTGATGGAGTGGGCCTCGGCGATCTGGCCGTGCGCGTCCTGGAGGACGTAGCTCCTCGAGCCGTGGAGGACGCCAGGGCGCCCCTTCGCCAGGGAGGCGCCGTGCTCGCCGGTCTCGATCCCGCGCCCAGCGGCCTCGACGCCGACGAGCCTCACCGGGTCGTCGAGGAAGGCGGTGAAGAGCCCCATGGCGTTGGAGCCCCCGCCGACGCAGGCCACCAGCGCGTCGGGGAGCCGTCCCGCCACCTCCAGGCACTGCGCGCGCGCCTCGTCGCCGATGACCCGCTGGAAGTCGCGCACCAGCGCAGGGTAAGGGTGCGGCCCCGCCACCGAGCCGATGATGTAGTGGGTGCCGCGGACGTTCGTCACCCAGTCGCGAATGGCCTCGTTCATCGCGTCCTTGAGCGTCCTCGACCCCGAGCGAACGGGGACGACGCGGGTGCCGAGGAGCTGCATGCGGAAGACGTTGAGGGCCTGCCGCTCCACGTCGAGCTCCCCCATGTAGACCTCGCAGGGGAGGCCGAAGAGGGCGGCGGCGGTGGCGGTGGCGACGCCGTGCTGCCCGGCGCCGGTCTCGGCGATGATGCGCCGCTTGCCCATGCGCCGGGCGAGCAGCACCTGTCCGAGGGTGTTGTTGATCTTGTGGGCGCCGGTGTGGCACAGGTCCTCGCGCTTCAGCAGCACGCGGCAGCCGCCGGCGTCCCGGGACATGCGCCGCGCCTCGCCGAGGGGGGTGGGCCGCCCGGCGAAGCGGCGCAGGAGCCCGTCCAGCTCCTCGCGGAAGGCGGCGTCCGCGCGGGCCTCGGTCCAGGCGGCCTCGAGCTCGTCGAGGGCCGGGACGAGCGTCTCGGGGACGAAGCGCCCGCCGTACGGGCCGAAGCGCCCCCGTGCGTCGGGCAGCGTGCTCACGCGATCTCCTTTGCGGTGGCGATGAAGCGGGCGAGGCGCGCCAGGTCCTTCACCCCCGGCGCCGACTCGACGCCGCCCGCCACGTCCACGGCGTAGGGCCGGACGGCGCGGATGGCCTCGGCCACGTTCTCCGGGGTGAGGCCGCCGGCCAGGATCACCGGGGCGACCTCCGACACCCCTTCCGCGAGCGACCAGTCGAAGGGGGCGCCGCTGCCGCCGAAGCCGCGCGAGGGCGTGTCGAGGAGGAAGGCCGCGACCTCGTAGGAGGCGAGGGCCGAGAGGGACCTCACGGCGTCCACGCGGATGGCCTTCACCACCGGCAGGGGCAGGCGGGCGCAGAGCGCGGGCGGCTCGTCGCCGTGCAGCTGGAGCACCCGCACGCCGGTCTCCCGGGCGACGGCCAGGATCTCCTCCTCGGGCTGGTTCACGAAGACGCCCACCGGCACGACGAACGGCGGGAGGCGCGCCACGATTGCGCGCGCCGCGGCCGGCGCGACGAAGCGCTTCGACCCCGGCCAGAAGTTGAATCCCAGGGCGTCGGCGCCGAGCCGCGCCGCCGCCAGGGCGTCCTCGGCGCGGGTGATGCCGCAGATCTTGACGCGCACGACGCTCATCGGGACGTGGAGATTAGCACTCCGCCAGCTCCTGGATGAGCGCCCCGGGGTCGCTCGCCCGCACCAGCGCCTCGCCCACGAGGAAGTTCGAGGCTCCCCGGGCCCGGAGCCGCCGCACGTCCGCGGCCGTGCGCACGCCGCTCTCGGCGACGCCCTTCACGCCGCCGGGCAGCAAGGGCAGGAGCCGCTCGCTCACGGCGAGGTCCACCTGGAACGTCCGGAGGTCGCGGTTGTTCACCCCCACGAGGCGCGCTCCTGCGGCGAGCGCGCCCTCGAGCTCGCGCTCGTCGTGGACCTCCACCAGGGCGCCGAGGCCGAGGGGCTCGCAGGCGTCGAGGAGCCGGCGCAGCCGGTCGCCAGGGAGGGCCGCCACGATGAGCAGCACCGCGTCGGCGCCGGCCGCCCGCGCCTCGAGGAGCTGGTAGGAGTCCACGACGAAGTCCTTGCGCAGCACGGGGCGGCGCACGCGCTCCCGGACGGCGGCGAGGTCCTCGAGCGAGCCGCCGAAGCCCGGGCCGTCGGTGAGCACCGAGACGGCCGCGGCCCCCGCGGCCTCGTAGCGGGCAGCCTGGGCCGGGGCGTCGAGAGCGGTGTCGATGGCGCCGGCGGAAGGGCTCGCCCGCTTCACCTCGGCGACGATGCGAACCGGGCCGCCGGCCTGCGAGAGGGCCTCCCAGAGCCCCAGCGGCGCATCGCGACGGCGCGCCCGTTCCCGGAGGGCGTCCTCGGGGACGGCGGCGCGCCGCGCCTCGACCTCCTTCGCCTTTCGGGCGAGGATCTCCCCGAGGAAGCTCATGTGGCGCTCGTCATCGCCACCAGGCGCGCCAGCTTCTCTTCCGCGGCGCCCCGGTCGATGGACCCGGCGGCGAGGCGGACGCCCGCCGGGAGGTCCGGCGCCGCGCCGCCGGCGACGAGCGCGGCCGCTGCGTTGGCGAGCGCGGCGTCGCGGGGCGCCCCCTTCTGGCCGGAGAGGACGTCCCGCAGCACGCGGGCGTTCAGGGGCGGGTCGCCCCCGACGATGTCCGCCCTGGGCCAGCGCGCCAGGCCGATGTCCTCCGGGACGATGGCGAAGCGCTCCACCTTCCCGTCCTTCACGTCGGCGACGTGGGTCATGCCCGTGACCGCGATCTCGTCCAGCCCCTCGCCGTGGACGACGAAGGCGCGCGCCGCCCCGAGGGCCGCCAGCACGCCGCCGATGACCGGGACCCAGCGCGGCTCGTAGACCCCCATGACTTGATGGCGGGCGCCCGCGGGGTTGGCGAGGGGGCCGAGGAGGTTGAACACCGTCCGCACCGCCAGCTCGCGGCGGATGCCGGCCACCGCCTTGAAGGCCGGGTGCAGGCGGGGCGCGAACAAGAAGCCGATGCCCACCTCCTCGATGCACCGCTCCACCACGTCCTTCCCCGCGTCCACGTTCACGCCCAGCGCCGCCAGCACGTCGGCCGAGCCGCACTTGGACGAGACGGAGCGGTTGCCGTGCTTCGCCACGGTGACGCCGGCTCCCGCGACCACGAAGGCGGCGGTGGTGGAGATGTTGAAGGTGTTCTGGTTGTCGCCGCCGGTGCCGCAGGTGTCCACGAACACCGGGCGATCGACGCGCACCTTGTCGCAGCGGGCCCGCATCACCTCGGCGGCGCCGGCGATCTCGTCCACCGTCTCGCCCTTGAGACGGAGGGCCGCGAGGAAGGCGCCCACCTGGGCCGGGGTGGCGCCGCCGTCGGCCACCTCGTTCATCACCGCCGCCATCTCCTGGCGGGCGAGGTCCTTTCGCTCCACGAGCTTCTGGATGGCTTCCTGGATCACGTTCCCCTCCGCGGGCGGCCGAGCCGCTCGAGCCAGCTGGAGAGCAGGGCCTTGCCGTGCTCCGTCAGGATCGACTCGGGGTGGAACTGCACGCCCTCCACGTCGAGCGTCCGGTGCTGGAGCCCCATGATCTCCCCCTCGCGCGTCCATGCCGTGATTCGCAGGCAGCGCGGCAGCGTGCGGCGCTCCACCACCAGCGAGTGGTAGCGGCCGGCGAGGAAGGGGGAGGGGAGGCCGCGGTAGAGCCCATCGCGCCGGTGGAGAACCGGGCTGGCCTTTCCGTGGACGATGCGGGCGTTGCGCACCACGCGGCCGCCGAAGGCCTGGCCGATGGCCTGGTGCCCGAGGCACACGCCGAGGATGGGCAGCTCCCCGGCGAGGGCGCGGACGGCCTCGAGGGTCACCCCCGCGCCGTCCGGCGTGCAGGGCCCGGGCGACAGGACGAGGCCCCGGGGCCGCCGCGCGCGGATGCCGGGCACGTCGATCCGGTCGTTGCGGAAGACCTCGACCTCCGCGCCCAATTCGCCCAGGTACTGGACCAGGTTGAAGGTGAAGGAGTCGTAGTTGTCCACGAGGAGGAGGCGCACTCCGCGTCGCGCGCTCATCGCCGCCCTCCCCGCCGGGAGGCCGCCCGGCGCCGCGGACCCGTCACCGGGACCGGCCGCGCCGCGGTGTCGAGGGCCCGCGACTCGGCCTGGGCCACGGCCGTGAAGAGCGCCCGGGCCTTGTTCACCGTCTCCTGGTACTCGGCCGCCGGCCTCGAGTCGTAGACGAGGCCCGCTCCCGCCTGCACGCTCACGCGCCGGCCGTTCTGCAAGAGCGTGCGGATGGCGATGCAGGTCTCCATGTCGCCGCCGCGGTCGAAGTAGCCGACGGCCCCGGCGTAGGGGCCGCGCCGCGCCGGCTCGAGCGAGTCGATGATCTCCATGGCCCGTACCTTGGGCGAGCCGGTCACCGTCCCGGCCGGGAAGGCCGCGCGGAGCACGTCGAGCGAGTCGAGCCCGGGAGCGAGCCTGCCCTTCACCTCCGAGACGAGGTGCATGACGTGCGAGTACCGCTCCACGGTCCGGAGCGCGGTGACGCGCACCGTCCCCACCTCCGCCACCCGCCCGACGTCGTTGCGGCCGAGGTCCACCAGCATGACGTGCTCGGCGTTCTCCTTGGGGTCGGCCCGCAGCTCCGCCTCGAGCCGCGCGTCCTCGGCCGCGTCCCTGCCGCGCCGGCGCGTGCCGGCGATGGGCCGGAGCGTCACCTCGCCCGCCTCGAGCTTCACCAGGGTCTCGGGAGAGCTGCCGACGAGGGCCCGGTCGCCGTCCTGGAGGTAGAAGAGGTACGGGGAGGGGTTGACGCGCCGGAGCGCCCGGTAGACCTCGAACGGCGGCACGCCCACCTCGGCGTCGAAACGCTGCGAGAGCACGATCTGCTGGCAGTCGCCCGCCTTGACGTACTCCTGGGCGCGGCGCACCGCGGCCTCGAAGGACCGCCGGTCCACCCGCGGCACGAGGACGGAGGCGCGGGGCACCCGAGGCACGCGCCGGTCGCGCAGCGGCCGCTCCAGCGCGGCCAGCGTCCGGCCGATCCGCGCCAGGGCCCCGTGGTAGAGCGCCACCGGGTCCTGGCCGTCGGCCCGCCGCACCTCGACGATGACGTGCATCGAGTGGCGCACGCCGTCGAAGGCGACCACCTCGTCGAAGTCCATGAAGAGCGCGTCGGGGAAGCCGAGCTCGTCCGGGCCGGAGACGGGCACCCGCGGCTCGAAGAGCTTCACCGCGTCGTAGGAGAGGAAGCCGACGAGGCCCCCCGCGAAGCGCGGGGTGCCGGGCACGCGCACCGCCTGGTGCGTGGCGAGCTCGGCGCGGATGCGCTCGAGGGGGTCGGTGCGGTCGCCGAGGCGCCAGGAGAGGACGCTGCGCGGGCCGGCGCCGAGGAAGGAGAAGCGGCCCGATCGCTCGCCGCCCTCCACCGACTCGAGCAGGAAGGCGTGGCGCTTGCCGCGCGAGAGCTTCAGGAACGCCGAGACCGGCGTCTCGGTGTCCGCGTCCACCTCGACGCGGACCGGGACGGCGCGGCCGGGCCTGCAGAGCTTCCGGAACGTCTCGAGGTCGGGCTGGGGGCGCAGGTCAGCCGCGCCAAAGAAGCACCGTCATGCCGTCGCTCGCCGGGCGGGGCCGGCGACCTCCGCCACGTCCCGGGAGACGATCCGGTTCCGGGCGTCCACGAGCACCACGGTGGGCTCGTGGGCTCGCGCCTCCGACTCCTCCAGCTCGGCGAACGTGGCCAGGATCACGATGTCGCCCGGCTGGTTGAGGTGGGCGGCGGCGCCGTTGATGCAGACGAGGCCGCTGCCGCGCTGCCCCCGGATGGCGTACGTCTGGAGCCGCGTCCCGCGCGTGATGTTCCAGACGTGGACGGCCTCGTACTCCCAGACGCCGGCCGCGTCCATGAGGTCCTCGTCGATGGTTACGGAGCCCTCGTAGTCGAGGTCCGCGTGTGTCACCGTCGCCCGGTGGATCTTGGACTTGAAGAATGTCCTCCGCATGGGGGTTAATTACCGTCTCACGGCTCCCCGCGCAAGGCACAGCGCCCCGCGCGGTCCCGTCCGGCCCATGCGACCCGCCCTCTCCGCCACGCTACTCCTCGCCGCCGCCCGGGCCGTCTCCGCGGCCGGCCCGGGGCCCGAGGCGGCGATCCGGGCCGCCGAGGTCCGCTCGGACGTCGCCTGGCCCGCGGTGGATCCGACGTTCTCGCGGTCCGGAGAGGTGCGCACCGTGCAGGTCGAGCTCGAGGAGAGGAGATAGTGCCCTTCCCCATCGCGTCCCGGAGGCTCGAGGTCTTCGCCGCCGCGCGTGCGCAGCCGGGCGAGACCCTGCGCCTCGACCCGTCGCGCCTGCGATTCCACCTCGGAACCTCGCTCGGCGACCTCCGCGTCCCGGTGCACGTCGCGCCGGACGCGGTGGCCATCCTGCGCGGCGCCGCCGCCGAGATCGCGCTCCTCCTCGCCACGCACCACAAGGGCTTCGTGCCCGGCGACGAGATCGACAGGCTCTACCTGCGCGCGGACTACGCCAGCCTGCCCCACGCCGCGGGAACGCTCGGGGCGAGCGGCGGGGGTCCCGACCTCCGCGCCGCCGCGCAGCTCGGTGCCGGCGCCCACCCGGCGCTGCTCGGCGGGCTCACCTGCGCCTGGATGGGGCCGGGCGGAAAGGGGCGTTCCTTCACGGCGCTGTGGATCGAGACCCTGCGCCGGAGCCTCGCCGAGATGGAGGAGTCGCGGGGCCGCGAGGAGACGCCGCTCATCGCCGCCATGGCCCTCTACGTCGCGATGCAGGGCACCGCCTCGGACATCCGCGAGGCCCTGCCCGGCCCGCCGGTGGACCGATACCTGCGCGCCGCGGCGCTCACCGCGCTGTGGATCGCCGCGCGCACCGGGCTGGCGAGGGCCTGGCGGGACGCCGGCCGGCCGCCAGACGATCCGCTGCTGCCGCGGCTCGAGGCGGCCCTCTCGCCCGGCACGCTCCTCGGGGGGCGCTCCGCCATCCTCGCGGGCGGCTCGACGCTGTACGGCTGCGACCTCTCGCCGGGCATCCCGCGCGCCGACGAGCTCGCGGCCCGCCTGGCGGCCGGCGGGGACCCGGACACGGCCATCGCCGAGGTGGCCCACGCGCTCTCGTCCGACGAGGAGCTGTCGCGCCGCGCCGAGCTGGCGGTGGCGACGGGCCGGCTGCGCGAGATGATCGCCGGGGCCGTGGCCGGCGCCGAGTCGCAGGCGCGCGGCCAGGGGGTCTCCGAGCTCCGGGACCTGTACTGCGCGCCGGGCGGGCTCGCCGCGGCCCTCTCCGAGGAAGGGGCGCGCCGCGCCCTGATCGGCCGGATCGCGGCCGCGCACGGGGCGCTCCCGCAGGGCGACGCCGCGGCGCTGCTCGACCGCGCCGGGCGGGCCGTGAAGGGCTGGAAGCCGAAGGAGCCGGCGGCGTCGCTGGGGGTCCGGCGCGACCTCGCGCGCAGCGAGTACGCGGTGGCGGCGACCGCCCTGCTGTGCGACGCGGCGCTGGAGCGCATGATCGCCCCGGCGCGCCGCAGCCTCACGCCGCGCACCGGCGCCGAGGCCGAGGGCGGCGCGGAGGCCGAGTACGAGGCCGGCCGGCTCTACCGCATCGCGGCGAGGACGGGCCCCATCCTGAAGGCGGCGCGCGAGCGGCCGCTCGGCCACCTCTTCGCCGACGTGAAGGACTTCACCCGTCGGACCGGCCTCCTCGGCCAGGCGCCCATGGCGGAGTTCCTGCGCCGGGAGTTCTACCTGCCCATCCTCACCGCGGCCAAGCGGCACTACTCCGGGATGCAGCACCTGGCCGACCGGGGCGGGGTCTCGGTGAACAACCTCCTCGGCGACGCCATCTCGTTCTCGGGCGACATCGTCGCCATGGTGGAGCTCGCCGGCGACATCCGAGGGCTCCTTTCGGCCTACGAGGCACGGCTCGCACGCGAGGTCTCGACGGAGGCGGTGGCGCGGCAGATCGCCGCGATCGAGGAGGGATACCGCGAAGGCATCGAACGCGCAGCAGCGTCGCTCGCCGAGGCGAAGGCCGCGCTCGGCGGTGCCGCCGCGGGGAGCCGGGAGCAGGCGGAGGCCCAGGGCCGCGCGGCTCGGGCCGCGGCGGAGCAGGCCCGGCTCGCCGGCGAGCGCGACCGGGCCGTGGCGCGCGCCCGGGGCGAGGGGCTCGAGGCGGGCGTCTTCATCAGCCACGGCCCCGCGCCGCTCGTCGTGACCATCGATGACGAGGTCTTCGGCGCGAACCGCGTGGCCATCGCCGAGAAGATCAACGAGTCGGCCCGCGGCACCGCGCGCGCCGGACCGGCCCGGGCACGCGCCGACGCGCACCTCGCGGCCGAGCAGGCGGCGCGCCGCAACCCCGCCCTCCAGCATGCCTGGAGCGTCTTCGTCGGCGCGCCGCTCGCGATCGCCATCCCCCAGGATGCGGAGGCGGCGGCGCTCCGGTCGGCCCGCGCCGGCGACCTCCCCGCGGCCATGCGGGCGGTGGCGGGGCCGGTGCGGGAGGCGATCGAGGCGGCGGCCCGCGCGGCGTCCGACGCCGCGGGCGACATCTACAACAGCGGGGCGGCCCTTTCCGAGCAGGCCCTCACCGCCTTCCTCGAGGCGGTGGGCGAGCTGCGCACCGTGCGGCGGGTGGAGCTCGCGCCCGCCGACGTGCCGGCGGACCTGGCGTCGCGCTGGTGGTTCGGAGCCGGACAGGAGACGCTCGTCGCCTGCTTCCACCCGGACGGGCGTCCGGCCGAGCTCTTCCGGCACGTCGGCAAGGCGGCCTTCAAGGGGCTGCCGGACGTGCCGGTCTGGGAGCTGTGCGCCGACGTCGGCGGGCCCGCGACGCTCTTTCGCGCCCTCGGCGCGTCCTGGTTCCGCCGCGGAGGGCGCTAGCTGCCCGTTCCCGGGAATGGCCGGCGGGGCGAGCTCGGGTAGGCCGGCGGGGGTGGTGCTACGCGCGCTCAAAGTCGCTTCCGTCACCGATCGTCGTGACGGTTCCGAACGCGCGTGGCCCAGCAAGCCGGGCCAGTCGCTTCGCGCCTGGCTAGACCGGCTTGCACGTGGCTGGCGTACGGGGACCAGGCCCCGTACGCAGCTCCGTTCGCTCGCGCAGCACCACCCCCGCCGGCCGTCCATGGGCGGCCGGCGACGGTCGGCCCTTACCGGGCGGCCACCTTGGCGAGCTGCGCGTCGATGAGCTGCTTGAAGGCGTCGAAGGGCTGGGCGCCCACCAGCTTCTCGCCGTTCACGAAGAAGGTCGGCGTGCCGTTTGCCCCCACCGAGCTCCCGAGACGCGAGTCCTCCTCGATGCGGGCCTTGTTGCGGTGGGAGTCGATCGACGCCTTGAACTTGGCAAGGTCGAGGCCGGCCTGGCGAGCCCACGTCTCGTAGCCGGCGGGCGAGAGCGCCTGCTGGTTTGCGAACAGGAGGTCGTGCATCTGCCAGAACTTGCCCTGCTCGCGCGCGGCCTCCGCCGCCTCGGCAGCGGGGACGGCGTTCGGGTGCATGGGCAGCGGCTGGTGCTTCCAGACGAAGCGGACCTTCGGCCCGTAGGCCTCCTCCACCTGCTTCAGGGTCGGCTCCACGCGGCCGCAGAACGGGCACTGGAAGTCGGAGAAGACCACCACGGTGACGGGCGCCCTGGGGTTGCCCTTCACCGGATCGTCCGCCCGCACCGGGATCTGGGCCGGACCGGACGGGGGCGCCGCGGCCGGCGCCGCGGCGGACTGCCCGGCCGCGCGGACGTTGTCGTCGCAGATGCGCCCGTAGAAGGCGGCGTCCACCTTGACGCCCTTCTTCGCGAGCTCGTCCGCCTTCCTGATCTCCTCCCCCACCAGCGCCTGGAAGCGCTCGTACGGCTGGGCGCCCACGACCTGCCGGCAGTTCACGAAGAGCGTGGGCGTGCCGTTCGCGCCGACGGAGTTGCCGAGCCTGGAGTCCTCCTCGATGCGGGACTTGTTGCGGTGGGACTCGATCGAGGCCTTGAACTTGCCGGCGTCGAGGCCGATCTGGCGGGCCCACGCCTCGTAGCTCGTGGGCGAGAGCTGCTGCTGGTTCGCGAACATGAGGTCGTGCATCTGCCAGAACTTGCCCTGCTCCCGCGCCGCCTCGGCGGCCTCGGCCGCCGGCAGGGCGTTCGGGTGGAAGGACAGGGGCTGGTGCTTCCAGACGATGCGGACGTCGCTCTTGTAGCTCTCCTCGAGCTGCTTCAGCGTCGGCACGACCCGGCTGCAGAACGGGCACTGGAAGTCGGAGAAGAGGACGATCGTCACCTTGGCGTTCTTCGGGCCGCGCGCGGGATCGTCGGGGCGGAACTCCACCTTGCTCGCCGCCGGCGGCGGCGGCGGCGCGGGCGGGGGCGTGGGCTGCGGCTGCGCCGAGCCCGGCAGCATCACCGGGGCGCTGGCGGCCTTCTCCATGATCCGGGCGTAGACGTCCTTCGCGGGCGTCCCGGCCTTGACCAGGTCCTGGGCCCTCGCGAGTTCCTCGTCGATGACCGCCTTGAACGCCTCGAAGGGCACGGCGCCGGAGACCTTGCGGCCGTTGATGAAGAAGGCCGGAGTGCCGGTCGCGCCGACGCCGGTGACGAGCGCCTGGTCCCGCTTGATGCGCGCGTCGTGCTTGTTCTGATCCAGCGCCCGCTTGAAGGCGGCGACGTCGAGCCCGAGATCCTGGGCCGCCTTCTCCAGGCTCGGGCGATCCAGCGCCGGCGAGACCTCGAACAGCTTGTCGTGCATCGCCCAGAACTTCGCGTTGCCGCCCTGGGCGCGCGCCTCCTCGGCGGCCATGGCCGACGGCAGGGCCTTGGGGTGGAAGGGGAGCGGGTTGTGCTTGAAGGCGAAGCGGACCTTGCCGGCGTAGACGTCCTCGATCTGCTTCAGCGTCGGGAGCACGCGCTTGCAGAAGGGGCACTCGAAGTCGGACGACTCGACGATGGTCACGAGGGCGTCGGCCGGGCCCTTCACCGGCGAGTCGTCGACGGGGACGCGGTAGACCGCCTTGGGGTCCTCCTGCGGGCGGGGGGGCGGCTGGGGCCGCGCCTGGCCGTACTTCTCGCTGATGCCCTTGAGGACGGCGTACTTCTGGGCGTCGCTGAGCCCGGCGAGCGTGCCGGGCGGGAGGTCGGTTTCCCGGACCGAGCCCGCCGGCAGATCGGACGGCTTCCTGGCCCCGGCGACCGGCCCGCGGCCGGCCATGCCGGCCGTGACGAAGCCGATGGCGAGACCGACGATCAGCGCGACGACCCAGCTCACGTGCTTTTGCATGAGGCTCTGCTCCATTTCCACGGGTAAGTCCGAGGCTTTGTACCAGAGATCTAGAAGCTCAGGAAGATGCCGGCACGCGCCAGGAACGGAACTCCGCTCGTCGGGCTGATGGGCAAGCCGAGGTCGATCTCGACGAATCCGCCGACCACGTCGGTGAGGCGCAGCTCGACCCCGCCTCCGGCGATGAGCCAGCGCCACCGCATGGTTCCCCCGGGCGAGGCGGCGTCGAAGGCCGCCCGCAGGTAGAAGGGCGTCTCGGGGAAGGCGTAGTGCAGGCCGGGCCGGATGGCGAAGTAGGTCCCGGGCGAGAGCCCGAGGACGACCGAGAGCTCCGGGCTGAAGCCCCTGCCGACGTGGTAGCCCGCCGTCAGCTCCATCTCGCCGAGGCCGGTCGAGTCGGCGCGGCCGATCTCGGTGCCGCCTCCGAGGTCGGCGGAAACGGTGAAGCCGACCGGCCTTCCGGGCCCGTCTCGAGCCGGCGACCGGGCCGGGGCGAGTGCCGAGAAGGCGAGGGCGGCGGCGAGGGCGAGGTTCCTGAGGCGCACGGGGCGGGAAGCCTATCCCCGGGGCCGGGGAGGGGCAAGCGCTCCGCGCGCCCCGCGCCGGCCGCGTTGCCGCGCCCGGACGGATCGGGTTAAGAGCCAGGGAGGATGAGCGAAGCCACGGCCCTCCCCGTCCCCGACCGGACCATCGACACGTCGGGGACCCTGTGTCCCCTGCCCATCGTCGAGACCGCGAAGGCGGTGCGGGCGCTGGGCGCGGGAGGCGTTCTCTGCGTCATCGCCACCGACCCGGGGATCGCGCTCGACATGCCCATGTGGTGCCGGGCCACCCGCAACGAGCACATCGCCACCCTCCGCGACGGCAAGGCCTGGCGGAGCTACGTGCGGAAGAGGAAGCCGTGAGTCGCGTGGCGAAGGCCATCGGCATGATCTCGGGCGGGCTCGACTCGACGCTCGCCCTCGCGCTCGTGAAGCGGCAGGGCATCCTGGTCAAGGCCGTCAACTTCTACACCGGCCTCTGCATCACCGAGACCCAGCGCCGCAAGGGGGGCCGTCCCGACGGCACCATCCCGCGCAACGAGGCGCTGCGCGCCGCCGCCGACCTCGAGGTGGACGTCGAGTACGTGGACCTCTCGGAGTCAGGCTACCTCGACATGATCGTGGCGCCCCGCTACGGCTACGGCGCCAACGCCAACCCCTGCGTCGACTGCCGCATCTTCATGATGTCCCGGGCGAGGGAGATCATGGAGCGCGAGGGGGCCGACTTCGTCTTCACCGGCGAGGTGCTGGGGCAGCGGCCGAAGAGCCAGCGCCGGGACACGCTGCGCACGGTGGAGCGGGAGAGTGGCCTCGACGGGCGGCTCCTGCGGCCGCTCTCGGCGAAGCTCCTGCCGCCCACCCTCCCCGAGAAGGAGGGGATCGTGGACCGCGAGCGGCTCGGCGACATCAGCGGCCGCTCCCGCAGGCGCCAGATGGAGCTGGCGCGGGAGCTCGGCATCTCCGACTGGCCCCAGCCGGCCGGGGGGTGCTGCTACCTCACCGACGAGAGCTTCGCGCGGAAGTTCTTCGACGTGCTCGACGCCCGCGAGGCGTCCGGCGAGCCCCGGCGCATCGCGCGCGAGGACGTCGTGCTGCTCTCGACCGGCCGCCACTTCCGCCTCTCGCCGCGGGCGAAGCTCATCGTGGGCCGCAGCGAGATGGAGAACGTCCTTCTCGAGGGGTACGCCCCCGGGCGGGCCCGCCTCGAGGCGAAGGGCCTGAACGGGCCGGTGGCGATCGTCGAGGGGGAGCCGACCTGGGAGGAGCGGATGCTCGCCGCCGGCATCGTGGCCCGCTTCGGCAAGGGCAAGGACCTCGCCCTCGTGCCCGTCGAGTGGCGCGAGGAGGGCGAGGTCGAGACCTACGAGGTGGCTCCGGAGCGGGACGAGGCGCGCATCGAGTCCCTCCGCGTCTGACGCCTCGCCGGCCCGCCCGTCGCGCGCGTCCCGCATGTCCAGTTGTCCCGAGCCTCCGGTGGCGCGACACTGCCTTCGGGAGGGTCCCAGCCATGGCCAATCACGGGAAGGCTCCTTACGTCGTCCGGGCTCCGACGGCGGTCCTGACGCGCGGCTTCGATCCCCGCCTCTCGGTCGGATCGGCGCGGCCGGCGGTGTTCCGATCGTCGACCTACGTCTTCTCGAGCCCGGAGGCGGCCGAGCGCGCGTTCGCCATCGCGCTCGGGAGGTCCCAGCCCGCGAAGGGCGAGAGCGTGGACCTCATCTACTCCCGCCTCTCCCATCCGAACGCCGAGATCCTCGAGGACCAGATCGTCCCGCTGGAGCCGGAGGCGCAGGCGTCGGCCGTCTTCAACTCCGGCATGGCGGCCATCTCCACGCTCTTCTTCACCTTCTGCCGGCCGGGGGCGAGCTTCGTCTACACGACGCCGCTCTACGGAGGGACCCAGCACCTCATCCACCAGCTCCTCGAGCCCCTGGGCATGCAGGGCGTCCCGGTGGCCGCCGGCGACACCGCGGCGCTCCGGGCCTCTATCGCGGGGGCGGAGCGGCTCAGCCTGGTCTTCGTCGAGACGCCGGCGAACCCCACCCTGGTGATGTCCGACATCGCCGCCGCCGCCGACGCCGCCCGCGCCCTCGGAGAGCGCCCGCTCGTCGTCGTGGACAACACCTTCCTCGGCCCGGCCTTCCAGCACCCCCTGAAGCACGGCGCCGACCTGGTGGTGTACTCGGCCACGAAGTACCTCTCGGGCCTCTCCGACATGCTGGGCGGCGTCGTCCTGGGGCGGGACGCGGAGCTGCTGGCGCAGCTCCGGGGGACCCGCGCCATCCTCGGCAACATCCTGCAGCCCGACGAGTGCTGGATGCTGGACGGCCGCCTGCCGACGGTCGAGCTGCGCATGAACCGGCAGAGCAAGAACGCCCAGCGCATCGCCGAGAGCCTGGCGACCCATCCGAAGATCGCGAGGTTCCACTACCCCACGCTGTTCCAGGACCCCGAGCAGATCCGCATCCGCGACGCGCAGTGCCGCTTCCCCGGGGCGATCTTCTCCTTCGAGCTGCGCGGCGGGAAGCCCGCCGCCTTCGACTTCCTGCGGCGGCTCACCATCGCCCGCGACGCCGTGAGCCTGGGCGGGGTCGAGTCGCTCGCATGCCATCCCGCCAGCACCACCCACTCCGAGCTCTCCGAGGAGGAGCGAAAGCGCAGCGGGGTCGGCGACGCCCTGGTGCGGATCTCGGTGGGCGTCGAGGACTGGCGCGACCTCCTCGCGGACTTCCGGCAGGCGCTCGACGGGGCCTGAGCCGCGAGCCGGCCGCCGCCGCGCCCGTTTTCACCTCTTGACACTTTGCGGCCGCGGCGGACCAATGCATCGACGGGCCGGCGGTACCGGCCCTTGATGGGCCTCAAGCCTTTCTCCGGCCGTTTCTGGCTTCCTGACGCACGGAGTCGAATCCAAGCTCGAAGCCTCGGCCCGATCTCCACAAACCACCCAGCGGGGAAGCATCATGGCCAACGGAAAGCGCATCTACTCCTTCGGCGGAGGCAAGGCCGAGGGCAGCAGGGACATGAAGGAGGTGCTCGGCGGCAAGGGAGCGGGCCTCGCCGAGATGAGCAACATCGGCATCCCCGTCCCTCCCGGCTTCACCATCACCACCGACGTGTGCACCGCCTTCTACGCCGGCCGCGGGAAGCTCCCCCGGGATCTCGTCCCCGGCATGCGGGCGGCCCTCGCCAAGGTCGAGGCGCTCACCGGCAAGCGCTTCGGCGACCCGGAGAACCCGCTGCTCGTCTCGGTGCGGTCCGGGGCGCGCGTGTCGATGCCCGGCATGATGGACACGGTCCTGAACCTCGGGCTGAACGACCGGACGGTGGAGGGGCTGGCGCGGCGCAGCGGCAACGAGCGCTTCGCCTGGGACAGCTACCGGCGGTTCTGCGCCATGTTCGGCGACGTGGTCCTCGGGATGAAGCCGGAGAAGAAGGAGGACCGCGACCCGTTCGAGGTCATCCTCGAGCGGAAGAAGCACGCCCATGGCGTCAAGATCGACTCCGACCTGCCGGTGGACGCGCTCCGCCAGCTGGTCTCGGAGTTCAAGGCCGAGGTCCGGTCGAGGAAGGGCGTCGCCTTCCCCGACGATCCCATGGACCAGCTCGTCGCCGCCGTGGAGGCGGTCTTCCGCTCCTGGGAGAACGACCGCGCCATCGCCTACCGCGAGCTCAACGGCATCCCCTCCGGCTGGGGCACCGCCGTCTCCGTCCAGGCCATGGTCTTCGGGAACATGGGCGAGGACTCGGGCACGGGCGTCGCCTTCACCCGCAACCCCGCCACCGGCGACGACACGTTCTACGGCGAGTTCCTGGTGAACGCCCAGGGCGAGGACGTGGTGGCCGGCACCCGCACCCCGCAGAAGATCGCCGAGCTCGAGGCCCGCTGGCCCGAGATCGCGAAGCAGCTCGAGGGCGTGCGCGCGCGGCTCGAGCGGCACTACCGCGAGATGCAGGACATCGAGTTCACCATCGAGCGACGCAAGCTCTACGTCCTGCAGACCCGGACGGGCAAGCGCACCGGGCACGCCGCCGTGCGCATCGCCGTGGACATGGCCGAGAAGCGGCTCATCTCCCGGGAGGAGGCGCTGCTCCGGGTCGAGCCCATGGCGCTGAACCAGGTCCTGCGCCCCATCTTCGACGCGGCGAAGTGGCAGCGGGCGGGGAAGGAAGGCAACGGCCTCGCCAGGGGCCTCCCCGCCGGTCCCGGCGCCGCCACCGGCCGCGTCGTCTTCTTCGCCTCCGACGCCGAGGAGTGGAAGGCGCGCGGCGAGAAGGTCATCCTCTGCCGGCACGAGACCAGCCCGGAGGACATCCGCGGCATGA
>Ga0209798_10001035_pt1 | contig 16952 bp, 29 predicted proteins | sample DOMMetBare3Fresh_FD_187475 | JGI IMG/M metagenome (GOLD analysis project Ga0209798, IMG submission 187475) | Wetland sediment microbial communities from St. Louis River estuary, USA, under dissolved organic matter induced mercury methylation -... | ecosystem: Environmental > Aquatic >...
ATTTCAGTGATGAGGATATAATTTGCATCACTTCTGGGCCATCCGTTCAGATCTTTGCTGATAAAGCGTTTTAGCTTGATCAAATTTCTGCGAACCAAAAAGATTACACAAGCTGCCAATACCAGGAAAGCAAGAATTTCAAAAGCATTAATCAGTAAAGTATAAAAACCACCAAGCGTTGAAAGAAATAACCGGTGAGTGCCAAGCAGTCCGTCAAGCACAATTTCAAGTACTTCAAGATTAATCACAACAAAACCAACATAAACAAACAGGTGCAGTATTGCTACCAACGGGTTTTTAAACATTTTCTTCTGTCCAAAAGCAAGAAGAAACATATTCTTCCAGCGCTGAGATGGGTTATCCGTTAAATCTTCATCTAAACCAATCAGTATGTTCCTTCGGATTTCCTTTACTTTTTTGCTAAAGAACAAAATAGCCGCACCCAGACAAATTGCGAATAGAACCTGTTGAACAATCTGCATAAAATTAGTTTTGTAATGCTAAGTTAAGGTTAGATGATGTAGTATTGGTTGGTTGATTGCCAATAAATTTGCATCTTTAGTTTATTAAATATGGAAAAGAAATACATTTTAGATAAAGAAACAACTTACCTCAAGTTAAAACGACTTGCATATGAAATTGCTGAACGCAATTATACTGAACAGCAAATGTTTTTTGCAGGCATTAAACAAAGCGGATATATCGTAGCTCAACTGCTGGCAAAAGAAGTAATGGAGATTAGTAATATTCATGTTGAACTCATTGAAATTACGATGGATAAAAAATTTCCGGTTGAGGTTTTTCTCGATAGAGAAATTGGATTTAACAATCAATCCATTTTATTAATAGATGATGTGGCTAATAGTGGCAAAACAATGGTCTATGCACTAAAGCCTTTTTTAAACTTTCAGCCAAAACAAATTCAAACCCTGGTATTAGTAGAACGAACACATAAAACTTTTCCGGTGCAACCCGATTATGTTGGTTTATCAGTTGCCACAACGCTGGAAGAACATATTATTGTTGAATTGCAGGGAGAAGAAATTACAGGAGCTTATTTAGTTTAATTTTATTTCAAACAGTTTGGGCCAGTTTTTTCCAGTAATAAAAATCCTGTTAGTGCTGCTATCTCATGCAATACCAATTTGCCGTTGTTGGTGTTTTTGCACTTGTTTGAGTTGCTAAAAGAATCTCTCTGAGGTTGTCTCTTTTGACCAACCGAATGAATAGCAGAGGCTTTGATATAAGTGTTGCTGGTGTAAACACATTTCAACGGCGGATAGAGTGCAAGTATTTACCTATTGCAACGGTAAGCAACGAGCAATACCAACAGTGTCGAAAAAAATAACATGTATGAAGAAGTTTTTAATGTACGGCGTACCAATTTTGTTTTTTATGGCATTTGTTGTGTTCATGGTTTTTTTTGCAAAAAAAACGGAGCGTAATTATTATGAAGAGCATTCTGAAAACATGTTTAATGGAAATGTGATAGAGGCGAAACCTTTTGGTAAAGGCGCATATCATTATATAGTTAGGGGTTTAGACAAAAACTATGGATTTACTTTTAAAGGAAAAAAAGGTATTATTTTAGGAGACTCAATCGCTAAAAATAAATATGAGCCATATTTAATCTACAGAAAGAATGAAAACAATAAGTATATTTTGAATGATAAGATTATTTACTGACAAAAAGAATACAACAAAGCTGCAATCAATGCGGCAGCAACTTTCTTCGCCGCAACGTTTCCCTTAAAAGTTTTCTTCGCTACAAAGTCTTCCCGCATTACCAACAATTGTTTCCTAACGAGCTAAGAGTAAAGCCGGGACATTTATTTGCTCAAAAGAATTTGTATCTTTAACCCATGACACAAATTGTAATTGATAAAAAGAAATATGTATTGCTACCTCAAAAGGAATATGAAGCATTGCAATTAAAAGCTGCTTTAAAAAACAGTCCTGCCAAAAAACTTTCACTTGCGGAGGGTAAAAAAAGAGCCTTCAAACTCATTGATAAATGGGCAAAAGAAAAGTAACCATTCTTGACACTGCTGCAGATGCGGTAGCAGAAGTTGCTTTCTTTGTTGAAGAAAAAGGTATGGCTCAAACTGCCAAAAAATTTGTTGCTGAAGCTTTTGAATTTTTTGAAAAACTTTCGGATGAAAGGATACAACATCACCCATGCAATTACCCGCTTTGGAAAAGTTTGAATTACCGCTGCGTCAGTTACAAGAAATACACTGTAGCCTATCTTTATTTCAATGATGAAATTGTAATTTGTGAGTTTGTACCGTCAAAATTACTTTATTGATAAGCCTGCTCTGCAAAGCCTTCCTCACTTAGCAGTTTTATGTATACAGTCTCAGACTGTTTTTACTTTGCTGTAACGTTACCCTTAAAAGTTCATAACAGCCATCGTACAAAAAATAAATCAATAGGTATACAAAAAAGGAATTTAGTTTAATTTTATTTCAAACAGTTTGGGCCAGTTTTTGCCTGTGATGAAAATCCGGTTAGTGCTGCTATCCCAGGCAATACCATTCAAAACTTTGTTATTATTTTCGTCAACCAGTTCCGGGTAACTTCTTTTTAAATTACTTAAATCAAGTTTACCAACAACATTTCCTGTGGCAGTATCAATCTTTAAAATTTCATCGGTTTGCCAAACATTAGAGTAAATAAAACCATTTATAAATTCCAGTTCGTTTAAATTGTTTTTTAAACCGGTTTGATCCTGAACGCTTATGCGTTTTATTTCTTTGAATGTTTCAGGATCCCAATAATAAATATTATTAGAACCATCTGTAACAATCAAATGATTTCCATCGTTTGTTAGTCCCCACCCATCAATATTATAAGTAAACTCTTTAATTAGTTTAAAATCGCTCAGATTATAAACAAAGCCTTTTTTATTTTGCCAGGTAATCTGGAAAATCTTATTTCCCAAAACAGTAATTCCTTCACCAAAATATTCTTTAGCTAACTCTATTCTTTTCAAAACTTTTCCGGTTGAGAGTTCAGTTTTACGAAGCGTAGATTTTCCCTCTTCACCTGTACCTTCATATAAAAACCCATTCACATACTGCAATCCTTGGGTAAAGGCTGAAGTGTCATGGGGATATACTTTTAAAATTGTAAAGCTAAGTTGAGCAGCTGCTGGTATTGTTAAAGTATTATTATCATCATTTGTTTGTGGATTGTTATTTGTACAAGAACTTAAAAATATCAAAACGGGTAAAAGCCTGAATTTTTTCATTTTCGTCATTATATCACTCAAAAATAGGTAAAAGCGAAAAAGAGGATTGTGAAAGAGTTGTGAACAGTTGAGTTTGGAATAATAATTGAAGTAGAATAATTAGATATAACTTTAGTAAACCGTAAAAAATACACCTCAATACTCTGTATGCGACTTATTCTCTTCTTATTAAGCAATGTTATTACATTACAATTATCAGCCCAAAAAATGGAGCAGGATTATGAACGCAAGTTCAGAGCAGGTTTAATTGGCGGCATTAATATTAATAGTCTTGATGGAAAAACATTTACAAAAGATTTCAGTTATAATTATCAGCTAGGAGGCTTTTTACTTTTTAATCCATCTACGAAAATCGGAATTCAGCCAGAAATACATTTTGCACAGAATTCAGCTACTTATACAAATGATGAAACAGATATTTATGACGATCTCTTTTTAGGAGGTGATCAACCAAATGTAAAATACAATGTTTTAAAAGTTACCGGGTTGGTTAACCTTGATGTAGGTCCGTCGCAAAGAGTAAAGCTACAGTTGGGCCCGCAATTAGGTGTGGTTATGAGCCAAAGCGGATTTCAGCAAACAATAAAAGAAGTATTTAAAAAGGGTGAATTCTCAGCAGTAGGTGGCATTTGGCTTCAATTACCATTTTTTTTCATCGGCGGCAGGTATGAACATGGATTTACCAATTTAAACGGTATTGATAACCGTGATAACTGGCGGAGCAGAGCCTTCCAAATCATAGCTGGCGTAACATTTTAAATTTTTTTACTCCTTTTCGGTCCTTTTCTTTAAAAAACTTCATAAAACTTTTTGCAGAAAAGGTTTCAACCCATACCTTTGCGCTCCCAATTCAAATTTGGGGAAGATCTTATGGCTCAACGTATCAGAATCAAATTGCAATCATACGACCATAACCTGGTCGATAAATCTGCAGAAAAAATCGTGAAAACGGTTCGCAGCACAGGCGCTGTAGTTACAGGCCCTATTCCTTTACCAACACGTAAAAGAATATTTACTGTTTTGCGTTCACCACACGTTAATAAAAAGAGCCGTGAGCAATTTCAACTGTGTACACACAAACGCTTGCTTGATATATATACAAGCAGCAGCCGTACAGTTGACGCTTTAAGTAAGTTAGACTTACCAAGCGGTGTTGATGTAGAAATTAAAGCATGATGATTGTCCGCTTTGCGGACTACTCATCTCTAGTTCTTATAAATAAGTAAATGTTTCATCTCTCAACTTCATTTCTCTGATCTGAAATAAAAGAGCTCTGAACGAATGTTCTTACCCTCAGGGGTAAAGAATAAACAAAAATATAAACTAGCCCTTCGTGGTTAGTTTACCATCGGTACTTCCAATCCAAAGTGGAACAAAGGAAAAGGTCAATGGTAAACGGGGATTGAATGACGCCGCCAAGCATCATGTCTCAACAACCTTACAGGGCATAAACTGTAAAAGAAAATGAAAGGTATTATTGGTAAAAAAATTGGCATGACCAGCATCTTCAGTTCCGATGGTAAGCAAACAAGTTGTACCATTATTGAAGCTGGTCCCTGTGTAGTTACACAGATTAAAACGCAAGACACTGACGGTTACAGTGCATTACAATTAGCTTTTGGCGAAAAGAAAGAAAAGAATACAACATCTGCTGAAAAAAATCACTTCGCTAAAGCAAACACTACTCCAAAGAAAATTGTAAAAGAATTCCGCAATTATTCCATCGAAAAAAATATTGGTGAAACAATTACTACAGACATTTTCGCTGAAGGCGATAAAGTTGAAGTAGTTGGTACAACAAAAGGAAAAGGTTTCCAGGGTGTAGTTAAACGTCATGGTTTCCATGGTGTTGGTGGTCAATCACACGGCCAGCACGATCGTTCAAGAGCGCCGGGTTCTTTGGGTAACTCTTCTGATGCTTCACGTGTAATGAAGGGAATGAAAATGGCCGGACGTATGGGTGCTGACAGGGTTAAAGTGAAAGGTTTGAAAGTATTGAAAATATTCCCTGATAAAAACTACATCTTAATCAGTGGTTCTATCCCAGGTCATAACGGTTCAATCGTATACATCCAGAAGTAAACAAACTAATTCAAAAAGTCATGCAAGTAGACGTTTTAAATAAATCAGGAAAAGCAACAGGTCGTACGATCGAATTACCGGAAGAAATTTTTGGTATCGAACCCAATGACCATGTTATTTACCTCGCAGTAAAACAATACCAGGCGGCGCAACGTCAGGGAACAGCTAAAGTAAAGACCCGTGCTGAAGTAAAAGGTTCAAGCCGTAAGCTTCACCGTCAAAAGGGTACTGGTGGTTCACGTAAAGGTAATATTCGTAATCCTTTATATAAAGGTGGTGGTACTGTATTTGGACCAAAGCCACACGGTTATGATTTTAAACTGAACCGTAAAGTAAAAGACCTCGCTAAAATGAGTGCTCTTTCTTATAAAGCAAAAGAAAATGCAATTGTAGTGGTTGAAGATTTCAACATGGATACTCCTAAAACAAAGGAATTCATGAGTGTTTTAACCAATCTGAATGTTGCTGGTAAGAAAACACTGTTTGTAATTACTGATTACAACGATAATATTTCAAGAAGCCTTCGTAATGTGCCTTCAGTAGTTGGTTCATTGCTGGCCGATGTAAATACATACGATCTCATCAATAGTGATGTACTCGTATTAACTGAAAGTGCTGCAAAGATCTTCGGCGAAGAAGAAGTGGTAGCATAATTGATCATTGAACTGAATAAACAACGTCCAGATGAGACAGAGTGAAATTTTAATAAAGCCGATTGTTTCTGAAAAAAGCAATCGTTTAACAGAAAAAAAGAATACTTACGCTTTTCGTGTAGGCCGTAAAGCCAACAAACTTGAAATTAAAAAAGCTGTAGAAGAATTCTATAACGTAAAAGTTGATGACGTAAACACTATGGTGGCACCCCGTAAAAGTAAAAACCGTATGACCAAAGCCGGTTATATCCAGGGAAGCAAACCAGCGTATAAAAAAGCATACGTAACAATTGCTGAAGGTGAAACCATCGATTTATACGGAACATTATAAGCAGAAAAAGGAATGGCGGGTCAAACGCCGCAAAGAATTGACATTATAAACTGAAAAGAATTTAAAAATGGCATTAAAGAAATACAAACCGGTAACTGCAGGAACCAGATGGAGAATTGGGAATGCGTATGCTGAAATTACAACAGACACTCCTGAAAAGTCTTTACTTGAAAATGTAAAGGCAACAGGTGGACGTAATGCTCAAGGTCGCAGATCTATGCGTTACATTGGTGGCGGTAACAAAAAGAAATACCGTGTTATTGATTTCAAACGCAATAAGAAAGATGTTCCTGCTAAAGTAGCATCAATTGAATATGATCCTAACCGTACAGCATTCATCGCATTGTTGAATTATGTTGATGGTGAGAAACGTTATATTCTTGCACCAAACGGATTAAAAGTGGGTGCAACAGTTTTATCTGGTGATGCAGTTGCACCTGAATTAGGTAACTCACTTCAAATGAAGAATATGCCTTTAGGTACGAATGTGCACAATATTGAAATGCAGCCCGGACAAGGTGGAAAGCTGGTTCGTAGTGCAGGAACAAGTGCACAGCTTACCAACAAAGAAGGAAAATATGCAGTGTTGAAAATGCCAAGTGGTGAGTTACGTAAGTTATTAATTAACTGTTACGCAACAGTTGGTGTTGTTTCAAACAGTGATCATAACCTGGAACAAGCTGGTAAGGCAGGTGTAAATCGTTGGAAAGGTATTCGTCCACGTACACGTGGTGTGGCAATGAACCCTGTAGATCATCCAATGGGTGGTGGTGAAGGTCGTGCAAGTGGTGGTCACCCTCGTAGCAGAACAGGCAAATATGCAAAAGGTCAAAAAACCCGCTCTAAGCATAAAGGTTCAAACAAGTTGATTATTCAACGTAAAGACGGTAAGAAACTGGCAAAGTAATTTAATAAGAAATCGAAAATCTAAAATAAAAACATGGCTCGTTCGATTAAAAAAGGTCCTTATGTTGCTGCACATCTTGAAACAAAGGTGTTAGCCATAAACGAAGGAAAATCTAAGAAAGGTGTAATTAAAACGTGGAGTCGTCGCTCTACAATTACCCCGGATTTTGTAGGCCACACGTTCGCTGTGCATAACGGAAATAAATTTATTCCTGTTTATGTAACTGAATTTATGGTGGGTCACAAACTGGGCGAATTTGCACCAACAAGGAATTTTAAAGGACACTCAAGTAAGAAGATTGCATAATATAGTTACCGGTTACAGGTTACAAGTTGCAGGTAATGCTGCAAAACGTACATGAAACCTGAAACCAGCAACAAGAAACTAAATAAAATGGAAGCAGTAGCAAAACTCAGAAATTATCCCACGTCGCCACGCAGAATGCGTTTGCTGGCTGATGAAATTCGTGGAATGGATGTTGAAAAAGCCCTGGCATTATTGGACTTTCATCCTCAGCATTCAGCATCACCACTTGGTAAACTTTTAAAAAGTGCTATCAACAATTGGGAACAAAAGAATAACGGTCAAAGTGCTGCCGATGCATCATTGATTGTGAAAACAATTTTTGTTGATGGTGCAAGAATGGTAAAGCGTTTACGTCCTGCACCACAGGGCCGTGCTTACAGAGTAAGAAAGCGCAGCAACCATGTAACAATAATAGTAGACAAAAAATTAATTGATAAAACTTTATAAACCATTCTATGGGTCAGAAAGCAAATCCGATAGGTAACAGGTTAGGGATCATCCGCGGATGGGATAGTAACTGGTATGCGAGTAAAAAAGATTATGCCGGTAAACTGATTGAAGACAACAAAATCAGATCTTATCTCAATGCACGTATCAATAAAGGTGGTATTTCTAAAATTGTGATTGAGCGTACACTCAATAAGTTGATTGTTACTATTCATACTTCTAAGCCAGGTATTATTATTGGTAAAGGTGGCGGTGAAGTTGATCGTATTAAAGAAGAACTCAAGAAACTTACGGGTAATGAAGATGTGCAAATAAACATTTTAGAGATCCGTCGTCCTGAACTTGATGCAACCATTGTGGCAGATACAATTGCTCGCCAGATTGAAAATCGTATCAACTTTAAGCGTGCAGTCAAAATGGCTATTGCCTCTGCCATGCGTATGGGAGCAGAAGGTATTAAAGTAAAAGTAAGTGGCCGTTTAGGTGGTGCTGAAATTGCACGTTCTGAAGAAATCAAGCAAGGTCGTACTCCACTTCATACATTTCGTATGGATATTGATTATGCTAATTTGTTTGCATTAACTGTATATGGTAAAATAGGAATCAAGGTTTGGATTTGTAAGGGTGAAGTATTAACCAAGCGTGATTTAAATCCAAATATTATTGGTGGAAAAAGCGAAGTAAGTGATAGAAAAGACCGTCGTGAAGATCATGGTGGACACAGAGGTGGTGAAAGAAGAGATGATCGTCGTGGTGGTGGAACTGGTGGTGGCGGTGGACAACGCAGAGACAGCAGAAAAGGATAATAATTAAAGAAAGTATTAAGTAGTAATTACGAAGTACTAAGAAATAAAAAACAAATAGTAACAAGAAATATTATAAACAATGTTACAGCCGAAAAGAACAAAACATAGAAAGCAACAAAAGGGTCGTATCCGAGCTGTGGCAAAGCGTGGTGCAAGCATTTCTTTTGGATCTTACGCATTAAAAGCGTTAGAACCTATCTGGTTAACAAACAGACAAATTGAAAGTGCCCGCCAGGCAATGACACGTGCAATGAAGCGTGAAGGAAATGTGTGGATCCGGGTTTTTCCTGATAAAATTATTACACGTAAGCCAGCCGAAGTACGTATGGGTAAAGGTAAAGGTAACCCTGAAGGTTGGGCTGCTGTTGTAGAACCAGGACGTATTTTGTTTGAAGCCGATGGTGTACCTGAGTCAGTTGCAAAAGAAGCAATGGCGTTGGCAGCACAAAAGCTTCCAATTAAAACAAAATTCATTGTACGCAGGGATATGGTTGCGTAATAAAACTGAATGAACAGATTAAACTCATTAACATGTCAAAGACAATTGATTATTTAAAAAGTATAAAGGAGTTGAACGTGGCAGATCTCACAGCCCGCATTAAAGAAGATGAAATGCGTTTAAAAAAGCTGGAGTTTGCACATGCAATTTCTCCACTGGAAAACCCGGTGAGTATCCGTGGCTTACGTCGTGATATTGCACGGTTAAAAACAGAGTTAAGCAAAAAACAATTGGGTATCTAATACGCTTGTTCTCCTACAGAGAACATATCATAAAAAAAGCAAGAAATGGAAGTAAGAAATTTGCGTAAAACAAAGACAGGTGTAGTTACCAGCAGCAAAATGGATAAAACCATTACTGTAGCTGTTGAACGTAAAGTAAAACACCCTATTTATGGAAAGTTTGTAAAGAAAACAACGAAGTTTCATGCTCATGATGAAAAGAATGAGTGCGGTCCCGGCGATACTGTAAAAATTATGGAAAGTCGTCCTTTGAGCAAAACAAAGCGTTGGAGATTAGTAGAGGTTGTTGAAAAAGCAAAATAAGTAATTACAGATTGGCGATTGCAGTATGCAGTTTAAATGCACTGCTCTCCATCTGAAATCAAAAATCTGAAATCTAAAATAATTTACGATGATTCAGCAAGAAAGCAGATTAAAAGTAGCCGATAACAGTGGTGCAAAAGAAGTTCTTTGCATTAAGGTATTGGGTAATAGCGGCCAGGATTATGCAAAGATTGGCGATAAAATTGTTGTTACAATTAAGGATGCATTGCCAGGTGGTGGTATTAAAAAAGGTACCGTTGCCAAAGCTGTTATTGTACGTACGAAAAATAAATTACGTCGTAAGGATGGTTCATATATTCGTTTTGATGATAACGCAGTTGTTATTCTCAACGCATCAGATGAGCCACGTGGTACACGTATTTTTGGGCCGGTAGCCAGAGAATTGCGTGATAAAGGATATATGAAAATTATATCATTGGCGCCCGAAGTACTTTAAACAAGCCATGAGCTGATAGCCACAAGCTGTTAGCCACAATAAAACAGAGAAATAAATAAGCAAAGCTAATAGCCCGCAGCTATTAGCTCAAAGCTCAAAGCATAATAAAATGAATAACAGATTTAAACCCAAGTTTAGCATCAAGAAAGGCGATTCAGTAGTTGTTATTGCCGGTGATGATAAGGATGTTACAAAGCCTCATGTGGTACTGGAAGTATTTCCTGATAAGTCACGTGTATTGGTTGAAGGTGTAAACATTGTAACAAAACACAGCAAACCATCTGCACAGAATACAAAAGGTGGAATTGTAAAGAAAGAGGCACCCATTCATATTTCAAATGTGATGTTATGGGATGGTAAGCAAGCAACTAAAGTAAAGCGTAGCCGTGAAAACGGTAAGCTTGTAAGGGTTTCAAAAAAATCAGGACAACCTGTAAAATAATTTGAACTAAGGTTAAAAAAAGAAGAACATGAGCACTACAAAATATACTCCCCGTTTGGCAAGTAAGTACAAAACAGAAGTAGTACCTGCTTTAATGAAGCGTTTTGGTTATAAAAGCGTTATGCAGGTACCCAAATTGGAAAAAATTTGCGTAAACCGTGGCGTTAATGGCGCCGTAAATGATAAAAAACTGGTTGATATTGCACTGGATGAATTAACCACAATTACCGGTCAAAAAGCAGTATCAACTTCATCTAAAAAAGATATTTCAAATTTCAAATTACGTAAAGGAATGCCAATTGGCGCCCGTGTTACATTACGTGGAGTGAATATGTATGAGTTTTTAGATCGTTTTATTTCATCTGCACTTCCAAGGGTTCGTGACTTTAAAGGAGTAAATGAAAAGTCTTTTGATGGTCGTGGTAATTATACCTTAGGTGTAACTGAACAAATTATATTCCCTGAAATTGATATTGATAAAGTAAATAAGATTACCGGTTTTGATATCACATTTGTAACCACTGCTTCAACCAATGAAGAAGCTTACGAATTATTGAAAGAAATGGGAATGCCGTTTAAAAATGCTAAAAAAGATTAATTATAAATTATGGCTAAGAAATCAATAACAGCCCGTCAACACAAAAGAGAAAGAATGGTAGCTCAGTATGCTGAAAAGCGTGCTGCTCTGAAAGCTGCCGGTGATTTTGCAGGTTTGGATCAACTTCCAAAAAATGCATCACCGGTTCGTTTGAAAAACCGTTGTCAATTAACAGGACGCCCCAGAGGTTACATCCGTTACTTTGGCCTTTCACGTGTAATGTTTCGTGATATGGCTCTTAATGGAATTATACCAGGTGTAAAAAAAGCCAGCTGGTAAAAAATAAAATCCCACTGGGATGATGTGCAGGTCTTGAATATGATGCACACGAAAGAAAACAATTTTTAAATCATTCAATTAAAGAATAAAATGGTTACAGATCCTATTGCAGATTTCCTCACCCGTGTTAGAAATGCTCAGATGGCAGGGCACAGAATTGTTGAAATTCCTGCTTCTAATCTTAAAAAGCGTATTACTGAAATTTTATACGATCAGGGATATATTTTGAAGTACAAGTTTGAAGATGATAACAAACAGGGTGTAATTAAAATTGCCTTGAAATATGATCCTCAAACTCGTGTTCCGGCAATTCAGTCATTAGAGCGTATCAGTCGTCCTGGGTTACGCCAGTATTCTAAGCCTGATGCTTTCCGTCGTGTAAAGAACGGGTTAGGTATTGCAATTGTTAGTACTTCTAAAGGAGTAATGACAGATAAGCAAGCTAAAGCTAACAATGTAGGTGGCGAAGTTTTGTGTTACATCTATTAAAGAAAATGTTGTAGATACATTAAGCTGAACTATACTAAGCTGACCGGTCATACAACGCAAACAATAAATAATATAAATCAGAAATTATGTCTCGTATAGGTAAAAATCCCGTTTCAATTCCACAGGGAGTTACTATCACAGTTGGAAAAGATAATGTGGTAAGTGTTAAAGGACCCAAAGGGGAATTAAAAGAAAATATTGACCGTGACATTACTGTTGAAGTAAAAGATGGTGAAGTAACATTTGCCCGCCCAACTGATCAGGGACGTCATCGTGCTATGCATGGTTTGTATCGTTCATTAGTATCTAACATGGTGAAGGGTGTTACTGATGGCTTTGAGAAAAAATTAGAACTGGTAGGTGTGGGTTATAAAGCTGCAAATCAGGGAAATATTCTTGATCTGGCTTTAGGATTTTCTCACAATATCATTTTTGAAATACCGAAGGAATTGAAAGTTGCTACTTCACAGGAAAAAGGACAAAATCCAATGATTTCTCTTGAAGGGATTGATAAGCAGTTACTGGGACAGGTTGCAGCAAAAATTCGTGGATTACGTAAGCCTGAACCATACAAAGGAAAGGGTGTGAAATACTTTGGCGAAGTTGTTCGTCGCAAAGCTGGTAAAGCTGCAGGTAAATAAAAGCTCTAACATGATCTGTTGAATGTATATTCAAACAGGGAAATGCAGACAGTATAAATTGTAAAAGTTCTTCCGGCAGAATCGGAAGATTTAAATAGAAAGAAATGAAGACAAATAATAAAACAGTCAGAAGACAAAAAATACGCTACTCTATTCGTAAGAAGGTAGCTGGTGTTTCTGAAAAACCACGCTTATGTGTTTTTCGCAGCAATTCTGATATTTATGTTCAGTTAATTGATGATGTTAATGGAAAAACACTTGTTTCTGCATCATCAAAAGATAAAGATATTAAAGCACAAAAGGGAACAAAAGTTGAATTAAGCAAACTGGTTGGTACAGCTATTGCCCGCAAAGCTTCTGAATTGGGTATTGCAAATGTTGTTTTTGATCGTGGTGGTTTTTTATATCACGGCCGTGTTAAAGCAGTTGCTGATGGTGCCCGTGAAGGTGGTTTAAATTTCTAATCAATCGTAAACATTTAATAAAGTATAAATGTCGAAAGTAATTACAAACAAAGTAAAAGCAGGTGACCTTGAACTGAAAGAAAAAGTAGTTTCAATCAACCGTGTTGTAAAAACAACAAAAGGTGGTCGTGCTTTCAGTTTCTCCGCACTTGTTGTTGTAGGAAATGGAAATGGTGTTGTTGGTCATGGTTTAGGTAAAGCTAAAGAAGTACAGCAGGCTATTGCAAAAGGAATTGAAGATGCTAAGAAAAATCTGATTAAAGTTCCGGTAATGAAAGGAACTATTCCACATGATCAGTTGGCAAAAGAAGGTGCTGCAAAAGTACTTATTAAGCCTGCTGCACATGGTACTGGTGTAATTGCCGGAGGCAGCATGCGTGCTGTATTGGAAAGTGTTGGAGTTACTGACGTATTAGCAAAGTCTTTAGGTTCTGCTAATCCTCATAACGTTGTAAAAGCAACTTTTAAGGCTTTGGCAATGTTGCGTGAGCCCATCAATGTTTCTAAAACACGTAACCTGGCTTTAAAGAAAGTATTTAACGGATAAGAAAATACGTTTAACGTTTCAAGTTGAAGGTTGTACGTTTTTGATACCCTAAACTTTAAACCTTCAAACCTTAAACTGAATTTCAAATGAAAAAGATAAAAATAACATTAGTAAAAAGCCCAATAGACAGACCGGAGCGTCAAAAGCAAACGCTGAAGGCATTGGGTTTGAATAAGACAAATTCTACCAATGAAGTAGTTGGTACTCCTCAAATATTAGGTATGATTCAAAAAGTGAATCATTTACTTAAGGTTGAAGAAGTTGCATAAACAAAATTTTTAAAAGCGAGCTCCGAATGCTTTTGGAGCGTAAGTACAAAATAAAAGCAAATGAAACTGCATAATTTAAAACCTGCTGAAGGTTCAACTCACAAGGAAAAGCGTATTGGTCGTGGTGAAGCATCTGGTAAAGGTGGTACATCAACAAAAGGTAACAAAGGTGGCCAGAGCCGTACCGGTTATAAAAGTAAAATGGCTCATGAAGGTGGTCAGATGCCAATTCAACGTCGTATTCCAAAGCGTGGATTTAAAAATCCGGATCGTATAGAATATCGTGTATTTAACCTGGGACAGGTTGACCAGATTGTTGAAAAATATGGTTTCACAGAGTTCTCAGTTGAAAACCTCTATGTTAATGGATTGATTAGCCGTACAGATAGAGTGAAAATTCTTGGGAATGGCGAATTAAAATCAAAACTGAGCTTCAAAATAAATGCATCGAGCGATAAAGCAAAGGCAGCTATTGAAGCAGCTGGTGGTACTGTTGAAATAGTAAAGTAATTTTAACGATATTTGCCCGACGCATGAAATTGCGTCTTTTTTCTTTATAGCATTTTATAAAAAAGAATTTTACAAGTGAAAAAACTCATAAAAACCCTTAAGAATATCTGGAGCATTGAAGAGTTGAAAGGTAAAATTGTTTACACTCTTTTATTGTTACTGGTATATCGTATAGGTTCTCATATTGTTTTGCCTGGTATCGATCCGGCAGGGCTTGGTAAACTAAATGAAAAAGCTCAAGGTGGTATTCTTGGAATTTTTGATTCATTTGCAGGAGGTGCATTTTCTACAGCATCCATTTTTGCATTAGGCATTATGCCTTATATCTCTGCTTCAATCTTTATGCAATTGATGAGCATTCTTGTTCCTCAATTTCAAAAAATGCAGAAAGAAGGTGAGAGCGGAAGGAAAAAAATTAATCAGTGGACCAGATACCTCACTGTTATTGTTACTTTTTTTCAGGCAAGTGCTTATGTAACTTTCTTAAAGAGCGGTGATGTGGCAGGCGGTGCTATTTTACCCGGCTATCTTAGTTTCTTCTGGCTATCTACAACAATTGTTTTAACTGCGGGTACTTTATTTGTAATGTGGTTAGGTGAGCGTATAACTGACAAAGGATTAGGCAACGGTACTTCTATCATTATCATGATTGGTATCCTTGCACGTCTCCCGGCATCATTAGCTGCTGAGTTTGATTCTAAAATGAACACTGGTGGCGGAGGATTGCTTACATTTATGATTGAAATTGCTATTTTAATTGCAATTATTATGGGATTAATTGTACTTGTACAAGGAGTTCGGAAAATTGCAATTAATTATGCGAAACAAATAGTTGGTAACAGACAATTTGGTGGAGCCCGTCAATTTTTGCCAATAAAAGTAAATAGCTCTGGTGTTATGCCAATCATCTTTGCTCAGGCAATTATGTTTTTACCAACCTTACTTACTGGCTTTAATGCAACGAAAGGAATAGCCGTTACGCTTAGTGATCATGGTAATGTTTTATACATGGTCATTTATTCAATACTGGTAATTGGATTTACATTCCTCTATACTGCATTAATATTTAATCCAAAGCAAATTGCTGATAATCTGAAACAGAATAATGGCTTTATTCCTGGTGTTAAGCCCGGACAACCAACTGCAGATTATATTGGCTCTATCATGGATAAAATAACTTTACCCGGAGCGATATTTCTGGCTATTGTTGGTATTCTTCCTGGTATAGCAAAAAATCTTGGTGTAAACAGTGGGTTCTCAACCTTCTTTGGTGGAACTTCTCTGTTAATTATGGTTGGTGTTGTTTTAGATACATTACAGCAAATTGAAACACATTTGTTAATGAGACAATATGATGGTTTAATGAAAGGTGGAAAAATTCAGGGACGGCAAACAGTTTCATCATCTGCTATTTAATAAAAACTTTGAAATATATTTAAACCCTGGCAAAGCAAGCCGGGGTTTTTTTAATAAAAAAAATTATGATTCACTATCGCACACCAGTTGAAATTGAATTGATTCGGAAAAGTGCTTTAATGGTTGGAGATGCTTTGGCCGAAGCTGCAAAAATGTTGAAACCCGGCATTACCACGATACAGGTAGATTCGAGAATAGAACAATTTATACGGGATAATGGAGGATTTCCTTCTTTTAAAAATTATCAAAACACATATCCGTTTGCTACCTGTATTTCTGTGAATGATGCAGTTGTTCACGGGTTTCCTACAAATAATGTAATTAAAGAAGGAGATATTGTTTCAGTTGATGTGGGTGTTTTCATGAATGGATATCATGGTGACAGTGCTTATACTTTCATCATTGGCAGTACAACAGATGAAATCAGAAACTTATTAAGAATTACGAAAGAATCGTTGTATAAAGGAATTGAAAAAGCAGTTCATGGAAACCGGGTTGGTGATATTTCTTTTGCCATACAGGATTATACAGAAAAACAACACGGTTATGGTGTGGTAAGAGAATTAGTAGGTCATGGTATTGGAAGAAACCTGCACGAAGATCCACAGATTCCCAATTATGGGAAGAGAGGAACAGGTGCTAAACTAAAAGAAGGTACAGTGATTGCTATTGAGCCAATGATAAACCTTGGTACCAAAGATGTTTTTCATGATGAAGATGGATGGACAATCAGAACGGCTGATGGTAAACCTTCGGCTCACTATGAGCATGATGTGTGTGTAAAGAAAGGGAAGGCAGATATCCTCTCTTCTTTTGTTGCTATTGAAGCAGCCGAGAAAGCAAATACAAACCTGGATGCTTCTTATTACTGATGCTTTCACTAAATTACACTTCTAATAAAAGTGTATGACAAGAAAATTATATTTAATGGGTGTTGCATTATGCTTCACTCATTTTCTTTTTGCACAAAGCAATGAAACCCTAAAGATCAGGCAATACAGAGAAGCCAAT
>Ga0209798_10001036_pt1 | contig 16947 bp, 18 predicted proteins | sample DOMMetBare3Fresh_FD_187475 | JGI IMG/M metagenome (GOLD analysis project Ga0209798, IMG submission 187475) | Wetland sediment microbial communities from St. Louis River estuary, USA, under dissolved organic matter induced mercury methylation -... | ecosystem: Environmental > Aquatic >...
AAATGAAAACATCAACACATGGAGAACTGCTATGAAAGATCTACTGATACTGCTGGCAATCGTTGTGGTCTGGTTTCTGCTGAACCGCTACATTCTTCCCAAATTGGGGGTTCAAACCTGAATGTCCGACACCTGTTCTTCCGCGGCGCGGAAGCAAGAAAAAGATGAGAAATAAGTTGCTACGTTGTTAGAACATTAAACCGGAAATGCACCATACCACGACCGGAGCGATGGTTGCTGTTGACAGTTCCCGATTTGTCAGTGAGATGCTTGCACTACTTTACCATTTCCCACTGCCTCATCCAGCACCACCAGATACCCATCGGGATCAAAACACCACAATTCCTTGATTCCGTACGGCTTGACTTCCAATGGATAGAGAATTTCCAGCCCCTCTTCAATCAGCGCATCATTGATATCTTCAATATCCTTGACCTCAAAATGGAGCGTAATGCCGATTCCGCGGGGAAACATGGCAAAGCGGTTTCCCAGTACCGGATGCGCCCGCACCACATCATCCTCTTCCACAAAGACAACTGCCAGACCATCCAGGTCAAGCACCAGATGATCGGGCGCACCGGGTGCGGTGAGTGAGCGCCGGAGCGGTAACTCCAGGATTCCGGCGTAAAAGGCTTCGGTAACTGCCAGTTGCGAAACCGCAAGTTGCAGAGAGTGGCGGGCGGTGTGCGGTTTCAATCAGAAACTCCCCATCAAGCTGTTCAACAGTATGGTTATTTTGGCAAGGCCATTGGTAAAAATCAGGATGCCGACCACCACCAGGAAAATCCCGGTACCGATCTGCAACGGATGCAGGTAATGTTTAAAGCGCTGGAACACGGTTAAAAAGCGCTGCAGCGCCAATGAAGAGAGAAAAAAAGGAATGCCGAGCCCCAATGAATAGAGCAGCAGCAACATGATCCCCTGCCAGACCTTTTCCTCGGTGGCAGCCACCATCAGGATCGCCGCCAGAATCGGCCCGATACACGGTGTCCATCCGGCGGCAAAGGCAAGACCAACCAGGTAGGTTCCGATAAATCCGGCCGGTTTACGCCGGATATTGATCCGTTTTTCCCCCAACAGCAGGGATATGGGAAGCAGTCCCGCCAGGTGCAAGCCGAGCAGCACCACCAGCAGTCCGCCCCCTTTGCGAACAAACGTGGCATGCTCGGAGAGATACGACCCGAGAAAGGTGGCCGAGGCCCCCAGCAGCACGAATACGGTGGTGAAGCCGAGAATAAAGACCAGGGAGTGCAGCATGGCGGTAGAACGGACACCGGCAGTATGCTCACCGCTTTTCAGATCAATGAAGGAAAGCCCCGTAATATAGGTTATATATGACGGAATCAGCGGCAGGACACAGGGGGAGAGAAACGAGAGCAAACCGGCCAGGAATGCTCCCCAGTATGAGACTTCCGTCGAGGGCACGCAGCAACTCCTATTTCATCAGACCTTCGAGGAAGGTAATTGCTTCGGGAGAATCCCACGCCAGGGGACCAACAATCTTTTTCACCACCACACCCTGCTTGTCAATCACAAAGGTTTCGGGAACGCCGGTGATGCCGTACAGTTTGCTCCCTTGATTATCCGGGTCCAGATAGGCTGGCAGACTGAAGCCGCTTTCCTTGAAAAACTGTTCCACCGCCGGTTTCCCACCCTCATCGATGGAGACCGCTACCATCTGAAACGGCTTGCCTGCCATGACATTGTTCAGCTTCATCATGGAAGGAATTTCCTCGCGGCACGGTGGACACCAGGTCGCCCAGAAATTCAGCAGCACAACCTTTCCCTTGAGACTGGACAAGGCGAGTTTCTGGTTGTTCAGGGAGGTGACGACAATTTCAGGAGCCGGTTTCGATTCGGCAGCCACCATCTGTTTGGCAGCCGGGGCAGCTGTTTTTTCCTTGGTACAACCGGTGAGACTTGCCATTACCATAACAGCAGACACGGCACTGATTGCCAGATAGCGTTTCATCGTTCCTCCACGTTGATTGATCGGGGATTATTTGCTGCGGGTAATAACGTATTCGGCAAGATCCGCCAGTGCCGTAACAACCGGTGACGGTTCAAACAACTCCAGAGACACCCGGCATTCATTAACCAGCCGGCGGGCGGAGGCAACCGTGTAATCAATGCCGCCATACTGCTTAACCAGGCCGGACACCGTACGGAAATCGTCCAGCGTCATTTCATCTTTTTCAACCACTTCTTCAATAATCGATCGTTCCTGTGGCGTGCAGTTTTTCAAGGTATGAATCAACGGCAAGGTAATCTTCCCTTCTTCCAGGTCATGGCCGATACTTTTGCCGAATTCTTCCTCCGTGGCAATATAATCGAGGGTATCATCCATGAGCTGAAACGCGATGCCGAGGGACATGCCAAAATCCGCCATTGCCTTTTGCTGTTGCGGTGTTGCCGAGCCGAGAATGGCGCCGGCTTCACAGGCCGCCGACATGAGTACCGCTGTTTTCGAGCGCACCACCTCGATATAACGCTCCTCGGTCAGATCAATCTCTCCCGTGCAGAGCAACTGCAACACCTCACCTTCGGCAATTACGGTCGTAGCGCCGGACAATACCCGCAGGATATCCAGGCTGCCAACCGCCACCATCAGGGAAAATGATTTTGAAAAAAGGAAATCTCCCACCAGCACCGATGCTTCGTTTCCCCACAGGGTGTTGGCGGATGCCAGTCCTCGCCGCAGGGTAGCGCTGTCAACCACATCATCGTGCAGGAGCGTGGCAGTATGGATAAATTCGACCACGCTGGCCAGGGGAACCGCCTGGTGACCGGTGTAGCCGCACAAACGGGCAGAGAGGAGCAAGAGTGCCGGACGAACCCGCTTGCCGCCACTGGACAGGACATATTCACCAACCTTGCGAATCAGCGGTACATCTGACTCCAAATCTTTACGAAATTGTAATTCGACATTTTTTAAGTCATTGCCAATGAGGTTGAGAGCTGCCTGCATCCTGAATCCTTCGCGGTGGGTAAATTTTTGTCATACTACGAGAATAAATCAATATTTGTCAAAGCATTTCTGGTAGATAAGCACTGATTAAGAGACCGTTACCAGCGTTGTCTCAACAGATTGCAGCTACCACGGCAGCATTATCGGCGGGATAATTCCCATTCTGACCAGCGATTCCGCAATCCCCATCAGCCCGAGCAGCGCCACCACTCCCCCCATCAGACGGAGGAACAGTTGGCCGAATGAGACCCGCAAGTTGCTTGCCACTTGACCATAGAGCATCAGCGCCGGAAGAGTCCCGATCCCGAAGGCCAGCATTTTCAATCCCCCCGTCATCCAGGAACCGCTCCCGGCAGCGGTCAGCAGGACTCCGTATACCAGGCCGCAGGGGAGCAGCCCCATCAGCAGACCGGCCAGAGCATAGGGAAGCGGCGACGCAGAGCGGGAGGCATAAGCCAGGATCCGCCCCAAGCCGCCCCAGGGAGTTCCGTCAAGGCGGGCCAGACTGATCCCCTGCAGACCGGCGGCAGTTGCCAGACCGATCAGCACCACTGTCAGATTGGCAGCCAGAAACAACAGATTGAACAGAAACGTATAGCGGGTTAGCAGCGCCCCCTGGGAGGCGGCGCCGACCACGATTCCGAGTAGCGTATAGGTGGCAATCCGTCCCAGGTGGTAGGCCAGGGTTACCATGAAGCGCTGTGCATGGGAGCTGTCGGGGGTTGTCACCGCCAGGGCGGCCACCAGGCCGCCACACATCCCGAGACAATGGGCACTCCCTGCCAGACCGGCCATGAACGCCAAGGCAAGTTCGGCCACCCCGGTTATACTTCCAGAGCGCCGATCAGCGCTTTGACATCAGAGATGTTGTTGGCAGACAGCCAGGCCGCCATATCAGTGGCAATGGTTTCCGCTGCCCCCGGATTGATGAAACTGGCGGTTCCCACCTGCACGCTCCAGGCGCCTGCCAGCATGAATTCCAGCGCGTCGGTGGCGTTCATGATTCCGCCGATCCCGATGATCGGCACCTTGACTGCCCGCGCCACCTGCCAGACCATGCGCAGGGCCACCGGTTTGATGGCCGGACCGGAAAAACCGCCGGTAACATTGGCCAGCACCGGACGACGCTTGTTCAGGTCGATCGCCATGCCGGTCAGGGTATTGATCAGGGAAAGCACGTCAGCACCGGCATCAACACAGGCCTGCGCCATGGTGACAATGTCGGTGACATTGGGGGACAGTTTTACGATCAGCGGTTTGTCCGTCACGGCCCGGCAGGCCCGCACCACCGATGCGGCACATTCGGGATCAGTACCGAACACGATCCCCCCCTGCTTGACATTGGGGCAGGAAATATTGATCTCCAGGCCGGCAACTTCCGGGATTTCGTTCAGCCGACGGGTCATCTCGGCATATTCATCAACCGTGGCGCCAAAGTAATTGGCAATCGCCGGCGTATTGACCGTGCGCAGAAAGGGGACTTTCTTGGCAATAAAGGCGTCGATCCCCACATTCTGGAGTCCGATGGCGTTCAACATCCCCCCCGGTGTTTCCACGATACGGGGCGTCGGGTTGCCGGCACGCGGCTTGAGCGAAAGCCCCTTGGTAACAAAGGCGCCGATTTTTTCAAGGTTACAGTACTCGGAAAACTCCTCCCCATACCCGAAGGTACCGGAAGCGGTCATGACCGGGTTGCGCAGGTTAATCCCCGCCAGATTGATTGACATATCAGGTTGCATACTCTTAGTCCCTCCACTTCAGTTCGCCGGCCTCAAACACCGGACCTTCGGTACAGACACAGCGGAAATCAGGGGTTTCAGCGGAATGGCCATGGCCGGGAGCCACACACCCCAGACATGCTCCCACGCCGCACGCCATGTACCCTTCCAGCGACACCTGACAGGCGATCTTGCGTTCGGCGGCGATATTCGCCACGGCATTCAGCATGCCATGGGGGCCACAGGCATAGATGGTTCCCTTCCCCTGCAGACGATCGAGACGGGAAATCAACGCTTCCGTCACCAGTCCCGCTTCTCCCAGCGAGCCATCCTCGGTGGCAGTATAGCACTCCACCCCGAGCCTTTCGAATTCGGTAATACAGAGCACATCGTCGCGGGTCCTGCCACCGGCAAACAGCCGGACCGTGGAACCTTTCACCAGTTCCCTGGCCAGCAGGTAGAGCGGCGCCAGGCCGACCCCGCCACCGACAATCAGCTTTTCTTCGTCAGGACTCCCCAGATCGAATCCTTTTCCCAGGGGACCGAGTACATCCAGGAGATCGGTGGCATGCAGCTCCGAAAGCATGGCCGTCCCCTTCCCCACCACCCGGTAGACGATTTCAAAATACGGTTGCGCAGTGGCGCCACTCTGACTCGGGGTGTAAACACCGACATCAAAGACTCCGAACGGGCGGCGTAACAACGGATCAATGGCATTTTTGACCCGCAGCATCACGAACTGTCCCGGCGTTGCCGTTGCAAATTCAGGCGGCGCAGTCAGACGCATCCGGAAATAGGAGGGAGAAATTTCCACATTGGATAAAATCATGGCGGTAAACTGCATGAATGTAGCGCTCCTTTTAGTAAGTTAGAAATTATTTTCTGCGTTTTTTAGACAGAAAATAATTTCGTTAACGCACTTATCCTGTTTATCAGGGTTAGGTTGGTTTCAGCTCAGACAATGGTTTCAGACCGTATCAGCAGGGGATAAACTCTTCCCGGCTTTTAATTTCCCCCAGAACGGCCACGATCAGCTTGGCGGCGTTTTCCAGATCTCCCAGCGAGACGGTTTCAATCGGCGTATGCATATAGCGTAAGGGAACCTTGACCAGGGCGGTGGCAACACCGCCCCGCGAGATCTGCATGACATTGGCATCCGTTCCGGTGGCGCGGGGGGTGGCGGTATGCTGGATCTCGATCTTTTCCTTTTCAGCACTGCGGCAGAGCAGGTCAAAGAGATGATGATTGATGTTGGCGCCCCGCGCCAGGATCGGCCCCTTGCCAAGACTGACCTCGCCATTATGCTTCTTCTCCACGTCCGGCTGATCGGTGGCAAAATCGACCTCTACGCAGATCCCCACATCCGGATTGACGGAATAACTGCTGACCGTTCCACCGCGCAGGCCGATTTCCTCCTGCACCGAAGAAACCCCGTACAGATCCACATTCAGGCTCTTCCCCGAAATCTTCAGCAAGCGCAACACCTCGGCAACCACAAAACAGCCGGCCTTGTCATCAAACCCCCGTGACGATACCAGGTCACCGTGCAAACGGGTAAACGAGCTTTCAAAAGTGACCGCATCCCCGACCCGCACCAGTTTTTGCGCCTCTTTTTTATCCTTGGCGCCGATGTCAATATACTGGTTCTCCAGCTTAACCACCGTCTCCCGATCCTTGGTGTCCATCAGGTGAATCGGCTTCTTGCCGATCACTCCGGGGAGTGCCCCCTTGGCGGTATGGATAAAGACCCGTTTACCCGGTGTCAGGTGGGCATCAACACCACCAACCGCAGCAAAATAGAGGAACCCCTGATCGTTGATGTATTTGACCTGCAACCCGATTTCATCGGTATGCCCGACAATCATCACCTTGGGAAGATTTTTCCCTTTACCAGCCACCTTGGCGTACACATTCCCGATTACGTCGGTCGTCACCTCGTCACACAACGGGGTAACATACTCGCGAAACAGCCGCTGAGCCGGCTGTTCATAGCCGGACGGGCTGGGAGCATCCAGCAGATTCTCAAGAAACTTCAACGATTCCTTACGCATACAGCCTCCTTGTTGATTCAGTAGTGAAGATCGGTGAGAATATTCCCTTTCAACTGACAGTTCATGTTTATCAGCTCAAGTTCTTCTTTTTTCAGCATAGTATCTCCCTGCACCCTGGAAATTCGATGCGCCAGACGCAGCAGATGTTCCCGTTGGTGACCGACACAATCGGAGATGCGGGAGGGATGACAACGCACTTCGCAGGAAGATGATTCGTCCATCCGCTCCAGCAGGCATGCCATCAAGTCGGCATACAGCGCCGATTGCACCAATTGCCCCAGGGCGGGATGCCAGGGACCGGCCACGATACTCTCCTCATTCAACCCCTGTTCGGCCTGCAAGCCGATGCGCAGCACCGGAACCCCCGCCTGCCAGGCGAGGTGCAACATCTGCTTGCAGAGCTGCACCGTATCAGTCAGTTCCAGCGGTTGGTAGGTACCCTGCCGATACATTTCCGCCAGAGCAGTCCCCCGGATAACCAGCGTCGGGTAAATACGCAGGGCATCAGTGCCGACAGCCAGCAGTTGCTCCACACCAGCCAGCGATTTTTCCGCCGTATCCCCCGGCAAACCGGGCATTAACTGCGCCACCACCTGCAAACCATGGTTTCTGACCGATGCCAGGGCCGCCAGAGAGTCAGCCGCCCGGTGTCCGCGGCCAGCCAACTGCAGCACCTCGTCATCCAGCGACTGCATGCCGATTTCGATGGTGGTAACGCCGTACTGCCGCAACCAGCAGACCGTTTGATCGTCCAGCGCATCGGGGCGGGTGGAAATCCTGATCGCGCTGACAATCCCGTCCACCAGCAGCGGCTGCAGCGGCTGCAAAAGTGACTGCTGCACAAACCTGGGGAGTGCACTGAAGGTTCCGCCGAAAAAAGCGACCTCCACCGGCCGGTCGTCACCGCCCTGCCACTCCCTGATTTTTTGCTCGATGGCGGCGGCATCCGGCAGGGCTCCGGCTGATCCCGAGATTGTTCGTTGATCACAAAAACAGCAGGTATGGGGACACCCCTGATGACTGATAAAAAACGGAACCGTGATGTTTTTCATTGCGTTACAGCTGTATCCTTCAACAAAGAGTGCAAGGCATCCGCTGCCGCCGCCTGGTGGGCCAGCTTTTTCGAGCGCCCGATCCCTTTACCAAGGGCCGTCTCACCACATACAACGGCAAATGAAAACAGCCGGTCGTGGGGTGGCCCGCTTTCCTCCAGCAGAACATAGGCCGGTGGCGGCAAATGGCGGGCTGACAACAGCTCCTGCAAGGCACTTTTGGCATCACCGCTGGCCGCGGCATTGAGCGGCTCACTCAACCATTCACCCATCAGTCGTGTCACCACCCCACGGGCAGCATCAAAACCGCCATCCAGGTAGACCGCCGCCAGGGTTGCCTCGAACACATCCGCCAGGATCGAATCCTTGTCGCTGCCATCGCTCCGCCGCTCCCCCCGTCCGAGACGAATGAACTCGCCATAGCCGCAGGAACGGGCAATCGACGCCAAGCTCCCCTCTCCTGCCAGAGCAGCGCGAAAACGGGACAAGGTTCCTTCATCAGCAGCGGGATGGAGGAGGTACAGCTGTTCCGCCAGCAGCATGCCGAGCACCGCATCACCCAGAAACTCCAGCCGCTGGTAATCACCCGTGGCGGAATCATGTTCAAAGTAATAGGAAGGGTGGGTCAACGCCTGGGTAATCAGGAGCTGATGACGGAAACGGTATCCGATGCGTTCTTGAAACTGCTCTAGCGCTTCACTGGTCATAATCGGCAGACTATACGTCGAGTTGTGGTTTTTTGGCAACAGAAAGTCGAATCATTTTTGGTAACTGCGCCGGCAGTCCGTTGAATTCTATTGATATCTGGTGACAGGTTGCCTATAATCGCCGCTTTACTAAGAGACGACAGGTGGCTTGAGATCAGCTATGTTTATCACGTTTGAGGGGATCGAAGGATGCGGCAAGACAACGCAGATCAAACTGCTGGCGGCTCATCTGCTACAGCACGATCTCCAGGTTGTTCTGACCCGTGAGCCGGGTGGCTGTCCGATTGCAGACCAGATTCGCGCCATCCTGCTGGATGCTGACAACAGCGCCATGCACCCCTCCACCGAGCTGTTGCTGTACTGTGCTGCCCGTTCCCAGCACATTGCCCAGATCATCCAGCCAGCCTTGCAAAGCGGAGCCCTGGTACTGTGCGACCGTTTCAGCGACGCCACCCTCGCCTATCAACATTTCGGACGGGGAATTGAGCGCAGCAAGATCGATCTACTCAACAGTTTTGCCGTTCAAGGTCTCAAACCGGATCTGACGATACTGATCGATACGGATATCAACATCGGCCTCCCCCGTGCCAAAAGCAGGATCAACGCCAGCCAGGGCCCCCGTGAAGAACGCTTCGAGCTTGAATCCAACGCTTTTCACCAACGGGTCCGGGATGGCTATCTGCAATTGGCGCAGGAGGATCCGCAGCGGGTGGTGGTGGTTAATGGCGCCGCTACCATTGATGCCCTGGCCGAAGAGATCGCAGCAAACGTGCTAGCGAGAATCAAGGCTGGTTCCCATGCCGTTTGCTGACATTACCGGTCATGATCGGATTGTGGAAGTACTGCGCCGTTCGCTACGTTCCGGCAAGCTCTCCCACTCCTACATCTTTGAGGGAATTCCCGGTTGCGGCCGCCGTGCCACAGCCCGCATGTTCATTCAGGCGTTGTATTGCCAGGAACGCGGTGATGACGCCTGCGGAAGCTGTCCCTCCTGCCGCAAGGTAGCAGCAGGAAACCATGCCGATATCCACCTGTTGGAGCCATTGCCCGACAAGCGTGACATCAGCGTGGATCAGATCAGGGAGTTGCAGCGCGAACTGGCATTGCGCCCCTACGAAGCGATTCGCAAGGCGTGCCTGATCGAACCGGCGGAACGGATGAATGCCAACTCCGCCAATTCCCTCTTGAAAACATTGGAAGAGCCTCCCGGCAATGCCCTGATTATTCTGTTAACGGAAAATGCCGATATCCTGCTCCCCACCATCCGTTCACGCTGCCAGGTGATCCGCTTTGCGCCATTATCGCCGGAACATCTGCGCAGCATTCTCCGCAACAAGGGGATTGAAGACTCCAGGGCGGAAGTATTGTCAACCATGGCGGAAGGAAGCGTACAGCGGGCATTGGAACGGGACAACGAAGGGTTACTGGAATTGCAGAAGAGTGTTCTCACCCATCTGACAACCCTCTCGCTGGCATCGATCAAGACCATCTTCGACGCTGCCGAGGAATTGAGCGGCAATCGGGATGAAACCTTGCAATCGCTGGATATCCTGATTTCATTCATGCGTGACACCGTCCACCTGGCTGCCGGCTCACAGCAGATTACCAACAGTTCCTTCCAGCAGCTGTTACAAAGCTTTGCCAATCGCCTGCCACTTGAGCGTGCGGTATCGCTACTGGAGGCACTGCTTGAAACCCGGCGTTCCATTCAACGCAACGCCAATGCCAAGCTGTCGCTTGACTGCCTGTTCATAAAAATGGGCACAGCACTGTCGTAACAATCTAAGTTTTGTATTTTCCATTGTCTAACCGGCACAAGGAGGACATGTTGCCCAGGATTGTATCAATACAATTTTCAAAAGCCGGCAAGCTGTATGATTTCAACGCACTCGACTTTGAGCTTCACCCAGGTAACAGCATCATTGTTGAAACCGAACGGGGAACCAGCATTGGAACCGTAATCAGCGAACCGGCAGAACGAAGCGCCGAAACGCTTCCCCGCAATCTCGCGTCCATTATCCGCATCGCCAATGCCGATGATTTTGCCATTCGCGATCGCATCCTGCAGAAAGAAAAAGAAGCGTTTGACTTTTGCCTGAAACGGATCGTGGAACGCTCCATGGAGATGAAACTGGTCAAGGTCGAATACCAGTTTGATGAAAGCAAGGCTGTCTTCTTTTTTACCGCCGATGGCCGCGTCGATTTCCGCGACCTGGTCAAGGATCTGGCCCATACCTTCCATACCCGGATTGAAATGCGTCAGATCGGCGTGCGAGATGAAGCCAAGATGATCGGTGGCATCGGTATTTGCGGCCGGGAACTCTGTTGCTGCTCGTTTCTGCGCGAATTCCAGCCAGTGTCGGTAAAGATGGCCAAGGAACAGAATCTGGCGCTCAATCCGAACAAGATTTCCGGTCAATGCGGGCGCCTGCTCTGCTGCCTTGATTATGAATACGAAACCTATTGTTCCTTGCGCAAAAGTTTCCCCAAATGCGGCAAACGGGTACGCACCGCTGCGGCAGTCGGCACGATTGATAAAATCAACATCCTGACCGGTGATATCACCCTCAAACTTGATGATAATAAAATCATCGTGGTAAAACGGGTGGAGGTGCTGGGAGAAGCCGCGGCAGCTGAAGCACGCCCGGCACCGGAAGTGAAACCGGGGGGTGCACGCCAGGAGAAGTACGGCAAATCAGCCGAACAGCGCGACAAGAACCGTCCGCAACGGCCACAGCGACCACAGCGGCCGCACCAGCATGACCAGACAACCGGTGGAGAAGGGAACAAACCGGCTCCCCCCTCTTCGGAACCGGCAACCGCAGTTGCTCCAGCTACGGTGGCAACAGCGATTGCACCGGCAGCAGCAGCTCCGGAAGCGCAAAAAACGGCCGGAGACGAGACACGCCCTGCCAAGAAGCGGAGCCGTAACCGCCGTCACGGTCATCGTAAACCAGGCAATAAACCGCAAAATCCGGGCGATTCATCGCCAACGTGATCTATTAAGGAGCATCACCATGAAACCGACCTTCTATGTCACCACACCAATCTATTATGTCAATGACGTCCCCCATATCGGTCACGCATATACCACCGTTGCCGGAGATGTACTGGCCCGCTACAAACGCCTGCTGGGATATGATGTCTGTTTCCTGACCGGCAGTGACGAACACGGACAAAAAGTGGAAAAAGCAGCCACCACTGCCGGTGAAACACCGCTGGAGCTGGCGGATCGCGTAGTCAAGCGCTTTCAGGCGCTGTGGGAACGGCTCGGCATTTCCCACACCGATTTTATCCGCACCACCCAGGAACGTCACAAACAGGGTGTCACCCAGATTTTCAAGGATATTCTGGAAAAAGGTGACATCTATCTCGGCGAGTATGAAGACTGGTACTGCACCCCCTGTGAAACCTTCTGGACCGAAACCCAGCTGATCGAGGGGCGTTGTCCCGATTGCAACCGTCCGGTGGAGAAGCTCAAGGAAGAATCGTATTTTTTCCGCATGAGCAAGTATCAGGAGCAGCTGCTGGCCCACATCGAGGCCAACCCGGAATTCATCCAGCCCAAAAGTAAACGTAACGAGATCGTCTCGTTCATCAAGGAGGGGTTGCGCGATCTCTCCGTTTCCCGCACCACCTTTACCTGGGGAATTCCGGTTCCCGGCAATGACAAACACATCATTTACGTCTGGTTTGATGCGCTGACCAACTACATCACTGCCCTTGGTTATCCTGACACCACCGGTCAATACGGCACCTACTGGCCGGTTGATGTCCACCTGATCGGCAAGGACATCCTCCGTTTCCACGCGGTCTACTGGCCAACCTTTCTGATGGCCGCCGGACTGCCACTTCCCCAGAAGGTTTTTGCCCACGGCTGGTGGACGGTGGAAGGGCAGAAAATGAGCAAAAGCCTGCAAAATGTTGTCGAACCGAATATGCTGATCGATAAATACGGCGTTGACGCCGTGCGCTACTTCCTGCTGCGGGAAGTTCCGTTTGGCCTGGATGGCGATTTTTCCCACTCGGCCCTGGTAAATCGCATTAACTCTGACCTGGCAAATGATATCGGCAACCTGCTCAGCCGCTCCACCGCCATGACCGTGAAATATTTCAATGGCGTCCTGCCGCAACCGGAGGCTTACGGTGAACTGGAGAACGCCCTGAAAGCCAAAACCGAAGAGATGGTGTCGCTTGTTGATACCCATATCAACGACATGGCATTCAGCAAGGCATTACAGGCAATCTGGGATGTGATCTCGGCCTGCAACAAATACATCGACGACACCGCACCATGGGGCATGGCCAAAGACCCTGCCCTGACCGGTCGTCTCGGTACCGTCATGTACTGCCTGATGGAATCACAGCGGATTATCCACACCCTGCTGTCGGCCTTCATGCCGGCTACTGCTGAGAAAGCATTCGCCAGCCTCGGCTGCTGTCAGCTGTCGGACGCTTCATCTCTGAAATGGGGTGGACTGGCGAGCGGTACGGTCATAACCAAGGCAGAGGCGTTGTTCCCAAGGATTGAAGTAGGGTAAAAGGAAGCACATAAGGGGGAAGGATTCCGTTCCCCCCTCTGTTGCAGTTCAGTGGGCGTTTCGGAAGAAACCGGGAGATTAACCTGAGAACAGCCGTTGGAATAACACTGAGACACAGAGATCACTGAGAAATCATTCTGTTATCTTTTCTTGCCCGGCTACCCAAAAGATAAAAGCCATCACATTGAATTAGAGAAACAGCCTTATGATTTTACTCCGTGTCTCAGTGTTTCAAGTACTTTTTTAAGATTAATGTTTCAGTCGCAACATACCCGCCACAGCGCCGCTGATGAAGGCCAGCACCCAGAGGGTATAGATAGTCAGGCTGACCCGATGGAAGATGCGGTTGACGGCTGCTGTTTTAACGACACAGGATGCAACCAGGGCGAGCAGAAAATGGAAGGCCATCCCCCCCAGTGAAGTCAAACCGGTAAGATTGTGCCACTGGGGCGCTTTACCGTACAGGGTAGCGATATGATTCATCTGCATGGTTCCCAGATAATCGCAGGCGAGTCCGATACCAAAGATAATCAGATGCTTGCTGTGCAGCCCCTGTTTACGACCGCTGAAGACCGCCCAGGTGTAGAAAATCAACGCCAGATTCATCCAGATAATCGCCTGGATCAACATGACGCCAGTTCTCCGCTTTGACGCAATGCTTCGTAGAGCACAATACCGGCAGAGGTTGACAGATTGAGACTGCGCACATGTCCGCCCGGCATGGGGATCGTGATGCAGGTGTCGGGATTGGCCTCCAGCAACTCCGGCGGCAATCCTTTGGTTTCCTTGCCGAACACGATGTAGTCACCTTCACCGAATCCGGCCTGCAGATAGCTGCGCGCCACCTTGGTCGTCAAATACCAGAAACGCCCTCCTTGACTGGCTTGTTGCAACTCTTCCAGACTGTTCCAGTACCTGATATCCACAAATTTCCAGTAATCAAGTCCGGCCCGCTTGAGGGTGCGATCATCGATAGTAAAGCCGAGCTTGCCAACCAGATGGAGCGTTGTTGCGGTGGCTGCGCACAGGCGGGCGATGTTGCCGGTATTCGGCGGTATTTCCGGTTCCACGAGGACAATATTGAATGGTTTCATAGGGACCAGCTATAGCACTAAATTCATTTTCAATCCACCGTTAAGAAGTATGTATATTCGTTTGACGGTAGCGTCAACTCTATGGTAGGTTTCAACAGATTTTATTTACCTTTCGAGTGTATCCATGCACCTTTTGATATTGCAGTCCATTCTTGTTGCCGCAAGCTGTTTTGTGCTCTCTTCCTGCGCCACAACACCACTCCCCCTGCCGGACACACCATCTCATACAAGCGATCGGACATCCCATTCGCTCTATCTCTACTCCCGGGCTCACCTGGCAGCATTGGAAGGGGACTATCCGACGGCGCTGGCCATACTGCGGGATGCGATTGAGGACAACCCCGGCTCGGCCTTTCTCCATACCTCCGCCGGTGAAATCAAACTTAAGATCGGACAGACCCAGGAAGCGCTGCACTATCTCAACAAGGCAATTCAACTTGAGCCAAGCTACCGGCCGCCGTTTGTCATGATCGGATCGCTGATGGCAGCTGCGGGAAAAGACTGGGAAGCGGCTGATTATCTCCGCAAGGCGGTCAAACTTGATCCTTCCAAGGAAGATGCCTACCTGCATCTCGCCATATCCCTGACCCGGCTGTTTGAATACGAAGAAGCGGTATCAACGCTGAAAACCCTGGTAAAACTGAACAATGACTCGGTACTCGGTTATTATTATCTCGGCCGCACCTACAGCCAGATGAAACTTCACCGCGATGCAGCCGGATATTTCAAAAAAGCCCTGGAGTTGCGCCCCGACTTTGACCAGGCCGCCATTGATATGGCAGCCTCCTATGAAGCTCTGGGAGACTATCCCCGTGCCATCGAGATCTACCAGCAGGTGGTGGGAAACGACGATGACAAGATTTTTGTCCTGCAACGCCTGATTCAACTGCTGATTCAGCAACGACGCTTCGACGAGGCGCTCCAGTACCTCAAATCGGCGGCTGATTCGGGGTATGGCGGCCCTGAAATCATGCGTAAGATCGGCCTGATTTATCTGGAACTGGAAAAATATGACGAAGCGATTGTAACCTTTGAAGCGATGCTGTCAAAGGATGCTTCTGCACAACAAATCAGACTCTATCTCGGTATGGCGCTGGAAGAAAAAGGTGAACTTGATGCGGCGCTGCTTCATTTTACCCACATACCGTACGATTCCCTGCCGGTGTATCAGGAAGCAGTAGGGCATATCGCTTACATTTTGAAAGAGCAGGGAAAAACTGAAGAAGCGGTGGCAGTTCTCAAAAAGGCGCTTGTCTACTACCCGCAGGAACTGGAACTCTATTTCAAGTTATCCTCCCTGTATGATGCACTTGACCGCACCAACGAGGGAATGGCACTGCTCAATGAGGCTGAAAAACGCTTTCCCGATGATCCCCGCCTGCAATTCAGGATCGGCGTGATTTATGACAAGCAGGGAAAACGCGCCGAATCGATCGAACGGATGAAAATGGTCCTGGCCCGCGATGCCAAGGATGCACAGGCGCTTAATTTTCTCGGTTACAGTTATGCGGAAATGGGGATCAACCTCAACGAAGCGCTCGGCTACCTCAAGCAGGCGGCCTCGCTGCGCCCCAACGATGGTTTTATTCTGGATAGCCTTGGCTGGGTCTATTACAAACTGAAGCAGTACGATGAAGCGGTTCGCTATCTGGAAGATGCGGTTTCCCTGGTTGAGGATGATTCCACCATCCTGGAACATCTGGGTGATGTCTACCATGCCCGCAATGAAAGGGCCAAAGCGATCAAGATGTACAAAAAAGCACTGATCCTGGAACCGGAACGCAAAGAACTGACCCAGAAAATACGTCACCTCAAAGGGGAGCATGGCGAGCGATGAGGCTGTATCTCCAGATCATCCAACGCCTCGCTCTCATCATCTACTCTGCTATCCTTGTTTCACTGATGCTGGCGGCTGGCGGCTGCACCAATCCCCCCCCCCAGGAGAGCAGCAAAGCAACCGCCGGTAGCGAGACTCCCGTCTATGGCGACCGCCTGGTGGAAGGCACCATTGGCGAAGCTTCAACCCTGATTCCGATTCTGGCTTCCGATTCCGCCTCCCATTCAGTGGCCGGTCAAATCTACAACGGTTTGGTCAAATATGACAAAAACCTCAAATTGACCGCTGATCTGGCCCAATCCTACAGCATTGCTCCCGATGGACTGACCATCACCTTTCACTTGCGCCATGGTGTTACCTGGCACGACGGCGCCCCGTTTACGGCGCGGGATGTGCTCTATACCTACAAGGTGATCATCGATCCCGCCACTCCTACCGCCTATGCCGAAGATTTCAAACAGGTGCAAAGTGTAACCGCGCCCGATCCCTACACCGTGGTTGCCCGCTACGCCGCCCCCTTTGCCCCGGCTCTCGCTTCCTGGGGGACCAGCATTCTCCCCGCCCATCTGCTGGAAGGGAAAGATATCACCAAAAGCCCGCTGGCCCGGCAACCGGTCGGCACCGGTCCCTACAAGTTCAAGGAATGGGTGGCTGGACAGAAAATCGTCCTGGAAGCTAATCCGGACTATTTTGAAGGACGCCCCTACATCGATCGCTACGTTTACCGGATTATTCCTGACACATCCACCATGTACATGGAACTGAAAGCAGGCGGGGTCGACCTGATGGGGCTGACTCCTGTACAGTTTTCCCGGCAGACCGTATCAGCGGAATTTACCCGTCGTTTCAACAAGTACCGCTACCCCTCATCCAGTTATCTCTACATGGGGTATAACCTGCGCCATCCGTTGTTCGGGGACAAACGGATTCGCCAGGCGATCGCCGCCGCCATCAACAAGGATGAGCTGGTCCAGGGGGT
>Ga0209798_10001037_pt1 | contig 16944 bp, 12 predicted proteins | sample DOMMetBare3Fresh_FD_187475 | JGI IMG/M metagenome (GOLD analysis project Ga0209798, IMG submission 187475) | Wetland sediment microbial communities from St. Louis River estuary, USA, under dissolved organic matter induced mercury methylation -... | ecosystem: Environmental > Aquatic >...
CCGCAGTCTAGTCTATGATGGCGGCTTTGAAAGTGTGTTGAGTCGCGATGAAACCGGATTTGGCTGGCGCGTCGCGGCCGGCCAACCGGGGATAGCTTTTTCGCTCGATACGCGGCAGCCGCAAACTGGCGCGCGAAGTCTGCGCATCGATTTCACAGGTCATCCGGCTCCTGCTGTCGAACTGATCTCGCAGCTGATTCCCGCCGAGCCATCATCCCGCTACCGCGTCAGTTTTGCTGCTCAAACCATTGATATCGTAACCGGCGGGCCGCTTACAATTATCGCTAAGGATGCCAGAGAGCAAAAACCACTTGGTAAGTCAGTTTTTTTGCCGGCCAGGACTGACGGGTGGCGGAGCTTTAGCTTTGAGTTTGCGACCGGACCGCAATGCAACGCCGTTGTCGTCGCCCTGCGCCGAGAAGATTGCTCGGGTTACCCTTGTCCAATCTTTGGTTCTCTAAATCTCGATAGCTTTTCCCTGCAGAAACTGGACTGAATCGAAGGGGATCAACTTGTCGAATTGTCCTGCCATTGACGGGAGGAATTACATCGTGATACGGTCGCGCCCGTCTAAATCCTTCTCAATTCTAGTTAATCACATATAAGAAATGGAGTTATTGACTTTGCGTTCTTTGAGGTTACCACGACTGAAGTTCACGTCCACTTGAATGGAAAAAGTCGACCGTCTGGGCTGGACGGCAGGATTATCTTTCCGATCATATGGCGTGCGAATCGGCATTCGCTGCAACACACGTGAGGGATTGGATCAGGTGGATCCATTTCTACCCCATCACCACGAGCGGTTGGAGCTGCCGATCGTCGATCGACTCTATTCGATCATCATTGGTGGGCAGGGACCGCGCGCGAATGTTCGTCGATTCAATTTGCTTTATGCCGATCATGTGAGAATCGCGCGTTCAGTAAATGTTGCGGAACTATTTGAGCGACTCGAATCGGATGTGCGTCTCTTTGTTGCGGAGGTAGCCCGGCATCGTGTATTCGTTCATGCTGGAGTAGTAGGTTGGAGGGGAAGAGCGATAATTATTCCCGGGCGCAGCTATTCAGGCAAGTCCACTTTGGTTTCGGAACTGGTTAAAGCCGGTGCCACCTATTTTTCCGATGAGTATGCTGTGTTCGATGCGCGTGGCCGGGTTTATCCATTCCCGAAACCCATCGAGATTCGTGACAACGGCTCTTTCAAACAGACGAAGTTTGAAGTCGAACATTTTGGCGGCAAGACTGCGACCAAACCGATTCCCGTTGGGATGGTGATGGTGACTGAGTTCAAGGCAGGGGCGCGGTGGAAGCCGCGTCAGCTATCAGATGGCCAGGCGGTTCTGGCTTTACTGGCCAATACGGTATCGGCCCGGCGACAACCTGAAAAGGCTCTCAACGCTCTGCAAAGAGCAGTTAGCGGCGCTCCGGTGTTAAAAGGTATCAGAGGTGAGGCCGAGGCCTTGGCCCCCGCAATACTTGAGCGAATGAAAAAAAACACGTGATTCCAAACCGTATTGGTGCTAGACTCGGCGGCATTCGGTAATAAGCTCTAGACCAAACCTGGCAGTCAGACGGAATAAGTACACTATTTGGAGGCAGCATGAAGCAGAACGCAGGTAAACTTCCGCGTGCGCGGACCGAGGGACTGGTCATTCAGGAGCTCCCAGACGAAGTGCTTATATATGACCGCGCCCGTGACAAAGCTCACTGTCTAAATCAGACTGCCGCGCTGGTCTGGAAGTATTGCGACGGTAAGAGTACTGTGGCGACCATCGCCAAGAGACTTGAGAGCAACCTCAAGACAGGCCGTGTCGATGAGAAAGTTGTTTGGTACGCTTTGGGACAGTTGGGGAAAGACCATCTGCTGGAAGACGGAATTACTCCTCCGGCGCTGTTGGCTGGGATGAGCCGGCGCGAAATGGTACGTGTACTCGGAGTCGCGGCTGTGGTAGCTGTGCCTCTTGTTACCTCGATCGTCGCACCGACTCCAGCGCAAGCAGCCACCTGTTTGCCCTCGGGAGCAGCCTGTACCAGTAGTGCTCAATGCTGCTCGGGTGTTTGTAACATTAACGTTTGCGCCTGATGGAATAGATTAATCTGGTGGATTTGTTTTCGGGTGACTGAATGCGCCTTGGGGCATTCAGTCACCTTTATCATTTTGCACCTCGCCTTTAGTCTTCGGGAATGAAAACTGAATCTCGTAGTCGCCTTGTCTCCAGCGTCCTGGCTGGCTCATGGCGTAAATCAGACTTCCCCCCTCTCGACGTCTCCGCGGCGCAACTCGACAAAGTAGTACCGCTCCTCTATGGCTCCGGCGCCGCAGCGTTGGGCTGGTGGCGTGTGCGCGAGACTCAACTGCGAACAACCTCATCCGCGGAAGTACTACACCAGGCATACCGTCTTCAGGTCCTGCAATCAGGCATTCACGAAGAAAAGATCGAGAAAGTGTTTCGCCTGCTCGGCGAGGCTTCAATCGACGCCATCCTGATCAAGGGGTGGGTCGCGGCTGGGCTCTATCCCGAGCGCGGCTTGCGTCCGTACGGCGATATCGATTTGATCGTCAGGCCGGAACAATATGACGCCGCCTCCGAATTGTTCCGCCGTACTGACTTCGAGGACTGTTGGATCGACCTTCATAAGAGCCTTTCCGAGCTTGAAGATCGACCGGTCGAGGCGTTGTTTGAGCGCGCGAAAAAACTCCCGCTGGGAAAGGGAAGTGTAAGCGTGCTTTCGGCTGAGGATCATCTTGCTTTGCTCGCCATCCATCTTCTAAAGCACGGCGCCTGGCGACCGCTTTGGCTCTGTGACATTGGCGCGGCCATTGAATCGTTGCCTCCGAAGTTTGAGTGGCAGCTCTGTCTCGGTGGAGACCGCACGCGGGCCGGGTGGATCGCCTCGGCAATTAGCCTGGCTCACAACCTACTGGGGGCTCGGATTGATCAAGTGGCGCCGGAGGCCCAGGCCGCAAATCTCCCAGAGTGGCTGGTAAGAAATGTCCTCAGGCAATGGGAGCAACCTGTTGCCAGCGAGCAACCGCCCATGAGTCATCCGCTACCGATGTCCAATGTATTCCGAAGCCCGAACATGCTGTTCGAAGCTTTGCGCCAACGATGGCCAAACCCGATCCTCGCCACCATCAGCGTCAACGGGCAGTTTAATCGATTCCCAAGGCTGCCTTACCAATTGGGAAATTGCCTGTCCCGCGGTTTCCGGTTCCTGTTTCACGCTTCGGCTAACGGCTGAACGGCGTGAGGACAGCAGACAACCTGAGGCTCTCCGCTGGTTTTTGAAATTGCAACCAGTTAAAAGTGCTTGCGCAGCCAGCGATTAGATCGCCGATTGAGTTGAGACTGCGATAGTCAAACGCAATCTGTTCCGAACGCTTTACTCTTACGCAGCACAACGGCAAGCCAGGCGCAGATCGCAGATCCGGACTGGCCCGCGACGGCATATTTTAGAAGTTCGAGAAATGTGGTATAAAAGTCTCTCTTAATTGAAGCTTTGGAACTAGTTGGAAAGACAAAGTTGGTCCCGACCCGAATCTAAAACCCCAAAAAATGAGTAGTTGTTTTACGCATGCGGCCCGCCGCCAGATTCTCGCGGTAATCCAGTTGTTACTAATGATATTCCCGTTCTTTGTGGTCGGGCACCCGACTCATGTCCTGGCACAGGGAAAGACCGCTGTCAATTCATTTGGAGCCGACGCCGACATCCTTTCGGCGCGCGCCAGCGCGAAGACGCAGGGCGTGCTGGTTGAATGGCGCAGCAAACCTGATCCGAACAATCTCGGGTTCAATCTCTATCGTTTGCAGGGAGAGCAACGCACGCGCCTTAACGCGGAGATAATCCCGGGTGGAATATTCGCCGGCGTCCGCCATGCAGCACCTCCAGCCGACTATGCTTTTGCTCGCTTTGATCCCCACGGCACGGCGGATTCGATCTATTACGTAGAGTCCATAACTGTTGACGGACTGGTGCGCACCCCTGTAGCCATCATCCCCGGACGGGGAAGTGAGTCCCCAGCTTCCGACCAGCGAGAATCCGTGAGCGCATCAAACAGGGTCGGCGCCCGCGAGTTTGAGAGATCGTTTCCTGCCGGCTCGGCCAAGCCGGAGGTACCTGCAGGTCCGCTAGAAGATCAATGGAACGTAGCAGCCCAAACAGGTTTAAAGATTGCCATCAAAAGCGACGGCTGGTACCGGGTCACGCAAGAACAGATGTTCGCAGCCGGCTTTGCGCCCGCTATCGACATCCGCAACCTGGCCCTGTTTGCCGATGGACGCGAAATAGCGATTGGCACCAATAAGGATGTTGGCCAACTGACGAGTGGCGACTACATCGAGTTTTATGGGCGTGGTCTGGATACAAGTACCACTGACACGAGAATCTATTATTTAATCGCCGGAGTGTCGCCGGGCAAACGCATCATCGGAGAGGTAAAGACTAATTCGAATCCGGTGCCGCTGTCACCATTGGCTCCTTTGATCACGCCGCAACCAGTGCCCTTGAGTCACGAACGTTGGTTCAGTTGGCTGGTCCAGTTCCTGAACGGTGGGCCGGCTGTTGTCCCTGGCCCCAGTCCGGAGTCAGGCATCCGGACGCTGAAACACAATGCTGTCCCCCGGGTGGATGCGGTGCCCGAGGCCGCTCCGAATACTCTCGAGGCGTCTTCCTCTTTGCAGGAGTCCGACGCCGGGATGAAACTAGCAGGCCCGGAACTGAAAACAACAAGCCCTTCTTTTCGACAAACACCTGAGGCTGGACAAGAGCCGGTTGTTTTGTCGCGACCGGAAATCGTTAAGAGAAAAACTCGAAAGAAGATACGCGGGAAAAGGACCATCAGGCTAAAAACCAGGGTCAAACAGAATCATGCCAGCGCCAGTGCCGCAGCTGCTGCGGCGGTGAGTTTTATCAATACCGTCGAATTCAAGCAGCGCTTTCTTTACTTTTCGAGTCTCTTGAATGGAGACAAAGAGAATTATTTCGGGACCGTTGTGTCCGGATCTCCTGTTACCCAGACTTTAAATGCCCCCAATCCTGAGCTAACTGCCGATGGGCCGGCAAAGCTCCAGGTGGCGCTGCAGGGAGTACCGGGATTGTTTTTTACGAACCACGCAATCGACGTGAGCTTCAACGGCATGCTCGTAGCCACCTTAAATTTTGGCCCTTCGGATAACGTCGCGCCGATCATCAACATTCCGGTTTCCCAGGTACTGAATGGCGCCAACACCGTCACGTTTACCAGAACGTCCAGCAACGATATCTGCCTGGTCGACTATATCCGCTTGAGCTACCCGCACGCCTTGAAAGCGGATAACAACTCGTTGCGCTTCAGTATGAGGTCAGCGCAGGCAGCAAAGATCGACGGTTTTGCCGGATCGGATATCAAGCTGATCGACTACAGCGATCCGTTTGCAGTCAAGGTTATTCGCCCCCAAATGGAGACGACTTCATCTGGCTATAGCCTGACAGTCTCTCCCGGACCGCCGGCAAAGACTGGTCGTTTGCTTTACGCGCTTCCCGAAACTCAGTTCCTGCAGCCCGCGGCGCTCTCCCTGAATCAGCCTTCAACGCTCAATGCGACCAGCAATGGGGCCGACCTCTTAATAATCGCCTATAAGAGCCTGATTCCCAGCGCTGCTCCGCTGGTCAGTTTGAGACAGAGTCAGGGACTGCAGGTTTCCGTTGTTGACGTCGAAGACGTCTACGACGAATTCAGCTTTGGCGCGCATGGCCCACAGGCCATCAGGGATTTTCTTTGGCGCGCGAAAACAAGCTGGACCAGGCCGCCCAGATATGTAATCTTCCTCGGCGATGCGGATCTGGATCCACGCAATTACGAAGGTGTGGGAAATTTCGATCTGGTCCCAACCAAACTCGTCGATGCAACCTACAATGAAACTGCCTCGGATGATTGGCTGACTGACTTTGATAACGATGGGATTGGCGACATTCCTACTGGTCGTTTACCTGTGCGCACGCCCGCCGAAGCGAACCTGGCCATTTCCAAAATAGTTGGTTTCATGCCCGGCAACGTACCGCAAAGCGCCTTGCTCGTAGCCGACGATCCAACTGGCTACTATTTTAATTTTGAAACTGCCAATGACGAGGTGCAATCCCAGTTGCAGTCGTTGCTCCCAAGCATGACAGTGTTGAGGGTCAACAGGCGCACCGATCCCAATGCCCACAACAGCATTGTGACCATGCTCAACCAGGGTCAGGCGCTGGTCAACTACTCTGGACATGGCAACGTGAACACCTGGACCGGGGCCAGCATTTTTACTTCCAGCGATGCGATCGCGGCCAGTAACGGTAACAAGCTGCCCCTGGCGCTGGTGATGAACTGTCTTAATGGATACTTCCAGGATCCGCGACTGGAAGGAATCGCGGAAGCACTTATTAAAGCTCCCAATGGCGGGGCGGTATCAGTATTTGCGTCCTCAGGCGAGACTATCCCCGATGGCCAACACGACATGAACCGCCGACTGTATGTGTTGTTATACGGCTCCCCGACCGTGTCACTGGGAGATGCAGTCAAGGACGCGAAGACTTATACAACCGATATTGATGTTCGTCGCACCTGGATCCTATTTGGCGATCCCTCGATGAAGATACGGTAACTTTCGGTTCATGCGCCTCGATCTCTCCTGTTGGCTTGACCGTGCTTAAGTCTTATGTGTCGGATTTTCAGTAAATTTGAAGAGGAGTATTTGTGTCTAGAATGCCTTCTACCTATTGCAGCTACAAGAAAAGCAATATTCGCATCATAGCGGTATTGTCGATCGCCGCATCGCTCTTTTTGACCTCACTGGCTTTGATTCAGCCCTCAGTCAGCGCCGATACCGGCACGGGCGCGGTGAGCTTGACCGCGATAGGCACGCCTGCCACTGAGAATTTTGATACTCTTTCGAATGTTGCGGGCTCGACAACGAATACGACGCTGCCCACAGGCTGGTACATAACCGAGACAGGTGGCGGCGCCAGGGACAACGAACAGTATGCGGTTGACACGGGCGGAAGCACTACCGGCGATACCTATAGTTACGGCGCCGCGGCCGCCACTGATCGGGCGCTTGGGGGCCTGCAAAGCGGTACCCTGATTCCTGTCTTTGGCGCAAAGTTTACAAACAATACCGGGGTGACCGTCACCTCGCTCGACATTACCTACACCGGCGAAGAATGGCGACTCGGCACTGCCGCGCGCACCGACCAGATTAATTTCGAGATTAGTACTAATGCCACAGACCTTTCCACAGGCACCTACACAGGCGTTGCTGCTCTGAACTTCGTCACTCCGGACACTGTCACCACCGGCGCCAAAAACGGCAACGCTGCTGGCGAGCGCACGACACTCACCGCAACAATCTCAAGCCTGAGTGTTCCTAACGGCGCTTCCTTTTTTATCCGCTGGACTGACACCAACGCCTCCGGGGCGGATGATGGGCTGTCGGTTGACGATTTCTCGATTACTCCGCAGGTCGGGCCAGTAACGCCGACTCTAAACATCAACGATGTAACGCAGGCGGAGGGCAATGCCGGGACTTCTACTTTCACTTTCAATGTGACCCTCACGTCTCCGGCCGGCGCGGGTGGCGTGACTTTTGATATAGCCACGGCTGATGGCACTGCCCAGGACGGCAATCCGGTTGGCGAAGACAATGATTACGTGGCGAAGAGCGAAACCGGTCGCTCGATTAGTTCGGGAAATAGCTCGGCCACTTTCACCGTCAGCGTCAATGGCGATACCATGCCTGAGCCGAACGAGACCTTCTTCGTCAACGTCACGAACATCACTGGAGCGAATGCGGGTGACGTGCAGGGCCTGGGAACGATCAACAACGACGATGTCACCCTGATCGCAATTCACACCATTCAAGGCAGCGGGTCCACCTCGCCTCTAACAGGCAGTGTCACCACCAGCGGCATCGTGACTGGCACAAAGAGCAACGGCTTCTTTATCCAGGAACCGGACACCTCGATTGATGCCGACCCCAATACCTCTGAAGGAATTTTTGTGTTTACTTCAAGCGCGCCACCGGTGGCGGCAACCATCGGCAATAGCGTTCAGGTGACCGGCACGATAAGTGACTTCATTCCAACGTCTGATCCAACCAGCCCGCCGCTTACCGAACTGACATCGCCGACAGTGGTTCTACTCTCGAGCGGCAACCCATTACCAGCCCCGATCCTGATTACCGCCGCCGAGACGACGCAGCCGTCGGAAACGACGAACCCTCTGGACTCACTCGAAGAGTATGAAGGAATGCGGGTGACGGTTGCATCGCTGACCGTGACCGGTTCCACGCAGGGAACCATCACCGAATCCTCCGCCACAGTCGTATCAAGCGGTGTGTTCATTGGCGTGGTCACCGGTGTAGCACGACCATTCCGCGAACCTGGCATTGCCATCTCCGATCCGGTACCGGCGCCCAATCCGGCAAACGTGCCCCGTTTTGACGAGAACCCTGAACGTATCCGGGTCGATAGCGATGCCCAGCCGGGCACCACCGCGCTTGACGTTGCTGCCGGGACGGTCGTTACCAACATCACCGGTCCTTTGGACTTCGCTTTCCGAACCTATACGATCGATCCGGATGCGGCTACGCCACCAACCGTCGGTGCGCAGCCAGGCTCGGTGCCCGTACCCACACCGACAGCCGACGAACTCACTGTCGCCTCGTTTAATATGGAGCGCTTCTTCGATACCAGTGACGCACCCGGCATCAGCGATCCAGTACTGACGCTCGCAGCCTTCAATCGCCGCGTCGCTAAAGCCTCGCTTATTGTTCGCACCGTTCAGAAATATCCGGACGTGATCGGCGTCCAGGAAGTCGAGAATCTCTCGACCCTGCAAGCCGTGGCCACGCAAATCAATAATGACGCCGTGGCCATTGACATGCTTCCTAATCCAAATTACCAAGCTTATCTCGTTGATGGTAACGACATCGGTGGGATTGATGTCGGCTTCCTCATCAAGGAATCGCGTGTAACTCGGCATACTGTGACGCAGCTCGAACTGCCGGGTTGTGACCATGTCACTGCGTCGACCTGCAACAACTATATTGACCCCAACACCGGCTCGCTTGATATTCTCAACGACCGTCCGCCGCTCGTTCTTATTGCCAGCATTCCACGCACCGGCGGGGGTCTGCTTGGATTCACGGTGATTGTGAACCACCTACGCTCTCTGAACGGGGTTGACGATACAACTCCTGCCGGAACGGGAACCGTCGGTGCGCGTGTGCGGGAAAAGCGCCGCAAGCAGGCAGAGTTCCTCGCCAACTACATCCAGGGGCGTCAAACTGCCAATCCCAATGAGAAGATCATTACTGTCGGTGACATGAACGCCTTTCGGGTTAATGATGGGTATGTCGATTCGATAGGCACGATTCTGGGAACGCCCGCGCCAGCCGATCAGGTGGTTCTGCCCTCCGCAGATCTAATAACTCCCAACCAGACCGATCTGGTTGACACTCTGGCGGCGCTCCAGCAGTACTCCTATAACTTTGACGGCAACGCGCAAACGCTCGACCATATCATCGTCAACTCGCCGGCGCTGGCGATCCTCAGCCGATTTGCCTATGCACGCAATGACTCTGACTTTCCGGTCAAAAATTACGAAACTACTAACGAGTTACGCATCTCAGACCATGATCAGCCGGTTGCATACTTCTCGCTGCTTGCTCCTACCGCAGCCAACGGCTCTATAACCGGACGAATCACGAACTCGAATGGCGGACCGGTGAGCGGCGCCGTGGTGCAGGTAAGCGGTACGCAGATTCGCAAGTCCATCACTGACGCGTACGGCAACTATCACTTTGATAACGTTGAGACAAACGGCTTCTATACGGTGACGCCTGCCCGTGCGAACTATACCTTCAGTCCAGCTAGCCGGGCGTTTAGTCTGGTGGGAGGCCGAACGGAAGCAGCTTTTACTGCCACCGCCACCGGCGACGCAACCAATCCCCTCGAGATGGCCGAATACTTCGTGCGGCAGCAGTACGTCGATTTGCTTGGCCGGGAACCGGACGAGAGCGGCTTCAACTATTGGAGCGATCAGATAAATCAGTGTGGCAATGACGTCAGCTGCGCCAGCGGGCGCCGGCGGGACGTCGCTGCAGCCTTCTTTGTGGAACAGGAGTTCCAGATGACGGGATCGTTTATCTACGGGCTCTACAAAGGCGCCCTGGGGCGACGGCCGGTCTTTAGGGAATATGCCGCAGACCGCCAACTAGTTGTTGCCGGCGCAAACCTGGAAGCGCGGAAACAGGCTTTTGCTGAGGCTTTTGTCCGGCGCGACGACTTTGTCTCCCGTTACCAATCGAACTTGTCGGCCGAATCATTTGTTGATGCCCTGATTCAAAGCGTGCGCCTTAGTTCAGGCCTGGATCTAGGCAATCAACGAGACAGCCTCGTCAGTAGGTACCACCTGGGGGCGAACCTGGAAGAAGCTCGCAGCCTTGTGCTCCGAGAGCTGACGGAGAGTACCCCGTTCCGCCAGGCTGAGTACAATCCCGCATTCGTGTTGTCGGAATACTTTGGTTATCTGCAACGCGATCCTGATGCGCCGGGATACGAATTCTGGGTCAATGTTTTGAATAACCAGAGTGCCGGTAATTATCGCGGCATGGTTTGCGCTTTTATCACTTCGGCAGAATATCAACGGCGTTTCAGCAACGTTGTCTCCCGCAACGACGGCGAGTGTTCTCGTTGAGGGATACAAGATCCAGCTGATGAACGCCTTGCCCTTGATACTGAGTCTGGATACTGCCACGCCTGGCGGCAGTATCTGCGTGACGCGAGGGAACGAGGTCCTTTCGTCAATAATTGGAAGCCACGAGACCTCGCATTCGAGCACCCTGTTGAGCGATATTGATCTAGTGCTGACAGCTTCGGGTGTGGCAATTCGCGATATCGGCTTGTTCGCAGCAGCGGTGGGCCCAGGCAGCTTCACCGGTCTGCGGATCGGCCTCGCAACTCTGAAGGCGCTGGCAGCTACTTTAGATCGATCATGCATCGGCATTCCCACTTTGCACGCGGTGGCCCGCGCTGCCGGATCATCTACGGCAACGGTGGCACTCTTACCCGCCGGTCGCGGTGAGTTGTTTGCACAATTGCTTGTCGTATCGGCTAGCGGTCTTGTGACCGAGCAGGACGAACCCGCTCATCTCCCGCTTGCAGCAATTCTCGAAAAGTATGGAACTCTCTCGAACCTGCTTTGGGCGGGAGCGGGCGCAATTGCCCAAAGAATTGTTCTGCAAAACCACGCAGTAAAGCACGGCATCGAGTTCGATAGTTCGGACAGTGGTTGGAGGCTCGCCCCCAAAGAGGAAAATCTGGCGCAGCACGTAGGAGCACTCGCCTACCTGCAGCAGGTTGCCCACGCGGATGTTCCGGCTGCGATGTTGCGAGCACTATATGTCCGTCCCTCGGATCCGGAGCTGAAAGAATGCCGGTGACCGAAGCTTGTTTGACATCTGGCCTGGGAGTCTCGATTTCGCCGATGAGCGAGCATGATCTTTTGGAAGTCGTAGAGATCGAGAACAGCAGCCGGCTTAGTCCCTGGGGTTGGGAGGCGTACCATCGCGAGTTACAAACGAGTGATCGCCGCTTAATGTGGGTAGCCCGGCTGGATCCAAAACCGGTGGATGAAAAAGCGCTGGCCGGGTACATTGCCGGCCGCCTGGCAGCGGATGAACTTCACATTAACAATGTGGCCGTGCGTGAAGCCCATCGCCGCACCGGGATTGCCACTGCACTGCTTGGCCGGCTTCTGGCTGAAGCCCGGGCCTGCCAGGCCAGCAGAGCGTATCTGGAGGTGCGGGCCGGAAATGCCGCCGCCCAGGCGCTTTACGAAGCCTGCGGCTTTTGTGTGGTAGGGCGCAGGAGGCATTACTACTCTAATCCGCAGGAAGACGCGCTCATTATGGCCGCCGAAATTGGAGAGAGTGCTTGATCTGGCTGGCTTGATGGGCTACCATTTTTTGCGCAACAATGAGGCAGAGGTTAATAACGGCCTCTGTATAGTTTTACCAGTTTCATCAGCAGAAAGGAGACGTGTGCACCTATGGAAATCGCAACCACGGATAAATTGAAAGAGGAGTTAATTCGGCAGGATGCAGAGTTTCGCGAGTTGGCAAAGGAACACGGAAAATACGAAGAGCGGCTCAGCGAGTTATCGTCCCTGGCTTATCCGAGCGATGAAGAGCAACTGGAAGAAATCACGTTGAAGAAGAAGAAGCTGGCAATTAAAGATGAAATGCAGTCCATGATTCTGCAGTACCAGAAGAGTCACACTTCCGGACATTAAGAATTCCGGCGAAATTATCCGTACAACTGAGTGTTTGAGATAGCGGGGACGCGGTTAAAGCGAGTACGTCCCCGCTTTCCATTTTTTCGAAATTAAGTCTGCGAAGGTAACGAATTTGAGCATTGCGCGAGAAGGGCTTCTTTACATCATCATTCCTGCACTGGTAGCCGGCATCTGCTTTGTGTTCGGCTACTGGCCCATCGCGCTGCTGTTCATTGCTATCGCTGCCTTCATGCTCTATTTTTTCCGCGATCCCAATCGCCAACCGCCGTCGGATCCCGAGGTCGTTGTCTCACCCGCCGATGGCAGAGTTACACGCGTGAGCCTCCTTGCACCGCAGGAAAACTCTTCGTCAACCGTAGTCAGCATTTTTCTGTCCCCGCTTGATGTGCATATCAACCGCTCGCCCATGGCCGGACTGATCACCAACATTGCTTACACCAAGGGTAAGTTTCTGATGGCCACCGACGAGCGTGCCAGCCTGGTGAACGAACAGAATGCGCTGACTATCCAAGGCGAAAAAGCCACGGTCGTTTGTAAGCAGATTGCCGGCATCCTGGCGCGCCGGATTGTTTGCTGGAAACATGTTGGCGATCAACTAGAACTTGGTGAACGGTTCGGGTTAATCAAGTTCAGCTCGCGCACCGACATTTTACTACCAGCGAATGTGAGGGTGACCGTTGCCGAGGGCGCGAAAGTCCGCGGTGGTACCACTGTCATCGGGAGGATAGAACGATGAGCGCAACGGGATCTGCGGTGGGCAAAGATAGTCCTAATCCAGAGCGAAGGGGGCTGAAAAAAGGTCTTTACCTGATCCCTTCCGCTTTTACTGCCGCCAATATCGGCATGGGGTTTTACACAGTGATGAGTGCATTACGCGCTTTTCAACTCATCGGAGGACCTGACGCGGCACGCGCCACAAACTACCTGGATAATGGCGCGAAAGCGATCGGCTGGGCGCTGCTGTTCGATATGCTTGATGGGCGCATCGCGCGAATGACCAAGACAACCACTGAAATCGGGATCCAACTTGATTCGCTGGCAGACGTCGTAACATTCGGCATCGCCCCCGCTGTTCTCGCTTATGTCTGGGGCTACGGCGCGAGTTTTAGCGAAGGCAGCGATCTTTATAACGTTGCCATGTTCGTTTCTTTTATGTTTCTGATGTGTGGGACGTTTCGTCTGGCACGCTTTAATGTTCAGGCCTCGCGGCCAAGAATCCTTGCCGAAGGCACGACCAAAATGGACAAGAAGAGTTTCGTCGGCCTGCCGATACCGGTAGCCGGCGGCTTGGTGGCGGCATTGGTCCATTTTGCGCCGACACCATTATTGATTGCTTACGGTCTTGAACGCGCCCAGTTGTTTTCTGTCCTGATGATGATTTTGATGGGCCTGCTAAGCATCTTGATGGTCAGCACAATCCGCTTTTCAAGCTTTAAAACCGTGGGCACCAGGAGCCGCAGCATGCGCACCATCATACTGGCGGTCGGTGTGGGGGTGCTGATATTCCTCTTCTCAAGATATGTTTTGCTCGCCATTGTAATCGCTTATATTCTTCACGGCTTGCTGGCCCGCACGGCTGGCCTGTTTTGGCGCCGGCCTAACCTGCCTGCCAAAGAGGTTAGCGACTCGGCCAATTAGTCCTGGCGAGACGGTCCAACTTTGAAATAAGCCCCCAGCAGGCACTCCGGCTATGGTCGGTTAGGCGATTTAGAATTACCGGGCTGGGAAAACGCCAGTAGTCCCTGGTCCGTGGTCAGGAAGACCACGTCAGCAACGATTATTGGCGAGGCCGCTGTGTTGCTTCCATCTTCAGTAGGCAGGGAATTGACTTGTTTGCCGTCGCGCAAGCCCAGCACCACGGCCACGTCGCTTGAGATCGGAGTAAACAGAGCGCCATCGTCAGTGGTCGCGGGTTGCGCGGAAATACGTCCTGGTAGCTGACGCTTCCAAAGGCGTTTACCACGATGGAACGACAGCAGGTAAACAAAGTTGTCAAGAGATGCTGCCAGTAATCCTCGGGAAACGCCCTTCACGGCCTGTACTCCGGCCCCGGTACGAGATCGCCAGCGCAAGCGGCCGTCACTCTCATTAACGGCGTATACATAACCGTCACCTGAACCAAAGAAGATAGCATCGTCTGCCACCGCGACCGGGCCGCGCACCGGCCCGCCACTCCCGTAGCGCCAGCGCACCTTGCCGCTGCTTTCTTCCAACGAAATCAGGCCACCATCCTCACTGCCCACATACACGCTCTGTTTGTATATCACCGGGCTTCCGTTGAAAGCAGAACCCAACTGTACAAACCAGCGCACGTTCCCGGTAGCCTTATCTAATGAATAGAGACCGCCATTGCTGGTTCCCGCCAGCAATGTTGCCTCGCCTACGGTGAGCGCGCCTCGAATCGGAAGCGGTAGCGTCTTCAGCCAAAGTGTAACTCCCGCTTCGCGACCGAGGGCCCTCAAAGCGCCCTGAGGAGGCCGGCCCTCACGCTCGGTCGCAGTTGCTTCTGAAGCAACATATAAGGTGTGATCGTCAGCAACCGGCGAAGCAGAGAACTCTCCGCCGACATCCGACTTCCAGAACAGCTGTCCTTCCCTCGCTCCGAGGGACACGATGGAACCCCCGGCGAGCGGCAGGTAGACACGCTCTCGATCAGAGGCCGGCGTCAGGTTAAGTGTTGCGCTGGAAGGGTAGCGCCAACGCAAGGTGAGCGGCTGCGCCAAAGAGATTCTTGCTGACCCGGCTCTTGCGGTTACGTTGCCCTGCCCGCTCACGCCACTTTGACTTAAGAGGAGGGACACGGCCAGCAGATTGGTAAGAATGCTGACACGGTAAAACCCCTTTGATTTGGCTTGAGTCATGGAATGGCGTAGGGACGATTTTGAGTTAGTGGACGGCGAAAGTATAATTCGATTCCTTCTCATCTCTGCTGGAAGCTTTAAGACGCACGAAAGACGCTGCGAGGTTTTCTTTTTTTGACTGATAATAGCCGCCACGAAACCGTCATCATACTTGACTTTGGATCGCAATACACCCAACTGATCGCCCGCCGTGTCCGCGAAGCAGGGGTGTATTGTCAAATACTGCCCTACCTGACTCCCCTCAAGGACCTGCTTGAGCGCAGGCCCAGGGGTTTGATCCTGTCCGGTAGCCCGGCATCGGTGTATCAACCCGATGCGCCTCGTCCCCCGAAGGGGCTGTTGGATGCAATTGATTGTCCTATCCTGGGAATTTGTTATGGGCTGCAAGTGCTGGCCTTTGACCTCGGGGGCGAAGTACGTCCCTCAGCCAGCCGAGAGTTCGGGTACGCGAGGCTGAAGGTCCGGGAGCCTGAGAGTCCGCTGCTTAAAGGTCTTCCCGAGGAACTTGATGTCTGGATGAGCCATGGGGACCACGTGACCACCGTGCCGGCAGGCTTTCGCATAACCGCCCACACGGACGATGCGCTTAACGCCATTGAAGACTTAAGCAAACGCATATTTGGCGTCCAGTTTCATCCCGAGGTCGCCCATACGCCGCTTGGAGCCCAAGTCCTACGGAACTTCCTTTTTGCAATCTGCGGCTGCCGGGGCGACTGGTCTCCCGGGGCCGTCATTGAGGAACAGACCGCGCTAATCCAATCCACGGTCGGAGCAAGCGGGCGAGTCGTTTGCGGCCTGTCGGGCGGAGTTGATTCGACCGTCGCGGCCGCTCTGGTTCATCGTGCGGTGGGTGACCGCCAGGTTTGTATCTTTGTCGATAACGGCCTGCTGCGGGAAGGGGAGTTCGAAACCACTTTAGCTCTGTTACAGCAAACGCTCAGTCTCAATGTGTTAGGAGTGCGAGCCGGCGCAAGATTTCACGAGGCGCTCAAAGGGATCAGCGACCCTGAACAAAAACGAAAACAAATTGGTAGAGTCTTCATCGACGTTTTTGAGGAGGAAGGGAATCGGCTGGGTAATGTCGAGTACCTCGTACAGGGAACCCTCTACCCGGACGTTATCGAATCAGTTTCTGTGCGCGGTCCCTCGGCGGTGATTAAGAGCCATCACAACGTCGGTGGCCTGCCGGACAAAATGAAATTGCGGCTTATCGAGCCCCTGCGGGAGTTATTTAAAGACGAAGTTCGCCTGATTGGGAGAGAGTTGGGTGTGCCGGCGGAGATTCTATCGCGCCATCCTTTCCCCGGCCCGGGTCTCGCCGTGCGCATAATCGGGGAGATCACCCCGGAACGGATTCAACTGCTGCAGGCGGCCGACCGGATACTGGATGAAGAATTGCGCTTTGCAGATCTTTATCACGCGGTCTGGCAGGCATTCCCTGTGCTGTTGCCAATTTCGACGGTTGGGGTCATGGGTGACGAGCGAACCTATGAAAAAGTCGTCGCCATTCGCGCAGTAACGAGCGTGGACGGCATGACGGCCGATTGGGCGCGGCTGCCACACGAGGTGCTGGCCCGGATTTCATCACGCATCGTGTCGGAAGTGAGGGGTATCAATCGCGTGGTCTATGACATCAGCTCCAAGCCTCCCAGCACAATCGAATGGGAGTAAAGGACTAGGTACCTCAGCCGGCCCTTCAGCAGTTTTTTCTGATTTCGGCATACCTAAAGTCTTGGCCGGTTGTCATTCTGGGGATGATGGCTTGGCTTCCAG
>Ga0209798_10001038_pt1 | contig 16937 bp, 15 predicted proteins | sample DOMMetBare3Fresh_FD_187475 | JGI IMG/M metagenome (GOLD analysis project Ga0209798, IMG submission 187475) | Wetland sediment microbial communities from St. Louis River estuary, USA, under dissolved organic matter induced mercury methylation -... | ecosystem: Environmental > Aquatic >...
CCTAGCTCAGCACCTCGGCCTGCCGGCGACGTCCGCCAGCGACCAGGGCCAGGCCGACCAGGAGCAGCGCTCCCGCCAGGCTGAGCAAGCCAGTGGTGTTCGCAGCGCCGGTGCGGGGCAGCACGACGACGCCCTGCACCTTCTCGCAGTCCCTCGTGAGGTTCTTCTCGAACAGGACCTGATCGCCCGAGGTCACCTTGACCGTGGCCGAAGCGTCCTCGGCCAGCGGGATGAGGACGCTCTGGATCGCGCTCGCGCCCAGTGTCACCTCGGTCACACCGCCCGGCAACGCCGGAGAGGTGATGACGAAGGTGGCGACGTCCTCACCCGTGTTGCGGAGGACCACGTTGAGGCCACCCGTGGCGCAGACGACCTCGTCGTCGACGCTCGGCTTCGGCTTCTGGCAATCCCTCGTACCGGTGACCTGCTGGTCGATCCCGTCGCCTTCGATCATGAAGTCGAAGGCGGCGTTCTCTGCGACCGGGACGGTGACCTTGACCGGGTTCTCAGCGGTCGTGCCAGCCGGCACGATCACCTCGACACCGTCCACGACCACCGTGGTGTCGTCTGCACCGTCGTTGACCAGGACCACGACCACGCCACCCTCGGCGCACTCGAGCTGGGCAGACAGGACTTCGGGCTTTTCGCAGTCTCGGGTGCCGCGATAGATCTGCTGGAGCTCGTCGCCGGAGACGGTGACGCTGTAGGCGGCGTTCTCCTCAACTGGCACCGTCACGCGGACGGGGTCGACGGCGGTGGTGCCCGCAGGCACGTCCACCGTCACACCGGCAACGACCACGCTGGTGTCCGCCTCGCCTGTGTTGGTCAGCAGCACGACCACGCCACCCTCGGCGCACTCGAGCGTGGCCGACACGACGGCCGGCTGCTCACAATCACGCTGGCCTGTGACGTTCGTGGTCTCACCGTCGACGACGATGTCGAAGTCGTAGGTTGCGTTCTCGGCGACCGGGACGATCACCGTCCTGTCGCCGTTGGCGGGGATCACGACCGCCTCGCCGTCCACCTGCACGGTGGCCGGCAGCTCGCCGCTGTTGGTCAGGACGACGACCACGCCACCCTCGGCGCACTCGAAGCTGACCGACGTCACGGCGGGCCTCTCACAGTTCCGCGTGCCGGAGATGGACTGGTTCAGCCCATCGTCGCCGGTGACGGTCACGGAGTAGGTCGCGCCCTCTGCCACCGGGATGGTGGTGGTGTAGGGCTCCCCGGGGTTCACGGTGACGGGGGTGCCGTTCACCGTGACCTGAGTGGGCAATTCGCCGCCGTTGGTGACCGTCACGACGACGCCGCCCGCCGCGCACCTGAACTCGAGCGTGGCAACGGGCCGCTCGCAGTTGCGCGTGCCCGAGGCCGTCTGGCCGAGGACGGTGATGTTGTACGCCTCACCTTCGGCCACCGGGATGACGCGGATGACCGGTGCATCAGCGGTCGTGCCTGCGGGCACCACCACGTCCTCCCCGTTCACGCTCACGTTGGCTGCGAGCACACCGGAGTTGGTCAGCTTCACGACCACGCCACCTTCGGCGCAGTCGAACACGACGGTGGCCCGGGGGTTCTCGCAGTTGCGTGTCAACGCCTGGTTGCTGTAGCTCACCGCTCCAGAGCTGATGCTCAGGCTCACAGTGGCGTCTTCGGCCACGGGGACGAGCAGGCTGAACGTGCCACCGGCCGGGACGGTCTGGCTGGTAGAGCTGCCGTTGATCACGATGCTGAACACCGCGTCGTCATCACCGGCCACGTTCCCCAGGGTGACCCTGAGCCCGCCCTCGGCGCAGACCGGGGTCCCGATGGTCGGGGCCGGCTTCCTGCAGTCGACGGTGAAGGTCCTGGTCACGTCTGTGGCCGTGCCCGCGTCGGCGAAGGTCACCTTGATGGTGACGTCCCTGTTCTCGTCGCCCGCACCGATGACCACGGTCCGGGTGGTGCCACCCTGCGGGACCGGGACATCGGTGAGCACCGGGACCCCGTTCTTCAGGATGGTGGCCAGGATCGTCTCTTGCCCGGTGTTGCCGAGCACGACGGTGGCGTCCGAACCACATGCCCACTGCACATCAGCGGACGGTGCCGGGGGTGTCTTGCAGTCCACCGGGACGATGAGGTCCTGGTCGACCCCCGCCGCGTAGTCGAGGCGGATGGCGACCGAGGTGTTCTCGTCCGCTGCCACCAGTGGCAGGTTGAAGGTTGAGGGTCCAACAGGAACCGCGACGTCGTTTCCGACGAGGACGGTGTTCTTGTAGATGTCAACCGTCGTTGCTGAACCGGATCCGGTGATGGCGAGTTGGATCCTGCCTTGCGCGCACTGCAGGGTTGCGACAGCACGTGGGTCGGGCGGATTGCAGTTCGACGCCAGCGCGCCTCCCGCTACGGCGAAGGAGTCTTGCCCTTCGGGGTCCGGCGCCAACGTGGACGTCCCGGCCAGGTTGGTCCACGTGCCCTTCGGGTAGGCCCGCATCTGGATGTACTGACCGCCCAGTGAGGCGTCGAGCAGGATGAAGCCCGAGAAGCTGGGGATGCCACCGGCGTTGTTGTTGGTGAAGGCCCCGGTGTACACGTCGGCCGAGAAGCCCGTGAGCGGCACGGTGGGCGTGGGGAACGTGTTGGTCGCCCCGAGCCGGTACTGGATGCCGATCGACGAGTTGAGCACCCGCTGGCCCGAGCTGACGGTGTCCCACGACTTGACGCCGAAGCTCACCTTGATCTTGCCCGTGGCGACATCGCACGCGGACGTGACGGTGTTGTCCAGGTTGGCATGGTGCGCGGACGCGCTGGGGGCGAAACCGATCAAGCCCGCGAAGAGGCCGAGCAGCAGCAAGACGCTGGTGCTCAGCTTCCGTCGTCGACCTGTGGCCCCGCCGGCCTGCGTTCGCGATGTGCGTACGCTGTTGGTCACTTGGTTGTTCTCCTTGGTGGGATCCAGCCCCCAAGCCCAGGAACACCACAGGTGCGGATGCTGCCCAGCCCTCGGAACTGGCGGTGTCGCGTGACACCAGCTGTTCGAAGGGGCCGGGTTCGCTTTGGCTCCCTCCCGGCGCAGCGACCAATTCGCCGGAAGATCGAAGCCTCCCCTGTCCCACGCTCGAGGCGCGGAACAGGGTCACCATATCACTCTCCGTGACAACGACAAGTAGGCGATCCAGCCCATCTTCGGACTGAACCGGCCTAGGTCGAACGACCTATGACCACGCAGAGCGGCCGTCGATCAGGACTACTTGATACATCAACCTGGCTTGCTACGCGGCTCAGGCATCGGACGAGGCGATCGTGATGCCGGCGTCGCCGGCGTCCACCACCACGGTAGAGCCCTCGCCCACCCGGCCCTCGAGCAGCGCGCTGGCGAGGCGGTCGGCCACCTCCCGTTGGATCACCCGCTTGAGCGGACGAGCGCCAAACGCGGGGTCGTAGCCTTCAGCGGCGATGGCGGCGCGGGCCGCGTCGGTGACCTCGAGGGTGATGCGCCGGCTCGCGAGGCGGTCCCGAAGATGCTGGAGCTGGATCTCGACGATGGGGGCCAGGTCGGCCTCCGTGAGGGCCCGGAAGCGCACGATCTCGTCGATCCGGTTCACGAACTCCGGCCGGAAGTGGTCGATCGGCTCGCCCGGGAGGTTGGAGGTCATCACCAGCACGACGTTCGTGAAGTCGACCGTGCGGCCCTGGCCGTCGGTGAGGCGGCCGTCGTCGAGCACCTGCAGGAGGATGTTGAAGACGTCAGGGTGGGCCTTCTCGATCTCGTCGAGCAGCACGACGGCGTAGGGGCGCCGGCGCACGGCTTCCGTGAGCTGCCCGCCCTCGTCGTAGCCCACGTAGCCCGGGGGCGCCCCGACGAGCCGGCTGACCGAGTGCTTCTCCATGTACTCGGACATGTCGATGCGGACCATGGCCCGCTCGTCGTCGAACAGGAAATCGGCCAAGGTGCGGGCCAGCTCGGTCTTGCCGACGCCCGTGGGGCCGAGGAACAGGAACGATCCGATGGGGCGGTTGGGGTCCGACAGGCCCGAGCGCGACCGCCGGATGGCGTTGGCCACCGCGGCCACCGCTTGGTCCTGCCCGATCACCCGCTCGTGGAGGACGTCCTCCATGCGGACGAGCTTGGCCATCTCGCCCTCCATGAGGCGCGACACGGGCACGCCGGTCCACTTGGCCACGATCTCGGCCACGTCCTCCGCGTCGACCTCCTCCTTGAGCATCGGGGAGCCGCCCTGGAGTCCGTCGAGCGCCGCGCTGGCCTCCTCGACCTCGCGCTCCACCTCGGGGATGCGGCCGTAGCGGATCTCTGCCGCCTTCTCGAGGTCGGCCTCGCGCTCCAGGTCGGTGCGGAGCCCCTCGAGCTCCTCCTTGAGGGCCTGGATGCGGCCGATGGCCTCCTTCTCGTTGGTCCAGTGGGCCAGCATCCCGTCGCGCTGCTCGGTGAGGTCGGCCAGCTCGGCGTCGAGGGCCTCGAGGCGGTCTTGGCTGGCGGCGTCGGTCTCCTTCGACAGCGCCACCCGCTCGATCTCGAGCTGGCGCACCCGGCGCTCGACGACGTCGATCTCCGTCGGCAGCGAGTCGATCTCGATGCGCAGCTTGGAAGCGGCCTCGTCCATGAGGTCGATGGCCTTGTCGGGCAGGAACCGGCCGGTGAGGTAGCGGTCGGAGAGCACCGCAGCGGCGACGAGGGCGGCGTCCTGGATCCGCACGCCGTGGTGGACCTCGTAGCGCTCCTTCAGGCCCCGCAGGATGGCGATGGTGTCCTCCACCGAGGGCTGGCCCACGAAGACCTGCTGGAAGCGGCGCTCGAGGGCGGCGTCCTTCTCGATGTGCTTGCGGTACTCGTCGAGCGTGGTGGCGCCGATCATCCGGAGCTGACCGCGAGCGAGCAGCGGCTTGAGCATGTTGCTGGCGTCCATCGACCCCTCGGCGGCGCCGGCCCCCACCACGGTATGGAGCTCGTCGATGAAGGTGATCACGTCGCCCTCGGCGTCCGTGATCTCCTTGAGGACGGCCTTCAGGCGCTCTTCGAACTCACCGCGGTACTTCGCGCCAGCCACCATCGAGCCGAGGTCGAGGCTGATGAGGCGCTTGTGCTTCAGGCTCTCGGGCACATCGCCCTCGACGATGCGCCGGGCGAGCCCCTCCACGATGGCGGTCTTCCCCACGCCGGGCTCGCCGATCAGCACCGGGTTGTTCTTGGTGCGCCGTGACAGCACCTGGATGACGCGACGGATCTCGTCGTCTCGCCCGATGACCGGGTCGATCTTGCCGGCCCGGGCGGCCTCGGTGAGGTCGCGGCCGTACTTCTCCAGGGCCTGGTACTGCTCCTCCGGGTTCTGCGACGTCACGCGGTGGCTGCCGCGCACCTCCTGGAGGGCGGCCAGCAGCTGCTCGCGCTCGATGTCGAGCCGGTCGACCAGCGCCAGCAGGAGGTGCTCGGTGGACAGGTACTCGTCGTGCAGCTCGGCCCGCTCCGCATCGGCGGCCTCCATCACCTGTTGCAGGTCGCGGGACATCCGGGACTCGCTGCCGTAGGACTTGGGCAGCTTTCCGATGGCCTCGTCCGCCGCGTTCCGCACGGCAAGGGGGGTCAACCCCACCCGCTGCAGGATCGGCAGCACGATGCCCTCCTCCTGGCGCAGCAGGGCCGCGAGGAGGTGGTCGGGGGTGACCTCGGGGTTGCTCTCGGCCTTGGCCACCTCGACGGCCCGGCTGATCGCTTCCTGGGTCTTCTGGGTCCAACGGTTCGGATCGAGCGCCATGCAAGCAGCCTATCTATGACTCAGAAACCTTGACACAACCTCTGTCAAGTTTGTCGACGAAAGAGCACGACCGACTGGCTCAGAGGCACGAGGTCGCGCCGGTACTGCCGGTGAGTCTGCTCCACGGCCGACTCGGCCCCTGCCCGGGCGGCCTGCAGCGCGCGGCGGGCCTCGGCCAGGGCCGCCTCGAGCTCGAGGACCCGTTGGACCCCGGCCAGGTTGAGCCCCTCGCTGGTGAGCTCCTGGATGCGGCGGAGCTGCTCGATGTCGGCGTCGCTGTAGCGACGGCTGCCGCCGCCGGTGCGGGCCGGGTCGACCAGCCCCTTGCGCTCGTAGATGCGCAGGGTCTGCGGGTGCAGCCCTGCCAGCTCGGCCGCCACGGAGATCACGTAGACGGCCCGGGATCCTTCAGCAGGCTTGGCCATGATCACACCCCGAGGTGCTCGCGGGGCGAGGCCCCGACGGACGCGGCTTGGAAGGCCTCGAGCGCCTTCCGCTCGGCGCTCGACAGCTTGGACGGTACCGCCACCTCCACCATGGCAAGGAGATCGCCGGTGCCCTTCGGGGTGACCACACCCTTGCCCTTGACCCGGAAGGTGCGGCCTGACCGGGTGCCCGGGGGGATGCGCAACGTGACCGGGCTGCCGTCGAGGGTGGGCACCGCGATGTCGGCCCCGAGGGTGGCCTCGGGGAAGGTGATGGGCACGGTGAGGGTGAGGTCGTTGCCCTTGCGCTGGAACAGCGGGTGGAGCGACACGCGCACGATGACGTAGAGGTCGCCAGGCGGGCCGCCGTTCTGACCCGGGCCGCCGCGGCCCTTGAGCCGGATCCGCTGACCGTCGTCGACGCCCGCGGGAACGCGGAGCTTCACCTGGCGGGGGCGGCGCTCCACCCCGGTGCCCCGGCAGGTCGGGCAGGGATCGTCGATGACGATCCCGCGCCCGCCGCACACGGGGCAGGGTGACGACAGGGAGAACAGGCCTTGCGGGTCGGACACCACGCCCTGCCCGCCGCAGTTACCGCACCGGTGGGGCACGCTTCCCGGCGCGGCACCGGATCCGTTGCACGTGTGGCAGGTCGCGTCGCTGGTGAGGTGGACGGTGGTGGTGATGCCGGCCACCGCGTCGTCGAAGCTGAGGTGGAGCTCGGCCTCGAGGTCGTGGCCGCGGTGCGGGCCTCGCCCACCCCGCCCGCCCCCGCGCCCGGCGCGCCCGAACAGCCCGCCGAGCAGATCGCTCAGGTCGGCACCGTCCTGGAACCGGAAGCCGCCGGTCCCGCCGCCGGGCGAGCCACCCGGGAAGCCGGCGGCCGCTGGTCCGAGCCGGCGAACCTCGTCGTACTCCTTGCGCTTCTCCGGGGTGCCCAGGACGTCGTAGGCGGCCGAGACCTCCTTGAAGCGCTCCTCCGCCGCGGCGTCACCTGGGTTGGCGTCGGGGTGGTACTTCCGCGACAGCTTGCGGTACGCGCTCTTCAGCTCCTTGGCGGTCGCCGTCTCCGACACCCCGAGGACCCGGTAGTAGTCCTTCTCGAACCACTCGCGCTGCGGAGCCATCGTGCCGACCTAGTCCGTGACCTTCACCATGGCGGGGCGCAGGACGCGACCGTGCCACGTGTAGCCGGCCCGCATGACCTCGGAGACCACGTGCTCGCCGCCGTCACCGGGCTCGTGCACCACGGCGTCGGCCACGGTGGGGTCGAACACCTCGCCGATGGGGTCGACCCGCACGAGGCCCTCCTTCTCGAGCGCGGCCAGCAGGGCAGCCCCGATCGGCTCCACCTCCGTAGCGCCGTGGGCCATGGCCCCGTCGCAGGCATCGAGCACCGGCAGCAGGCGCTCCACCAGAGCGCCCGAGCTGCGGGCCAGCTCATCGTCGAGCCGGCGCTGGGATTGCTTGCGGAAGTTGTCGAAGTCGGCCGCGGTGCGCTGGTAGGCGTCTCGAAACTGATCTCGTTCCTGGGTGACGCGCTCGAGATCGGCCACCAGCGTCTCCACCGAGAGCACCTCCGCCTCACCCGCCGGGACGACGATGTCATCGAGGACCTCACCGTCGAGAACCTCGCCCTCGCCCGGATCGGGCCCCTTGTCGGGCTGGACGTCGGTCATGACGGGCTAGGCCTGGTGCTCGTCGTCGACGATCTCCGCGTCCACGACGTCGTCGTCGGAGGGCTGACCGGCACCGGCTGGCCCTGCGCCACCGGCCTCGCGGTCGGCCGCGGCGGCCGCGTCGTAGAGCTTCTGGGTGAAGCCCTGTGACGAGGTCATGAGGTCTTCCGTGGCCCGCTTGATGGCGTCGGTGTCGGAGCCGCTGATGGCGCCCTTCAGGGCGGCGAGGTGGCCCTCGACCGTGGTCTTCTCCTCGCCCTCGAGCTTGTCGCCCTGCTCCTTCAGCAGCTTCTCGGTCTGGTACACGAGGGTGTCGGCGTTGTTGCGGACCTCGGCCTCCTCGCGGCGCTGGCGGTCCTCCTCGGCATGCGCCTCGGCGTCCTTCACCATCTGGTTGATGGCGTCCTTGTCGAGGCTCGACTGGCCGGTGATCGTCATCGACTGCTCCTTGTTCGTGGCGCGGTCCTTGGCGGACACGTGCACGATGCCGTTGGCGTCGATGTCGAAGGTGACCTCGATCTGCGGCACCCCACGAGGCGCGGGCGGCAGGTCGACGAGCTGGAACTTGCCGAGGGTCTTGTTGAACTGCGACATCTCGCGCTCGCCCTGCAGCACGTGGATCTCCACCGACGGCTGCATGTCTTCGGCGGTGGTGAACACCTCGGTGCGGCGGGTGGGGATGGTGGTGTTGCGCTCGATGAGCTTGGTCATCACGCCACCCTTGGTCTCGATGCCGAGCGACAGCGGCGTGACGTCGAGGAGCAGCACGTCCTTGACCTCGCCCTTCAGCACGCCGGCCTGGACGGCGGCGCCGATGGCCACCACCTCGTCGGGGTTGACGCTCTTGTTGGGCTCCTTGCCGGTGAGGTCGTGCACCAGGTCGACCACGGCGGGCATGCGGGTGGAGCCGCCCACGAGGATCACGTGGTCGATCTGGTCCTTGGTGAGCCCGGCGTCCTTGATGGCCTGCTCGAACGGGGTGCGGCAGCGCTCCAGGAGGTCGGAGGTGAGGTCCTGGAACTTGGCCCGGGTGAGCTGCTCGTCGAGATGCAGCGGCCCATCCGGCGTGGCGGTGATGAAGGGCAGGTTGATCTGCGTGCTCTGCACCTGGCTGAGCTCGATCTTGGCCTTCTCGGCGGCCTCCTTGAGGCGCTGGGTGGCCATGTTGTCCTTGCTCAGGTCGACGCCGTGGGCGCTCTTGAACTGCTCCACGAGCCAGTCGATGACCTTCTGGTCCCAGTCGTCGCCGCCGAGGTGGGTGTCGCCGTGGGTGCTCTTCACCTCGAAGACGCCGTCGCCGATCTCGAGGATCGACACGTCGAAGGTGCCGCCACCGAGGTCGAACACGAGGATCGTGTGGTCCGCGGCGCCCTCCTTGTCGAGCCCGTAGGCCAGCGCGGCGGCAGTGGGCTCGTTGATGATCCGCAGCACCTCGAGGCCGGCGATCTGCCCGGCCTCCTTGGTAGCGGTGCGCTGGGCGTCGTCGAAGTAGGCCGGCACGGTGATCACGGCCTGGGTGACGGTGTCACCCAGGTAGGCCTCGGCGTCGCGCTTCAGCTTCATCAGCGTGCGCGCGCTGATCTCCTGCGCGGTGTACTTCTTGCCGTCGATCTCCACGTTCCAGCTCGTGCCCATGTGGCGCTTCACCGAGCGGATCGTGCGGTCGGGGTTGGTGATGGCCTGGCGCTTGGCCACCTCGCCCATCAGCACCTCGCCGCCCTTGGAGAAGGCGACGACGGAGGGCGTGGTCCGCGACCCCTCCGAGTTGGGGATGACCACCGGATCGCCCGCCTCGAGGACCGAGACGACGGAGTTGGTGGTGCCGAGATCGATGCCGACAGCCTTGGGCATGGGGGTCCTCCAGGGGATTCGTGAAACCTATGTGCCCCTTGAGGATAGAAGTTGAGTCGATGAATGGCAACTTCGACGTTCTTGGCGTGCCCGATAGGGTGCGGGCATGGCTGGTCACCGGCTCGTGCTGCTCCGCCACGGTGAGAGCGAGTGGAACAAGCAGAACCTGTTCACCGGCTGGTGGGACGCCGCCCTGACCGCCTTCGGGGAGTCGCAGGCCGTCGAGGCGGGCCGGCTCATGGCCGAGCACGACGTGCGGCCCGACGTGGTGCACACCTCGCTGCAGACCCGGGCCATCCGCACCGTGGAGCTGGCCCTGTTCACGATGGGCCGCTCGTGGATCCCCGTGCGGCGGGACTGGCGGCTCAACGAGCGCCACTACGGCGACCTCACCGGCCGGAACAAGGCCGACACGGCGGAGAAGTACGGGGCCGATCAGGTGAAGGTGTGGCGGCGCAGCTACGACACGCCGCCACCGCCCATCAGCGCCGACAACCGGTTCAACCCCAACGGCGACGAGCGCTACGCCCAGGTGCCAGCCGACCAGCTCCCGCTCACGGAGTGCCTGAAGGACGTGGTCGAGCGGCTGCTCCCCTACTGGCACGAGGCGATCGTGCCCGACCTCCGGGCCGGCCACACCGTGCTCGTCGGCGCCCACGGCAACAGCCTGCGGGCCCTGGTGAAGCACCTCGACGACATCAGCGACGCCGACATCGTGGAGCTCAACATCCCCACCGGCGAGCCCCTCGTCTACGAGCTCGATGCCGACCTCCGCCCCCTCGAGGCAAGACCCGTCGAGGAGCGCTACCTGCGCAGCCCGGCGGAGATCCGTCGAGCTGCGGATGCGGTCGCCCGGCAAGCCGAGCACCGCTGAAGCTCCCTGCAAGTGGAACAATGGCGAAGGACAGGACGACAGGAGGCGTGGCGGTGCCCGGACAACGCAAGGCAGCCCTACGAGTCGCAACCGTCGTGATGGCCGTCGCCGTGTTCGCCGGCGGTTGCAGCACCGACCGCGAGCTCACGAAGCCGAAGCCGCTCCCGGTGACCCAGGCGCGGGTGTCGGCGGCGTTGATCACCGCTGACGATCTCCCGGACACGTTCACCGCCGCCGACCCAGGAACCCCGATCAACGCCGAGGTCATCGACCAGCACAAGTGCGACGACGCCATCACCGACCTCGACCCCAAGGTGGAGGCCACCGCCGACTTCACGGGCTCGGGCACGCGCCTCACCCACACGGTGGCGTGGTTCCCAGGCGGCGGAGCCGCCGTCGAGCGTCTCTACCGCAAGGTGGCCGAGGATTGCGCGGCAGTGGTCGTGGCCGACCAGGGCCTCTCGCTGATCACATCGTCGCTCGACTTCGGTGTGCTCTCCAACGACACCATCCCGCTGAAGTTCGACCTGGAGCGGGCTGACGGCACCATCGAGGAGCGCGACCTCATCATCAGGCGCCAGGGCGACCTCGTCAGCGTCGTGCGCCTCATCGGGCCGCGCCCCTCCGACAAGGTGATCCTCGACCGAGTGGTGCGTACGGCGATCGGCCGGCTCGGCTTTCTTGCCCAGGAGACGGGCTGACCCCGACCGGGCCAGCCTGACCTCAGACCGCGTCGGGGCCGAGCTCCCCGGTGCGGATGCGCACCGCTTCGACCACAGAGGTGATCCAGATCTTGCCGTCGCCGATCTTCCCGGTGTGGGCCGCGGCGACGATCACTGACACGATCCGTTCCGCGTCGGCCCGGCGAACCAGCACCTCGACCCGTACCTTCGGCACGAAGTCGATGGCGTACTCGGCCCCGCGGTAGGTCTCGGTGTGGCCACCCTGCCGGCCAAACCCCCGGACCTCGCTGATGGTGACACCTCCCACGTCGGCCTCGTCGAGCGCGGCCCGTAGCTCGTCCAGCTTGTGTGGCTTGACGATCGCGGTCACGAGGCTCACATCGCTAGCCATGCGCGGGCTCGGCGTCGATCACCACGCTCTCCAACACGTACCCACGAGATCGCACGGTCCGGATCGCCAGGGCCAGGGGCATCAGTCGCCGCCGCAGCCGCAGCATGTGCACGTCGAGCCCGTTGCGTCCTGACACGCCGGACGGCCACCCCGCCCGCGCCAGCGCTTCGCGCGACACCACCGCGCCGTAGCGATCGAGAAGGGCGGCCGTCAGCCGAGCCTCGACCGGCGGGAGCGCGACCCAGCGATCGCCGAGGTGCAGCACGCCGTCGTCATCCAGGTGCGGGGAGGGGTCCACTCGGGCCTCCAGACGGAGGCGCAGCCACTCCACCCGAGCCCGCAGGTCGAGCTCACTGGCCGGCACCCGGATCCAGTCCTCTAGCTCCTCGGCCCCGGTCGGCGGCGGCGGCGGCGGAGCACCGTCCTCGAGGAGCAACAGCCGAGGTCGACCCTGCTGGCGCAGCTCATCGAGCCGCGCCTGCTCGATCGGCCAGCGCACGAGCACGACATCCACCGGCGTGACCGTAGGGAGCCAAGGTTTCGCGACTGTTTCGGCGGGGTGAAGCGCTCACGCACCCATCGCGCTCGTCCTCAGGCACGAGGTCGGGCACCTACCTATGCTGCGCTGCCATGGCCCGCACGTCACACCTCACCAACCTTGCCTCGGTCCCCTTGTTCGCCGCCTGCTCAAAGAAGGAGCTGCAGGCAGTGGCACGCGCGAGCGATGAAGTCGACCTCCCGGCGGGCCGCTTGCTCTGTGAGCAGGGGAGCATCGGGCGCGAGGCCTTCGTCATCCTCGAGGGCACGGCCGAGGTGCGTCGCAACGACGAGAAGGTGGCCACGCTCGGCCCCGGCGCCTGCGTGGGCGAGCTCGCCCTCCTCGACCACGGGCCCCGCACCGCAACCGTGGTGGCCGGCACCGACCTCAAGGTGCTGGTGATCGGGGCCCGGGAGTTCGCGGCCATCGTCGACGAGGTGCCACCGATCGCTCACAAGCTCTTGCGGTCGCTGGCCAGCCGCATCCGCGATCTCGACACCACGATCTTCGGCTAGCCCGGGTTCGGGCGGCCCGTCGGCACCGGGGTACGTTCTCGGCGTGAAGTCGCGTGCGAAGCCCCACCAGCTAGCCATCGCCCTGGGCGCGGTGTTCGCCACCATCACCCTCGTATCGGGGGTCACGGCCACGTTGGCCCAGTGGCACGACGACAGCGAGGTGCAACGGGAGGTCTTCGCGAACATCCCGAGCGCCTGGAAGCTCGTCTTCTACACCGTGCTCCCCGTGCTGATCATCTATGGCTCGGTGCTGTTCAGCCAGCGCGTTCGCAACTGGGAGCGCGGCGCTCCCGACCAACGCAGCACCACCAAGAAGAACGTGGGCCGTCGCATGAGGGACTTCCGCGCCGGCGTCTACATGCAGACGCTCCTGCGTGATCCCGCTGCCGGGATCATGCACAGCCTCATCTACTTCTCGTTCCTCATCCTGCTGGCTGTCACCACGGTGCTGGAGATCAACCACCAGGTGCCCGAGTCGGTCAAGTTCCTCCACGGTGACGTCTACCGCGGCTACGCCGCCATCGGCGACGGCGCCGGGCTCATGCTCCTCACCGGTGTGGTGTGGGCAATCCTCCGGCGGTACGTGCAGCGGCCCTATCGGATCCGCATCAAGTCGAAGCCCGAGCACGCCGTCATCCTCGGCACCCTGTTGGCCATCGCGGTCACCGGCTTCGGGGCCGAGGTGTGGCGGATCGCCCTACAGGGCCGACCTGCCTTCGAACGGTGGTCGTTCGTCGGCTACCCACTCTCGGGCCTCATCGATGGTCACGCCAACCTGGCTGGTGTCCACCAGATCTGGTGGGCCGCCCATGTCACGAGCTTCCTCGTGTTCGTGGCCATCCTGCCGGTGACGATGCTTCGCCACATCTTCACCTCGCCGCTCAACATGTACCTCCGCGACCGGGAGCGCCCGAAGGGCGCCATGCGGCCGATGCCCAACCTCATGGAGACCGAGCTCGAGAGCTTCGGCGCGTCCACGATCGAGGACTTCACCTGGAAGCAGCTGCTCGACACCGACGCCTGCACCATGTGTGGACGCTGCACCTCGGTCTGTCCGGCCCACGCCACCGGCAAGCCGCTCGACCCACGCGAGATCGTGCTCAAGACTGGCGAGGTCATGGCCCGCACCGGCACGCCGCCCGTGTCACCACCGCTCGGCGTCGACCCCGAGATCACGGTCGGGGCCAACAGCCTCTTCGAGCGGATCACCTCCGAGGAGGTGTGGGCCTGCACGACGTGCAAGGCGTGCGACGAGATCTGCCCTGTCAACATCGAGATCCTCGACAAGATCCTCGACATGCGCCGTTACCTCTCGCTCATGGAGAGCGACTTCCCCACCGAGCTCGGCGGCGCCTACCGGGCCATGGAGAACTCCGGCAACCCCTGGGGTCTCTCCCAGGCCGACCGGGCGGCGTGGACCAGCAAGGTCGACGGTGTGGCCATCGTCGAGCCGGGCGACGCCTTCGCCCATGAGTACCTCTACTGGGTCGGCTGCGCGGGGTCCTTCGACGACAAGAACCAAAAGGTCACGATCGCGATGGCCAAGCTGCTGCAGCGGGCCCAGATCGACTTCGCGATCCTCGGTCCGTCTGAGCAGTGCACCGGCGACCCGGCCCGCCGTTCGGGCAACGAGTACATCTTCCAGATGCTGGCCACCGCCAACATCGAGAGCCTGAACGGCATGGGTGTGAGGAAGATCATCACCCAATGCCCGCACTGCTTCAACACGCTCCTCAACGAGTACCCGCAGCTCGGCGGGCACTTCGAGGTGGTGCACCACAGCCAGCTGCTCGAGCAGCTCATCGAGACCGGCCGGCTCGACCTCAGCGGTGCGCGGCTCGACGAGCGGGTCGTCTACCACGACTCCTGCTACCTGGGACGCCACAACGACGTCTACCTCTCCCCCCGGAACGTCATCGGCAGCCTCGGGGGCATCGAAGTGGTGGAGGCCGAACGCAACGGCACGACCGGCATGTGCTGCGGTGCCGGCGGGGCTCGGATGTGGATGGAGGAGAGCATCGGCACCAAGGTGAACGACGCCCGCGCCGCCGAGCTCATCGCGACCGGGGCCAGCAAGGTCGCCACCGCCTGCCCGTTCTGCTACATCATGCTCGACGACGGTGTGAAGGGTGCGGGGGCCGAGGAGACGGTGCAGGTCGCCGACATCTCCATGCACCTCCTGGCCGCCCTCGAGGCCGCAGACGGGCGCACCGTCGCCCCCGAGCTGCACACCATCGAGGACTGACGGTGGCGGGGAGCCGGTGGAGGAGCGACAACTGGAACGGCAACGAACGCCGGGCCCCCGCCATGGTCCTGATCGTCAACAGCGATCCTGACGCCTGCGAGATGCTCGTGCGCATGGTGGCCAGCCAGGGGCATCGTGCGATCGGCGCCACCACTGGCGATGAAGCCACCCAGCGCATCGTCCGCGAGCTGCCCCGCTGCGTCGTCCTCGACCTCGATGCCACCGGCATGGGCACCAGCCTCAAGGTGCTCGATTTGATCCGCAGCCACGAGGATCTGCGGGTGAGCACGGCCCGCGTCGTGCTGTGCGCCACCAGTCCGAAGAACCGGTCGTTCTCGTTCCAGTCGGGCGCCGACGGCTTCGTGGTGCGCCCGTTCCACCTCGATGAGCTCGTGAGCCAGATCTCCGATGTGCTGGTCCGGGCCAACGAAGACCGCCCCCGCTACCGCCGCGACGAGCTGGCGCGGCACGGCGACTGACCCAGCTCAGTCGTCCTCGAAGTTCTCCCAATAGCGACTCGGTGTGGGGCCGCGCTGGCCCTGGTACTTCGACTTGAGCGCGCCCTGACCGTACGGCACATCGGCCGGCGTGGTCATCCGCAGGAAGCTGATCTGGCCGATCTTCATGCCGGGGTACAGCGTGATCGGCAGGTTGGCCACATTGGACAGCTCGAGGGTGATGTGGCCGTCGAAGCCACAGTCGATGAAGCCCGCCGTCGAGTGGATGAGCAAGCCCAACCGTCCGAGCGAGCTCTTGCCCTCGATCCGGGCGACGAGGTCATCGGGCAGGGCGATGCGCTCGAGCGTGGAGCCGAGCACGAACTCGCCGGGGTGGAGGACGAAGGGGCGTTCGTCGTCGATCTCGAAGAGGCGAGTGAGCTCCTCGAGGTTCTTCTTCACGTCGATGACCGCCATCGTGTGGTTGAGGAAGACGCGGAAGAAGCGGTCGAGACGCACGTCGACGGACGCCGGCTGGATCAGCGATGCGTCACTTGGCTCGAGCTGGATGCGGCCGGCTGCCAAGGCCTCTTTGATGCTCCGATCGGAGAGGATCACGGCGCCCGAACCTAGTGCCGCGCGGAGGAAGCGCCGGCGGCCTTGGCCGGCAGCTTGGGACCGAAGCGCTGATGCGCGGCCTGGGTGCTGACCCCCAGCGCTTGGCCGATCGACGCCCACGACGCACCTGAGTCGCGTGCGAAGCCCACGAGCACGAAGAGCTTGCGATCGGCAGCGTCGCGGAGCATCGCAGTGGCGGCCAGGGCTGCTCCCACGGTGAGCTCGCCATCGCCCGTCCTGCGCACGAGGTCACGCATGGCGTCGTCCATGATCGTGTCGGACGCGCCCTCGGGACCTCGCAAGCCCCCCGTCGCCATGTCGGCGAGCGTAGCCGTGCTGCGTCTTGGGCCGCTTCGAGGAGGGCGGCTAGGATGGTTTGGGCGGGTGTAGTTCAGCGGCAGAACATCAGCTTCCCAAGCTGAGAACGCGGGTTCGATTCCCGTCACCCGCTCCACCACGAAGTCCCAGGTCAGACCGCATTTTCTGTGTGGTGGGCCGATCGGGACAGGCCCCCGATTCGGGCCGGCGTGACCCTAGCGTGACCTTACGGGTCGGCCGTTGGGGTCCCGACCAAGGTCCCGTTGGCGGTCCCGGCGGCGATCAGGGCGTCGATGGCGTCGGCGATGGCCACGTCTCGGGCCTTGGTGGCGTGCTGGTAGCGAAGCGCCGCTTGCGGGCTGGCGTGACCGAGCCGGTACATGAGCTCCTTGGTCCCGGCACCCGTCGTGGCCGCGAGCGTGCCGGCGAGGTGGCGCAGGTCGTGGAGGTGGAGGTGCTCGATGCCGACGGCCGCACGAGCCCGGGCCCACTCCTTCTGGAGGACGTGCGGTGCGAGCGGGCCTCCCTTCTCACCGGTGAGCACGTAGCCGTCGCTCGCGGCTTGGGCGTAGTGCTCGAGGTGCCGGTGGAGGTCGTCGACCACGGCGGCAGG
>Ga0209798_10001040_pt1 | contig 16928 bp, 13 predicted proteins | sample DOMMetBare3Fresh_FD_187475 | JGI IMG/M metagenome (GOLD analysis project Ga0209798, IMG submission 187475) | Wetland sediment microbial communities from St. Louis River estuary, USA, under dissolved organic matter induced mercury methylation -... | ecosystem: Environmental > Aquatic >...
GGCACCACGACGCACCCGGATGACGGTCTTGCCGTCGCCGCGGGGAACCGTGACACCGCCGAGCGACGGGGCCTGCATCTGCTCGAACTCCTGACGCTTCGCACGCTTGGACTTGCGTCCGCGCACGGGACGTCCGCCGCCACGGCCGAAGGCACCCTGGGTGCCACCACGGCCACCGGGTCCACCCGGACGACCGCCGCCGCCACCGGGGCGACCAGCGAAACCGCCACCACCACCGGGTGCGCCACCGCCACCGGGCCGACCAGCGAAACCGCCGCCGCCACCGGGGCGACCAGGCGCGCCGCCACGAGCGGGGCGGTCACCGGGGCGTCCGACTGCAGCACGATCGGGCATCATTCCGGGGTTGGGACGCGGACCGCCCGGACGGGGGCCACCGGCGCCCGCGGGAGCCGGACGGCCACCCTGCGGACGGGGCATGCCCTGGCTGGGAGCAAACGGGTTGTTGCCGGGACGAGCAGCGGGCGTCGCCTCGCGGCCCTCGCGGGTCTCGCCGCGGGGTTCACGGCTCTCGCGGTCACTTCGAGGCATGCCCTGGCTCGGCGCAAACGGGTTGTTTCCGGGTCGGGGAGCCCCAGGACGGGGACCTGGACGGGTGGCGTCGCCACCGCCTTCACGTGCCGCAGGCGCCTCGGGGGCACCGGCCTTGGCAGCGGCGGTCTTGGGAACAGAAGTCGTGGGGACAGTGCTCTCCGGGACGTCGGCAAACGGACGAGTGACCGGCTTGGGCCCAGGCGTAGGAGCACCAGGACGCGAGGGGGCTTCGGGGGCGCTCACGGCGGCTGGGGCGGCTGAGACTGCTGAAGCGGCAAGCTGCACCGAAGGAGCACCAGGAGCCTCTGTGGCAGTCACAGCGGTGACGGTCACAGCGGGGGCCGCGGCAGCGCCTGGCTTGGCAGCCGACTTCTTGGCGGTGGACGCCGCGCCGGCCTTGGCGCCGGCATCGGGAGCCCCGGCGGAAGTCAGGTGTGCGGGGAACGTCTCGCGAATCTTGCGGACGACTGGGGGTTCAATGGTCGACGACGCCGACCGGACGAACTCGCCCTGTTCTTTCAAATGGTTGAGCAATATCTTGCTCTCGACTCCGAGCTCTTTTGCGAGCTCGTAGACCCGGACCTTAGCCACGTTTCTCCTTCATCTTTGGCCCGGGCAAGAGATGAAGCGCGGACCGTCGTTAGTGCTGGGTGTTGCTCATCGGTGAGTACTCATCGGGTGCTCATCAGCGTCAAACCCGCTTTCGCGTTCGGAAACCTGCTGAACCGGCAGCTCCGGGGTGGAGCCGTCAGTTGTGACGACGGACTGCGCGCGGGCCTCGATGTACGCACTCACGTCCGCCAGCTCGAGCTGGGCCTTGACATGCAGGGCCCGCCCGAATGCTTTGCGGCGTAAGGCGAGATCGAGGCACTCCGGTGTTGGGTGCAGCCAAGCGCCACGCCCTCGCAACCTGAGCCGCGGATCGGCAACGACTCTGGCCATGTGCTCACCGGTGTCGTCCCACTCCGCTACAACTCGCAGCAATGCTGATCGATCATCGCGACGACGGCAACCCACGCACGTACGTGTCACACGTTGGGTTGGCCGCTGACGGATACGTCGCAACCGATCGGTCACCACCACTCTACTGCCTAGTGCTCACGGTCCGCGCCAGCATCGGCCTCAGGAGCACTCTCATCGTGCACAGGCGCGGTGTCAGAACGGATGTCGATGCGCCAGCCGGTGAGCTTGGCGGCCAGGCGCGCATTCTGACCTTCCTTGCCGATCGCCAGCGACAGCTGGTAGTCGGGGACGGTCACCCGGGCCGAACGCATCTCCAGGTCGACGATCTCGACCGAGTTGACCCGCGAGGGCGACAGCGCGGCCGCGACGAAGGCTCGAGGGTCCTCCGAGAAGTCCACGATGTCGATCTTCTCGCCGTGCAGCTCGGCCATGATCGCGCGTACCCGGGCACCCATCGGGCCGATGCAGGCGCCCTTCGCGTTGACACCGGGGATCTTCGAGTGCACGGCGACCTTGCTCCGGTGCCCCGCCTCACGCGCCAGCGCAGCGATCTCGACCGTGCCGTCGGCAACCTCGGGGATCTCGAGGGCGAACAGCTTGCGAACCAGGTTGGGGTGGGTGCGCGACAGGCTGATCTGGGGTCCACGCTGACCACGCTTGACGCTGACCACGTAACAGCGCAGACGCTGTCCGTGGATGTACTTCTCCCCCGGCACTTGCTCGGCCAGGGGCAGCGACCCCTCGATGGCCCCGAGGTCGACCATGACGTAACGCGGATCGCTGCTCTGCTGGATGACGCCGGTGATGATGTCGCCCTCGCGGCCATGGAAGTCGCCCATGATCGCTTCGTCCTCGAGGTCACGCAGTCGCTGCACGATCACCTGACGTGCCGTCGACGCCGCGATCCGCCCGAAGCCGGCCGGTGTGTCGTCGAACTCGGGCCCGGGTTCAGAGCGCTCCTCCGTCTCAGGGTCGACGGCACCTTCGTCCCGGGCCCACACGATCACGTGGCCGGTCTTGCGATCCAGCTCCACGCGGGCGAGGCGCCGAGCGCCCTCGGTGCGGTGGTAGGCCACGAGCATCGCCTGCTCGATTGCCGGGATGATGATGTCCAGAGAGATGTCCCGTTCACGCTCAAGGCCGCGCAACGCCGCCAGGTCGATATCCATCAGCTCTCCTCAGGGGTGGCGCGGGCTGAGGTGACCCGAGCGAACTCGACCTGCACCTGGGCACGCGCGACGTCGGCATACGGGATGCGCAGCTCGGTCTCTGGTTCTTTCTTGGTCGCCGCCACCAACAGCGTGGCCTCGGACGGCCCTGCGGCGACCAGACGGCCAACGATCGGTTCGTCCCCGGCCCCGTTGACGCGCCAGATCTCGACGAGCCGGGTGACGTTGCGCCGGAAGTGACGCGGTTCAACGAGCGGGCGGTCGACACCGGACGACCCGACCTCGAGGACGTAGGGCGCGTCGCCCGTCGCGTCCGAGGCGTCCAGCGCGACGCCGATGGCTCGGGTGGCTTCGGCGACCTCGTCGAGCGAGAGCGGCTCGACCACGCTGGACTCGTCGGAAGGGTCGAGGCCGGAGAGATCACGGTCGAGCCAGATACGGACCAGTCGCCGCTTGCCGGCGGGCGTCACGGCCACGTCCTCGACCATCAGTCCGAGCTCGCCAAGCGGCCCCGGGAGCTCAGCCGTGCCCTGAAGGTCAAGCAGGACCTTGCGAATGCGTTCCTGAATGCTCACCTGCCGCCTCCGCTTCCTGCTCTTCTCGAATGCCGCCACCCGGCGCGCCTGTGCGCACGGTGGTCGTCGAGGTCAGTCTATCGGCGCGAACGCGGTGCTCACAGCCACCGCACGCGGTCGTGCCATCATCGAGCCCATGCCCGCGAACGACCGTATGCCGTGCCTCTGGTCCCGCAGGTCGCTCTTGATGGCCCTGACGGTGGGGTCCATGACGGCACTGTCCGGATGTTCGGTGCAGCTGGAGGACGACGCACCGCGCACACCGACTCTGCCACCCCGCCAGCCGATGCCCGACGAGCAGGCCCTGCTGACGGCGCGTCGGGACGCCGTGCGGTTGCGGGACCTGGCCGCGGGGCTGGGTGGCGCGGCCACTCCGACGACCCAGCGGCTCGCGACGGTGCATGGGTTACAGGCCGACGTCTTCGAGTCGGTACTCCGTTCGGGCGGTGTGCCGCCGGCCGAGATCGCTGGCACTCCAACGACCACGCCACCGCCGTCGCCGACGGCAACTGCAGGCGGTGCGGCAGGCGGTGCGGCCACGGCCTCTGCGTTGGCAGCGTCGGGCGTCGGCGAGCTCATCGCCGCGGAGGGTGAGGCGTTCTCCGCTCAGGCGCTGTCGGACCTCGCCGGGATCTCCACGGAACGGGTCGCACTGTTCGGGTCCATGACGGCTCAGCGGGCGGCGGCGGTGCGGCTGCTGGGTGGTCGTCTGCCCTCTGCCGGGCCACTCACCGCGCCGACCGGTGAGCGGGCTGCTGCACTGCTTGAGGCGATCCGGTCTGCTGTCTATGGCTTCGAGGTGGTCGTTACCCAAACCGACGTGAGCCATCGCAAGGCCGCCGGCCGGACCTTGGACGCGCTCCGGACGCGCTCCTCCGAGCTCTGGCTGCTGGCCGGCTCCGCAGCCACACCGATCCCCTTGGGTTATGCCCTCCCGTTCCCGGTGTCGACCCCTGCCGCGGCAACACGGCTGGCGACCCACCTGATGGCGGCGCTGCGTGCGTCGATCGCAAGCCAGCTGCCGGCCGTCACCGGCGAAGCCGAGGGCCTGACGGGGACGGTTCAGCTGCTCACGGATGTGTGCGTCCATGCGGTCGCCTGGCGGGTGCCGCTCACGGCGTTCCCAGGGCTCAGCGACACATGAACACCCTCATCCCGGAATCGTTCTCAGCCATGGTGGCCGGCCGCGCGCCTGAGCCGCAGATCAGCGGTGACGAGTGGCTGCTCCAGCTGCCCCGACTCGTCGAGGCGTCGCTCGCGGACTGGGATCTGACCCTCGACGGTGACCCGATGCATGGGGTTTGCGCCCTGGTGCTGCCGGTCCGACTCCGCGACGACTCTACGGGCGTCCTGAAGGTCACCTGGCCACATGCCGATGCCGAGCACGAGCACCTGGCACTGCAGCACTGGGGAGGCCGCGGCGCCGTTCGGCTCTTGGCAGCCAACCCTGGCCGCTCGACCATGCTGCTCGAGCGCCTGGACGGCGGCCGCGACCTGCAGGAGGTGCCGATCGATGAAGCGTGCCAGGTGATCGGCGGCCTGCTTCGCCAGCTGGATCACAGGGCGCTTCCTCAGCTTTCGCGTCTGTCCGCGAAATCCGCGCGCCTGGTGGAACGCCTCGACTCTGCTCCCCCGGCCATCCCGCGCCGGTTCGTCGAGCACGCACGCGCAGTGCTGTCGGATCTCATGACCGACGATGCCATCGACTCGTGCATGGTCCACACCGACCTGCACTACTGGAACGTCCTGGCAGCCGATCGGCAGCCGTGGCTGGCGATCGATCCCAAGCCTCTGGCCGCGGACCCGGCTTTCGCCGTCACGCCCGCGTTGTGGAACCGATGGGACGAAGCCGTACACAGCGGTGACCTACGGCGACACCTGCGCCGTCGCCTGTCGATCATCTGTGACGCTGCCGGCCTCGACGAGGAACGAGCGCGATCCTGGTCGATCGTGCGGGAGGTACAGATGGCGTTATGGGCTGCCAGGGACGATGACGGGGGCGAGCTCACGAAGGCGGTCGCGATCATCAAGGCGATGCAGCCGGACTGATCCGAGCGCCGATCCACCAAGGTCGCCCACGGCTGCCGCGGTTCAGTGCCGCCGCGGGTCGGTCCCGCCGCGGGTCAGACCCTTGGTCGTGGCTCGAGGTGCGTCTGTACGTCGGTGTCGGCCAGGTCCTTCGCGATAGCCACCTCGACGTCGTCGGCCAGGGTATGACCCCGCTCGACCGTCCAGTCGCCTGGAACGAGGACGGTCAGCGAGACGAAGCGGTGCCGCCCGGACTCGCGGGTGCGCAGGTTGGTGAAGTCGACCTCCGCCGTTCGCATTCGGTCGAGCACCGTGTTCACCTTGGCGAGGTCGGCGGCAGGCATGGCTGCGCCGAGCAGGGAGGTCACGGACTGGGACACCAGCCGGAACCCGGTCACGAGAATGTTGATCCCCACGAGCGCCGCCACGATCGGGTCCAGCCGCTGCCAACCGGTCAGCGCCACCAGGAGCACGCCGACGATGACGCCGGCCGACGTCCAGACATCGGTCAGCAGATGCTTGCCGTCCGCGGTCAGCGTGACCGAGCGGTGCGCCGCGCCGACCCTCAGCAGGAGCACGCCCACGGCCCCGTTCAGGACAGAGGCGACGGTCGAGATCGCCAGCCCGAGTCCGACGCTCTCAAGCTCTGCCGGATGCATAAAGCGCTGCACCGAGGTGACCAGGATGAAGGCGGCTGCGACGAAGATCAACAGCCCTTCGATGCCGGCCGAGAAGTACTCCGCCTTGCCGTGGCCGAAGTTGTGGTTGTCATCAGCCGGCCGAGCGGCGACATGCAGCGCGATCAGCGCGACGATGGCCGCGACCAGGTTCACCAAGGACTCGGCTGCGTCCGACAGGAGGCCCACCGACCCGGTCAGCAGGTACGCCTCGGACTTCAGCGCGATGGTCGCCAATGCCGCGGCGATCGACAGCCATGCGAACTTGGTCAATCCCGGAGACACGCCGCCCGGTTCACCACCGACCTGCGGAAAGGCGATCCTCTTCATGGAGCCAGACTGTCAGAGCACCCGCGCTGCGGAGGACCGGGTGGCCACGTGGGACCTCCAGGCCAGAGGCGGATCGAGGTTCAGCTGAGGATGTCCTTCTCCTGGAACCGCCACCAGGCGAGTGCGAAGAACACCGCCGAGTAGGTGAGCACCAGACCGGTGCCGCGCATCATGTCGTCCCAGACGATGCTCTGTCCGAGCGCGTCCAACCACGAGTACTGGAAGTGGGTGGGGAGGAACTGTCGGTAGGGGTCGAGGGCGGTGATCGAGTCGAGAATGTTGGACACGACGACGAGCATCGTGGCGCCGCCCACCGCGCCGAGCGGGGAATCAGTGAGCACACTGAGCAAGAAGGCGAGGGCTGCCACCAGGAGTGACTGGGCGCTCACGTAACAGACGACGATGAGCAGCCTCTGCAGACCGACTCCTGTCGTGAATGTCCCGCCCAGCGGTGACTGCCCGGGCGCCCAGCCGAAGAACGCGCCGCCGATGAGATAGGCCCAGGCAGGGAGGAGCAGGTTTGCACCGAGGCTGAGGGACAGCGAGACAGTCAGCTTCTGACGCAGCAGCCGCGCGCGGGGCACCGGGATCGCCAGCAGGTAGCGCAGGGACGACCAGCTGGCCTCGCTGGCCACGGTGTCGCCGCAGAACAGAGCCACGATGACCACGAGCAGGAACCCGGCCGACGCGAACTCGGTGAAGAGCGTGAAGTTGGTTGCGCCCGTGGTCGCCAAGGTGACCAGCGCGGGCGCTGAGCGCGCGCCGCCCGAGGAGCCCTCCCGGGCAGCGCCGGACGAGCCGGTGCTTGAGCTGACCTGAAAAGCCAAGGCAATGATCACCGGCAACGCCAACAGAACGAGCACCGTCAGCTGGGTGCGTCGCCTGCGCAGCTGCCGGACGAACTCCACCCCCAGGCGCAGCGTCCGCTCGGGCCGAAAGCCGTTGTCATGCACCTCGGCCAGCTGGTTCAGCTTGTCGTGGACGCCGCGACGGGTTGGTGCCGGGTGGCCCCGGGGCCTGGGGGCGTTCGGGTTGTCAGTCATTCGTCTGCACCAACCATCTCGATGAAGATGTCCTCCAGGGAACGACGTGCCGGCACCGTCTGGGAGTCGACGCCCGCAGCCGCCAGAATCTCCTGTGCCTGCTGGGGGTTCTTCACCGCCAGCTGCATTCCGCCTGCACCGGCTATGTCGGCCACCGACCCCACCGCGACGAGCTTGCCGTTGTGCATCACCACGACGTGGCTGCAGGTCTGCTCCACCTCGGCCAGCAGGTGGCTGGAGATCACGACGGTACGGCCGGTCGCGGCATACCGTCGCAGGACTTCACGCATCTCGGCGATCTGCAGCGGGTCCAGGCCGTTGGTGGGCTCGTCCAGCACCAGCACCTCGGGGAGCCCGAGCATCGCCTGGGCGATCGCCAGTCGCTGCCGCATCCCATGGCTGAAGGTCTTGACCCGACGGTCGACCGACTCGCCGAGGCCGGCGATCTCCAACGCAGTGTCGAACTCCGCGTCCTGAGATGGCCGACCGGTCGCGGCCCAGAACAGTCGCAGATTCTCCCGTCCGGACAGGTGCGGGAGCAGTCCCGGTCCCTCGATGAACGCGCCGATCCGCGACAGCACCGGAGCGCCCGCCTCGACCAGCTCACCGAAGACGCGCACCGTGCCCGACGTCGGCCGGATAAGGCCCATCAACACCCGCAACGTGGTCGTCTTGCCCGCACCATTGGGACCCAGCAGCCCGACGACCTGACCTCGTTCAACGCGGAAGGTGACGTCGTCAACGGCTCGGTATCCATCGCCGTACTCCTTGACCAGACCCTCGATCGCCACCGGCACGCTCGACAGCCCAGCCAGCACGGTCCGTCTGCGCCGGCGCCCGCGCCGGACCGCCGCGACCAGAGCACCCAGGATCAGGATCGCCATCGCGGCCAGGCCCGTCAGCAGCCAGATCCACGGCTGACCAGCACGGACGATCCGTCCGTCGATGGTGGCCACGGCGACCGTGCTGCCGGCCAGGGCGATCGTGTAGCTGCGTGGCTGGCTCGGCAGCTGGTATGCCAGATCGCTGGTCGCGACCACCAGGACAAGCCGATCCCCGGCGGGCAGGTTCCTCACCACACCGGGCAACGTGACGGTCACGGTCCGGGCCTCCCCCGGCGTGAGTCCGGTGAGCCGGATCGGAGCCACCAGCCCCGCGGGCAACGTGTCGGTCCCGTCGGTGGCAACGTGATGGATGGACGCGAACAAGGTCGCGTCAGTGGCATCATGTGCCGTGACTTGCAGTGTGACTGTGGATGAGCCCGCCACCAGCAGGCTGTCCGAGAGTGGTTGTGACGCGAACATCGCCACCTGGCCCGGGATCGCCGTGAGGTTCCGGGAACCGGTCGCCGTGGCTGCGGTGCTGAGCAGGCCGCCCAGGCCCGGCACCGAGGTGACCGCGGCCGGACTTCCCCCGGCGGGAGCGTAGATCGTCTGGGCAGGGCCAAAGACCCCCACGTGCTGGAATCGACCGCTCGAATAGCCGCGATCGACCTCCATGCTCTGTGACACGGTCCGTCCCGTGGCTGCTGAGATCCCCGACCCGGGCACCGTGATGTCGAAGGAGGCGTCTGCCCGCCCGCGGTGGAGCAACACCGGGTCGAACCAGCCCTGCAGGTACTGCACCAGGTCCGACGTCGACGTCCCGCCGTCATGTCCACCGGAACGCCAGATCACCTTCACTGGTGTGCCGTTGGCGGCGATCCCCCTGGCATTGGCACCCGCCTGCTCGAGGGGAAAGAGCGAGTCCTGCTCCCCCTGGCTGAGCAGGGTCGGCGCGGAGATCCGGCTCAGCACACCCGCCGGGCTCGAAGCCTCCAGCAGCGACAGGATCGACGCGTCGGGCTCGCCCGTGCTGGCTGCCTGCTGGTATGCCGCGCACAGCTCCGGTGCGAATCGCCCGCAGGCCCCGCCCTTCCGCCCCGAGGCGGAGGCGAAAAGCTGTCCCGCCCACAGCTTCTTGAACACCCCTGGCTGGCCACCAGCCTCGTTCGGGAACAACGCCTGCGACAGGTCGTTCCAGGTGATGTCCGCGCCGACCGCGTCGACACGTTTGTCGTAGGCACCCAGCAGCAACGCCAGTCCGCCACCGTAAGAGGAACCGGCCACCCCAACGCGCGGATCCCCGGGCGCGTCCTTGACCACCTGCGGCAACGTCGCGAGATAGGAGATCAGCTTGCCGCCGTCGGCAACCTCATAGGCCGGCGCGTCCAGATGGATCAGTCCACCCGATCGACCGAAACCCCTTGCGGTGTAAGCCAGCACAACGTAGCCATGTTCGGCGAGGGAGCGCGCCTCGGAGTCCAGATCGGCCTTCGAGCCGCCAAATCCGTGAGCCAGGAGGACGGCCGGTCCAGGCGTCGTGGCCGGAAGGTAGACGGTTGTGTCCAGCTCGACCGTCACACCAGCCTCGGGCGTGCCTGCGACGAAATGGGACTGGGTGCGAATCGTGGGGCTCGACGTCACCACGGATGCCACAGCCACGCCCGCGGCGACCAGCAGTACGGCGGCCGCGGCAGCCGCCCCGCGAGCCCGCCTTCGCTGAGGGAGTCTCACTTCGGCGAGACCAAGAAGGCTGAGGGGAAGGCGTCCCGGTAGGACCGCCACCGACCGGCCGGGGTCTCGACACTCTCTGCCGCCAGCATGGCTCTGCCGATCGCGCGGGTGAAGCAGTCGCCGGCCGCATCCAGCAACGCGTGGAATACCAACGGATCCGGCGCGCCACGGTCGCCCGTCGCCAAGGTGAACACGGTGTCGCCGTCGAACATGGTGTGCGCCGGGCGGATGGCGCGGGCCATGCCGTCGTGGGCGATGCCCGACACCTTGGCGCACTGCGCCTTGGTCAGGTTTGCGTCGGTGGCCACGACGCCGATGGTGGTGGCAAACGCCGACCGCGCACGACCTGGGATGGCGACCGTGTCAGCGGCGGCGCGCGCCGCCGCGACCTCGTCGGCATGGGGGAGCAGGAGGGAGGTGAACTCTCCCGGCAGGCCGAAGCGGGCGGCATACAGCTCACCGGTGAGGGGGTCGAAGCACGAGCCAGAAGAGTTGACAACAACGAGCGCGGCCACCGTCGTACCGTCGGCGAGCACCACGCTGGCCGAACCCACCGCGCCCTTGAGCCCTCCGGCTATGGCGCCGGTGCCGGCTCCTACGATCCCGATCGGCGCCGAGCCGGCGGGACCGGAAACCGCTGCGTCATAAGCCTCTTCGCCCACCGCAGCTCCAGGATGCTTGGTGAAGTCGCCACCGCGGCCGAGGTCAAAGAGGACGGCGCCGGGCACGATCGGGACGACCTCACCCGGCCTGCCTGTCGGATAGCCGACCCCGGCACGGAAGAGCCGCTGCATCACGCCGTCGGAGGCCGCAAGCCCGAACGAGCTCCCACCCGACAGCGTCACGGCGTGGACCTTTTCGACCATGTTGCGCGGGTCCAGGACGTCTGTCTCGCGGGTGCCCGGTCCACCCCCGCGAACGTCAACCCCAGCGACGGCACCACTCTCAGGGGCGAGGACCACCGTGGTACCGGACAGCCATCCGTCGCTGAGACGCCCGGCATGCCCCACCCGGATGCCTGCCACGTCGGTCAGGCTGTTGGTCGGCCCGGGCTGGAGGGCGGTCATCGTGCTCTCACGACCGCCCTCGAGGTGGAGGCGTCGCGGATGGCTCGAGCCGGGTCACGGTCTTCGACGACATGGCCCAAGAGTCTCAGGTTCCCAGAGGACCCTCAAGCACAAGGGACGGCTGGATTCCTTGGTCGGCATGCTGGGCGAGCCGAACCACGACGAGGAATGCGCCCCCACTGATGGCCCACCTGCGCGATGATCATTACATGAGTCCGCGACCCGCCACCCAGGCCTATACCGTCGCCTCCAACGCCCCCAGGGTCGCGATCGACGCCGCCCACCGCGGAACGCTGATCGCCCTGCGCGATGAGCTCGACATTCTGTGCGTTGAAGTCGAGACTGACGCCTCCTTGCCGGCAGACGTGGCCTGGGCCTTCGAGGCGCTCCAGCCGCGCCGACGCCGCAGACGGACTCTCTTGACCCGCCGCCCAAAACCGTACGAGAACGTGGCCGACCTCCGGCCCGGGAACGACCGTGACTTCGCCATCGCCATGGCCGTGGCTCCATACACCAGCTACGCGATTGGCATCACCCACGACGCCGGAGTGGCCTACACCTCATACGATCGCGGCGAAGAACCGTACTTCGAGCTGACCGAGGCCGAGCATGTCGCCGTGGCCACCTACATCGCCGCTAACGGCGCAGACCCTGAGCTCTTGGTCCGCTACGAGGAGCAACCGCCACCTGACAAAGGCTGAGCGCAGAACCTCACCCTGGTGCCACCCATACGACTGCGTCACGATGTCAGCATTCGACATCACTGTGGCCAGTGAGGAAGGGTGACCCTGATGGCGAACCGACTCGCGGACTCCACGAGCCCGTATCTGCTGCAGCACAAGGACAATCCGGTCGACTGGTGGCAGTGGGGGCCGGATGCTCTCGCTGAGGCGGAGCGTCTCAGCAAACCCATCCTGCTGTCGATCGGGTATGCAGCCTGTCACTGGTGCCACGTCATGGCTCACGAGTCGTTCGAGGATGACGAGGTTGCGGGAGCCATCAACGCCGACTTCGTGCCCATCAAGGTCGACCGCGAGGAACGTCCGGACCTCGACGCGATCTACATGTCGGCGACCACCGCGATGACCGGTCACGGCGGCTGGCCCATGACCTGCTTCCTCACACCCGCCGGAGAGCCCTTCTTCTGTGGCACATACTTCCCGAAAGCCTCGCTCCTGCAGCTGCTCTCAGGTGTCTCCGACGCCTGGCGCGAACGACGTGGAGAGGTTGTCGCCAGCGGTTCGCACATCGTCGAGACCTTGCGTGCCGCGGCCACTACCGGGCCGGGTGCACCACTCGGAGCGGCCGAGCTCGAGCAGGCCGAGGCGAAGCTGTCCGGCGGATATGACTGGCAGCAGGGTGGTTTCGGTCCGGCACCGAAGTTCCCACCGTCGATGGTTCTGGAGTTCTTGCTACGCCATCGGGCGCGAACCGGTTCGGAGCGCGCATTCCTGATGGCCGACGGCAGCTGCGAGGCGATGGCCCGTGGCGGGATGTACGACCAGCTGGGCGGTGGCTTTGCACGCTACTCGGTGGACGCAGGCTGGGTGGTGCCCCACTTCGAGAAGATGCTCTACGACAACGCCCAGCTGCTGCGGGTCTACCTTCACCTGTGGCGGGCGGCCCGAGCACCGTTCGCCGAACAGGGGCCTCAGGGAGGCCGGGCGCCCCTGGCAGAACGGGTTGTGCGTGAGACGGCGGACTTCCTCCTACGCGATCTCGGCACCGCCGATGGTGGCTTCGCTTCGGCTCTCGATGCCGACACCCATGGGGTCGAGGGACTGACCTACGCCTGGACCCCGCAGCAGCTCGTGGACGTGCTTGGTGAGGACGACGGCCGAGCTGCCGCGCGTCTGCTCGAGGTCACCGAGACCGGGACCTTCGAACACGGTATGTCGACTCTGCAGATGCGCGCGGATCCGGAAGATACGCAGTGGTGGGGCAACGTGCGCGACCGTCTCCTGGCCGCGCGCGCACTGCGACCGCAGCCGGCCCGTGACGACAAGGTTGTCACCAGCTGGAACGGCCTGGCCATCGCAGCGCTGAGCGAAACTGGCGTGATGCTTGAGGATTCGAGATACCTCGACGCCGCGCGAAGGTGTGCGCAGTTCCTGTGCGACTCCCACCTTGTTGACGGCAGGCTGCGCCGCGCGTCGCGCGGGGGCGTGGTCGGAACCGCGATGGGAGTCGCAGACGACCACGGCAACCTGGCCGAAGGCTTGCTCGCCCTGCACCAGGCCACCGGAGAGCGGCGATGGCTCACTGAAGCCGGCAATCTCCTTGACACGGCGCTGATCCACTTCGCGGATGGCCAGGGCGGTTTCTTCGACACCGCGGACGATGCGGAGGAGCTCTTCACCAGACCGCGAAGTGCAGCGGACAACGCCGAGCCATCCGGACATGCCGCTCTCGCAGGCGCTTTGCTGACCTGTTCGGCGCTGACCGGTTCATCCAGGCTCAGGGAGGCAGCCGACGCTGCCATCGCCGCTGCGGCAGGTCTCGCCGCGCGGGAGCCACGCTTTGCCGGTTGGTCACTTGCCGTGGCTGAAGCCATGGCGGCAGGTCCCCTTCAGGTGGCCGTCGTGGGCGACGGACCGCAAGCCCGGGAGCTCGTTCGAGTCGCACGTGGCAGCACCTCCCCCGGGCTGGTCATCGCTCACGGGTTGCCTGATGCGCCGGGGATTCCGCTCCTCGCCGACCGGCCGCTGGTGGCCGGCGACGCCGCGGCATACGTCTGTCGTGGCTTTGTCTGCGACCGACCGGTGACCACGGCTGCGGAGCTGGCGGCGGCCCTGACGTAGACGGATCAACGCGAAGGACTGTGGGTGCCCTGACACCTGGATTCCTTCGCGATCACCTGGACTCGGCTGTCAGGAGAACTGCTCGACGACGTCGAGACCGATCTTGACGATGAACGCCCCGACCACGACGACGAGGACGATACGGATGAACCCGGAGCCCCTTGCCACCGCCGTGCGCGCCCCGATGTAGCCGCCGGCCAGGTTGCCCAGGCCCATGAGCAGGCCGACCTTCCACATCACCGCTCCGGCCGGGATGAAGATCACCAGTGCTGCCAGGTTGGTGGCTACGTTGGCGATCTTGGCCTTGGCGCTGGCCTCCACGAACGCGTAGCCGAGCAACCCAACGAGGGCGAACACGAGGAACGAGCCGGTTCCGGGGCCGAGCGCACCGTCATACATACCGAGCAGGAAGCCGACCCCGGTGGCGGCCAAGACATGTCGGCGGCCCGAGAAACGCAGGTCGGTCGCCCGGCCCAGCGTGGGGGTGAAGAACGTGTAGGTGCCCACCCCGATCAGCACCAAGAGAATGATCGGGTTGAAGGCTGCTCGCGAGATTTGTGACACGAGCGAGGCGCCGATCAGTGAGCCACAGAACGCCAACAGTGCCAACGGGATCGCGGTCTTCAGGTCCGGCCTGACTCGGCGGTAGTAGGTCACCGCACTCACCGACGTACCACAGATCGAGCTGAGCTTGTTGGTCGCCAGGAGCTGAACCGGAGCCGCCAGCGGGAAACCGAGCATCAGCGCCGGGAGCTGGATCAGCCCGCCACCGCCGACAACCGCGTCGACCCACCCTGCGCAGACAGCCGCCAAGATCATCAACACAAGCGTCGTGGTCGAAGGGTCGCTCACCCCGACTGCCAACCGTCCACGATGTCGAGGACGTCGAGCAGCTCAAGAGCGACCCCATCGGGAGTCACGTCGACTGAAACCTGTTGTGCCACAGGGATCTCCGAGTGCGGTACCCAGATGGCGCGCATCCCTGCCGCCTGGCTCCCGTGAACGTCCTCGAAGGGTCGATCCCCCACGTAGACGGCCTCGGACGGCTCCACCCCGAGCGCCTCAGTCGACGCCTGGAACGCTTTCAGGTGCGGCTTGGTCCAGGCGATCTCGCTGGAATAGACGTCTGCGTCAATCAGGTCGAGGACGCCGTCCCGTTCGAATACGGCACGGTGGTAGTCCCCCGACCAGATCGTGTTCGACAGGACACCGACGCGGATTCCCCTCTCGCGCAACCCTTCCCAGACCGGACGCACCTGCTCGTCGGTGATCGTGTGCGGCTCCCAGAAGTGGCGGTATGCAGTCAGCGCCGCTTCGTGCACGGCATCAGTGGGGTCCACTCCAACCTCACGCAACAGGTCATCGATGTGCGCACTGCCCTGACCCGTGCGCGCTCGTTGCCATGCCGCGTCCTCCGCAGCGAAGATGCGCGCCGCAAGGTCAGCGCTGGCGCGGTCATCGCCGTCGTGAACAACACGGGCGTAGACCGTCCACTGCTCCGCAAGGTCAAAGGTGTGCCACGGCGTGAGCGTGCCACCCCAGTCGAAGATGACCGCTCGAAGCCTTGGCACAGGACGACCCATCAGCTCGCGGAGCCGCGCACCTCAGACACGACGGCATCGACGATCTGGTCAACAGGAACCTCACGTCGCGCACCGGTCTCGCGGTCCTTGATCTCGATCGTGCCAGCCTCAAGGCCCTTGCCGACGATCACGATGGTCGGCACGCCGATCAGCTCGGCGTCCTTGAACTTCACGCCGGGCGAGACCTTGCGGCGGTCGTCGTAGAGGACGCAGACTCCCTGTGCAGCCAGGGCATCAGTGAGCTCCGCCGCCTTGGCAAAGACCTCTTCGGCCTTGCCGGTCGCCACCACATGAACATCGGCGGGAGCGATCTCGCGAGGCCACACCAAGCCCATCTCGTCGTGGCAGCCCTCCGCCACGGCTGCCACAGCACGACTGACGCCCACGCCGTAGGAGCCCATGGTCACGGTCACCAGCTTGCCGTTCTGGTCAAGGACCTTGAGATCAAGAGCGTCTGCGTACTTGCGCCCGAGCTGGAAGATGTGCCCCATCTCGATGCCGCGGGCGGTCTCCAGTGCCTGACCGCAGTTGGGGCACTCGTCACCGTCGCGAACCTCGGCTGCCTCGATCGTGCCGTCGGCCGTGAAGTCCCGCCCGGCCACCAGCCCGATCACGTGCCGGTCGGGGGCGTCGGCTCCGGTGACCCAGACGGTGCCGTCGACGACGCGGGGGTCCAGCAGGTACCTGATCCCCGACGCGGCGTTCTCGCCCAGCACGCCGGGGCCCATGTAGCCCTTGGCCAGCGCGGGGTTCTTGGCGAAGTCGGCCTCGTCAAAAGCCTGGACCTCGGCCGGCTCCACTTGGGCGCCCAGTCGCTTCTCGTCGATCTCGCGGTCACCGGGCACGCCGATGGCCAGCGGTTCGCGGCGTCCGTCGGGGTGGACGAGCATCACGAGCACGTTCTTGAGGGTGTCGTCTGCCTGCCAAGCCCTGTCCGCGCGAGGGAAGGTCGCGTTCAGATGGTCCACGAGGGTCGCGATGGTGGGCGTATCGGGAGTGTCCTCGGCGTGGGCAGCCGGCGACCCGTCATACGAGGTGGCCTGTGGCGCGCGCACCTGAACAGCCTCGACGTTCGCCGCGTAGTCGCACGCGGTGCAGCGCACATAGGTGTCTTCACCGTGTTCGGCCGTCGCCAGGAACTCCTCGGAAGCCGACCCGCCCATCGCCCCTGAGGTGGCCTTGACGATGACGTAGTCGAAACCCAGTCGGTCGAACATCTTGATGTAGGCGCCGCGATGCGCGTCATACGAGGCCTGCAGACCGGCATCATCCACGTCGAAGGAGTAGGAGTCCTTCATGACGAACTCGCGACCGCGCAGCAGACCGGCGCGCGGACGCGCTTCGTCGCGATACTTGAGCTGGATCTGGTAGATCGACAGCGGAAGGTCCTTGTAGGAGCCGTAGAGGTCCTTGACCGCCAGGGTGAACATCTCTTCGTGCGTGGGGCCGAGCAGGTAGTCCGCGCCCTTGCGGTCCTTGAGCCGGAAGATGTTCTCGCCGTACTCCGTCCAGCGGCCGGTCGCCTCGAAAGGCTCCTTGGGCAGCAACGCCGGGAAGCTGAGCTCCTGGGCACCAATGGCGTCCA
>Ga0209798_10001042_pt1 | contig 16926 bp, 18 predicted proteins | sample DOMMetBare3Fresh_FD_187475 | JGI IMG/M metagenome (GOLD analysis project Ga0209798, IMG submission 187475) | Wetland sediment microbial communities from St. Louis River estuary, USA, under dissolved organic matter induced mercury methylation -... | ecosystem: Environmental > Aquatic >...
ACAACCCGCTGCTCGTCGGCGAGGCCGGCGTGGGCAAGACGGCGATCGCCGAAGGCCTTGCCTGGCGCATCACGCAGGCCGACGTGCCCGACGTGCTGTCCGATGCCACGGTCTATGCGCTGGACATGGGGGCCTTGTTGGCCGGCACCAAGTACCGCGGCGACTTCGAACAACGCCTGAAGGGTGTGCTCAAGGCGCTGAAGGACCAGCCCGGCTCGATCCTGTTCATCGATGAGATCCACACCCTGATCGGCGCGGGGGCCGCCTCGGGCGGCACGCTCGATGCGAGCAACCTGTTGAAGCCGGCGCTGTCGTCGGGTCAGATCAAGTGCATCGGCGCGACCACCTTCACCGAGTACCGCGGCATCTTCGAGAAGGACGCCGCACTGTCGCGGCGCTTCCAGAAGATCGACGTGGTCGAGCCGAGCGTGGAGCAGACGGTGGAGATCTTGAAGGGCCTGAAGACGCGGTTCGAGGAGCACCATCAGGTCAAGTACGCGCTGACGGCGCTGCAGGCTGCGGCCGAGCTGTCGGCGAAGTACATCAACGACCGCCATCTGCCCGACAAGGCGATCGACGTGATCGACGAGGCCGGCGCGGCGCAGCGCATCCTGCCCAAGGCCAAGCAGAAGAAGACGATCACGCGCACCGAGGTCGAGGACATCGTCTCGAAGATCGCGCGCATTCCGCCGGCCTCGGTCTCCTCCGACGACCGCGGCAAGTTGAAGACGCTGGACCGTGACTTGAAGAGCGTCGTCTTCGGCCAGGATGCGGCGATCGATGCGCTGGCAGCGTCGATCAAGATGGCGCGCTCGGGGCTCGGCAAGCCCGAGAAGCCGATCGGCTCGTTCCTGTTCAGCGGCCCGACCGGCGTGGGCAAGACCGAAGTGGCCAAGCAGCTTGCCTTCATTATGGGCATCGAGCTGATCCGCTTCGACATGAGCGAGTACATGGAGCGCCATGCGGTGAGCCGCCTGATCGGCGCGCCGCCGGGCTACGTGGGCTTCGATCAAGGCGGACTGCTCACCGAGGCGATCAGCAAGAAGCCGCATGCGGTGCTGCTGCTCGACGAGATCGAGAAGGCGCACCCCGACGTGTTCAATGTGCTGCTGCAGGTGATGGATCACGGCACGCTGACCGACAACAACGGGCGCAAGGCCGACTTCCGCAACGTGGTGATCATCATGACCACCAACGCGGGCGCAGAGACCATCAACAAGGCGACGATCGGGTTCACGACCCGGCGCGAGCAGGGCGACGAGATGGCCGACATCAAGCGCCTGTTCACGCCCGAGTTCCGCAACCGGCTTGACGCCATCATCAGCTTCCGCTCGCTCGACGAGGAGATCATCCTGAGGGTGGTCGACAAGTTCCTGCTCGAGCTCGAAGGCCAACTGGCCGAGAAGAAGGTCGAGGTCACCTTCACCGACAAGCTGCGCGCGCACCTGGCCAAGAAGGGGTTCGACCCGCTCATGGGCGCACGGCCGATGCAGCGCCTGATCCAGGACACGATACGGCGTGCGCTCGCCGACGAGTTGCTGTTCGGCCGCCTCGTCGATGGAGGCCGCCTGACGGTCGATGTCGACGACGCAGGCAACGCGCTGCTGGACATCCAGCCGCCCAAGAAGAGCGACAAGCCCAAGACCGAGTCGGCCGCCGCCTCCTGAGGCGTCAGTACTCCGCCGGGTCCTGCCGGTAATACGACGCGAGCAGCCGGTACAACGCCGGCTGCTCGTCCCTGAGCGGGCGGGGCGTGACGAAGAAGTTTTCGGAGGCCACGGCGAAGAACTCGTCGGGTGCCTCGGCGGCATAGGCGTCGAGCAGCGTCTCGTGGCCGCAGACCACGCGCTCACAAAACGCGTCGTACGCGGGCATCAGCGTCTCGAGCCAGGCGCGTCGAGCGGCTGGACTCGGCAACAGCGGAACGCCGTCGGCCGCGCCGTCGCGCATGTCCAGCACGTGCGCGAATTCGTGGATCACGACGTTGTAGGCCTGTGGCACGGCGGCCGCATCCGAAGCGGGCAGCACGTCGGCCCACGACAGCATCAGCGGCCCGCCCTCCATCGCCTCGCCGGCCAGTTCCTCGTCGTAGTGATGCACGATGCCGTGCTCGTCGGTCACTTCCCGACGCGCGACGACCGTATCGGCATGAATCACGATGCCTACGAAAGCGTCGTAGCAACCCAGACCCAGTTCGAGAACCGGCAGGCACGCCTGCACGGCCACCGCCAGCGCGATGCCATCGTCGACCACGAAGCCCTGTGCGCCGCTGAACTCCTTGCGGCTGAGAAACAGGCTCGCCATGCGACGCAGGCGTTCGAGTTCCGGCGCCGGCCGCTTGGCGACGAAGGGCAGTCGATCGAGGGTCGAGCGCCACAGTTCGTCGGGAATGGCATGGCGCTCGACGGCACGCGCCTCGCGGCGCCGCTGCAGACCCAGCCACCAGCGCGCGATCACGACGCGAGGTCGATGCGCGTGAACCCGTCGCGCGTCAGGCGCAGGACCTGCGCGCGACGCGGCGCCGCATCGCAGTCCCAATCCGACAGCACGTGGCGTATGAAGCCGGGGGCGATTAGTTCGCTGCCGGGCCGATGGGTGTGGCCGTGAACCAGGTCGCGCGCTCCCGCGGCGTGCATCCACGCGACCGCGGCCGCCGGGTCCACGTCGGCCCAGACGGCCTGCGCGCGCTTGTGCACCTCGCTCGCATCGCGCATGCCACGCGCGAGCTGCGCGCGCTGGACGAGCGGCTGCGCCAGAAAGGCCCGGCGCCAGGCCTCGCCACGGACCTGGGAGCGAAAGGCAAGGTAGGCCGTGTCGTCGAGGCAAAGTGCGTCGCCATGGGTGAGCAGCACGCGCTGGCCCCACGCGTCGAGCACGGTCGGGTCGGGCAGCGCCGTCACGCCGCAATCGCGCAGCATCGCCGCGCCGACGAGGAAGTCGCGGTTGCCGACCATGAACGCGACGTGGCGTCGGCTTGCGGCTTCGGCCAGGACACCAGCTGCAGCGAGCGCGAAGCTGCCCGGCGTTCGCGCGTCGTCGCCGATCCAGGCCTCGAACAGGTCGCCCAGGATGAACACGGCATCGGCCCGAGTGTCGCGCAGATAGGCCGCCCAGCGCTCGACCGTGGCCGGCCCCTCGGGCGCAAGGTGCAGATCCGAGATGAACTCGACCGAGCGCCACTGCGGCTCGGCGGAGAACTCGAAGAACGCCGGAAGTTCCGGCAGCGCGTCGGCACCGGCCATCGCCGGCTTCAGGTCACCCGCGTGACGCTCTTGATGACCACGTCCTCGACCGGCACGTCGTCGTGCATGCCGCGGCTGCCGGTGCGTACCGCCTCGATCGCGTCGATGACCTCGGTGCCGGCCACCACTTTGCCGAACACGCAGTAGCCCCACCCTTGGGGCGACTCGCTCTTGAAGTCGAGGAATCCGTTGTCCTTGGTGTTGATGAAGAACTGTGCGGTGGCCGAGTGCGGCGCGCTGGTTCGCGCCATCGCGACCGTGTACTTCGCGTTCTTCAGGCCGTTACTGGCTTCGTTGGCGATCGGCGCGTCGGTGCCCTTCTGCTTCAAGCCCGGCGCGAAGCCGCCGCCCTGGATCATGAAGCCCTTGATCACGCGATGGAACACCGTCTCGTCGTAATGCCCCTTGCCGGCGTAGGCGAGGAAGTTGGCCACCGTCACCGGCGCCTTGGCTTCATCCAACTCGATGCGCACCGTGCCTGCGCTCGTGATCATCTCGACTGTCTTGGTCATGTCATTTCTCCAGGGAGGCTTTCTTGATCGTCACGGGCGAGATCGGCACGTTCTGGTGCCCGTTCTTGTCGCCCACCGGGACGGCGCGGATCTTGTCGACCACGTCCATGCCGGCAACGACCTTGCCGAACACCGCATAGCCGTTGCCGTCGCGCGAGTTGGCCTGGTCGAGGAATGGGTTGTCCTTCACGTTGATGAAGAACTGCGCGGTCGCCGAGTCCGGCACCATCGTGCGGGCCATCGCCACCGTGCCGCGCACGTTGGCCAGGCCGTTGCGACTCTCCAGTGGAATCGGCGCGCGCGTGGCCTTCTCGGTCATGTCGGGCTTCATGCCGCCGCCCTGGACCATGAAGTCGGCGATTACCCGGTGGAAGATCGTGCCGTCGTAGTGGCCGGCCTTGACGTAGTGCAGGAAGTTGTCGACCGTCTTGGGTGCCTTTTCGCGATCGAGCTCGAGCACGATGTCGCCCAGGCTCGTCGCGAGCTTGACTTTCTGCTGGGCCCACGCGGGCAGGCAGGGCAGGGAGCAGGTCGCGGCCACGAGCATCGCGGCGGCAAGGCGGGTTTTCATGGGGCTGGCTTCTCCTGGGGGGCTCGGGTGCGCCCGCTATACTGAAACGCGATTCTATCGAGCGGCCTCGTCGCAACTGCACCGAGGCCGCTCGCACGTCTTATCGACGCATGACGACAACGCTGCGCCTGCACAACACGCTGACCCGATCGATGGAGGCATTCCGGCCGCGCGAGCCGGGCAAGGTCGGCATGTACGTGTGCGGCATCACGGTGTATGACCTGTGCCACATGGGCCATCTGCGCATGATGATGGCCTTCGACGTGGTGTTCCGTTGGCTGCGCACGATCGGCTACGAGGTCACCTACGTGCGCAACATCACCGACATCGACGACAAGATCATCAAGCGCGCGCTCGAGCGCGGCGTGACGATCCGCGCGCTGACCGAGGAGATGGTGGCGGCGATGCATGCCGATCTCGCGGCGGTCGGCATTGCAGCGCCGACGCACGAGCCGCGCGCGACCGATCACGTGCCGCAGATGCTGGGCCTGATCGCCCAGCTCGAACGCAAGGGGCTGGCCTACCGCGCGCCCAACGGCGACGTCAACTTCGCGGTGCGCAAGTTGCCGGGCTACGGCAAGCTCTCGGGAAAGAGCCTCGACGAACTGCGCGCCGGCGAACGGGTCGCGGTCCTCGAAGGCAAGGAAGACCCCCTGGACTTCGTGCTCTGGAAGGCGGCCAAGCCCGCCGAACCCGCGGACGCCAAGTACGACAGTGCCTTCGGCGCCGGCCGCCCGGGCTGGCACATCGAATGTTCCGCGATGAGCAGCGCGATCCTCGGCCTGCCGATCGACATCCATGGCGGCGGCATGGACCTGATCTTTCCGCACCACGAGAACGAGATCGCGCAGAGCGAGGGCGCGAGCGGCGGCACCTTCGTGCACTACTGGCTGCACAACGGCTTCCTCAATGTCGACAACGAGAAGATGTCCAAGTCGTTGGGCAACTTCTTCACCATTCGCGACGTGCTCGCGCGATACGACGGCGAGACGCTGCGCTTCTTCATGCTGCGCACGCACTACCGCAGCCCCTTCAACTTCAGCGACGCGAACCTCGAGGACGCGCGCGCGGCGCTGCAGCGGCTGTACACCGCGCTGGACACGGTCGCGCCCGGCGCGAGCGAGCTCGACTGGTCGCTGCCGCAGGCTGCCGCGTTCCGCGCCGCGATGAACGAGGACTTCAACACGCCGGTGGCGCTGGCCGTGCTGTTCGAGCTGGCCAACGAAGTCAACCGCACGCGCTCGCCGGAAGCGGCGACGTTGCTGCGCTCATTGGGCGGCACGCTGGGCATCCTGCAGCAGGTTCCGCGCGTGTACCTGCAGGCAGGCCTGGACGCCACCACGATCGAAGGCGCGATTGCCGCCCGCCAGGCAGCCAAGGCGGCGAAGAACTATGCCGAGGCTGACCGCATCCGCAGGGAGCTGGCCGCGCAGGGGGTGCAGCTCAAGGACAGCCCGCAAGGCACCACCTGGGTAAAAGCCTGATGGCCAGACCGCAGGCCGCCGTGGTCACCCCGGTTTACTGGGACGATGCCTGCAAGCACCTGGCGCGACGCGACCGCGTGATGAAGAAGCTGATTCCGCAGTTCGGCGAGGCGCGGCTGCAAAGCCGCGGCGATGCGTTCACCACTCTGGCGCGCTCGATCGTCGGCCAGCAGATTTCGGTGAAGGCCGCGCAGTCGGTATGGGAACGGTTCGCCGGCCTGGTGGACGCGCCTTCGAGCAAGCTTGCGCCGCAGGGCGTGCTCGCACTGGAATGCGACGCGATGCGTGCGTCGGGCCTGTCGGCGCGCAAGGTCGAGTACCTGCGCGACCTCGCGCAGCACTTTGCCGACGGCACGGTGCACGTGCGGCAGTGGCAGCAGATGGACGACGAGGCCATCATCGAGGAACTGGTGGCGATCCGGGGCATCGGCCGCTGGACGGCGGAGATGTTCCTCATCTTCCACCTGATGCGCCCCAACGTGCTGCCGCTGGACGACCTCGGCCTGCTCAAGGGCATCAGCGTCAACTACTTCAGCGGAGAGCCGGTGACGCGGGTCGAGGCACGCGAGGTCGGTGACGCCTGGGCCCCGTACCGGTCGGTCGCCACGTGGTATATCTGGCGCAGCCTCGACCCCTTGCCAGTGGAGTATTGACCCCATGTCAAAGCGACACTTCCTCGAATTCGAGCAACCGATCGCCGAACTCGACGCCAAGATCGAAGAACTGCGCTACGTCCAGAACGAGTCGGCAGTCGACATCTCTGAGGAGATCGGCCGTCTCGACCAGAAGAGCCAGCAACTCACGAAGGAGATCTACAGTCGGCTCACGCCCTGGCAGGTGACGCAGATCGCGCGCCATCCGCAGCGGCCGTACACGCTCGACTACGTGGCCGAGCTGTTCACGGATTTCCACGAACTGCATGGCGACCGCGCGTTCGCGGACGACCTGTCGATCGTCGGCGGCCTGGCGCGCTTCAATGGCCAGGCCTGCATGGTGATCGGGCACCAGAAGGGCCGCGACACGAAGGAGCGCGCCGCGCGCAACTTCGGGATGAGCCGGCCCGAGGGCTACCGCAAGGCGCTGCGCATGATGCGGCTGGCCGAGAAGTTCAAGCTGCCGGTCTTCACCTTTGTCGACACGCCCGGAGCCTATCCCGGCATCGGCGCCGAGGAGCGTGGCCAGAGCGAGGCCATCGGCCGAAACATCTTCGAGATGGCTCAGCTCGAGGTGCCGATCATCGTCACGATCATCGGCGAGGGCGGTTCGGGCGGTGCGCTCGCGCTGTCGGTGGGCGACCAGGTCCTGATGCTGCAGTACTCGGTCTACTCCGTGATCTCGCCCGAAGGCTGCGCGTCGATCCTGTGGAAGACCGCGGACCGTGCAAGTGAGGCGGCCGAGGCGCTGGGCATCACGGCGCATCGCCTGAAGGCGCTCGGGTTGATCGACAAGATCGTCAGCGAGCCCGTCGGCGGCGCGCACCGGGATCCGAAGGCCATGTGCGCGTCTCTCAAGCGCGCGCTGGGCGACGCACTGCGCCAGGTGGCCGACCTGAAGGTCAGGGAGTTGCTCGACCGCCGCTACGAGCGCCTGCAGTCGTACGGCCGGTTCACCGACACCAAGGAGCGTTGAGCCTCGCCGGCCCGGCGCTGCGACGATGCGATTGCCGCCGCTCTCGGACATCGCGCCGTCGCCGCTGCGCGCCGCGCTCGATGCCTGGCACCGGGACCATGCCTCGGCCGCGGGCCGTGTGGCGGTGGCCTACAGCGGCGGCGCCGACTCGACGGCGCTGCTGCTTGAGCAGGCAAGGCGCGCCGCGTTGCACATGGCACCGATCGACACGCCGCTGTGCGTGCTGCACGTGCACCATGGGTTGCAAAGCGCCGCCGATGCCTTTGTCGAGCACTGCCGCGAGTTCTGCGATCTGTTGAACCTGCAGACACCGACACAGCTGTTCGTTGCGCATGCGCGGGTGCAACGCACCGCGGGCGCCAGCGTCGAAGCGCAGGCGCGCGATGCGCGCTACGACGCGCTGGCTGCGCTGGCGCGGGAACATGGCGTCGACACGGTGCTGCTGGCCCAGCACGCCGACGACCAGGCCGAGACGCTGCTGATCGCGCTCGGACGTGGCGCCGGCATGGCTGGGCTGTCGGGCATGGCGCCGGCCTTCGAGCACCAAGGGGTGCAGTTCGCACGACCGATGCTCGAGGTGTCCGCGCCCGCGGTGCGCCGCTGGCTGTGCGATCTGGGCCTTCCCTTCCTGGACGACCCGAGCAACCAGGACGAGCGCCACACCCGCAACCGCCTGCGTCGCAAGCTGATGCCCATGCTTGAGCAGGTGCTTCCGGAGTTTCGCGTCACGTTCGCGCGCTCGGCCCGCCTGGCGCACCAGGCGCAGCAGTTGCTCGACGAGCGTGCGGCGGAGGACCTCGCAGCGGTCGGCGACCCGCCGGCCATCGGTGCGTTGCAGCGGCTGCCAGCTGCACGCCAAGCGAATCTCTTGCGCTACTGGCTCAAGCAGCGCCACGCCTCGATCGGCAGCGAGGCCCAGATCCTTGCGCTGGTGGATGTGGTGCGAGCCTGCGTGACGCGCGGCCACGCCATTCACATCAAGGTGGGGCAGGGGTACGTGGAGCGCGAGGGCAGCCGGATCGTGTACCGGCCCTTTCTATAATCCGCGCCTTGATCATCCATCGGCGCGCCCTGCATCGCACGGCGCCGCACCGGCCGTTGCCGACCGGAATCCCCGCACCATGCCCCTGATCGTTCACAAGTACGGCGGCACCTCGATGGGTTCCACCGAGCGCATTCGCAACGTGGCCAAGCGTGTGGCCAAGTGGGCCCGAGCCGGGCACCAGATGGTCGTGGTTCCCTCGGCGATGAGCGGCGAGACCAACCGCCTGCTTGCGCTGGCCAAGGAATTGCAGCCTGCGCAGTCCACGCCGGCGATCATGCGCGAGCTCGACACCATCGCGGCCACCGGTGAACAGGTGTCGGTGGGCCTGCTGTCGATCGCGCTGCAGGCCGAGGGGCTCGAAGCAGTGAGCTACACCGGCTGGCAGGTGCCGATCGACACCGACTCGTCGTTCACGAAGGCGCGCATCCGCCGCATCGACGATGCCCGCGTCCGCCCCGACCTGGCGGCAGGGAAGGTCGTCGTCATCACCGGCTTCCAGGGCGTGGATGAGCGCGGCAACATCACGACACTGGGGCGCGGCGGCAGCGACACCTCGGCGGTGGCCGTGGCCGCCGCAATCGATGCCGACGAGTGCCTGATCTACACCGATGTCGACGGCGTCTACACCACCGATCCGCGCGTCGTGCCCGAGGCGCGGCGCCTGCAGACCATCAGCTTCGAGGAAATGCTCGAGATGGCCAGCCTGGGCTCCAAGGTGCTGCAGATCCGCTCGGTCGAATTCGCCGGCAAGTACCGCGTGCCGCTGCGCGTGCTTTCGAGCTTTACCGACTGGGACATCCCGCTCGACGAAGAGTCCAAGTCGGGCACGCTCATCACTTTTGAGGAAGACCTGAAGATGGAACAAGCCGTCGTTTCCGGCATCGCCTTCAACCGAGACGAGGCCAAGATCACGATCCTGGGTGTGCCGGACAAGCCGGGCGTGGCGTTCCGGATTCTCGGCCCGGTGGCCGCGGCCAACATCGACGTCGACGTGATCATCCAGAACGTGTCGAACGACGGCAAGACCGACTTCTCGTTCACGGTTCACCGCAACGACTACCAGCGCACGCTCGACATCCTCAGGACCGACGTGGCGCCGGCCACGGGTGCGAGCCAGGTCACCGGAGATCCGCGCATCTGCAAGGTCTCGATCGTGGGCATCGGCATGCGCAGCCATGTCGGCGTGGCGGCCAAGATGTTCCGCACGCTGAGCGAGGAGGGCATCAACATCCAGATGATCTCCACCAGCGAGATCAAGACCAGTGTCGTGATCGACGAGAAGTACATGGAACTGGCGGTGCGTGCACTGCATCGCGCGTTCGAGCTCGACGGCGAACCGGCTGCGGCCTGACGAGGCCCGCACGGTAGAATCGCGCGCACTTCGGAGACGTGACCGAGAGGCCGAAGGTGCTCCCCTGCTAAGGGAGTATGCGGGCAAAACCTGCATCGTGGGTTCGAATCCCACCGTCTCCGCCAAGCGCACGAACGCCCCTCGCGGGGCGTTCGCCGCTTCAGGCCCCGGCGCGTCGCAGGACGGCCATGTGGTCACGCAAGCCAACGAAATTGCGCACCGCGCGGCCACCGAGCTTCTGCAGCGGCGCCGAACTCGAGGCGCGCGTCAGGCGGCTGCGCGTGGGCGCCACGGTGGGATCGCAGAGCTGCTGCAGGGTGCTTGCAGGGCTGTGGGGAGGGCGTCGGGGGCTCTCGGACACGCGTCCCGCGTTTCGAACGCTTGGCACGGTCCTGCGCGTACGTCCATCGGGCCTGGCGGGAGGGGGTCGTTGAACTGGCTCGGCGGGCTGTTCCAAAGTCCAAGGATCTCGTCACGCAAATGGCCGAGGGGGAACAGCCCATCCGACGATCTCAGCGTGAGTTTACATAATATACATTAGCGCGCAGATAGATCTGCGCCACACCTCAACCGATCAAGCCGCCGAGCTCGTCACGCTCACCGTCATTGACCGATGCGTCCCCCTGCGCCGCTGCATCCGTACCCGGGCTCCCGGGTGCCGGTCGGTCGAGCGGTCGGCAGATCCTTCGATTCAGGCTGCCCAGGCGCGTGGACTTCTCCATTGCATCGATCACGGCCTGCGGATCGGTCAACAGGCCGAAGGGATTGGCGGCGAGTATCGAGGCATGCATGCGAACACTCCAGGACGCGCAACCGTTTGCGCATGCGGCGACTGTAGTCACAGACGGCGCGCACATGAAGCCGGCCGCACGCACGTGTGCGTGCCGGAATGCCGCAGACGGCCTACCTTCGTACAGCGCGCTGAAGGCGTTCGACAAGGAAGTCACGACCGCTCTGTCGAGCGAAATCGACGGCGTCGAGGTTGAGGTCGTTCTTGCGCCTCGCATCGGCGCCACGCGCGAGCAATACCTCGACGCTCGCCTCGGTACCATAGCGTGCAGCCATCATCAGCGGTGTTGTGCGGTTCGGACTCTCCGCGTCGATCGGCGCACCGCGATCGAGCAACAACGCCACCGCGTCGGCGGATGGGCCCGTGGCCGCGTAGTGGATCGGCGACCACCCGGCCTTGTGCACCTTGGCGCCGCGCTCCAGGAAGCGCCGGATCCATGGAAGCTGGCCACGCAAGGCCGCCATCATCAGAGCATTCTCGTCGTCAGCGTTCAGTGCGTTCACGTCCAGCGACGGGCTCTTCCAGACCGTCTCGGCCACGCGAGTCAAGCCGTCCCGGATGGCCAGGTGCAATGCGGTCTGGCCCTTCGGGTCACGCGAGTTGACGTCGAATCCTCGCGCCAGCAACGCCACGACGGCCCGCTCGTCGTCGCGCTGGACGGCCTGGAAGAAATCCTCATAGGCCCCTGCATGAGACGAAGAAAAACCAACGGCCATCAATAGATATATGAATTTTCTAATGTAATACATCATGTCTGGCCCGGCCTGAAGAGCCGCTCGAAGTTTCGGCTGGTGACGGCCGCGACCTCTTCGATCGGGACGTGGCGCAACAGTGCGATCCGGGCGGCGACATGCGCGACATGCGCCGGCTCGTTGACCTTGCCGCGATGGGGCACCGGCGCAAGGTAGGGGCTGTCGGTCTCGATCAGCAAGCGGTCCCAGGGCACGAAAGCCGCGATAGCTCGCAGGTCCTCGGCGTTGCGGAAGGTGACGATGCCCGAGAACGAGATGTGAAACCCGAGGTCCAGCGCGGCGCGCGCCACTTCCGCGGTCTCGGTAAAGCAATGGAACACGCCACCGACCTCATCGGCGCCCTCTTCCCGGAGGATGCCGATCGTGTCTGCGCTGGCGCTTCGCGTGTGCACCACGAGCGGCTTGCCGCATGCGCGTGCCGCACGGATGTGCGTGCGAAACCGCTCGCGCTGCCACGCCATGTCGGCGACGCTGCGCTCGCCGAGACGGTAGTAGTCCAGACCGGTCTCCCCGATCGCCAGCACGCGAGGGCGCGCGGCCAGGCCCACCAGGTCCTCGACAACCGGTTCGCGCACACCTTCGTTGTCCGGGTGTACTCCGGCAGTGCACCAGAAATTGTCGTGCGCCATCGCCAGCGCGTGCACCGCCTCGAATTCCTCGAGCGTCGTGCAGATCACCAGGGCGCGGTCGACGCGCGCGTCGCGCATCGCCGAGCGAACCGCATCGATGCGGTTGGCAAGGCCTTCGAACGTGAGGTGGCAGTGCGAATCGACGAACATCCAGGCGAACCGTCGCCGCGCAAAGAGCGCCGCAACGCGTCGAGTCTAGATGGTCTGTGTCGGCTTGGCCGACTGGATGCTGGTGCCCAGCAGTTCCTCGATGCGCTGCCTGAGCACGCGTGTCTTCTCGTCGGTCGGGAAACGCACTCCGACGCCCTGCGTGCGGCCACCCGAAGCGTTGGCCGGAGTGATCCAGCCGACCTTGCCCGCCACCGGGTAGCGCTGCGGATCGTCGGGCAGCGACAGCAGCAGGTAGATGTCCTCGCCCAGCCTGTAGTCGCGCGTCGTCGGCACGAACAGTCCGCCGTCGGCAAACAGCGGGATGTAGGCGGCGTAAAGAGCACCCTTCTCGCGGAACACGAGCTGAATCACGCTCGGCCTGGCTCCCCCGGCCGCGGGGGACGGCGTGCTGAGGGCTCGGGTATCGGCAGTGCTCATCGCCCGGGCAGTGTATCCAATGCCCTGCCCGGCCCGGACTGCGCATCGCGTGGCGTTTGCCACAGCGCGGCCACCCGCGACAGCAATGCCTCGGTGCGAAGGCCGGCGTGCCATGGATGGTCCTGCTGGCGCGAGGCCTGGCGCAACTCGCGATCGAACTCGGCCAGGGCATCGAGGGTCGGCACTCGCGGCTTGGACACGGGCGCCAGCGCCGCGGCCTCGAAATAGGCCGGCGCACCGCCCGCTGCCAAGGCCATGAGGTCATGGCACAGGCGATGCAAGGCATCCACGACTCGCGGCACCGGCCAGTCGGCCAGTGCGCCCGACGCACCGCGCCGGGCGGCAGCGGGCACGCCGCGCCAGGCGGCTGTATCGATGCCCTCGGCGTGCAGCGCCAAGGCCGCATGGGGCAACCCGCCCGCCGCGGCGAGCAACACTTGCGGCTGCGGCACGCCCTGCGCCTCGAGCCAAGCCAGGGCTTGCGAGGCTGCTGGCGTGGCGATGTGGATGCGCTGGCAGCGGCTGCGCACCGTGGGCAGCAACGCTTCCGGATCGTTCGCGGTCAGCACGAGTCGCAGCGACCCGGGCGGCTCCTCCAGGGTCTTGAGCAAGGCATTGGCCGAACTCGTGTTCATGGCTTCGGCCGGATGGATCAGCAGCACCTTCGCGCGCGCACGCGACGTCGTTCGCTGAGCCCAGTCGATCGCCGCGCGCACCTCGTCGATGCGGATCTCGCGGCTGGGTTTGGTCTTGGACTTCGACGTGACACCATCACTGTCGTCATCCGCGGCCGTGGACCAGCCGAGCGGTCCGCGCAGAGCCTCGGGCAGCAGCACCTTCAGGTCGGGATGGCTGTGCTGGTCGACCAGCCGGCACGCGGTGCACGCGCCGCATGCCCGAGCCTGCACCGTGCTTTCGCACAGCCAGCCCATTGCCAGAGCCAGGGCGAGGTCAAATTGGCCGAGTTCGCCGGCCGCGTGAAGCAGCAACGCATGCGCCGGATGGACCGACGCGCGATGCCTCGCGCTCTCCAGCCAGGGGGCGATCGCCTCAACGCTCATCGCGCGTCGCTGTGCAGCCGGGCCTGCGCCACGGCCAGCACCTGCGCCCATACTTCCTCGCGCGAACCGGTGCCGTCGATGCGAACGACGCGCCGCGGCGCGCCCGCCGCACGCGCGGCATAGCCCGCGCGCACCCGATCGAAAAAGGCCACCTGCTCGGACTCGAACCGATCCGGCACGCGCACCACCGCGCGCCGGGCCGCAGCGACCTCGGGCGGCAGGTCGAACCAAAACGTCAGGTCGGGCTCACGACCCTGTTGGACCCACGCTTCGAGTTGGGCCAGCACCGCCAGATCAAAGCCCCGCCCAGCCCCCTGGTAGGCAAAGGTCGCATCGGTGAAGCGATCGCACAGCACGGTCGTGCCCGCTGCCAGCGCGGGCTCGATCACCGCCTCGAGGTGATCGCGACGTGCGGCAAACACCAGCAGCGACTCGGTCAGCGCATCCATCGGCTGGTGCAACACCAGGTCGCGCAGCGTCTCGGCCAGGGGTGTGCCGCCCGGCTCGCGGGTCAGCGCGACCCGATGTCCCTGCCCGCGCAGCCACTCGGCCAGGGCTTCGATGTGCGAGGACTTGCCCGCCCCGTCGATGCCCTCGAAGGAGATGAAGCGGCCGCGCATCACTTGCTGCCGCGCTGGTACTGGTTCACCGCCCGATTATGGTCGGCCAGGTTCTCCGAGAAGACGCTCGAGCCGTCGCCGCGCGCCACGAAGTACAGCCACTTCGAGGACGCGGGCTGGAGCGTGGCCCTGATCGAGGCGGCGCCGGGCAGCGCGATTGGCGTCGGCGGCAGGCCCTTGCGGGTGTAGGTGTTGTACGGCCCGTCGGCCAGCAGGTCGCGCTTGCGCAGGTTGCCATCGAACGCTGGCCCGAGGCCATAGATCACGGTCGGGTCGGTCTGCAGCGGCATGCCCAGGCGCAGGCGATTCACGAACACGCTGGCGACCTTCACGCGATCGGCTTCGATCCCCGTCTCTTTCTCGACAATCGAGGCCAGGATCAGCGCCTCGTCGATCGATGCGAGCGGCAGGTCGGCCGCCCGCTCGGTCCACGCCGACTCGAGCCGGCGCTGCATCGCGTTGTAGGCCTGCCGGAGGACCACCAAGTCACTCACCTTGCGGCCATAGGAATACGTCTCCGGAAAGAAGCGACCCTCGGCGCGCTGCCCGGGTGCGCCGATCGCGGCCATCAGCTGCGCCTCGTCCATGTCCTTGCTGTGGTGCGTCAGGGAGGGTGCCGCGGCCAGTGCGGCGCGCAATTGTGCGAAGGTCCAGCCCTCGATGAAGCGCACCGTGTACAGCGCCTCGTCGCCTCGCAGCAGGATCTCGAGCAACTGGCGCGGCGTGGTGCCGCGGCCGATCTCGTAGGTGCCGGCGCGGATCAGCGGTGCGCGTCCGGACAGGCGGAACCAGGCGTACAGGGCATCGGCGGGCACCTGGACGCCCGCAGCCGCCCACTGCTGCGCAACGCGCCGCGGCGGCGTGCCGGGTTCGATCGTCACCTCCACGGTGGCCTGCGCCAGCGGCATCGGCTGCTTCAACCACCACCAGCCACAGGCCGCCACCGCGCCGGCCCCCAGCAGCGCGATCACGACGATCCAGCGCAGCGCGCGCATCACCTTGGCATCCAGCGGTTCATGACGACTCATGATAATGAGCGAATGCCGTTGCCTTCACCTGCCCTGCCCCGCGGCGCGCCGCCGGCCCATGGCGCGGTGCGCCTGCCCGGATGGGGCGTCATCCGGGCCCAGGGCCCCGATGCGGCGCATTTCCTTCACGGCCAGCTCACACAGGATGTCGAACACCTGGACACGGGTGTTGCGCGTCTGGCCGGCTACTGCTCGGCCAAGGGCCGGCTGCTCGCCAGCTTCTGGGTCTGGCGGCCAGCGCCCGACGAGATCCTGCTCACGTGCAGCGCAGACTTGCTCGGCGCGACCGTGAAGCGCCTGTCGATGTTCGTGCTGCGTGCCAAGTGCAAGCTCAGCGATGCGGGTGGCGAGTTGGCGGCGTACGGCCTGGTCGGCCCGGCGGCAGCCGGCAGCGGCCTGCACCCGGGGCAGTGCCGCAGCGACGCAAAGGGGCACACCCTGCGACTGGCCGACGCCGCGGGGGTCGCACGGGCTCTCTTGGTGCAGGGCGCCAGCGAGGCGCCTCCCGCACTGCCGCCCCTGGACGCCACGGCGTGGCACTGGCTCGAGGTCGCCAGCGGCGTGCCGCGCATCACTGCGGCGACGAGCGAGCAGTTCGTGCCGCAGATGGTCAACCTCGAGCTCGTCGGCGGCGTGAACTTCCAGAAGGGTTGCTATCCCGGCCAGGAGGTCGTCGCGCGCAGCCAGTACCGCGGCACGCTCAAGCGGCGGACCTTCCTGTTCGGATCCCCCGTGGCAGCGCACCCTGGCCAGGAGCTGTTTGTCCCGAGCGACCCGGGTCAGCCCGCCGGCATGGTGGTCAATGCCGCCTCGTGGCTCGGCTCCTCGCTCGTGCTGGCCGAAGCCAAGGTGGCTGCGTTCGAGCAGGAGGCCTTGCGCCTGGGCAGCGTCGACGGGCCAGTGCTGGAAGCGCTGGACCTACCCTACCCCGTGCCCACCGAAGCGGCAGCCTGAACGCGGGCGACGATGGCCACCGGGCCGCAACGTTTCGTCTACTACCGCGTGCGACGCGATGCATTGGTGCAGGCGCAGCTTGCGGTGCGACAGATGCAAGACGAATTGCGCGGCCGATGGCCCGCATTGCAGTGCATCGTGCTGCGGCGCGCGGATGCCGGCGCGGCAGACACGCCGACCCTGATGGAGATCTACGACGGCTTGCCGTCGGCCGAGGCCGCGCTGGACGTCGAATCGCTGGCCCGCGAGCGCCTGGCGGCCTGGCTCGTCGGCGAGCGACACGTCGAGGCCTTCGAGCCATGTGCCTGATCGGGCTGGCGCTGCATGCGCACGCGCGCTTCGCGCTGGTGCTCGCGGCCAACCGGGACGAGTTCCACGACCGGCCCACCGCCGGGCTGGACTGGTGGCGCGCCGACCATGGCGCACCGGCCGTGCTCGCGGGTCGCGACCTCTCAGCTGGCGGTACGTGGCTGGGCGTCGGATCGCAGGGTCGCATCGGTGCGCTGACCAACGTGCGTGATCCGCTGCGACACCGGGTGGACGCACCCAGCCGTGGCGCCCTCGTGACCGACTGGCTCACGCGCGAGGACGACATCGAGCGCCTGTGGCCGATCCTGACGCGGCGCGGCTGCAATCCCTTCAACCTGATTGGCGGCGACCTCGGGTCGGG
>Ga0209798_10001043_pt1 | contig 16924 bp, 10 predicted proteins | sample DOMMetBare3Fresh_FD_187475 | JGI IMG/M metagenome (GOLD analysis project Ga0209798, IMG submission 187475) | Wetland sediment microbial communities from St. Louis River estuary, USA, under dissolved organic matter induced mercury methylation -... | ecosystem: Environmental > Aquatic >...
GTGGCCGGGATCGGGGTAAAGGACCGGACTCCCCAGGCCACCAGCGCGCCCAGCGCCATCCCGATCAGGCAGCCGATCAGCGTGAGCGTCGCGGCCTCGACCAGGAACTGGAACATGATCTCGCCGCGGGTGGCGCCGAGCGCCTTCCGGACCCCGATCTCGCGGGTGCGCTCGGTGACCGAGATCATCATGATCGCCACGACGCCCACGCCGCCCACCATGAGCGCGACGCTCGAGAGGGCGATCATCACTACGAAGAACCCCGCGGTGATCTTGTTGAACGCCTCCAAGACCCGGTCCTGCGTCACGATCGCGAAGTTGCTGGCGTCGGCGGGCTTGAGCCCGCGCGCGCTCCGCATCGCCGCGGTCACTTCATCCTGGGCCTCCGCCGTGGTGGCCGCCCCGGTCGGCATCACGGCGATCTCCATCCAGCCGCGCTCGTAGTCCGCGACCTTGGTGAACACGGTATGGGGAATGGCGAGCCGGGGCTCGTCCGCGTTGCTGAAGAGCGACGCTGCCTCGGCGTGGAGCCCGATCACCTGGAACGGCTCGCCGGAGATCTTGATCGTCTTCCCGATCGGATCGCGCCCGGGGAACAGCGACTCGGCCAGCTTGTCGTTGATCACGGCCACGCGGGCCGCCGACGCGTACTCGACGGGGGTGAACGTGCGCCCTGCGATGATGTCGCCCCCGTTCACCTGGATGTAGCTGGGGCTGAACCCCGCCAGGTTCACGCTCTTCAGGTTCACGTCGCCGAAGCTCACCGGGCCATTGGTGTACTCGCCGATGTTCACGTCGCGCACCGAGGGGAGCCGGCGAATGAGCTCCGCCTCCTCCAGCGTCAGCCATGGCATGCGCCGCCACGGCGACGTCTCGTCCGAGCCGTCCGAGACGTCGAGCCCGCCGCTGAAGTAGCGCTGGACGTAGAAGGTCTTGGGCCCGGCCGACTCCAGGATGGCGGTGATGCTGCGGTTGATCCCCGTGATCGCCGAGCCCATGGCGATCACGACGGTGACCCCGATGGCGACGCCGAGCACGGTGAGCGCCGCGCGGACCTTGTTGGCGCGGACGGAATCGAGGGCGATGCCCACGCCCTCGGCCATCCGGCTCAGGACCGTGGTCGGACGGGTTGGCGTCATTCGGCCCTCAGCGCGATGATCGGGTCGAGCCGGGACGCCCGGCTGGCCGGATAGACGCCCGCGGCGATGCCGACGCCGATCCCGAGGACCATCCCCACGACGACCGACCAGGGTGCGACGGCGGCCGGGAGCGGCGTGAGCGCCTTCACGACGAACGCCAGCGCCAGCCCGAAGCCGATGCCCAGCATCGCGCCGGCGGCGGACAGGGTCGCGGACTCCACCACGAACTGGGCCAGGATGTCGCGCCGGCGGGCGCCGAGCGCCTTCCGGATGCCGATCTCGCGGGTCCGCTCGCTCACGGCCATCAGCATGATGTTCATGATCACGATGCCCCCGACCACCAGGGAAATGGCCACCAGGCCGGGCAACGCCAGGAAGAGGATCTTCGAGATCTTCTCCCACGTACCCAGCGCGCCCTGCGCCGTCTGGAAGGCGAAATTGTTCCCTTGCCACGGCTTGAGCCCGCGGCGGCTGCGCATGATCGCCTCGGCTTCCCCCATGGCGCGCTGCATGGAGGTCGGGCCGTCCGTGCGGACGATGAGGGCGTCCAGGATGTTGATGGGGCAGATGAGCCGCCGTGCCTGCGCGCTGAACGGCATGACCGCGAACTTGTCCAGCGAGAGGCCGAACAGCGTGCCCTGCTTCGCCACCACGCCGATGATCCGGTAGGGCAGCCCGCCGATCTGCACCGTCTTGCCCACGGGGTCCAGCCCGGCCAGCAGCTTGTCGGCGAGCTCGTGGCCCACGACCACGACTGGCAGCGCCGTCTGCACCTCCTGCGTCGTGAAGGCCCGGCCGGCCGTGATCTCGTAGTTTCGGATCCCGAAGTAGGACGCGTCGGTGCCGACGAGGTGGATGTCCTTGGCCACCTTGCCCTCGTAGTGGACCGCGACCCGGTCCTCGCAGAACTTGGCGAAGGTGGCCGGCGTGCGGAGGCGCTCGCGGACGTAGTCCGCGTCGGCGTAGCTGATCCGCGGGCGGCGCCGCCACTCGAGCCAGACGTCGTCGGTCACATTCCCGGTCACGATGCTCGGTCGCTGCCGCAGCTCGAAGGTGTTGGCGCCGACGAGGGTGTTGGCGAACCGGTCCACCATGTACCGGTTCATGCCCTGCACGATGGAGACGACGGCGATGAGGAAGGTGACGCCGATCAGGACCCCGATGAGCGAGAAGAAACTCTTGAGCTTCTGCGCCCGGATCGTCCGGAAGGCCATCCCCACCGCCTCGAGGAGCCGCATCTAGGCCGCGGCGCCCCGCGTGAGGCGGTCGCTCTCCACCCGGCCGTCGCGCAGCACCACGACCCGCTCGGCGTGCGCGGCGATCTCGGCCTCGTGCGTCACCATGATGACCGTCTGGCCCGCGGCGTGCAGGCCGGCGAAGACCCGCATGATCTCCGCGCTGGTCACGCTGTCGAGGTTTCCGGTGGGCTCGTCGGCCAGCAGGATCGAGGGGTCGTTGACCAGGGCGCGCGCGATGGCCACGCGCTGGCGCTGGCCGCCGGAGAGCTCGTTGGGGCGGTGGTCCATCCGGTGCTCCAGCCCGACGCGCTCGAGCGCCTTCGCCGCGCGCTCCCGCCGCTCGCGTGTCCGGACCCCGGCGTAGACCAGCGGCAGCTCGACGTTGTGCAGCGCGGTGGCGCGGGGGAGCAGGTTGAACGTCTGGAAGACGAAGCCGATCTCCCGATTGCGAACCCGCGCCAGCTCGTGGTCCGAGAGGCGCGAGACCTCCTGGCCGTTGAGCCAGTACTCGCCGCCCGTCGGGGTGTCGAGGCAGCCGAGCAGGTTCATCAGGGTGGATTTGCCGGAGCCCGACGGTCCCATGATCGCCACGTATTCGTTGCGCCGAATGTCGAGGTTCGCGCCGCGGAGCGCCAGGATCCGCTCCTCGCCCATCTGGTACTCACGGGTCAGCTCGCGGATGCGGATGATCTCGCTCATGATTCGGCCGCCTTCTTCGCCTTGGTGGTGTCCACGGGACTCACGCGGGCGCCGTCCTTCAGATCGCGGATCGCCTGGTAGGTGCCGGCCACGATCGTTTCGCCGTCCCGGAGCCCGTCCACCACCTCGAAGTACTCGTCGCCGGCGATCCCGACCTTGACCGGCCGGAAGGTCGCGCGGCTGTCCCGCACGACGAACACCCCCTCGGCCTCCTTGCCGAGCCGTTTGATCCTGGTGGTGTCCACGTTCGGGTTCTCGCTCGGTACCCGCTCGTGGTCGCGCACGGTCAGGGCGATGATCGGGATGCTGAGCGCCCGGCTCCGGGTGTCGGTGACCATCCGCGCGGTGCAGCTCAGGTCCGGCCGAATGTCGCGCGGCGGATTCTCGAGCGTGACCTCGACGTCGAAGTCCACGGCCCGGTCGTTCGAGCCCGAGGCGGTCTGCGTCGCCGTCAGCTTGGCGCTGTGGCTGATCTCGGTCACCCGGCCGACGAACGTCGTGTCGGGATAGGCGTCGATCGTCACCTGCACCGAGTCGTTGGGCGAGAGCCGCACCACGTCGGTCTCGTCCACCTGGACTTTCGCGAGGATGATCGACAGGTCGGCGATCGTCATCAGCAGCCCGGTCTCGCGGGAGAACGTGCCCGGCACGGCCACCTCACCCTCCTCGACTGCGAGCCGCACCACGCGGCCGGCGATGGGCGAGGTGAGCCGCGTCTTGGCCAGGTTGTCCCGGGCCTCCTGCAGGCTGGCGCGCGATTGCTCGAGCTGCGCGCGCGTGGCCTGGTAATTCGCCTGCGCCACCTGATACGAGGTCTGCGCCTGCTCGGCTGCCTCGGGCGCGATGAGGTTGGGGCCGAGCTGGGTGAGCTGGCGGGCGCGGTTCCACGCCCGCTCCGCCTGGTCCAGCGTGGCCCGGGTCTGCGCCAGCGTGGCCTCCGTCGATGCCACGAGGCCCTGCGCCCGCGACACGGCGGCCTGATACTGGGCCGGGTCGATCTGAATGAGGAACTGGCCCTTGGAGACCGGGTCGCCCTCCCGGACGGCGATGCGGATGATGCGGCCGGTGATGTCGGCGCTGATGTCCACCGACGTCTTGGCCTCGATCTTTCCGCTGGCGGTCACCGCGCTCACCAGGTCACGCCGGGTCACCTGTTCCATCCGCACCTCGGTGCCGGCGTTCTTCTTCTTCCTGATCTGGTAGGCCACGACCCCGCCCGCGGCCAGCGCGACCACCGCGACGATCAGACCGGCTTTCATCCCGCGCGACATGTGCGTTCCTCGTTAGCGAAGGGGACGACCGACCGCGGCCTCGAGCGCGGCGACGGCCTTGTGGTAATCGTACACCGCGTTCACGTAGTCGCCTTCGGCGCGCTGGACCGCGTTCTGCGCATCCGAGACCTCCAACGACGTGCCGGCGCCGAGCCGATAGCGATCCCGTGCCAGCCGGAGCTGGTCGCGGGCGGCCTCGCGGTTGGCGGCTTGGACGTCGATCGCCTGGTAGGCCGTCTGGAGGCCGAGGTAGCGGGCATGGACGTCGCTCCGTACCTGGAGGCGGCGGGCACGGGCGCTCTCGTCCGCGTCCTGCTCCTGGGCGCGCGCCTGGGACAGCCGGAGAGAGCGGCCGAAACCGGTGAAGATCGGCAGCGAGATCCGGAGACTCGCCTGGAATGGCTGGCCCGTGTAGTCGAACGGGAAGACGTTGTTCCCGTCGCGGATCTGCTGGCTCACCGGGTCCAGCAGCAACGTGCCCTGGTCGTTGAGCCCCGCGGCGGCGAAGCAATTGGTGATGACTCCGCCGAGCCCCAGCGCGGAGCGGACCTGGTTGTTGTACTGGCAGTCGGCCGCCTGGGTCTGAGCTCCGGTCAGCGTCTGGTTGATCAGGAAGTTCTCGTCGGTGTACTGCTGGGTGAAGCCGCTCCACCCCGCCTGCGCCGAGAGGGTCGGCAGGAATTCGCTCTTGGCCGAACGCACGCCATAGAACGCCGCGGTCCGCCGGGCGCGGAGCGAGCGGAGCGCCGGATTCTGCTGGTCGGCGAGTGCCAGCAGCGAGTCCAGCTCGAAGGCCGGCGCCGTCACGGGAAAGGAGTCGCTCAGCGCGATCTGGTCCACCGGTACGGGCGGCTCGACCCCCATGCGCCGGAGCAGGTCGAGCTTGGCTTCATTCTCCGCCTGGACGGCGCGGAGCAGCCCCACGTCGCTCTGCCCCTTGATCACCTCCGCCTGGCGCACATCGAGCAGGGTGGCCTGGCCCACCTGGTAGCGCGCCTTTGCGAGCGTGAGGAAGTCCGCGTTGCGCACCACCTGCTGGCGGGCGACCGCCACCTGGGCCGTCGTCTGGAGGCTCGTCAGGTACTGGGTCACAATCTCGGCTCGCAGGTTCACCCCGGCACCGCTGATGTCCTCGTCCGTCGCCCGCTGCAGCGCCTTCTGCTCGGCCGGTGCCGTGAGCACCCGGCCGTTGAGCTGCCACTGGAGGCCCAGACTGTAGCCCGAGGTCAGGAACGCCGACGTTGGAAACACGAAGCCGCCGCCGAAATTCGACTGCCCGGAGCCCGTGTAGCCCAGGTCCGAGGAGACGTTCAGCGAGGGCAGCAGGCTGCCGTAGGCGTTCCGGACACCCCACTTGGCCGGGCCGGCGTCATTGAGGATCTGGCGGTAGGCGGGACTGTTGGCCCGCGCCTGCTGGAGCGCTTCGTCGAGGGAAAGGGTCACCGCCGGGGCCGTGCGGGGTGCAGCCGTCGAGTCCTGCGCCGTCGCGATGCGCGGGCAGAGCGCGACCAGCGCGAGGAAGCGGAACCAGCGAATCATGGGTGAGGCCCTTTTCGGTTTGGATGTGACCGGGGCTCAATACGAGCCCCTCGCCGCCTAGGTTTCAGGTTGCGACGAAGCATTCGTTCAGCGCTGCATGATAACGACTTGGAGGAGGGGTCCTACTCGGCTCTAGTGACGACGGTACCTTTGGCCGGCAGCTCGACTCGTTCCAGCCGGCCATGGGCGTCGGTAATCAGCAGTCCGGCGATCTCGCCGCTCAAGGCGATACGCCCCGCGCCTCCGGGGGTGCCGGACTCGCGTCGCGCCGTGAACGTCGCACGCTTGCCGGAGCGCGGAAAGATCGCGGTGAGCGTGCGGCCTGCGGGGGTCGCGAGCTCCGCTACGGGGTGGTAGAGCGAGAAGACGGCGTCGTCGAGCAGCACGACGTCCGGTCCGCCCGGCAGCTCGCGGCCGGACTCCGAACCCTTAGCCAGCGTTCGCACGATGAGCCGCGCGCCCGAGCCGGCCGCGAGGATGACGGTGACGGCGCCGGCGCTTTCCACGTCGAGCTGAAACTTGGCCAGCGTGGAATCGGGGGTGCGCTCGAGGCTGGCGGCCAGACGCGTGGCTGGGGTGGTGGACGGATAGCGGGCGGCGGCGATGATCGTCGAACCGGGCAGCCCCCGGGCGCGGGTCGAGCGGAGCGTGAACTCCTCTCGGCCGATCTCCTTGCCGCCCTGCTTGACCACCAGCTTGGTCTCCAGCGGCTCTTGCGCCGCCGCCGACAGAACGGGCAGCAACATCACGAGAAGCGCGGTGCTGCGCATGCCTTCTCCCTCAGGCTCCGGTCAGACTGCTGCTGATCCGGTCGAAGATGAATCTATACAGCAGCTCCCCTTTTTGGGCGGATGCCAGGCTCGGGAATCCGACCGACCCGGGTGAGCCCTGGGGGAGCCGGCGGGTCTGTCCCGGGCGGTACCGGTCGAGCATCTCGGGGGTGATGGCGAAGTCCTGTGCCAGCTCCATGCGCACTTGCTCGGGAGCGAGGAACAGCAGCAAGGAGGTATCGAGCTCGCCGCCCTGGATAGGAGCGCCCGGCCATTCGAGCAGCGGGCCGAACTCCAGGCTGAACACGTCCATCACCTGCACTGTCGCCCCGTCGGTCCGGATCGTGCTCAGCGCTTCGAGGTGGGCCTCGCTGGCCTGCGCGGTCAGGATGACGAACTCCCGGACGCCTGCCCCGTGCTCCCAGGACTCGATAAGTTCGTTCATGACCCGATGCAGCGTGCGGCGCCGTAGTGATGCGCCGCCCGGGAAGGCAGGGGCGGACGCGTGGACCCCATACTCCACCGTCGGCGCCCGCAGGATCGCGAACTTGATCGACAGGTCATCGGCGAGACGCTCCACGATGGTGGTGTCGCAACCGAGCGGCAGGTGGGGACCGTGCTGCTCGGTCGTGCCCACCGGCACAACCAGGCCCGGCCGCTCCTGCAGCCGCTCGCGCACCGCGCCGGGGGTCATCTCCTTTATCCGCCAGGGGCGTCCGGGTTGAGTCATCGCGCGTGGTGGTGGATGGTGGTAGTGGTCGCCGCCGGAGCTGCGGCGGCGGAGTGGCTGCGCCGCCCGGCATGGGTGTGGGTCGCGGCCGCGGCGCTGGCGGCGCTCACAACCGTCTTGGCGGGGCGACCCGGGGCCAGCTGGCGCCGCCGAGGGCTGGTCGCCGCCGTGGCCGGTCTCACGGCAGCAATGGCCGTCGCGCAGTGGCGGCTCGCGGCGATCGAGGGCCACTGGCCGGAGCACCGCAAGCGTCGCGTGGACGCGGCCTCCGAGCGGCTCGCGGGCGAGCTCCACGCCGCCTACCATCGCGCCGAGCGGCTTGCCGAGGCCGCCGCCGCTGCCGCCGGCACCGCCGACCGCGAGACCGCCTTCGGGCTGCTCGACCGGCTGATGCCGGCAGGCGGGCCCGAGATGAGCGTGGTGGTGCTCGACGCCCAGGGCCTCCCGTGGGCCTGGGCCGGACGCCATCGGTTGCCGCCGACGACCCGGGGAGACTCCATCGGCTCGCGAGCGACTGGATATTACGTCGAGCTCGAGGCCAGGCGCCACACCCGGGATGGTCGGGCCGCGGTGGCGGGCGTCCTCATCTGGGCCCACCCCGCCGTTCCGGACCGGGGTCGCAGCCTGGCGGAGCTGTTCCGGGTTCGGACCGAAGTCGGCCTCACGGTGTACCCTCCGAACACGGCGCCGGACAGTGCCGACGTCTTCGACTACGAAGAGCCCACGACCGCCGGGCCGCGGCTCCTGTTCAGCGTGCGCCCGATCCCGCCGGAACAGGGCACCGCCAAGATGCTGGCGTATGAGCGCGGCAGTCGTGCCGTCACCTGGCTGGTGCTCGCTGTGCTCGCCCTGGGACTCAGCGTGGCTACGCGGCCGCTCGAGCGCATCGCGCTGCTGGCGACCCTCGTCTGGCTGGCGGTACGCGCCCCGGTCGGCCCGGCGCTCGGGCTCCAGCCGCTGTTCTCTCCAGCCACCTTCTTCCGCCCGCTGCTGGGCCCGCTGTCGGGGTCCGCCGGCGTGCTGGCGCTGGCGGGCATCCTGCTCACGATCGGTGGGGTGTGGCTCTGGCGGCTGCACCCGCGCCGCCGGTGGTACGGCATCGTGCTCGGTGCGGGGCTCCTGCTCGCCGCGCCTTACCTCATCAGCAGTCTCGGTCGCGGAATCACCCCGCCGGCCGACGGTGTCTCGACCGGGCTCTGGCTGATCTGGCACCTGGCCCTGCTGGTCTCCGCGTCCGCGCTCATCGTTCCCGCCGCCGGCCTCTTCCGCGGCCCGGCCTCGGATGATCGCGTCTGGTGGCACATCGCCCTCGGGGTCGCGATCGCGCTGGCGGCCTCGGCGATCGGGGTCCTGGTCTGGAGCCCACGTGGTGGCTGGCCGGACTGGTACACCTTCCTCTGGACGCCGGCCCTCCTGCTCGTGGCCCTCCCCGGCCCGCGCTGGGCCGTGATCAGCGGCATTGCGCTCGTGGCCGGGAGCTCGTCGGCGCTGGTGACGTGGGGAGCGGAGCTGGCCGGCCGAGTGCAGGTGGCGCAGCGCGACGTGGCCCGCCTGGGGGACGAGCCCGATCCGCTCGCCGTCCCGCTGCTCGAACGCTTCGGCGAAGACGTCCGGCGAACCGCTGCGCCGGAGACCGCCTCCGAGATGTACGCGCTCTGGCGCGGATCGGCGCTGGGGTCGCAGGGGTACCCTGCTTATCTCGCGCTGTGGTCCGCGCGCGGCTCGCTCCTGGAGGAGCTGGCGCTGGATTCGCTCGACCTGCCGCCGTCGCTGCTTTCGACCATGGTGCGTGGCCTGCCCCCCGCCGACTCCCAGCGGGTGAGCCAGCTGCTCAGGGCGCCCGGCGTGCACTACATCCTGATGGTACGCGTCTCGCCCGACGTGATCATGACCGCTGCGATCGGACCCCGGTCCGAGCTCGTCCTTCCCGGGCGAGTGGGCCGCCTGCTCGACCCGGGGGGCCAGCAGTCACCGCTCTACCGGCTCACGCTGAGCCCGCCCACCGACCCGTCCGCGGCCACTCCGCGCCCGCGCTGGCGACGCGAGGGCTGGTCGGTGCGGAACGATTACCCGCTCGAGCTCCCCGGCGGCCCCCGTGTGGTCCACGCCGCCATCGATCTGCGCGGCCCCGTCCCACTCCTGGTGCGGGGCGTGCTGGTCATCCTGCTCGACGCGGCGGCGCTCGGGCTGCTCTGGTTCGTCGCCGAGCTGATCACGGGCGTGCGGCTGCGCTCGCCGCGATGGCTGAGCCTGGCCCGCTCGTTCCGCATCCGGCTGGCCGTCACGCTCGGCGTGTTCTTCCTCCTGCCGGCCGTCGGCTTCGCCGGGTGGAGCTTCGCCCGCCTGGCCGACGAGGTCGAGCGAGGCCGTGACCTGCTCATCACGCAGACGCTGCGCGACGCCGTGCTGACTGCGGGCGAGCTGGTGCGGGGTGGGAGTGGGGTGCCGGTCGAGCGGCTGCGAGAGCTGAGCCGCCGCATCGACGCCGATCTCGCGCTCTACCGGGGAGGACGCCTGGTCGGCACGAGCACTCAGGTTCTCGAGGATCTGGGGGTGATGCCGCAGCTCATGGATCCCGACGCCTACCACGCGCTCGCGATCGACGGCGAGCTGGAGGTGACCCGTGACGGCTTCATCCCGGCGCTGGCGGAGCGCGTGGGCTACCGGGTCATCCAGACCGGTGATCCCACCGACATCGGGGTGCTGGCTACCCCCCAGCTCGCCGACGACTCCAGCCTGGCGGTGCGCCAGCTCGATCTCGCACTGGTGCTGCTGCTGGCCACGCTCGCCGGGGTGGCCGCGGCGTTGGTGGGCGCCCAGCGCGCGTCGCGCGCGCTCTCGCGCCCGGTTGCGGAGCTCCGCCGGTCGGCGCTGGCCCTCGGCCGCGGCCAGCCGATGCCGTCCCATGCGGACAAGCCGCCGCTGGAGTTCGAGCCGGTTTTCGGCGCGTTCGAGCGAATGGCGGCCGACATCCGGTCCAGCCAGCACGCGCTCGAGGCAGCACGCCGGCGGACGGCCGCGGTGCTCGCCACCGTGGCTACCGGCGTCGTCGGCATCGATCCCGCCGGACGGGTACTGATCGCAAACCGGCGGGCGGTGGACCTCGTGGGGGCGGAGCTCGAGGAGGGTGCGCCGTTGCTCGAACGGTTAGGGTCCGAGTGGGACTCCTTCACGGCGGCGGTGCGGCGATTCCTCGACCATCCTGCGGCGGACGACACGGGCGAGCTCGAGGCCGGCGGCCGGCGCATCTCGTTCCAGCTTGCCTCGCTCGAGCCAGAGGTGCGCGGCGTGGTGGTCGCGCTCAATGACGTCACCGACGTCTCGCGGGCCGAGCGGGTGTTGGCGTGGGGCGAGATGGCCCGACAGGTGGCGCACGAGATCAAGAACCCACTCACCCCCATGCGCCTCGGCCTCCAGCACCTGCGGCGGGTCTACCGCGACCGCCGCGCGGACTTCGACCGCACCTTGGAGGACACCGCCGAGCGGATGCTGGCCGAGATCGATCGGCTGGACACGATTGCGCGGGCGTTCAGCCGGTTCGCCGCGCCGGCGGACGACATCCAGCCGCTGGACCGGATCGACCTCGGGGTCGTTGTGGGGGAAGTGATCCAGCTGTACCGGCTCGCGGAGGAGGAGTGCGCGGTTCGTTTCACCAGCCAGCCGGGAGCCTACGGGGCCGCCAGGGCGGACGAGGTGAAGGAAGTGGTGGTGAATCTGCTGGAGAACGCCCGCACGGCCGGCGCTCGCGCGGTGGAGGTGGCTGTCGGGCCGGGGCGGATCGAGGTGGCCGACGACGGCACCGGCATTCCTGCGGACCTGCTGCCGCGCATCTTCGAGCCGCGCTTCTCGACCACCACGAGCGGCTCGGGGCTCGGGCTGGCGATCGTGCGCCGGCTGGTCGAGGGCTGGGGCGGCCGGATCGATGTGGAGAGCGCAGTGGGGCGGGGGACCAGGGTCGTGGTGCACCTGCTGGGGATGGGGGCCCGCTCGGAGGCCGGGGAGTCACCCTGAACGCAGTGAAGGGGACAGGCCCCGGGTCATGGCCCCTTCGCTTCGCTCAGGGTGACTCCTCGGCCACGCCGCCTCGCCGTCCTACCGCAGCCGCCGGCTGAGCTGCGCCCCCATCGCGGCGATGAGTGCGTCATCCTGAGTCGGGGAGCTCCGCATGACCTGGATGGCCGCTTGCAACTGGCGGTCGCTCGGGGCCTTCCGGCGGAGCACGGCGTCGCTGCCGAAGAACGCTCGCGCCAGTTCGTTGCCCAGCTCCTCCTCGACGAATCCCCTGGCCGGGTCGTAAGTCGCGCGGTCCAGAGGCACTCCGGCCTCCTGCATCCGCGCGAAGAGTGCGTCAAGTCGCTCGGGCGTTACTGTGGCCGGGACGGGCTGTCCCGGTTGCTCCGCCCGCAGCTCCGCGGCATACCCGGCGATGACATCGTGGAAGCGGGTCATCTCGGCCCCGAGCCTGGCGGCGAGCAACCGCTCGCTCTCGGGGCGCCGCATCGCGCGCACCAGCAGATCGGGCAGGATTCCGCTCGCATCGGGAACGACTCGGCCGCGGCTGGTGAAGAAGATGTGCGGCCGAGTGGCCGGCGTCCGGTTTGCCGGTCCGCCCGTGCTGTCCGGGCGGGGCCGCTGCACGGTGCGACCGCTGGGCGTGTACCACCGCGCGGTGGTCAGCTTGAGCGCGACCTCGTCGCCGATGGGGTAGGTCGTCTGCAGCACACCCTTGCCGTAGGTTGGCGTGCCGACAACGACCGCGCGATCGTGATCCTGGAGCGCTCCCGCGATCAGCTCGGCGGAGCTGGCGGTTCCCCCGTTGACGAGCACCGCGAGCCGCAGATCACCCCAACTGCCGGGCGCCTCCGCGACATAGGTCTTGACCCGAGCGGCCGACCGGCCGACCGAGGTCGCCACCGTGTCGCCCGGCGCGAGGAAGAGGCCGGCCACCGCGACGCCTTCACGGATGAGCCCACCGGGATTCGAGCGGAGGTCGAGCACCAGAGACGTCATCCCCCGCGCGACCAGCGCGTCCACCGCCGCCCGGAGCTCGTCGGACGCGCCCTGGCTCATGCGCCGAAGCGCGATGTAACCCACCTTGTGCGCCAGGAGGACCCCGTGCGAGGCGGCGGGCACGTGGATCTCGGTGCGGGTGAACCGCCGGACGACCGGCTGGCTTGCGCCGCGAGGCCGCACGACCACCGTCACCGTGGGGCTCGGTCCGCGCCGGAGCGCCTCGTCCAGCCGCTCCGCCGGCCAACCGCTGGTGTTCGCGCCGTTGATGCTGAGGACCTCGTCGCCGGGGGCGATCACGCTGCCGCCTGCCCGCCCCTCCCAGCCGGATTCCGCGGGGCCCCGCTCGAGATCGATCTCCGTGCCCGTTATCTGCCGCTGGTAGTCGCGATAGGAATCCTCGACCAGCAGCTCGGCATACGGGTCGTGCAACGTTCGCACGAGCGCGTCGGCCGCCTGCTGGTACAGGTCGCCCTCGCCGAGGGAGTCGAGGTAATGCCGATGGATGGCGCCGACGACGCTCTCGAACAACCGCGCCTGCTCGTACACGCCGCCTTCGGCCGACGGCTGCGGGCGAAGCAGCCAGCCACCGCTCAGAAAGGTGACTACCAGAAGGGAGGCGAGAACTGCCCAGCGAGCTGGGGGGAAGGGTTTCGTCATCGCGAATGGCTCCCGCACATTGCGTGAAGGTCTGCCGGATGCGTCAGTGGCGGAGGCGAGACTGCGGGATGAGCGTCTCGGGGAGAGGCTAGAGCAAAACGGAGGCCGCCACTGGTCCAGGGCGGGGCGGGATTCAGCTGCGGATCGCGGCCTCCAGGACGCCCGGGAGTCCGGCCCATCCGGCCCCGCGTTCCACCGCCGTGAGGCGCCGCACCAGGGCGGCGGCCGAGCGGTGGCCGGGGACGTAGACGGGCCTGAGCTGCAGGGTGATCGGCTGTCGGATCACCGCCTTCTCGATTCCCTCCAGCATGACGGCGTTGTGGACCCAGCCCAGGCCGCTTTGGGTGTGGCCGGCATCGGCGCTGGGATGGCCGCCCCAGGGCGCCGAGCCGATCGCCGAGAGCAGCGCCGGCCAGGCGTTGACCCCCACGGCGCCATACCGGAGCTGCGCGATGGCACGCTCGACCGCGGTCCCGAGGTGCGTGTCTGCCTGCGTCAGCGGGTGGACGATGATCGTCGCCGACAGGGTGCCCCAGACGCGCTCGTTCACGAACCCGATGGCCTGGTGCAGATAGTCGAGCGGGTCGGTGCTCCCGACCGCGACTTCCCCGAGCACGGGGCAGTACGACTCGGAGGTGAAGAGCGGCTCCCAGCGGCTCGTCGGATCGAGCTCGGGGATGATGGTCCACGGCAACATCCCTGCGACCCTGGCGCCGATGGTGCGGAGTCCGGTCCGGCGGGCGGTGAGTTCCTCCCAGCGTTCCGCCGTCCCAGGATAGTACGCCATCCGCAGCGGGGCGAGAGCAAGGGCCTCCTCCAGGTGTCGGAGGAACGCATCGCGCTGCGTCCACCCGCGTGGCGTCACCAGCAGCCGGGGCGTGTGGCAGTTGACCGCGGCGTTGTGTACCATCGCCCCCGCCAGGGCCTGCGCCTGGAAGGCCAGTTGGCGGTCGAGGTAGGGGCCCGGCACGATGAGCACCGGCGATACTCCGCCGAGCTCGGACGTGATCGCCTTTCCGTGCGGAACTTGTTCGAGCGTTTCCGGAGCGCCGCTGATATGGATCTCGTCGATGGCGGGGTGGTGGCTGAGGTAGCTTCCCGCCTCCCAGTCGCCGTGGACGACATGCAGGAAATCCCTGGCGATCGCCTCGGCGAACGCCTCTTCCACCAGCGGCCCCAGGTAGGCGTTGAGCGGGTGCAGCTTGAGGAGGCAGACCTTCCCCTCGTTGAACATCTTGGTGAGCACGTCCTGGATCGGCGCGCCCGCGGCGGTGCCTCCCCCGAGGACGAGCACTACGCGCCCGGCCTCGAGACCGCGCTTGTAGAACGCGCCTTGAGAGGCGAGCACCTCCCGGTCGCCGATGCCGGCCCGCATGTGGACCTCCACGCGGGTGGCGGGCAGGAGCAGCGAGTCCAGCGTGCTGCCGGGGAATACCTCCACGGACAGCCGGCCGTCCACGGTCCGTCCCGGATCGCCGAGCGGCATGGCATGGCGGCGACGGAGTGCGGACAGGGCTTCGATGAGGAGGCGCAAGTGCCGCATGACCGGCCACGGTCCCAGGAACCACTCCTCGGCCTCGAGCGGCGTACCGAGGATGATCCGCTTGGCCCGGCAACACGCCTCAACGCTGCGTGGCACCGTCCGGGCATAGCCGGACCGCATTGCGCGCAGGAGCTCGAGTCGCCGATCGATCGAGAGTGCACTGAAGCTCCGTGCCGAGTCACGCAGGCGGGCGGCGCAGCGATCCATATGCTCGCGCGTGCTCGGCGCAGGAGCGGGTGGCGCTTGAGCGGCGGCCGGTCCACTGGAGCGCGAAGGTCGCGACATCTCGGGTCCCGATGCGGCCCGCAGGTCCGGGCCTTGGGTTTTGACGGGCAGGGATCAAGCTATGATAAGGTAGCTGCCGCAGTCGACGCCAGAGCGGCCGAGACCCTCACTTCGAGGTTCCCATGCGCCTGATGTGGCTCCTCCCCCTCCTCGCCGCGCCGCTCGTGCTCGGCCGCGAGGCGCCGATCCCGCCCGGCTACGTCGGATACACGTTCTGCCGGAACGGCCTGGCCGAGACCTGGTTGCGGGCGGACCTGGTGGGTACGCCGCAGGCCGCGGAGGTGCTCGCGCACGAAGCGGTGCACCGGCGCCAGGCCGGCGAGGCGGTGACCTGCGAGGCGTTCTTCCGCAGTCTCACCTCGGCCCGGCGCGTGATCGAGGTCGAGATCCCGGCGTATTGTGAGGAGCTCACGGTGGCCGTGGCCCGCGGCGCGGCGCGCGACGCGATGCTGCGCGACTACGCGCTCCGCATCTCCGCGCAATCGGGCGCAATGGAGAACCGGCTGGACGTCCTGACGATGCTGCGGCGGGCGTGCGGGCGGGTGGGGCAACCTTGACGGGGGGCGAGTCGGACCGCATCTCTGACACTAAGGCCCCGGTCGTTCTGCCCCCCTAAGGAGATTCGTCCATGGCGACGCGCCCGCCGACCCGCGAAGAGCTCATCCAGCAGGACGTCCAGGATCTTCACCGGCTGGGCTACGCCCAGCAGCTGTTCCGCGAGATGGGTGGGTTCTCGAACTTCGCCATCTCCTTCTCGATCATCTCCATCCTGACCGGGGCCGTGCTGCTGTACGGCTACGGGCTCAAGTTCGCGGGCCCGATCATCAACTCGGTCGGGTGGCCGGTGGTCAGCCTGTTCACGCTGTGCGTCGCGGCCTCGATGGCGGAGCTGGCCTCCGCCTATCCGACCGCGGGCGGCCTCTACTTCTGGGCCTTCCGCCTCGGCGGCCGCACCTGGGCGTGGACCACGGCGTGGCTCAACATGATCGGCCAGATCACCATCACGGCGGGGATCAACGTGGCCGCCGCGATCTACATCGTGGGCGCGGTGACCAGGATCTTCGGCCTCCCGGCCGACCAGGCCGTGCCGCTCTTCGGCACCATGACCAACTGGTACTTCTACGTCTTCGTCATGGTGCTGATCATGATCCCCCAGATCTACATCAACATCACCGGGATCAAACTGACGGCCAAGCTCAACGACTTCAGCGTCTATTGGCACATCGGCGGCGTCGCGATCATCGCGGTGCTGCTCACGGTGTTCGGTACTCACCACAACAGCCTGGAGTTCCTGTTCTCCCGCGGCACCGTCGTCAACCCGCTGGACGCTTCGTCGGCCGATCTCGGAACCGGCACACCCCAACCGGCACTCGTCTTCGGCGACTTCAAGTTCGCTTCGCCTCTCTTCGCGGTCTTCCCGGGCCTTGCCGGGCTCTACCAGGCGGCGCCGTTCGCGCTGGTCTTCGTGCTCGGGCTGCTGCAGGCCCAGTGGACCTACACCGGCTACGACGCCTCCGCCCACGTGGCGGAGGAGACCATCATGGCCCGGAAGAACTCGGCCTGGGGCGTGTTCCTCTCGGTGGCGGTGTCGGCGGTGGTGGGCTACGTGATGCTCATGATCTTCACCTGGACGATCCCCAACGGCGACGTGGCCACCACCGCCAACGATGCCTACCCCGTGCTCCAGATCGTCTATGGCAACCTGGGCACCTTCTTCGCGAATCTGATCGCGGTGATCATCGGTGGCGCGATGTGGCTCTGCGGGTTGTCATCGATCACCTCCATGGCCCGGATGTGGTACGCCTTCGCCCGGGATGACGGGATGCCCTTCTCCTCGCTCATCAAGCAGGTGAGCCCCACCCACCGGACACCGGTCTGGTCGATCCTCATCACCAGCATCCTGTCGGTGTTGATCTGCCTCTACGCCTCGGCCTACTTCGTGGTGACCTCGATCAGCGTGATCACGCTCTACCTGGCGTACATGTTCCCCATCTACCTCAACTGGCGGAACAAGCGGAAGCGGATGGGAGAGTACACCAC
>Ga0209798_10001045_pt1 | contig 16915 bp, 20 predicted proteins | sample DOMMetBare3Fresh_FD_187475 | JGI IMG/M metagenome (GOLD analysis project Ga0209798, IMG submission 187475) | Wetland sediment microbial communities from St. Louis River estuary, USA, under dissolved organic matter induced mercury methylation -... | ecosystem: Environmental > Aquatic >...
TTCGCTGGCGCGGAATGGTCAAGGTGCTCAGGGCCATCGAAAAGGTGCGGGACAGGGTCGGCCGTGTCGCCCTCGTTGGCGAAGGCTGGAGCGAGCCAGCCGACTGGATGGAATGGGACGAGCACAAGGCGAACTACTACGTCGACAGGGCGTACCTGAAGAAGATTTGCGTCGAGGCTCTGCCGCCTGTGCCGTTCCAAGAGGTCGCGGCCACCATCAACAAGGGCGTCTTCAATCCCGTCGTCTACCGGCCGGTGTTCGAGCAACTTGGGTTCGTGACCTGCCGGACGTTCGAGACGCCGGCGGCCGGGACTATCCCGCTGTTCCTGCTCAACCGCGACTACGTCATGGACATCTACGGCGAGCGCGCTGTCGAGCTGATGATCGAGGGAAACGACGGGCAAGACAAGATCGTCGATGTGCTCGAGAGGCCCGACTACTACGGCGAGATCGTGATGGAGATCCGCAAGGAATTTCGGGAGCGTCACAGTCCCGACGCGCGCCTGCGCGAACTCATCGACTTCATCGAGGAGTAGACCGTGCAGCCAGGCGCGGACCCTCCCGTCGCAGAAAGCGGCTCAACCAATGCCGCTGGTGAGAGCGGTATGCAAAGGATGCGGCTGCGCTACGGCTTCAATGAAATCGATGGCTGGCCAGCGTTCTCAATGGGCGAGGACCGCCAAGAGATCTACCGGCGGCTCCGTCTCATGGACACGAAGGTCGTCCGCATCTTCGTTTTCGACAAGCCAGTTCCCGATCCCTTCACGGAATGGCCATGGTTCGCCGCGCTCGTGCAGGGCGTTCTCGATTGCGGCGCGAAGCCGATGGTCACGTTCGCGAAGTTTAAGCCGCCGCACGATAATGCCTCCAACATCCGCAAGTTTGTCGCGCGCTCCACGGAAATCGTCTGGAGTTGCCTTGAGCATTGGGGCGGCGAAGAGGTCAAGGACTGGTTCTGGTGCGTCTGGAACGAGCCTAACAATCCGGATGTCGGCGGCGATCTGCGCTACAAGGACTATCTGAGGATCTACGAGGAGGTGGCCGCACCGGTCCTCGAGCTTCTTCAGCCGCACGCCGTGGGCACCAAGGTCAAGCTCGGCGGCCCGTCGATCGACGGTACGCAGCGCGCCTATTGGATGGACTGGATCGCTCAATTCGTTTCGGACGTCGACGAGCGGATGCTAGGTTTCGTGAACTGGCACATGTATGCGGATTGGCGGCCCGCCGTGCCGCACGACACCACCAAAGTCAGGCTGGTGAACGAACCCGACGCCCCCAACGGCAAAGTGTTCGAGGCCCTGGCGATGGCCCAGACTGCCCAGTACGAGGCGCGCGCACGCGGGGTCGGGCGCCTGCTTGCGGGACGCGACATTCTCAACGTCTGCGGGGAACTCAATACCATCGCTCATCACGAAGATTCATTCACCCTGGGGCTCAACCGCAACGTGTTCGGGGCTGCATACTACGCCTCCGCGCTCGTCAACCTGATCCGCGGCGGTGCGCATCTGGAAATGCGCTGGACCGCGACGTCGAAGCGCTGGAACGCCGTCGACGACGCCTACGGTCTCATGTCGGTACACGGCGAGCCGACGGCTGCGTGCCTCGGAAAGCAGTTATTTGCCCAGCACGTGCGCTATGGCGATTGGGTCCAATTCCCCGACATCGAGACCGCGCATCCGGGCATCGACGCCATCATCGCACGCAACGATGCCGGTCGCCTGAGCGCCGTCCTCGTGAACACCCTGCCCCGAACCCAATCGTTGGACGTGTCTCGGTGGGCCGGGGGGCTCGGCGGATGCAGCGATGTGTTGCGTCTCGACTCCGGGACCGGAGGGAGGATCGTCCGAGACCGCTGCAGGGGAAGTGTCCGGATTGAGGGCTACGGTCTCGCGGTCGTCAGCGACGGCTGCGCGGAAACCGTGGTGGATTGACCTGACCGGATAAACCGATCGAATGTCGGCGGCCCCGACGCGAGGGCTGCCGGGACGTGGTTGGCGAGCTAAGGGAGAGCGAGTGTGGACAAGGCCTTGGGTTGGGTCGGAGAGATCTTTCAAACGCTTATCAGACTCCTTCCGTGGCTGGTCATCGTGCCGGCGACGCACGGCGGGGTCGCGTTCGTGCGGGGACATCATATTAAGGAGTGGAAGGCGGGCCTGCATTGGTACTGGCCGATAGCCACGACCTATAAGACGATCGCTGTCGTACGGCAGACTCAGCTCATCCAGTCCAAGGTCGTCATGACGAAGGACATGAAGACGGTCATCGCCGGGGCCCTCGTCACCTACTACATCGACGATGTCGTCGCGGCGCTCGCACACATCGCCGATCTCCCTTCCGATGTGATGGAACGCACGCAAGGGGCGATCTACGACGAGATCAGCAGGCATACTTTGGAGGAGATCCAGGGTGACCGCGCGGCCTTCAGGGAAACGCTCACGGCACGCGCCTCAGAGGCGCTGAACGGCTATGGGGTTCAGATCCTGCAGGTCCAGCTGACGGAGTTCGCACCAACTCGCGCAATCGCACTCAACGCCCACGGTGCTGTCGGCCAGTACACGCTATGGACGGGTTTCTAGCTCGCGGTTCGACCGCTCCACGCCACGATATAGGTCGCGGCGCGCAAGGGGAAAGCGGGCAGCTTAAGTTGGAGTTTGGAAATGAATAGAGGTAAGCGACGACAACCGCTGCTCTTCACAGCGGCCTGCTAGGTACAATGTCATTGTTCATACGCTATATCAGAATAAGGAATAATGATGTTTGAGGCGATGCAGGGTAGAGGGATCGTTGTTCATAATCCTCGTCGGCCGTACCAGCGGCCACGCCCGTACCAGCCGCCGCCTAGTAACAAGATCAGAAGAACAATAACGAGAAGCGTGATCATATCCATGTGTAGCTCCTATGGGGTGCGTTACGTACTTCAGCGCTAGCGCTCCGCATCGCACCTCAATTTCAAGAACGCGTGGGATGACCTTTTGGTTCCATTGGGGCGACACCCTGGCGTCTGGGTCGGGGGGGCGGGTCGGCCACCTTAGTCTTCGCAATGGGACCCGAACCGGCGGCGCTAGCTTCCCTTGGCTCCGCTGAAGATTGGAGGATCAACAGTGGCATTGAAATCCTACTCAGGCACCTGTCATTGCGGCGCTGTGCGCTTCCAGGCTAACGTCGATTTCAGCGAGGGTACCATCAGGTGCAACTGCTCCATTTGCACCAAGGCTGGTTCGTGGTCGCGAAGGCAAACCGATTTCGCCTGATCGCGGGCGCTGACGCTCTGGCCGACTATCAGTGGGCGCCACCGGGAAGATCCCCGACTGAGATTGGGGAGCCGATCCGTGAGCCGCGCAGACAAGCCAGAGCGACCGGAGCGCCTCTAGGCGGCGCCTAATTTTTCGACCCGCCATAGCGCTTTGCACCGCCTCTGCAGTCACAAGAGCCTGTTGGTGAAGTTGAACGGAATGCCGACATGCGCGTTGTTATTTATCATGGAGGAACATAAAATGGCTGATGCAAGCAAAATCAAAGAGCATATGGAAGTAATCGGCGCAGACGGCGTCCACGTCGGGACGATCGATCGCGTCGAAAAGGGTCGGATTAAACTGACGAAAAATGACAGCGGTGTAGGTCATCAGCCACCCCACCACCATTTTATTGATATGAGCCTGGTGGCCGATATCGAAGGCAACAAAGTCCGTCTTTCAGCCAACGGCAATGTCGCCGTAACGATGGAGCAGCACTAGTATCGGCAAGCGGCCGTGGGAGGCGTGCCTGTGCAATGTGAAAAATTGCGAACAGATCGCTGCACCCCGAATGATAGCCTAGTTGGCCGTTGATGAAGGGGCGCGAGTTGCTCCGCCTTCCGGAAGAATTGGGTGCATCGTGAGAAGCCTAAAGACATTTATCGAAACGGTTGCAGCTCTAATCTTCCCGTCGGTAGCCACTCAACAGAATGTTCGTATTATTGAATACCCCGAGATGTGCGACGCCTCAGCGGCGGTGGCGATAAGCAGCACTTTGTTCATTGTTGCAAGTGATGAGGACAATGTGCTGCGGGTCTATGCGCGCGACAAGCCGGGCGCACCGAAGAGATTCGATCTCAATTCGTTTTTGAAACCTGACGAGGATCATCCCGAAGCGGACATTGAGGGCGGTACGCGGATTGGCGACCGGATTTTCTGGATTGCATCTCACGGCCGGAACAAAGAGGGAAAACTCCGACCCAGCCGCCATCGGCTCTTTGCAACAACAGTGACGGTCGAGGGAGACAACGTGACGGTGGTTCCGACCGGACTCCCTTACACAAGACTCCTCGAGGATCTAGCAGAGGCCCCCGCCCTTCAGAAATACAGTCTTGAGAGGGCTTCAAGAATAGCCCCAGAGAGCAAGGACGGATTGAACATCGAGGGGCTCGTCGCCACTCCTCAGGGCACGCTGATGATCGGGTTCCGTAATCCGATCCCTGGCGGCAAAGCCTTGATCGTGCTTCTCGACAATCCGCAGCAGATCGTCGAGGGGGAGCGGGCGAAGCTTGGTCCGCCGATTGAGCTTTCACTGAACGGGTTAGGCGTAAGAAGCATTGAATACAGAGAAAGCCGGGGCCAGTATTTGATTGTTGCCGGTCCCTACAACGACGACGGAAAGATCGCGCTGTTTGGCTGGTCGGGCAAAGCCACCGACGCAGCGGAGCTGATACCTGAGGGAACATTCGGCAATCTCCATCCCGAAGCGATGTTTGTTTATCCCGGCGAATTGACAGCGGTGCAGTTTCTAAGCGATGACAGTGGGAGGAAATTAGAGGGAGTCGGCGGCAAGGAGATGGTACCGGCCAAGCAGCGCTTCCGAAGCTTTTCACTGGACATTCGCTGAGCGACCTCCAGGTCCAAGTGAACCTCCCCCGTTTGAGTGGACACCTGTAGTAGGCTCGACGAGCCAGGAGGTGTCGGATGGAAAGACGTCAGCGGCGATCATTTACGGATGACTATAAGCGGCAAGCGGTTGATCTTGTCGCCTCGAGCGGGCGCTCGATTGGATCGGTAGCCAAGGAGCTTTGGGCTTCGCGATTCTGTGTTGCGCCGGTGGGTGGAGCATCGCGGGGCCGGGCGCGAGCCGACGGCAGGGCCGCGGCTCCCCATAACGCAGGCGGCACTGCCGTCGGCGGATCAGGCGGCAGAGATCGCGCGCTTGCAGCAGGAGAACGAGCGGCTGCGCATGGAGCGCGACATTTTAAAGAAGTCGATTGCGATCTTTGCTGGAGCCCGGACATGAGGTTTCGCTTCATCGAAGATCGCCGCGCGAGCAAAGACAAGAGCTCCGAGAAGAAATTAGTAACGAGCGCCGTGATCAAATCCGTCGAGGGCCGGGAATTGAATTGCGAGCACCGGGTGTTGAGCTAGAGATTGGTCGATAGTCGCCCCCTGAGTGTGAACTACAGAAAATCTCGATAATTGAGGAGCACGTTGATGCAGACACGCAAGCTGCGCTTGCGCACGCGCTCCACTGCTTCCTTATCGGTGAAAGACGCCGGCGACGAATCTCTTTTCTGCAACGCGATCCCACAGTGCCGCACAATGCCTGCGATCGCACCTACATTCGGATTGCTTACGTACTTCTGACGTCGGCCGCCCAAGTGCGGTCGCAAGCGGGGAGAATCAAGTGCCGCATCTCAATGTGTCCTGAACTATTTTTTCTTCCCCGTGACCTCGTCCCACTTTTCGCCGAGATCCTTTTTGATTTCGTCCACTTTCTTCCAGGCGTCGTCTTTCATCTGGAGAAACAACGCACGTGCGGCAGCATAATCGGCATCGGGGAGATCGAAGGTCGTCAAGAACGGGCATCCGCCTGAGCTCGTCTGGACCGCGGCGGCGCGCACGCGTGTTGTACCGGGGCTGGCACCCGCTCCCACCCGCACGATAGTGTCATCCTTATCCATTTGGCAGGATCCTCCTTGCGGGATGTGCTTTAGCTCGACGGTGACGTATTTGCCGCCGTCGTCAAGCAGCGTAACGGTCATGGTGCGAGGCATGAACGCCAATTCGACACCAGGATCCGTAGCTTGCGCTTGGGCCGCAACCTTGGCCGGTACCCAGACGGCATTCGAGCTATCATATGTCAAGCCGGGCGCAGCCTTGAGAGCGTCGGCCGTCGTATTCATCACAAGAGACCACTTGTCATTCTCTCTCGCGTTGAACTGGACGGCATTGAAAAGTACCGCGACGTGCTTCTCGCCGATTCCCAGGAAGCCGCCGACGCCGAGGATAAAGAATTCAATCTGTCCTTGCCGGTTGGTGAGTACGTCATCGATTTCGGCGATTGGCTGATTGGATTGATTGTAGACCTTCTTCTTGTACCAATGTGTGATGGTGATAGTGTCGCCCGACACTATCGGCATGAATGTTGTCGGCTGTGTCTGTGCAGGGGCCAGTTGTGGGACGGCTACTCCAATGGCTAGCACCATACACAGTGCCGAATAGCGAAGTTTTGACATGAGGTTCTCCTGTCGTGTTAGGAATTATAATTCGTTAGTCTTTTCGAATTCTCCGACATTGATCCAGCTCAATCGGTATTCAAACAGCCAAAGCCGTTCTCGATGCGCCCTCGTTCTTCTTAGAGGTGCTGTGGAAGCTGAAAGGCTGCTTTCTGGTCTTCGGTTTGGAATGACCGTGTCACGGTTCTTCAGCGCTCCTCGACCAGGCGAGGCAAAGCATTGAAACGCCTGATCGGCGACAAAGCATATGACAGCGGGGAGCTGCGACGGGCCGGCGCGTCTTCCTATTGCCATGGGCAATAGGCCACGCATTGGAACACTCTTGGCCCCTCAAGCGTCTCGACCTCCGCCATTGCAGGATACGCCGTTCTTCGGTTTCTCCCTCGCAGACCGGTTGGGGCGCCGAAAGGTAGGCGTACGGCTAGTAGCTCGCGCCGCGAATGAACAAAACGCTCAACAGTCTATGTCCGATATCGGACATAGTTGACTTGGATCAATGTGATTAGGCCGTCGCCGTCGGAACTTTAGCCAGATGTCGATACACGAATTTCGGACACTCGAGAGTCATCGACCCAATTGGGGGTGACTATACCGATGAATCTTACTCGCGCCTTTGTTGCCGCCGCCGTTATTCTTACGGGGGTCACTGCCTTCGAAGTTGCCTTTGCGCAAGCACTGGCTCCAACAGACCCGTCGTCCAAGCAATCCGTAGCGAAGCGGGTCGAGACCTGGACAACAGAGCAATGGAATGCGGCCAAGAAAAAGAGTGGGCTAAGGATAGGGCAAAATGGGCCGATTGCCAGAAACAATCGAAGGCATAGAAGCTCTCAGGACGAAAAAGGCTGGTCGTTCCTCTACTAATGCATGACGAGCTGAAGTCCAATCGGCAGAATACGGCTTCTGAGACAATGAATCGCAATGTCCTCTATCTGATCATCTGCGCGCTCGTGGCCGTTGCCGCGGTCTTAGGCTATCAGCTCTATCAGGAGCGACAGAAGACAACCGGCATAGAGATCAACATCGGCAAGGGCGGCATTTCCATCGAGAAGAAGTAGTTCGGGCGATTCCCGGATGGCGCCCTTGACAGTGCGCCATCCGCAAAAAAGGCCGATCAGGCGCTCCACAGTCGGAGTGCGAAGAGGTTCAATGTTCGGCTTGGTGTTACATCGGAGATAGACAATGTCGATTGGACTCATACTCGTCATTATCCTCGTCATCTTCTTGCTTGGCGGTTTCAGTGGCCGCTTCGGCGGCTACGGCTACGGCTTCGGTCATGGCGGCATTGGTGTCATCGGCATCATCCTGGTTTTCCTTGTCGTCCTGCTTCTCATGGGTCGGATTTGATCGATCAGGCGAAAGCATATCGAGCGCCGCAAGCGTTAGGTGGCGGCCTCGGTGTCTTCGGCGCGCGCGCCCGACGCGCTCCGTCGGTTATGAAATCCAATCGTCCGGCCACAAGGCGCGTGCTTTGGCTGCCATGGCCAGGCCAAAGCGAGCCGGGGCCGTGCTCAATTTACTTGGCCATCCGCCAGGCGAACAGCACCACAACGGCGCCGGCCGCCGCTGTAATGACCGACGTCACCAGCCCTCCGCGCAACAAGCAGCACAGCGATGTGATATCCGACGAAGGCGCCGGCGACACCTACTAGTGCACTCGTGATGATGCCGCAAGTCGATCCGGAGAACTGGCGGGCTAGCCAGGACGGCCCAGCCAGCCGGTCGAACAGAATGCCGGCGACGATGCCGATTACAAGAACCAGAAGGAACGTCACGACCGGGTCTGTGGCGAGCATGGTTCACAGCGGCTCAATTGAAGTATGCTGGCCACTTTATAGCACCGTCCAGCCAGCAGACAGGTAGACGGCAGCAATGGGGATAAAGCGGTTACAATGAATATTGGGGATTAGGTCGCGAGACAAATTTGATCCAGTAGCAGGCTGAGGCGATGGATAGCATGCGGAGGAAGGTCTCCACCCTGCTTAATCCACTTCGATGCATGGCTGAAATCAAGGGAGAGAGAACTGATGCCGTCGAAGCGCATTGTCCCGAAAGAGCTGCGCGTGCCTGAATGGTTTGTGTCAAGCTTTATGATGGACCGCGCACTCGAGGCGGTGGTGCGACAGATCAAAAGGCTCGACCGCCGCCACGACATTCCGTATCTCGCCGGCTACAGCAAGAATGGAAGGACGATCTACATCGATCGGCATATGCCGAAATCATTCCTGTTTCGGGGTCGCCGGATCAAGATCCATCGGTTTCTAATCTTGCACGAGGCGGTGGAAAAGACGCTGATGGATCACCTTGGCTCGCGCTATCTCCATGCGCACCAGATCGCGACGCGAGCCGAGCAGGCGGCCGTACGTGCCTCGGGAATTTCCTGGTACGCCTACGACCGGTTCATGCGGATATATGTGAAAAGGATTGGCGATGCGCGCGTGACCAAGGTCCCCCGAGATCTTGACCTCAAGCCCTACCAGGATGAACACGACGAGAAGCTCTTGCACCGTATGGCAGCAGCGCTCGACAAAGGGCCGATGCCCATGGGTTTTCGTGCCTATCGCGTGCGTGATCGCCGCAATGCTCGCCCACCACAGTGATGGCGCTCCAACCGGCAGCTCGTTGCCCCGCCGCCACGCCTTTTTACAACGCTAGCCACTTTGTTCCGCCTCCGCCGCGTCCCGGTGCGCCGGGGCACAGCGCAGCTTGGTGAATGGAGCTATCCGGCCGACCGACGTTGGGACATCGATGGCGGGATTCACGGTGAGAGTAACAATCTGGGTCAAAGGGCCCCCGGCATCCGGCTACTATCCTTTTCAATCGTCTCACTCATGGATCTTACAATATGAATGTCGATACATCGCGCCCGCAACTGAAGATCCGTCGGATCAATCTGGATACCGGCCGAATAGATCGGCCGCCGCTTCGAGACAGATGAGGCTTGGCTTGGTGTCGTGCGCGGCCTCGACCACGCGCTTGAAGAAGTTGGTCGGCTGGATGGTACCATAGCGATCGGGGCGCTCGAGCGTCGGGTCTTCCAGCGGTCGGCAATGGAGGTACACCTTGCCAGCGATATCACGGACGTCACGGTTTTGATGCGCGAGCACGCGGGCGAGCCGCTTATGTATTTTCTTCTCGGTCTCCTCGCCGGTGACAAACATGCTCGGCCCTGGCCGGTCGACAATCGAGCCGAGCCAGTCACCCCCAAAGGGCGCTGTTGTGCAAAGCATGAGCGCGAGCGACGTTTTTCCAGTTCCGCCATCGCCGCTCAGGAGAGTGACGTTGCCGCAAGGAATGCGCCGCAATACGAACCACTCATCTTCGGGCACAGGCTGATCTTGCAAAGCGCCGAGGTTGATGAAAACAAGCGGCGGCTCTGGGTTCGCATCCGCCTCCGGCGCATTCTCGCCGCGCTCGCGTGCTGCCCGATCGCGGCGCCGGTTCAACAGAAGGGTCGCGCTCCTTTGTGGCCGAGGTGATGAGAGCAGCAACCAGGGCCAATAGCGGTCCGTTGAAGCTGACCGAGATGCGAGGGGAGCGGCGGCGCGGCGGTAGCCGAACGCGGCCCCAGGATTGTGAGCACCAATGACCGAGATGCCGGATAGACTTTTGGCGGCTGACGAGCCGGCGCCGGTCACGGTGCACAAATGAAAACGGCCTGTCTCCGTTCCTGATCGTCGCGATCACGGAGGTAATTCCATGCCGCGTGCGCTTGGCTGGCTCGGCGTCTCGGAAAGCGAATGCGATCGCCATACCGCGTGGGACATCGGCATCGCGGTGGTCTGCCGCCTCGTGGCGGACGCGCTCTACGGCACCCTGGTGCAGCAGAACTACTCGCGCCTCGTCAACGATTGCAACCGCATGCTTGGCTCGGAGACGTCAATCCCGGAATTCAGCGAGTTCATCCCGGTACCCGGAAACATAGGCTTGAGCGAACGCAGGAAAGCCACGCGCGTACGCGAGATTTTCCGGCCCTATCATGATCGGATCGAAGCCGAGCTCGACCGGAGGCGGCAAGCCGGCCGACCAACGGCACTGATCGCGATGCACCGCTTTACACCTGTTTTCATGGGCGTGGCGCGGCCCTGGCATGCCGGCGTGCTTTACAATCGCGATCCGCGTTTCGCCCATCTCCTCATGGCATTGTTGAAAGAAGAAGAAGGGCTCGTGGTCGGCAACAACGAGCCCTACAGCGTGACCGATGCGTCGGACTACACGATCCCGGGCCACGGTGAGCGACGTGGTCTGCATCACGTTGCGATCGAGATCCGCCAGGAACAGATCGCCGACGACAAGGGGCAGCGAGCGTGGCGAGTGCTGCTCGCGCGTTTGCTACCGCAGGCGTATCAGGAGCTGGTGGCAACTGAGACACTCAGGCCTGCGTGACGAATGCCTCAACGATCACCTATTCACCATGTCCGACCCCGAGCATCAGCCGGGGCGGATGTTCTCGTGCTTCGAATGCACGCGCGAGGTCATAATCTAGGAAGGAACAAAGCGATGAATGGCAAGGGAATTCGGTCTGTTACAATTGTAACACATCGCGAGATGTGAGGCTTACACGCTCAAACTTCGCACGTGCGCCATCGAGCGGTGCGCCGCTTAAGACGCGACCGTGGTAGAGCTGTGCTCCGTCGCAGCGGCCCTCGGCGGTATCGTCGAACCAGGCCCGTCACGGACGATCGTCAGTTTCAGCTTCTCAATATCCGGTTCGTTCAGCGTCTCGGTCTCGAGCAGTGCAACCGCAGTGCGGTCGAGCAACGCGCGGTTGCGCTGGAGTATGGCTGCAGCATGCTCTAACGCGTCACCGACAAGGGTGCGCACTGCGGCGTCCACGGCATGTGCCGTTTCTTCGCTGTAGCTGCGCTCCTGCGGTATTGGGAGGTTCGGCTGCAGGAATGGCGAGCGATCGCGGTCATAAGCAACGCTGCCCAAGGCTTCGCTCATGCCATAACGCAGGACCATGGCGCGCGCGATATCGGTGACGCGGGCGAGATCGTCCGCCGCACCGGTGGATATCTCGCCGAACACGAGTTGCTCGGCGGCGCGGCCACCCAACAGGACTGCCATCTTATTTTCTAGCTCCACCCGGGTCATCAAATAGCGATCCTCGGTCGGACGCTGTATCGTGTATCCGAGGGAGCCGACACCGCGCGGGATGATCGATACCTTGTGGACCGTATCGGTGCCCGGCAAAGCCAGCGCTATCAGCGTATGACCGAGCTCGTGGTAAGCGACAACGCGCCGCTCCATTGGATTGAGCAGACGGTTGCGCTTCTCCAAGCCGGCGACGATGCGCTCGATCGCGTTGGTAAAGTCGGCCATCGTAACGGCGTCGCCGTTGCGACGCGTGGCTAGCAGCGCCGCCTCGTTTACCAAATTGGCTAAGTCAGCGCCGGTAAAGCCGGGCGTCAGTGCTGCGATCTTCTCTGGCAGCACATCGCCACCGAGTTTTGCCTTCTTCAGATGCACCGTCAGGATCTGCTCGCGACCTTTCTTGTCGGGCCGATCAACCAGCACCTGACGGTCGAAACGCCCGGCACGGAGCAACGCCGGATCGAGGATTTCCGGCCGGTTGGTCGCAGCAAGAAGCACCAAGCCGCTGGTGGGATCGAACCCGTCGAGCTCGCCCAGGAGCTGGTTTAAAGTTTGCTCCTTCTCGTCTTGTCCACCCATTGCGTAAGGACCGCGGGCGCGGCCAAGCGCATCCAACTCGTCGATAAAGATAATCGCCGGGGCGTGCTTGCGGGCTTGCTCGAACAGGTCGCGCACCCGGGCGGCACCGACTCCGACGAACATCTCGACAAATTCCGAGCCGGAGATCGAAAAGAACGGCACTCCCGCTTCACCAGCGACGGCCCGGGCGAGCAGCGTCTTACCTGTGCCAGGCGGGCCGACCAGCAGCACTCCTTTGGGCGAACGACCACCGAGGCGCCCGTAATTCTGTGGGTCCTTTAGAAAGTTGACGATCTCGACCAGTTCCTCCTTCGCCTCATCGACGCCGGCGACATCGGCAAAGGTGACCTTAGTTTCCTTCTCCACATAAACCTTGGCTCGGCTCTTGCCGATCGCCATCAAGCCTCCGAGCCCGCCGCCTTCACCCATGCGGCGAATCACAAACATCCAGACCGCGACAAAGAAGATCCCCGGGATGATCCAGGACAAAAGGTCGCTCAGCCAAGTGCTCTCGATCACCCCGGTATAGACGACACCGTGCTTGTCCAAGCTTTGGGCAAGTTCAGGATCGACACGCGTGGTGACAAAATCCTTGAGCCCATCCGGTTGGGCCTCCTTCAGCGTGCCGCGAATGGAATTCTGGGTTATCCCGATCTCGGCAACCTTGTCTTCATTGAGCAGAGTTTGGAATCGGCTATAGGGGATTGGCGTCGATTTGGTGCTTGCCAGATAGAGGCTCTGGATCCACAGCATCAGTAGGATCGCCCCGGTCACGTACCAGAAGTTGATGTGGATCTTCTTGTCCATGGGTTTCCCCGGCTGACCCTACGTTTTTCTCAAGGGCATTGAGCCGACCCTCCCGGGTTCCGGCGCCAGCAAGCGCCATTGTCTGGTTTTTGGGAGTCCTGGGCAACCACCTCCACAGGTGCCGTGGTCAATCACATCAGACTCGGCGCGCTCGTTACGTTAACTGGCTGATTGAAAAGATGAGTGAGACGCGCCGGCCGGTCGAGCGCGCGTTTGGCAACCGTGAGTTTCTGCCTGGGTCAGCGTGGAACCTTAAGATTTTCCGCCGACGTTTTACCCTTATTCGAGGAATTCTACATGAGCGAACTTGCAAGCGATATGTTGTTGCGATCGTTGGCCCGATTGGTGACGCCGCAGTGGCGGAGATCATCGGAACTGGAATCTGCAAAGACGAGTTGGTCGTGGCCCACGAGCGGGCCGTGAAGGACCGGAGGGCACACGATCCTGGCCCTCCACTGGAGCCAGGGCACTTTGCCCAGGTCGTCGGCATCCTTGAGCGGTTGCATAAGGGTGGTTTGTTGGGCGAATCCGGGTCGACTTGTCATAGCCGTGTCGGCGCCTGCCCGCCGTCTGGGTGCAGCGCAGAAGTGAGCTGGTCGAAGTGCGAGCCGTACCACTCATGTACTGACCACGGTGGATGAGGCAGGGCTTCTGTTTTTGGTCTACGCTCGTCAAGACGCCTCCTGCATTGCGGCCGGAGTGCGTTAGGTTGTGGCATCGTTGCCCAACGCTGTGTGTACCGAAAACATCATCCGGGTTGATTCGGTAACGGAATTGCCTATCGTCAACGACGATGGTCGCGCTGTTTCCAGGTGTCGGTAACTTTGCCCACTAGGTGATCCCCCTTAAGGATTTGATCTGAATTTTCGCCAATCGAGGGCTCTGCTACCCGATATTTATAGATCGAGCGGAGTGACTGCCATGAATGCCACGCTGTTCAATGCCGATGCCGAGGCCCATTGCAAAATTATAGCCCTTGGTTTGCTCGGAGGGATTGTCGTTGTCTGGTCTCGATCTTTGCCGCTTGAGACTTGGTTCGGTATGCCCGTCGAGAAGACGCCGAGTTGGGTGTGATGGCAACGACTAGCAGACAGCTACGGAGAATTCTCGGCGTCGTAGCCGCTGCACTTGTGGCGTTGTTCGTGGCGGAATCACAAGAGTCGCGCACAGTTGCTCAAGTCGAACGTCTTTTACAGTCCAATAACATCGATCGGTCGCTGAAGACAGATCGATTCACACCTGTCGGACCGAGGGCAAAGGCTGCTGTCGGTTGCGAGCGGCCGTTCAGTTCGTTAATGACTGTGTCATCACCAAAGTTCAACATGCGTTGCATGGCCTGACTTGGACTAAGCAAGCGACATGATCTTTATCGATAACAATACATCTTGGCGTCTTGTGATAGCGACGGCGATCGCTTTAGGTGGAATGATAAAATGCACGGACGCTAGAGCTCAAGCTGACCGCCCAATTATTGTGGCAGTTTGTGCTCCTTGTCACGGGACCGACGGTGCGGGGCGCGATGTCGAAACGCCCAATCTTGCAGGCCAAAGCGGTATCTACTTGTACAATCAAATTGTCGCTTTTCAGAAAGGGATGCGATCGCATCCCGTCATGAGGACCATCGCGCGTGAGCTTACGGAAAATGAGATCCGAGAAATTGTGGCTTATTACTCGATTCTGCCGCCACCCTGACATCCCTCAAGGTCGACAATGTTGCGCGGCGTGAACATGATGTGTTGAAGCGTGCCGACCTCGCTCGCGCACGATGGCGAAGGCGGTGAGATTGACGATGATGACGAGAGTCAACGTGCCGATCACGCCGCGTATAAAAAACCACCGCCGTTCAGATCTTCCTTGTACCATACATTGGTTTGATCTTGCTCAAAACTTCCGTTGGATTACTCCAGCCTTGTACTGGTAGATATGGAGGCAGTAATGGTTAGATGGGCGACGCGCCTCTTGTTGGCTGCGGTTCTCGCGTCGGTGGCTGTCATAGTGTTTCAGCGACAGGTGGCACCGCCATTGCTTGCCACATCCACGGATCAGAGGAATGAGCCGTCTGACGTTCTTAGGGAGATTGAGCGTTCGCTGACCACGCTATTCGAGCGGGTATCCCCGTCTGTCGTTCGAATATCCACGATTGCCAAGGGTGGGGACCCGAAGGAGGCGGGGGTCAGGATCGGCTCGGGCTTCCTCTGGGATTCGGCTGGCCACATCGTAACCAACGAGCATGTGGTTCGCGACGCCACCATCATCTGGGTGTTTCTCGCGTCGGGTAAGGACATTGAAGCTGAGGTAGCTGGGATCGCGCCCAACTATGATTTGGCAGTGCTCCGGCTGAAGCAGCAGCCTGACGCCCTGCCGCCTCCCCTTCTGATCGGCACGTCGAAAGATCTGAAAGTTGGTCATTTGGTAGCTACAATTGGAAGTCCATTCGCTCTGGACCAATCCTTTAGCGTGGGTGTGGTCAGCGCCCTCAAGCGCCAGCTACCGACCAATCGGGGACGCGAAATTGCTGACATCATTCAAACCAGTGCGGCGATATATCCTGGCAATTCCGGTGGGCCTCTGGTCGATTCCACTGGCAGACTGGTTGGAGTCAACACACTGTCCTACGCTGTCACCAACTCCAATGCTCCACTTGGATTCGCCATTCCGGTCGATCTCGTCAGCCGAATCGTGCCGGAACTCATCAGGAACGGGCGCGTACCCACGGCGGGCATCGGTATCGTTCCCAGGAATGACAAGGAAGCGGTCGCGTCGAGAGTAACCGGTGTCGTCATTTCCCGCATCCGGCCAGGCTCCCCAGCGGAACGTGCGGGCTTGCAAGGCGACGACCCGGCCACCGGGGCGATCGGCGATATTATAACCAAGGCCAATGATGCAGCCGTTCAAAATGTCTACGACCTTACAAACCAGCTCGAGCGAGTGGGAATCGGGAACCATATTGTCCTGACTCTCCATAGGAGGGGGACGACGGTTAGAGTGGAAGTGGAGATCGTCGACATTGATCGTAAAGATCAGTAACTCGGCTGAGCCGCGCAATTGGCTGACTGGTATCGGCGCTTACGAGCAAAAACTTGGCGGCTCGTTAGGACGTCGACCTAAGCAAACATTACGTGTTTCCGCGGTTACTCTTCATACGCGCGTTGCTGACTTTTGTTCCGGCGAGTTGTGCCGCAGGACGCATGTCTTACCATCGGCATAGTCCAAAGAAGGAGATACCTCATGAAGCTGACTTATAACGTGGTGGTTTTTGTCGCCGCCTTTGCCGTGCAGAGCGCCGTTGCTGCAGATGCGGACAACGGCAAACGTCTGGCGCAGCAGCACTGTTCGCCATGCCACATTGTTGAGCCAGGGTCGCGTCGGGAGCTAACAAACTCGCCGCCTTTTGAGACCATCGCCCAAAAATTCGGTAATGCGCCTGAATTGATTGCGTTTGCGATACTATCTCCGCACCCCAGGATGAATTTGATGCCCTCTCGCCGTGATGCCCAGGACCTTGCGGCTTATATCGCGACGCTCGCCAAATAGGCTTCTGTTTTGCTGCGTTCGACTGGACGGGCTGCGGCAAGTCTGCAATCGCCCGTTGGCTGTCACATGGTGGCAGGCTGTACGCCGTGCTCGCGCTGATGCACCTGATAGAGGCGCAGATCCTCCGGGCTCGCCTGATGCGGCGAGCGACCGAGGAACATTGCGAAGTTCTTAACGTGGCGGATATAGTCGCTTTGCGTCTTCTCCCCGAAGCCGCGGACCGTCATGTCCTTGATCATGCGGCGACGAAGCGGGCTTATGGGCGCTTGGCTCATGGGGGTGCTCCTGGTCTTGAGGTGAGGTTGCTAACCCCTCGATCCTCAAGCCTGGACGCTTCCCATCAAGCGACCTCATGCCGATCCCGTGCCCCACGCAGGCCGCCTCGCACCTGCCGGCCCCAAGCTAGCGCGGAGCGCTTTCGTT
>Ga0209798_10001046_pt1 | contig 16889 bp, 15 predicted proteins | sample DOMMetBare3Fresh_FD_187475 | JGI IMG/M metagenome (GOLD analysis project Ga0209798, IMG submission 187475) | Wetland sediment microbial communities from St. Louis River estuary, USA, under dissolved organic matter induced mercury methylation -... | ecosystem: Environmental > Aquatic >...
AACCGTTACAGCCTGTTAAGACACCAATCCGGCCTATCAATAAGGCCAACATTGTTTGGATTTTCGCTTTAATACTTTTCCGAACCGAGGTAATTTATGAATGGCCGGTTTTGAGAAAATAAGCTTTTATCAAATTCAACGGGGGCATAATTGCACGCTTAGTTGTAATTAGAAATAAGGCAAAAAGCCCTTCATTATTGAATAAGCTATTGATTAATATTGCGCGGTATAAGGGCATGCTATCCTAGACCGAAGAACAAAAAGTTCTACACACAACTCATAGATTTCAATAAGTTCAATGCATCACTTGCAACTAGCAAAGAAAAGAAAAAAGGCCTTAGTTTTCACGTAAGGCCTTGATTTATATGGTGGGGCGTCAGGGACTCGAACCCTGGACCCATGGATTAAGAGTCCACTGCTCTACCAACTGAGCTAACACCCCCTATTCAATCATAATACTACCGCCTAGGCATTTTAATTAATTTATATAGTAAATCCAACCGTTTTAAATACGGCGGATTAAAATTGGCCTCGTATCGTTTTATCCTGATACCAATGAATTTATAGGTTATTTACGTATAAAATTATTCCTAAGGCCACAATTAGCAAAATTATCGCCATTAAAATAAGCCATTTTCTGAGTTTTAATGCACTGCCGTTTTTTTTGACCAGTTCTTCCGTACCCGCAATGGCTGCATTAACGGCTTTAAATTTACCCTGATTATCTTTGGCGATCTGGTAATAAATGACGTCTCCCCGCACAGGACGCCTGTTGGCTCGCTTTAATGAAGAAATATGAATGAATATTTCTTTTCCTCCGTTGTCCGGTTTAATGAAACCAAAACCCTTATCTGCCTTCCATGTTTTAAGTACTCCCTTGATCATTGTTTCTGTCATAACAAATTACTTTTGTAGTTAACTTTACAAGTCTTTTTGATGATTTATGTGAGCTTGCTGATCAAATGAACGTTGGCATTTAAATCGATAAAAATGGCTGAATCGGATCGGCGCCACATTGAATCAAATTAAGCAGCAGATCAAGATTTTTTATATTTTTTTCTTGATGATCACCTTATCATCGATAACTAATTCCGAAATGCCACCCAAAGCTGCATTAATTGTACATGAAGCCTTTTTGAATCCGCCTGTCTTAACATTTTCACCATCCCACTTCATTGTAAGATAAGTTTCTTTATCGCTTTCTGTTTCAGTTGCAAAAAATACTTGTTCACCCGTGTGCTGTTTAATCGCCGATGGGCATTTTTGGCTTGCCATGGTCTGCATGGCGACATGGTTTCTGATTTTTGCTGCCGCTTCTTTTTCTACAAGGCTGGGTTCCTGTTTACTGACGCCAACCAAAATGAAACCAGCTATAAATGCACCAACAACCGCTAATATTATTTTTTGTACTTCAGACATCTGCCTTCTCCTCTTATTAATATAAAAACCAGCCGGTAAAACGACTGGCTGTAGCATTGTACACCTGGATTTTATGCGAATTAGCGGGTCACAGCAATGTAGGCCGACTATCTTTTCTCATTCCGTTATATAAAATTAAGGCTGCAAATAACCTGATACATTGTAATCTTATTAAAATTCAATGCCCTGTTCCGCTTTTATGCCTTTTTCATAGGCGTGTTTTATTTTGACCATCTCGGTCACCGTATCGGCAATTGCCAAAATCTCGGGTGCAGCATTGCGGCCCGTCAGAATGACATGCATCCAGGGTGGCCTTTCGTTAACAATGAAATCGGCAATTTCCTGGCCGGAAATCCAGTTATAGCCGCAACAATAGTTAATTTCATCCAGTAAAACAACATCGAATTGGCCGGAAAGAATTTTTTGTTTGCTGAATTCCCAAATTTCTCGGCTGGTTTTTATATCCTGCTCCGGATTTTTGGTATCCCAGGTAAAGCCATCGCCCAATGCATGCCATTCAATGTTGTCAAAACGTTCGGCAGCTTTTTGTTCACCCGTTTGCCATTGGCCTTTGATAAACTGAATGACACAGATTTTCATACCCCAACCTGCGGCTCGGAAAACCATTCCTAATGCGCTGGATGATTTTCCCTTACCTTCACCAGTATTGACCAACACGAGTCCTTTCCGTCTATTTCTTGATTTCATTGCATGTTTATAAAGACTATAAAAGAATTCATTTTAACGCATGGAGTTGTGCCAATCATGGTAAAGTTATTATATGTACTCAACTTGTAAAAAAATATGACTGAATCAGCCGTTTTATTTTCCGAAGCCAAACGTTATATTCCTGGCGGTGTCAACTCGCCGGTTCGATCTTTCAGCAGTGTCGGTGGTACACCGGTATTTATCGATCATGCTTCAGGAGCGTACATTTTTGATAGTTCTGGTAATCGCTATATCGATTATGTGGGCTCATGGGGACCGATAATTTTGGGACACGCGCATCCGAAAGTTATTGCCGCCGTCAAGTCTGCCGCCGAAAAAGGCCTCAGCTTCGGAGCACCTACCGAAATTGAAACTCGGATGGCGCAACGGATTTGCGATCTGATACCGTCCATCGATTTGGTCAGAATGGTCAGTTCCGGTACCGAAGCTACAATGAGCGCCATTCGTTTGGCTAGAGGCTATACGGGCCGGGATAAAATTGTTAAATTTGAAGGCTGTTATCATGGCCATGCAGACTCCCTATTGGTCAAAGCCGGTTCCGGCGCCCTGACTTTTGGCGTCCCCAGCTCACCCGGCGTCCCGGCATCCGTTGCTGAAAGCACCATCACCTTAACTTATAACGATAGCGATGCAGTCGAACAGCTATTTGCCCGTATCGGTGAACAAATTGCCTGCATTATCGTTGAACCGGTAGCCGGCAATATGAACTGTATTCCGCCTGTATCTGGTTTTCTGGATGTCTTACGCCGGGTCTGCGATCAATACAATAGTATACTAATCTTTGATGAAGTCATGACCGGCTTTCGGGTCGGTTTGCAGGGTGCACAAGGTCTCTATAATATATACCCCGATTTGACCACTCTCGGTAAAATAATTGGCGGAGGGATGCCGGTCGGCGCGTTTGGCGGTCAGCGTAAATTCATGGAATATCTGGCGCCACTGGGCCCTGTTTATCAGGCAGGAACGCTGTCCGGCAATCCAGTCGCTATGGCCGCCGGATTAACAACGCTGGAATTAATTTCTGAACCCGGTTTTTACGAAGTAATAAGCGCAAAAACCGAAAAGTTAATGTCTGGTTTAACAACCCTCGCTCATCAAGCAGGCATCGCTATGACGACGAACTCGGTTGGCGGCATGTTCGGCTTTTTTTTCAGCAAAGAGCAGCAGATAAGCAAATTCGCTCAAGTCATGCAATGCGATCAAAATATGTTCAAACGCTTTTTTCACGCTATGCTGGAGCAAGGGGTTTATCTCGCACCCTCTGCGTTCGAAGCCGGTTTCGTTTCAGCTGCACACAACGATAACGATTTGGATAAAACGTTGGATATCGCTGAAGCTGTATTTATAAACCTGTAAACCGGACCGTTTTACATCATGGATTTTATTACTAACCTCCCTCCATGGAGCTTGGTCCTTTTTGGCTTGTTCATAGGCGCATCGATAATGCGCCTTTTGAACAATAAGGATAAAAACCTGATTCAACGACTTTCAACCGATCTTGCCGTCGCTGAACAAAAACTGCATCATTTTGACAATCTGGAAAGCGAATTAAAAGTGTTGCAGCAGCTCTTTATCGAGACCAAAACCAAAAATGCCGAATTACTAACTCGCTTGCATGAGCAGGATAAGCATAGTGCCGAAAAGTTGAAATTATTGCAGGATGCTGAGATCCAGTTAAAACATCAGTTTGAACTGTTAGCAAGCAAAATTTTCGATGAACGCAGCAAGCAATTTACCGAACACAATAAAACCAGTCTCGACCATATCGTAACCCCGCTGCGGGAACAGTTAGGCGAATTCAAGCGCCGCATAGAAACCGTTTATGATAATGAAAACAAAGACCGGATATCCCTGCGTGAAGAAATTGTTTCACTTAGGCGTGATACAGCCAAGATGAACCAGGAAGCCCTTAACTTGACCAAAGCATTGAAAGGGGACAAAAAAATCCAAGGCAACTGGGGCGAAATGATTCTGGAAAAAGTGCTCGAAAAATCAGGCCTGCGTAAGGGGATAGAATATGAAACGCAAGGCGCTTTCCGGGATGAAGATCATAAACTTTTCAAGCCGGATGTGATTATTCGTTTGCCTGAAGACAAGGATGTGGTCATTGATTCGAAGGTTTCACTATTGGCTTATGAGCGCTATTGTTCAGCCGATGACGATCAGGAACGCATCCAGGCATTAAAACAGCACACCGAGGCCGTGCGTGAACATATCAAGGGCTTAAGCCACAAAGACTATTCTCGACTGGCTGGCTTGAGGACACTGGATTTCGTACTGTTATTCATGCCTATTGAAGCAGCCTTCGTTGCTGCGTTTCAGGCGGATGAAAGATTATTCACCGATGCCTTTGAGCATAAAATCATCGTCGTCACACCCACCACATTGTTGGCAACGCTACGTACCATCGAAAATATCTGGCGTTATGAGCGTCAGAATGAAAATGCCAAGGCTATCGCCGATAAAGCGGGTGTCGTCTATGATAAAATTCGAGGATTTGTCGACGAACTGGATAAACTGGGCAAACAGTTAAGTACTGTTAACAGCACTTATGACGGCATTATGAATAAATTGACCCTGGGACAGGGTAATTTAATCCGTCAGGCCAGCAGTTTTGTCGATCTTGGTGTTAAAGTCAAGAAAACCCTTCCAAAAAGCATTACCGAAAAGGCAGGCATCGAGATGAGCGATAACCGGATCAGTCTTGAGGGGGAGGATACCGCAACAACCGAACCGGATACGAGCGATTGAAAGCGGAAAAGAGCAGTTTTTGCAATCACCCATTAGCTGAGAAAAACCAGATTGGATCAAACAAACGAAGCGATTTTTAACGGGATAGGCTTGATTATGAAGTACTTTCTGCCCAAAAAAGGGTATCGCACAGGCTAAAAAACTGACTCAATATGGCCAAAGTAGAACTTGTGCTTTACTGCTAGCCAAAAGATTTTATGTAATCTGATTTTGCTCCACCTTGCGCTCAGACATCATTCACAGTAGGGTGGCAACTGGAGCAAGCCTCACTCCCTTCTCAGGTGTCCTCAGATCTTTGCCCCAAACCGAATGATTCGACGAGCATTAATATGACTCCCACGGTAATGGCGGAATCGGCAACGTTAAAAGCCGGCCAGTGCCAATCCTGATAATAAACATCGAGAAAATCAATTACATACCCATAGACCAGCCGATCTATCAAGTTGCCGACAGCGCCACCTAAAACCAGAGATAAAGCGATGGCGAGCATGGTCTCATGTTTTTTCAGGCGGGCCAGCCAGATGGTTATAATCACACTGACAGTAAATGCCAGACCGGCAAAAAACCAGCGCTGCCAGCCGCCTGCCTGACTCAGAAAACTAAATGCCGCCCCGGTGTTGTGCACATAGGTCAGATTAAAATAAGGGATAACCGGAATCGATTGATAAAGCTGCATACCGCTATCAACGATTTGCTTGCTCCATTGATCCAAAATCAGTGCCAACAATGAAAGCCATAACCATTTCAACATAGCAAATTACGCAAATTGGCGGCGTTCGCCATCGGCCGCTACATTTTCTACGCAGCGGCCGCATAGTTCGGGATGCTCTTCATGCTCACCGACATCATAACGTTGATGCCAACAACGCACACATTTTTTATGTTCGGAAACAATCACTTTTAACTTCACTCCCTCTACTTCAGTCTGAATGGCATCCTCAGCAGCAAATTTTTCTGCCATGACGGAGGCATTTGAGGTCATAAAAATAAAATGCAGTTCGCCTGCCAATTGGTTTAAAACACCAAAAAAATCTGCATTGCAATAAAGTTCGATTTCCGCATTCAGAGCCGAGCCGATAGCGCCTTTGGCTCGGCTTTTCTCCAATTCTTTGCTGACCGCGGCTCGAACTGTCATGGTTTTCTGCCAGAACTCACGGTTCATTGCGGCATCAGGATTGAGTTTGAATAAACCCTGATACCAGGTTTCCAAAAATACCGAATCGCTCCGTTGCCCGGGCATATAGCTCCAGATTTCATCGGCGGTATAGCTGACGATAGGCGCCAACCACCGGGTCAATGCTTCAAGTACATGGTACATGGCCGTTTGCGCAGAACGCCGTGCCAGACTATCCGTTTTTACCGTATACTGGCGGTCTTTGATAACATCCAGATAAAAACTGCCCAGATCATTGACGCAAAAATGATGCACTTTCTGGTAGATTTGCTGAAACTGGTAGCTTTCGTAGGCAGCCTTAACGTCTTCCTGCAGGGCAAAAGCCCGATCCACAGCCCAGCGATCCAGTGCCAGCAGGTTTTCGGCGGAAACTAAGTGCTCAGCAGGATCAAAGCCATTAAGATTGGCCAGTAAAAACCGTGCGGTATTTCTCAGTCGACGGTAACCATCCGCAGTCCGGTTCAGGATTTCATTGGACACACTCATTTCGCCACGATAATCGGTTGACGCCACCCATAAACGCAAAACATCTGCGCCAAGGTCTTTCATGACAGCTTGAGGAGACACGACATTGCCTTTCGATTTCGACATTTTTTTACCATCGGCATCCACGGTAAAACCGTGCGTTAGCACGGCTTTATAAGGTGCGACATCGTTCATTGCGGCTGACGCTAGCAATGACGATTGAAACCAGCCGCGATGCTGGTCGGAGCCTTCCAAGTATAAATCGGCCGGGAACACCAGTTGTTCGCGCTGGTCCAGAACACAGGCGTGGGTTACGCCAGAGTCGAACCAGACATCCAGCGTATCGGTTATTTTTTCGTAAAAGGCTGCTTCAGTGCCCAGCAGTTCTGTTTCGTCCAGTTCAAACCAGGCATCGATGCCTTTTTGTTCAATCCGTTTCGCCACTTGTTCAATTAATTCCGTAGTGCGAGGGTGCAATTCGCCGGTTTCTTTATGAACAAAAAAAGTGATCGGCACTCCCCACGTACGCTGACGCGAAATACACCAGTCGGGACGGCCTTCCATCATGCTTTCAATTCGAGCCTGGCCCCAGTCGGGAATCCAGACGACTCGTTTGACTTCAATTAATGCCTGTTCGCGCAGTTTATTTTTTTCCATCGAGATAAACCATTGTGGCGTTGCTCTGAATATAATCGGAGTCTTGTGTCGCCAGCAATGCGGGTAACTATGCAGAATGGCCTGATGATGCAGCAATTTACCCTTGGCTTCCAAGACTTCCAGCACCTTTTTATTGGCATTAAACACATGCTGGCCGGCAAACAGTTCGGTATTTGGCAGGAACACGCCATCGGAGCCGACCGGATTATCGACCGGTAATCCATATTTTTGACCGACAATATAATCATCTTGCCCATGTCCAGGTGCAGTGTGGACGGCGCCTGTGCCCGCCTCGGTCGTGACATGATCGCCGAGAATGATCGGTACCTTACGGTCATAAAAAGGATGCTGCAACAATTGATGTTCCAGCGCTGAACCCTTGCAATAGGCGATCACATGATAATTTTCAATGTTATATCGCAGCATCGCATCCTTAAGTAACGCTTCCGCCACAACCAGACGTTCTTTTTCCCCCTCTATTTCACACTGCACAACTGCGTAATCCAGTTCAGGATTTAACGCAACACCCTGATTGGCCGGTAAAGTCCACGGTGTTGTAGTCCAGATAATCACCGACAAAGGGCCTTGTCCTTCATGTTCCGGGGCGTGATGACAGTTCGCCATGAACCCCGTTTCATCAAGTACCTGAAAACGCACATCGATGGCAGGTGAATGCTTGTCTTCGTATTCCACCTCAGCTTCGGCCAGGGCAGAGCCGCAATCAGTGCACCAGTGAACCGGTTTGGCACCTTTAGTAACGTGACCTTTTTGAGTGATTTTGCCTAAAGCGCGGACAATATTGGCTTCAAAAGCAAAGTCCATAGTCAGATAGGGATGCTCCCAATCGCCCAAAACTCCCAGCCTGACAAATGCGTCCTTTTGCACGTTGACCTGTTTGCTGGCATAGTCGCGACAGGACGTGCGAAAGCTGGCGGCCGACACTTTGACACCCGCCTTACCGATTTTTTTTTCGACCATCAGTTCAATAGGCAAGCCGTGGCAATCCCAGCCCGGCACATAAGGAGCATCAAAACCACTCAGCGATTTCGACTTTACTATAAAATCTTTCAACACTTTATTAACTGCATGCCCAATATGGATTTCGCCATTGGCATAAGGAGGCCCGTCATGCAGAATAAATTTTGGTTTTCCTGTAAATACTTGTCTTATTTTGTTGTACAGATCGGCTTCCTGCCATTTTTTCAATCGTTCCGGCTCACGTTGCGCCAGATTGCCTTTCATCGGAAACGCTGTGTTGGGTAAGTTCAGGGTTTTTTTATAATCCATGGTCATAAACGTTTTAACTTGGCAAAAATTTTTTTGGTCTCGATGATATCTTTTGCGATCTGGGTTTTAAGCTCGTCCAGTGATTGAAAGTGTATTTCATCTCTTATCTTTTGTTTGAAATGTATTTCTACATAACGGCCGTAAATTTCCTTATCAAAATCGAATAAATGAGTTTCCAGTATAATTTTGGCAGCGTCATCCACTGTAGGCCTTATGCCTACATTGGCGATACCCTCGACTTCAAGGCCATTAATCCCGGTCATGGTAACGGCAAACACCCCATTGATGGGTGTATTTTTTCTAAACAGCTTAATATTGGCCGTGGGATAGCCAATTGTCCGGCCGCGTTTGTCGCCGTGCGCCACTCGTCCGCAAATGGAATAACCATGGCCCAGAAATTTTTCGGCCAGGACCAAATCCCCTGCGCCCAACGCATCCCTGATCAGCGTACTGCTGATTCGCAATCCTGAAAACTGAAAAGACCCGGTATCTTCGACAAAAAAACCACGTTGCTTTCCCCTATCCTTAAGCATCGAGAAATTGCCGCGTCTGGCCTTGCCGAAACGAAAGTCATCACCAATCACCAAATATTTGATATTCAGCTTTTTTATTAATACCTCATCAATAAATTGCTCGGCGTCATAATTAGCGAATTGTCGGTTAAAGCGCATGATCACCAAGTGATCGATTGGCAGCTTGGCAAATTCCATCACTTTCTCGCGTAAACGCATAAGCCGCGATGGTGCATTTTCACCCAGAAAATACTCCAAAGGCTGAGGTTCAAAAACCATCGCAACAACAGGCAAATTCAGCGACCGGCCGCGCTCAGCCAGCTTATTGATAACGCTTCTATGGCCTAAATGCAGGCCGTCAAAATTACCTATCGTCAAAACGCAACCGTCTGCAAACGGTTCCAGATGCGACAGCCCTCTAATCAAACGCATGATGTGTAATTTAAAAATTTTCTATTTTATCATGTGTCTGGCTTAAATGCCGCAGTCTTAAACCGGTTAATCGCAAAGTTGCCAAATAAATGGCCAAGCCTATGAAAATCCATTTGCCAAGGTTGAACGCCCTTTCCTTCGAATCCCAATAATTCCACCAATCTGCATTAACCATATAATACAGACAGGCTGCCATCGCCAGACTTGCCAATGTTACACGAAAAAAAAACGGTCGCCAGCCGTTTGCAGGGCGATAAACCTGATCCTGTATTAATTTTTTCAGTAGCAAAGCAGCATTGAAAAAAGCGCCTGACGAAGTCGCCAAGGCTAACCCGCCGTGAGCCAATGGAAACACCAAGGCAATCTTCATAATAAGGCTGACAAGCATCGCATACACGCCATAGCGAACCGGTGTGTCCATATCCTGACGTGAAGTAAATCCCGATACCAGGATTTTGATCAAAATAAAACCCAATAACCCGCTTGCATATGCCATCAGGCTTTGACCAGCCAAATGCACGTCATTGACACCAAATTCCTTATACTGAAACAGCGTAGACAACATCGGTTCGGCCAGCAATATCAAACCAATGGTGGCTGGCAGACCAAACAGCAAAACTAGCCGGAACCCCCAATCCAGGGCATCGGAAAAAGTGGTGGAGTCTTTAGTTACATAACTTTTCGCCAGGCCCGGTAAAATAACCGTTGCCAGCGCAACACCAAAAATGCCCAGCGGAAACTCCACGAGTCGATCGGAATAATAAAGCCAAGACACGCTCCCTATAGATAAGAATGAAGCGATCAAGGTATCCAGCAATAAATTGATTTGTGTGACTGAAACGCTGAAAATAGCCGGAGGCATCAGCCGGATCACTTTTATTACACCGGCATCGTTAAATCCCAGGCTTGGCTTCGGCAACAAGCCTAACCGCATTAAAGGGAGCAGCTGGAACAATACTTGCCCAATACCGGCTACAAAAATACCCCAAGCCAATGCCGTCACTGGTTCATCCATTAACGGAGCCAGCCGCGTTGCCGCCACGATCATGCAGATATTGAGCAGAGCCGGTGTGATGGCAGGAACGGCGAAGCGGCCATGGGCATTAAGCACACTTCCGGCAAACGCGGTAAAACCTATGAAAAACAAATAGGGCAAAGTGATTTGCAATAGCAGAACTGCCAGATCATGTTGCTCGCCGTGCCAGGCAAACCCGGGCGCCAGCAATAGAATAAGCAGCGGAGCCGCTATAATGCCAAGCAAGGTCATCAGCATCAAAACGGCCAACAACGTGCCTGACGTCTTGTTGATAAACCGTTTTAATAAGACTTTATTGCCTTGCGTTTTGTATTCGGATAATACCGGCACAAAGGCATGGGCGAAAGCGCCTTCTACAAATAAACGTCGTAAAAAATTAGGTATTTTGAAAGCTACAAAAAATGCATCGGTTGCTACATTGACGCCGAAAATCCGTGCAATCAACATATCCCGAACAAATCCCAGAATACGGGAAATCAATGTCATGGCGCCAACGGTCAACGAGGATTTAAATAAAGATTTTGCCAATGGCTGTCCTTTTTACCCTACTAAAAATTGACAAATGATACCATTTAGAAAGATAATATAGGGTCTTTTTAACTTACATGACAAGAATTGAGAATTTATGGCTAATACAGCACAAGCTAAAAAGCGCGCGAAACAAGCGGAAAAGAGCCGTATTCGCAACGCAGGTCAACGCAGCAACTTACGTACTTTCATAAAAAAAGTAATCGCCGCCGTTAACGCCGGAGACAAAGAAAAAGCGCAGGCCGCTTTCAAAACTGCTGCGCCCATTATCGATTCCGCAGTCAATAAAGGCATTATTCATAAAAATAAAGCTTCGCGCAGCAAAAGCAGATTAAATCTGAAAATTAAATCCATGTCCTGATCAAACAGTGGATTTGCTGAAAAAGCCGACCTCCTGGGGAGGCGCGGCTTTTTTTGTTCATCAACACAATAATAAGCTTATCCGCTCTAAATCAAAACCATGTTATCCCGGTGTATTAATTCTGCATCGTCGGCGTAACCCAGAATTTTTTCAAATTCGGCACTGCTTTTTCCAGCTATCAGTTGCGTATCGTGTCTGCCGTAATTAATGAGTCCGCGGGCAACCTCTAAACCGCTTTCGTCCATACAGGACACCAGTTCGCCGCGCTCAAATTGTCCGGAAATTGATTTGACACCAACCGCGAGCAGACTTTTGCCATTAGTTTTTAGCATTTTTACCGCACCGGCATCCAGAATTAATTTCCCTTTAACCTGCAATTGCCCTGCCAGCCAGCGTTTTCTTGCGACCAGAGGTTCAATATCGGGCAGGAAATAGGTGCCGAGATTAGCACCAGAAATAACGTCTGTGATGACGTTGCTGCTTACCCCGGCTGCGATGACGGTTGCCGCGCCAGACCGGGATGCCAGGCGCGCAGCCCTGATTTTGGTATGCATACCACCTCTGCCCAAACCACTCCGGCTGTCACCAGCCATTTTGTCGAGGCTGTCATCATTGACACTGATTTCAGAAATTAATTGCGCATCCGGATATAAACCAGGATCGCCAGTAAACAAGCCTTTTTGATCTGTCAGAATAATTAAGAGCTCTGCTTCAATCAGATTTGCTACCAATGCCGCCAGAGTATCGTTATCGCCAAAGCGTATCTCTTCGGTGGCGACGGTGTCGTTTTCATTGATAACGGGGACCACACCAAAGTTAAGCAAAGTCAGCAAAGTGCTACGGGCGTTCAGATAGCGCTGGCGGTCCGACAAATCATCGTGAGTCAACAACACTTGCGAAGCATGTAAACCATGTTGTTGAAAACTATCATCAAAAACCCGTATCAGACCCATTTGTCCGACGGATGCCGCTGCTTGCAACTCATGCAAGGTTTTGGGACGCGTTTTTAAACCAAGGCGGCACATGCCTTCTGCCACCGAACCGGAAGACACCAGCACTACATCAATGGAACGGCGGCGCAAATCTGCCATTTGTTCGACCCAGGCTTTAATGGCTTTTTTATCAAGCCCCTGCCCGCCTTTGGTCAGTAAAGAGCTGCCGATCTTCACGACGACCCGTTTAATTTTGTTAAAGTTAGTCCTGCTCACTTGCTTTGTGCCGTTGCTGTTGCAAAAAATTCATAATAGCGAACATTAATTCTTTTGTGCCCTCGCCATTAATGGCTGAAATTTTAAAAACCGGGGCAATCCAATTAAGCTGATCAATAATCGCTTGGCATCGTGATTCTGTCTCTTCGGCCGATAATCTATCGATTTTGTTAAGTACCAGCCAGCGAGGTTTGTCAGCCAAGGCCGTGCTCCATTTTTCAATTTCATGAATAATTTTTCTGGCAGCTTGTACGGGCGGTTCCATGCTTTCGTATGGCGCTATATCGATTAGATGAAGCAGCAGGCCAGTCCTGGACAAATGCTTAAGAAACTGTAATCCGAGTCCGGCGCCTTCAGCTGCTCCTTCAATGATACCTGGAATATCAGCGATAACAAAACTGCGCAAATCATCTACTCGCACCACACCTAAATTGGGGTGAAGGGTAGTAAATGGGTAATCTGCCACTTTCGGCGTAGCTGACGAAACCGCTCGTATCAAACTGGATTTTCCAGCATTGGGCATGCCCAACAAACCGACATCGGCAATTAATGTCAGCTCCAAATTAAGCCGCCGGTGCTCGCCCGGCGTGCCTTTGCTGGCTTTTTGCGGAGCCCTGTTGATGCTGCTTTTAAAGCGCGTGTTGCCCAAGCCGTGAAAGCCGCCTTTGGCGACCAGTAACGTCTCGCCGAGCTTGGTCAAGTCGCCGATCACTTCTCCCGTCTCGGCATCGGAAACCAGCGTGCCCAGCGGCACCGGCACATAGCAATCGTCACCTTTCTTGCCGGTACAGTTTCGGCCCATACCGTTTTGTCCGCGTTGCGCTCGGTGTACCGAATGGTAACGAAAATCGACCAAGGTATTGACATTTTCGGCTGCAATCAAATAGACGCTACCGCCATCGCCGCCATCGCCGCCATCCGGCCCACCCAAGGGAATGTACTTTTCGCGGCGAAAGCCAACCGCCCCGTTCCCACCGTCGCCAGCTTCGACACGAATTTCTGCTTCGTCAACAAATCTCATGATTACCTATCGATAAAAACAAAAAAAGCCCCGTTGGCAAAAACGGAGCTTTTTCAATTAACCACAGCATCTGCATCGAACTCAATGCAGATGATAATACAATTAAGACGGGATTATGCTGACAAATTTACGGCTATTTGGACCTTTCACTTCAAAAAGGACTTTGCCGTTAACCGTTGCAAACAGGGTATGATCTTTCCCGCAGCCTACATTATTACCTGCATGGAAGTGTGTTCCACGTTGGCGAACGATGATATTGCCCGCCGTTACAATCTCTCCGCCAAAACGTTTGACACCCAATCGCTTGGCATTAGAGTCACGACCATTACGAGTACTTCCACCTGCTTTTTTATGAGCCATTTCAACTTCCTCCTGAAATTAAGCAGAAATGCCAGTGATCTGGACTTCTGTATAGTATTGACGATGCCCCATTTGCTTCATGTGGTGCTTGCGTCTCCTGAATTTAATGATTTTGATTTTTTTATGTCTGCCTTGAGAAGTAACAGTCGCTGTCACTTTACCGCCTTCAATAAAGGGCAGTCCAACTTTGACAGCGTCGCCTGATTGGATCATCAGTACTTTATCAAATTCAATGCTGTCGCCCGTGCCCAGCTCCAATTTTTCTATTTTAAGGGTGGCACCCTCTTCAACCCGGTATTGTTTACCACCTGTTTGAATTACCGCATACATTCGCGCAAGCTCCATCAAGCATAAATCTGTTATAAATGAACAGGCAATTGTATTTATATAGAAGGATAAAGTCAATCGTTATCTTAATCCGCTCTCTTAACGATTAATAAACTAAAAAACCGCCAGGCGCTGATACCAACTATACACTTCAATAGAATAACTTAATTGTATGGTTATTGGGGTATAATAAGATAAATAGTATCCATTCTATATACATCTTCATGAAATACCAATCAAACCGTATTATCACCGACTAATGGCACCACAATCACAACTATTCCCAGACGTTCAAACGCCTATCGATTTTAATTCCATCAAAAATTTGACTTCAGTCGAAAGCAAGGCAATCGATCAGCTAATTATCGACGAATTGAGTTCCGATGTAGTGCTCATCAATCAGATGAGCCATTACATCGTCGGCAATGGCGGCAAGCGATTACGTCCGATGCTTTTGCTGCTCTCCGCAAAAGCACTGGGTGGCGCAACCATCAATCACCTAATTCTTGCTGCGGTTATCGAATTTATTCACACCGCAACGCTGCTCCATGATGATGTTGTTGACGCCTCTGACCTCAGACGCGGCAAAGAGTCTGCAAATGCCGTATGGGGCAATGCTGCCAGTGTTCTGGTTGGTGATTATCTGTATTCAAGAGCTTTTGAAATGATGGTTCGTACGGGCAATTTGCGTGTTATGGACATCCTTTCAAAAACTACAACGGCTATTGCAGAAGGCGAGGTCCTCCAGCTTTTAAACTGCAACAACCCTGAAACGACCGAAGACAAATACCTCAACGTTATTGCCAGAAAAACAGCTATTTTGTTTAGTACTGCCAGCCGGTTAAGCGCCGTCATTTCCGGCGCACCCGCCGAAACCGAAGAGAATCTTGCACAATATGGACAGCATTTAGGCATTGCTTTTCAATTAATCGATGATGCCCTTGATTACAAGGCCAATCAGGAAGAACTTGGCAAAAACCTTGGCGATGATCTCGCCGAAGGCAAACCGACATTACCCTTGATCTATGCTATACAAAACGGCAGTGAAAACGAAGCTCAAGTTATCATCAATGCCATTAAAAGCGGCAACCGAGATGCCTTTAATGATGTTTATGCGATTGTACAAAAAACTAAAGCGATAGATTACACAGAGCAGCGCGCAGAGGAAGAGGCTCAAAAAGCGATAAACTTACTGAACGTCTTGAGACCTTCCGAATACAAAGAAGCTCTGATATTATTGGCAAGGTTTTCAGTGCAGCGTAATTATTGAGACAGCGAAATCTTACCCTTGCGCTACTCCAAAGCAATGGCAACAATACCATTAGGAAAGTTCGTGGGCCGAGCGTCCTATTGGTCCCCGGCAATCTGTTAACACTCACCGCCTTTATGAAGAAGAAAAGGGAACAAGGCAACAGTTTTTCGGTTTATCAAATGTTTCTTATGCACAGATTAAGCGCAATTGCAAAAAAAGCGATTTGCAATTGACCCTTGCCCAGCAAATCATCACATTAAAAAGATATCATATTGATTTATATTTTAAAATATAAAAAGTATAAAAACACTACAATTTGACCAAAAGTCAGATATTATCAGACCTGAATGCCTCTATATTGGCCTTATGCACAGAGTTATCCACAGCAATTGTGGAAAACAAGGTTATGTGCTTGATCCTAAAAAGAGCAGGTGGAATACCTAAAAAGCCGACCATGCTTCATTTCATCAGAACGAAGTCTCGCAAGGCATTCCACCTGCTCTTTTTGGGTTGATTGCCTACTGTGAAAGCAGGCCAGGTATGCGCCCAAGCGCTAGCCAAGCCAAGCCAACGTTCATTTTCCAGGGCCGGGGTGTTGAAACAATGTTCTCTACCGTTAGTTGGATTATTAGCCAATCAGTTAAGCCCGATGTTATAGCGAAATGCGGGGCACAAAATAAGCAAACAAGCAGTCACAGTAAGGAGAATTTATGTCGGTACCAGCAAATTATATTCGTTGGTTTAATGAATTAACAATCGATGATGTGCCTCTGGTTGGTGGCAAAAATGCATCGCTGGGTGAAATGTATCGCGAACTGACCGCGCAAGGAATTAATATCCCGAATGGCTTTGCAGTCACCGCCGAAGCTTATCGTTACGTGCTGAATCAAGCTTATGCCTGGGAACCCTTGCATCAGGCACTGGACGATCTGAATCCGGATGATGTTGAAGACTTGGCCAAACGCGCCCGTAAAGCACGAGAGATTATTTATGCCTCACCTTTGCCTGAAGACCTTGAAAATCAGATTGTGGCTGCCTTTGCCCAACTGCAGCAACAATACGGCGAGGACTTAAGCGTCGCCGTGCGCAGTTCCGCCACCGCCGAAGACTTGCCAACCGCCAGTTTCGCTGGACAGCAGGATACTTATCTGAATGTCCGCGGCGGCCAGGCTTTACTGGAAGCTTGCAAACGCTGCTTCGCCAGCTTATTTACCGACCGCGCGATCCATTACCGGATTGACCAGGGTTTCGATCACTTCAAGCTGGCGTTGTCGGTAGGCATCATGAAAATGGTGCGCTCCGATCTTTCTGCCAGCGGCGTGATGTTTTCACTCGATACCGAATCCGGATTCGACAATGTCGTATTTATT
>Ga0209798_10001047_pt1 | contig 16884 bp, 10 predicted proteins | sample DOMMetBare3Fresh_FD_187475 | JGI IMG/M metagenome (GOLD analysis project Ga0209798, IMG submission 187475) | Wetland sediment microbial communities from St. Louis River estuary, USA, under dissolved organic matter induced mercury methylation -... | ecosystem: Environmental > Aquatic >...
AATGTAAACGCAACATCAGTTTTTCCAAAACGACTAAGCACATGACATAAATATGGCGTACCAAGAAAACCAGTGGTAAGATGATTGCCATAACTTTTTATATTATCAACCAACTTCTGAACTGCCTGCTCTCTCAGATTTTCAGGAAGCATATCAAAATTTAATGCCAGCACATAGGCAGTTTGTGTACCTGACACTAATCTTCCGTTCGGGGTTAAATACTCTTTTACAAAAGCATCCTTTAAATTTTTTATCAAGTCAGTGTATTTAGCAACATCTTCATTTTTACCCAGCACTTTTGCAGTATTGATCATGATCTGAACAGAGTTGGCAAAAAAACATTGTGCTATCATATACTTATCCGTCACTGCTGATCTTCCGTCATTATCATCAAAAGGCCGGAAAAATAACCAGTCTCCAAAATGAAAACCCGTGTTCCATAAATAATTCTTACTTGCTTTTTCCATATAGCCAACCCATGCATTCATACTATTATACTGAGTCTCTAAAATCTTTTTATCGCCGTAAGCCAAATACATATTCCAGGGAATGATGGTTGCGGCATCAGCCCAACCTGTAGCAGCACCGGCACCGGGGCCAAGTACATTTGGAATAACAAAAGGAACACTTCCGGTTGGTTGTTGATCAGCTTCTACATCACGCAACCATTTTGCAAAAAAATTATTAACATTAAAATTGAATGCGGCAGTCCTTGAAAATGCTTGTGCATCACCTGTCCAGCCCAAACGTTCATCTCTTTGCGGACAATCAGTTGGCACATCCAAAAAGTTTCCTCGCTGCCCCCATTGAATATTATGCTGCAATTGATTTAGTAAAGCATGTGAGGAAGTAAACGTTCCCGAGGGTTTCATATCAGAATACAACGCAATAGCTATGAAATCTTCAGGCTTTATTTCACCAACACCTTCAATCTTTATATAGCGAAATCCATAAAAAGTAAAATGAGGTTCAAATGTTTCTTCACCTTTACCCGACAAATAATAAGTGGCAGTAGCATTAGCCGCACGCAGATTATCAATATAAAAATTTCCGTATTTATCTAATACTTCTGCATGACGAATAACAACTTTATGTCCTGCATTTCCTTTTGCTTTTACAATAACCCAACCAACAAGGTTTTGTCCAAAGTCGATCACCTTCTCTCCTTTTGGGGTTGTAAATATTTTTATTGCTTTAAATGTCTCATGCTTTTTTACCGGCTCGTTATAAGTTGCAATTAAAATGTCATTAGGATAATTTTGAGTCTTTACACCAGACCAGTTTGCATCATTATAATTTGCAGTTGACCAACCAGTTTTTTCCTCCCTTGCATCAATAGTTTCGCCGTGATAAATTTCAGAATAGCGGATCGAACCGGTTGATGACTTCCATGATTCATCAGAAATAATTGTTGCAGTTGTACCATCAGAATAAGTTATATCAAGTTGAAATAAAACTTCTGTTTTTTTCCCATAGATATCTTTATTACCACTCCATGCCAAAAAGCCCCGGTACCAGCCATTACCTGCAGTAATTCCAATTGCATTATTCCCATTTGCAAGAAGACTGGTTACATCATAAACCTGGTATTGCAATCTCTTTTTATAACTCGTCCAGCCCGGAGTTAAATAAGCATCGCCAACTCTTTTTCCGTTTATCTGCGCTTCATACATGCCATGTGCGGTGATATATGCAATTGCAGATGCTACTTTTTTATTTGCAGAAAATTGTTTTCTGAAATATTTTGCCGGCCTGTTGATCGAATCTTCAATAAAATCCGCTTCGATCCATTTTGCTTTCCAATCAGAAGCACTTAACAATGCAGTTTGAAAAAATGCAGGTTCACTCCAGGGCGATGGTTTGTTGCGATTATCCCAGACTCTTACCTGCCATGTATATTTTTTTCCGGATTGCAATGCAGTTCCGCCATAAGGCACATGGACAGATTGATCTGACATTATTTTCCCGCTCTTCCACGCCGTGCCTTTTCCACTGCTTACTATTACTTCATAAGCAGTTTGAGAAATGTTTCGTTGCTCGCCTGCCAGTTGCCAGCTAAACCGTGGCTGCTGCACATCAAGTCCAATAGGATTTGCCTGATTTTCTGTTAACAGGTTTACAACTTTTACCTGTGCCGAAATTGTTGTTGTAAATAAAAACAGGATGAAGAAGAGAAAATTATTTTTTCGCATGACATTCAGCTTTGAGTAGTTTTGAAAAATAACTGCCGGAATAAGATCTCAGCTATCACTAAAGTTAGTAGTTATTGAATCAAAAAAGTGAATTGAATTTGTTCTTATTTATGTATTTCACTTGATAAATGATAAAAAATATTATCACTAACCATTACCGGAATGAATTAAATTATTTTTACGATTATATTGAATTTTGTCAACAGCCGGGACAATAACAGCACCATTTAAAAGACTACAGGTACGAACTGCAGTATCAGTCTTCTTCTTTTGCCAGGGATTATCTTTTGCAAGCTGGGCCAGCCGGATACCTGATATAAAAACATCACTCCATCTAAGCGAAGCAGGATTGGGAAGTATTTTGTTAGCATTACCGATCGGTCAGTTATTAACCATGCCTTTCAGCGGCCGGGCTGTTACAAGATTCGGCAGCAAGTATGTATTAAGAGTTGCCGTAGTTGGTTATGTGCTTTCACTTACAAATATTGGCCTTGTCAATCAATCATGGCAACTGGCGCTGACATTATTTGCATTTGGGATATTTGGCAACCTCTGTAATATCTCAGTTAATACACAGGCTGTTCATGCAGAAGCTCTTTACCCCCGGCCGATCATGGCTTCATTTCATGGTATATGGAGCACTGCAGGATTCAGCGGCGCATTGATAGGCTCACTGATGATGAAGTTGGATATGAAACCTTATTACCACTTTTGGATCATTGCAGTGTTTGCCATTATCATGATGCTGATCTTTAATAAATATCTCTTATTGACACCCACCAGCAGATCAGCTTCAGCATTTAGAAAATTTAAGATGCCACACGGCTCATTATTGTTGTTAGGCGTTATTGCATTTTGTTGTCTTAGCGCCGAAGGATGTATGTTCGACTGGAGTGGCGTATATTTTAAACAGGTGGTAAAAGCAGAAGGCTCACTTGTATCGCTTGGCTATGCCTCATTTATGATCATGATGGCAACAGGCCGGTTTACTGGCGACAGGCTTGCTTATAAATTTGGTCGTAAAAAAATGGTGCAGCTTAGTGGTGTGCTGATCTTTACAGGAATGATGATAGCCGTATTATTTCCAACAATAATAACGGCAACAATTGGTTTTTTAATTGTAGGTTTTGGAGTAAGCAGCATCATTCCATTAATGTATAGCACTGCAGGAAAAATAAAAGAAGTAGCCAGTGGCATTGCTATCGCCACAGTTTCAGGAATCGGTTTCTTTGGATTTTTAATGGGGCCCCCGCTTATCGGGTATATTGCTCAATTAGCAGGATTGCAATATTCATTTGCAGTAATTGCTGTTTTAGGTATCGGTATCACATTAATGATAAACCGGATCAAAGAGATCGTTTAATGACATGAAATAAATTACGGCATTCACAGTTATTGCTGTATTACTCATAATTCAGTACATTTATTATCAGCCAACAAATTATTTCTTCCATCACCCACCGGAAACAAAAAATATTTAAGGCAATACGTTAGTAGTTATTTAGCAATAAATAAGTGACCCTTTATTTACTGATAAAAAAACAATACCATGGACAAAGAAGTTTTTAAAGACTATGTTGAAAACAGGTACAAAGATCAAATGGCTTATTATAGCAAGTCAGCCGGCAGGAATCAAAAAAAATACAAGCAATTCCAATGGATACTGATCATATTTTCTGCCATCACACCAATACTTGCAGCGCTTGATGGAAAATGGTTCAGCACCCAGATAGCCGTGGTAGCAATTTCGGCTTTGGTTGCCATCCTTACTACGGGACTTAAAACTTTTCAATACCAGGAAACATGGGTCAGCTACAGAACCACCAATGAGTTATTAAAACCCGAGATCTATTATTATAATTTCGGTGTAGGACCTTATGCAGAGGAGGGAATTGATAAGGAAACACTTTTTGTATCAAGAGTGGAAACGATACTTGACAAAGAACATATAAACTGGCCCACTGCAAAAAAAATGCATGAAGCAGAACATGCGGAGAAAACAAATGCAATGATAGAGAATGGACATGCTGTTGTGCAGGTGGAGAAATGACTCACAGCGACGAGTCCCTCTTAGTTTCACTAAGAGGGATTATTTTTTTAATTTGGAGGAGATTCGTCTGGGAAGAAGCCGCCTTCACCACGAAAGTAATCACCTATCCTAAATTCATATATTTCAACATTAAATTGTTTACTAAAGGCGTGAATAAATTCATCAGTATCGCCGCCGTATATCAATAGGTCATATTGAAGTGACTTTTCTCTCGTTATGGGAAAATCATACTCCCATCTTTGATTAATGATAAACGTTTTCAGTTGATCCAAAATATTATCCATTTAACTAGGCTATTATTCGCATCCACTACAAATGTATTAGTGTTACAAGCAAACTTCTATCTTCAATAAATAAGAAAAGTTTCGTTTCCGACCCTTTTCTATTTCATAGTTTCATTTGCTTAACTCCAATATATATTCACCTTTTGCAGAAATGGTGATCTCATTTTTGACGTTAACTACTTTAGATGTAATTACATCACGGCCACTGTTATAGTCTCCTGTTATATCCTTAAAGCGATCCATTTGCAGAACTTTATCCGTACCCGTTGCATTAAGAATGATCAGTACTGTATGGTTATCTTTTATTCGCCCATACACATATACTCCGTTTCTTGGTGCGTAGTGAATTAATTTTCCCTGTGTGACAGCGATGCTGTTCTTTCGCCATTGCAGTAATTTTTGCAAATAATCCCATGCTTCATTTTGCATAGCAGTACGACCACTTTTTGAAAACGCATCGGTTGTATCACCCTGCCATCCACCCGGAAAATCTTTTCTTAATCTTCCGTCACCTTCTTCTTTAGTGCCGGTCATTAAAATTTCTGTTCCATAATAAATTTGGGGAATACCCCTTGTAGTTAATAAAAATGCCAGGCCCTGTTTGTACCGTATCAGATCCGTATCTTCTTTGCGGTTGAACCTACTAAGGTCATGATTATCTAAAAAAGTGAGTAGGTTATAAGGATCGGGATAAATAAAATCCTGTGCGATATCTTCAAAAATATTCGTGAGATAGGCACTGTCGCTTTTACCAAATGCATTTTGCATAATAAACGTAAGCGAAAAGTTCATAGCTGTTTTTAAATGCGAATTTTTGTTACCCAGCTTTGAGTTTTGTTGCCACCACGCAGGGGCTGTTGCTTTATTGTACCACGTTTCGCCAACAATATTGAAATTGGGATATTCATTATTGACTTCTTTGCACCAACGTGCCAAAAAATCATAATCGAGGTAAGAATAAGTATCCTGCCTGATGCCATCAATGCGTGCAAACTCTATCCACCAAATACTGTTTTGGATAAGATAAGTAGCAAGGTGACGGTTGCGCTGATTTAGGTCGGGCATAGTTCGTACAAACCAACCATCAAGAAATGCTTTTTTTTCTGTTTCAGATGCATGAACATCCATCACAGTAACAGTAGCATGATTGGTTTGCAGAAATACACCATCATTATTAATCCAGTCCTTGGATGGCAGGTCATTCATCCACCAATGCCCACTGCCGCAATGGTTAAAGACAACATCCATGACCATTTTCATTCCTTTGTCGTGGGTCGCTTTTACAAATGATTTAAATTCTTCATTGCTACCAAAACGAGGATCCATTTTATAAAAGTCAGTTATCGCATAGCCATGATAAGAACCATTCCGCATTTTATTCTCCTGGATCGGATTAAGCCAAATTGTAGTAATACCCAGATCTTTTAAATAATCAAGGCGTTTGCTTATCCCTTCAAAATCGCCGCCGTGACGGGAATTTGAATTTTCTCGATTAACAATTACTTCGTCAAGATTATCGTTGGCTGGATTGCCATTAGCAAAACGATCTGGCATGATCAGGTATAAAACATCTGATGCATTAAATCCCAACGCACCACTTTTATCATTGCGTGCAAGCAAGGGATAATTATAGGTAAATTTTTGCTGGCCCTCCGTAAAATACATCGGCACATTGCCGGGCTTTGTTCCTTTAGTAATACTGAGATAAATAAATAAATAGTTAGGATTACTTACTTTGGCGACTTCTTTAACTTTTATTCCGGGATAATTGATCGTAAGTGTTGACTTACTGATACCAGTACCATACACCATGATCTGCAATTCGCTATTCTTCATTCCGGTCCACCAGTTTGCAGGTTCCACACGGGTAATGTCTATCGCTTTTAGCCATGTAGTGGTCAAAAGACCTGCAGTGAACAGAAGTATTGTAAATAATTTTTTATTCATTTTTATATTTTGCTATGTTTATTGAATCATGAAAGACAACATGATGACATCTCCTTATCCTCTGTTATTTTCAGCCCGCCCAGGGTCTTTCCCCGAATAAATTTACAGCAATAAAATATGTTTTTGGGCAGACGCCTAGATACGATAAATAAAAAAAAAGGAATGAACATACAATGCTCATTCCTTAAAGTGGAGGTGACCGGAAGCGAACTCCTCACTTATATAGTTTTACGAAATATCATAGAACCCTCTCCTGAAGCGGCTTTCAAAGCAAACTGAAAATTCATTTTAATGATCATCTATCCCGCAAAAATCAAATGTCTCTGAAATTACACCAACCTGTAAAGAACTAACATAAAGATATAACTATGTCCAAAGAATTTTGCTGTAATTTTTAAAAATCTATTAATCAAAAAAAATAATAAGTATGAATTCACTAACATAAAAAATCATTCCATCATACTTTACGTGATTTTTTATTTATGTTTCTAAATTTAATAAAACTTTATACTTATGTCTTGGGATTACGCCTCCTTTATTTCACAATATTCTTTTCCAACAATTTTTCTAGTGACTCTCGAAGAATAAAAACTCTTCTTCCGACTTTTGTGGTCACCAACGCTCCACTCTGCTCTAATGTATACATCTGAGTATTTCCATAATTCAAAAATTTAGTAACCTCCGATTTTGGCAACCATTTGTCAGAGATATAAGGCAGTGTTGAACTCCGTTTTACCATCGCTTTAATTTCATTAATATCTTTTTGAAGCTGAATTAAAATTTCTGAATTTTCCATTGTTGTTTAGTTTTAGATTTAATTTCTCCGAGAGCGAAGAATTTATTAAGAACATGAAAATAAATAAATGAATAACAACTTGAAGAGTGGGATTCGAACCTTCGAGGACTAAGAATTGAAAATGAAATATCTAGCGATCGAAATTTCGAAAAGATTTTAAGATTGGTGAAACATTTTCAATTGAACACAATTCGTGTCAAGTTGAAATATCAAGAGTGATTTCATCGGACAACGATTTGAATTTATTATTACAACTTTAATTAGTGAAGGAGCCTTTTTTTTCTGAAGGATATCGAGTCGTAATTTAAATATTCCATAAAATTACGACTCGTGTTAGCCAGTCCATTTTGCGATTTATATTTCATCATGAGCCGATTAAAGTAAATATTCGGCTCAAATATCCAAAAATAATGAGCCAATTAAAATGCTTTACTGCGATTATTAGTATAGGCAGTAACTAATAACTCTTCATCCATATACTTCCAATTTTGAAAGTAAAATTGATATCCCTTACTGTAAAATGAATAATCTATCTACTATTTACAGTAAAATTGATATGGCAGCCTACTTATGGATACTTTTGGGTAATTATTTGGGTAAAATATTCGATTTTTTGGGTATATTTGGATATAATTATGGGTAATGAAAGTTAACTCCCTTAAAATATCATTGGAAATACTAGGAATGATTTCCGAGATTGACGAATTCAAAGGGGCATGGAAAGCATTGGGGCAATTGGCTCCGGAGAAACTGAATATTTTAAAACAAGTAGCTGCAATTGAAAGCATCGGTTCCTCAACCCGTATTGAAGGAAGTAAATTAAGCGATAAAGATGTAGAACTTCTTTTAAGTAATCTACAAATCAAATCCTTTTCTTCCCGTGATGAACAAGAGGTAGCTGGTTATGCGGCTACCATGAATATAATTTTTCAGAATTATAAGGATATCCCTTTTACAGAAAATTTAATAAAACAATTTCATCGTGATCTTCTTCAATACAGTGAAAAGGATAATTGGCATCGGGGAGAATATAAAAAATCTCCTAATCATGTTGAAGCATTTGACCCTGGTGGCAAAAGTCTGGGAATAATTTTTGAAACTGCAAGTCCCTTTGATACACCTTTTCGAATGGATGAATTGATTACATGGGTCCGTCAATCTCAGGAATCAAAACAAATGCATCCACTTTTGGTAATAGGCGTTTTTGTTGTTGAGTTTTTGGCGATACATCCTTTTCAGGACGGAAATGGGCGTCTATCCCGAATTCTTACAACGTGGCTGTTACTTCGTGCAGGGTATGTTTATGTTCCATACAGTTCAATGGAGGCAGTGATAGAACAAAGTAAAGAAAGCTATTATCTTTCGCTTCGTCAAACCCAGACTTCATTGAAAACTGATTTTCCTGACTGGCAACCATGGATTAATTACTTTCTGAAAACTTTAAAAGAGCAAAAGCAGAGATTGGAATTAAAAATTGAAAGAGAAAAAATATTAGCATCCGATTTACCAGAATTATCATTAAAAATTCTTGAAATAGCAAAATCAAGAGAACGAATAACAATTAATGAAATCGTTATCCTGACTAATGCTAATCGTAATACAATTAAAAAACATCTTGAAACACTGGTCAAAATGAATCATCTGCAAAAACATGGCCTGCGAAAAGGAACATGGTATACTTTATAAACTCTTTCTTTTGCGTCAACGGAAATCAATTATCATCTTTTTCTGATTGAAAATTATTATTCTTCCTTTTGACCTTCGCGATATTTCTTTTTGATTTCATCAATCGAAAAATCACACATCTTTTCTATTTTATCTTTTATCGAAAATTTCTAGCCTCAGGAATCTTAATTTCATCAGCCATGTCTCTAATCCCTGATTTATTATTTATTGTTTCATGTAAATTTCTTTCATCAACCATAGAAACTATAGGCAGTTGTTCGTCCTTAAAAACAATAAGATTACGTAAAAGTTTAGAAAAATTATAGCAGCAAGTTGCAATAACATGAATCACTTCTCCTGCTATTTGTAATTTCCCTTCAACCATAATCAGTTTTGATTGTACTATTTCTTTTCTGAACTTTTCAAATAAATTTTCAAAGAATACAACATTTGCACATCCCGTTTCATCTTCTATTGTCATAAAACAAACTCCTTTTGCTGTACCTGGCCTTTGTTTTACCAATACAAGTCCGGCGACTTTCACATGATCTCCATCTTTTAATGAACTCAGCTGTTTTGTCGGAACAATATGCAATTGATCTAACTTTTCTCTTACAAAACTTACCGGATGTGCCTTTAATGAAAGTGAAGTTGCGGCATAATCATGTACAACATGTTCCGATTCTCTCATTACTGGTAATGAAACTTTTTCCTCAATATTTGTTTGACCTGAATAAATTCCTGTAGGATGATCATTGCAGGCAGATATCTCCCATAATGCTTGACGACGATCTAAACCGATTGATCTAAATGCGTCAGCATCTGCCAATCTTTCTAATGTTGATTTAGATAATCCTTTATCAAGCAATTCAGCAACACTTTTAAATAAGCTCCTTCTCGAAAAAATCAATAAGTTGATATCATCTTCACGCAATCCTTTTACTTGCCGAAACCCCAATCGCATTGCACAATACTTATTTGTCTTTTCTTCTAATAAATTATCCCAGGTTGAATAATTAATATCTACTGGTCTTACTTCAACTCCATGATTTTTTGCATCAATCACAATTTGTGCAGGTTGATAAAAACCCATGGGCATGCTATTCAGCAAAGCACATGCAAAAACATCCGGGTAATAACATTTAAGCCAGCAAGAAACATAAACAAGCAATGCAAAACTTGCAGCATGACTTTCAGGAAACCCATAACTTCCAAAACCTTCCAATTGTTTAAATACCCGAAGAGCATACTCTTTTGTATAACCATTCTTCGTCATGCCATTTACAAGTTTTGTTTGAAACTTTGTAACAAGCCCTTGTACTTTAAATGTTGCCATGCTACGACGGAGTTCATCAGCTTCAGTTGGGGTAAAACCAGCTGCTACAATTGCAATCTTCATTGCTTGTTCCTGAAAAAGAGGAACACCTAATGTTCTTCCCAATATTTCTTCAAGTTCCTTTGACGGATATTCAACGGGCTCTTCCCCATTTCTTCTTCTTAAATAAGGATGCACCATATCACCCTGAATAGGACCAGGTCGAACAATCGCCACTTCAATCACCAGGTCATAAAATGTTCTTGGTTTTAATCTTGGAAGCATTGATTGTTGTGCACGACTTTCGATTTGAAAAACACCAATTGTATCTGCCTTACAAATCATATCATAAACTATCGGGTCATCTTGTGGAATATTAGCAAGGGTCAGATCTAGACCATAATGTTGTTTACAAAGATCAAATGCTTTACGTATACAAGTAAGCATCCCCAATGCAAGCACGTCAATTTTTAAAAAGCCCAATGCATCTATATCATCTTTGTTCCACTCGATGCATGTTCTGTTTTCCATTCTTGCATTTAGTATCGGGCATAGATCAGTTAGTTTACCATTTGTAATAACAAATCCTCCTGTGTGCTGACCAAGTTGACGAGGAAATCCTATATAATCTTTGGCTAGTTGAAGGACCTTTTGAAGATGTTTGTCGCTAGTGTCAAAACCTTCCTGAGTAATTCTTTGCTCTTTAAATGCTTCTTCAGGAAATTCTCCCATTTGACCAACCGAAACAGCAAGTCGATTGATCGTATCCATTGAAAGTCCCATAGCTTTTGCTACATCTCTTATTGCCCCCTTTTCATGTTGTTGTGTAACAGTAGCAACAATTGCAGCTCTATCTCTCCCATATTTCTCATATATATATTGTATAACTTCTTCACGTCTCTCATGTTCAAAGTCTACATCAATATCAGGAGGCTCATTTCTTGCTGAAGAAATAAAGCGTTCAAAAAGCAGATCGAATTTGGTAGGATCAACTGAAGTAATTCCCAAACAATAACAAACAGTAGAGTTAGCAGCAGATCCCCTACCCTGGCATAAAATACTTTTTGACCTAGCATAGCGGACTATATCATGAACAGTAAGAAAGTAATTTGCAAAATTCATTTCTTCAATAAACTTTAGTTCATGATTAATGTTATCAATAATCTTTTGAGGGATTTTATCCGGATACCTTTCTTCTGCTCCTCGCCAGGCTAAATAAATTATTTCTTCTTGTGGTGTTCGGTTTTCCGTTGTCAACTCTTTGGGATATTCATATTTCAATTCAGATAATGAGAATTGACAAGCTTCAACAATTTCCTGTGTATGATGTATTGCTTCTGGATAATGTCTGAATAAACGAATTATTTCATCACTCGTCTTCAAATATCTTTCAGCATTTGGATGAAGTCTAAATCCAGCAGTTTGAATCGTACATTTTTCCCGAATACATGTCAGCACATCCTGCAATTGTCTTCGATGTGGATTGTGATAGTGTACATCATTTGTCGAAACCATTTTAATTTCAAATCGCTTTGACAATTGCCCAAGTTGATACAAGTATTTGTTGTCATCACCAGAATAACGACGTGAGGCGGCTATATATAAGTCATTGCCAAAAACATTCTTATATCCTACAAGTCCCTTTTCAAATGAAACATCAAATTCAAAGGAAGTATTTAAAGACTGTGGCGGTAATGCTATAAATTTTATGCCTTTCTTATAAGCATAAACGTCCTCTTTGTATAAATGGCATTCTCCTTTCTCTGCCCGAAGGTCTCCGAGAGTTAACAATGCGGATAGTTGAGAGTATGCATCTTTATTCGTAGGGTATGCAAGTAAACTTGGACCATCTAATAATTCAAGCCGACAAGCAGGTATCAATCGTATGTTAATTTTTTTTGCTGCAGCATGACCACGAACAATGCCTGCAAAACTGTTTCGATCTGTAATCGCTATCTCCTTATATCCGTAGAGTGCTGCTTGTTCAACTAACTCTTCTGGATGTGAAGCACCTTCAAGAAAACTGAAATTAGACGTTACTTGCAATTCACTGTACTTCATAACAACACATTTTCGTTATGCAAAAAATCCATGGATATACCACTGTGGATTTTTATTACCCGTATAATGTCCCAATCGAAATAACCAATAGCGAGAACCTTCTTCATCTTCTACACTATAATAATCTCTATGCAAACCTTCTTCGATCCACCACTCTCTCTCAATTCTTTCAGGGCCATCAGCTTTATTTATTTTGTGCATCTTGCCTTTGTACCGAAATAACATGGGTGGATAATCAGGAATAGGTGCAGTGACTTCAATTATTTCGGGGCTTGCCAATAATTGAATGGGCCTTGGCTTATCGACTCGCCATGTTGTGGTTGATTCTTCATCAACAGAAGTGGCTAATCGAATTGATCTCTCAGGCCAATAATGTTCATCGGGTAAATAGCGATGAATATTATTAGACCCAATTCTATTTGCTATACGATCTATCAATTCAGAAAATTGTACATTATGCAAACCGCAATTGCCAACCCACAATTTTTCCTGTATAGGTAAAAGCTCTTCAATTTTGTTTGCTTCGAGAACGAATAACTCAATTCCAAGGTCAGGTTCTATTGTATCAAGTTTTATTTCAAATAATTTGAAAAGGTGTTTAGGATTATGCGATGGACGATTTGTTCCAATATCTATTTGCAGGATCTTTCCATCAACACGATAACACTTAAATGATAATAACCGAATTCCTTTTTGCTCTTGTCGAAGTCTTGAACATGCTTTTTCAAGTAGTTTTTCCAATGCGATTTCGATTCCTGTTCGGTTTACAATAAAATCAGGACATGGTAACCATTCATGATAAATTGGTGATTCGTGAACTGGCTTAATTACCTCTTCTTCATAACCTAGTGCCTGGTCAATCCTTAATAATAAATGATCGCCAAAACGACGTTTCAAAGTTGAACGAGGCATACCGATAAAACTTTGTACTTGTTTCAATCCAAGCTTAAATAAAAGTCCGATCGTATTTTCTTCTAATCGAAGCGCAGTTGGTGACAACGAAAGAATCGCATTATATTGTTCATTCTTGTTTATAATAATTTTCTCATTATCAAACCGACTAATTGCCCAGGCTGTACCAATAGTATCAGCCATTGCAATTTTAATATCATACCCAAAATTCTTTAACCGTTCTTTTATTTGATTTACATATGGAATTTCACCTCCCCATAAATGTGCACAGCCCGTTACATCAAGAATAAGACCATTAGGTTGATCAATTGCTACGCAAGGAGTATATCGAATAAAGTATTTAGCAAAAGATTTTAATATTTTAATTGACAACCCTTGTTTATCATCAATAACTTTTAATCCCGGAATAATAGCTCTCGCATCAGCTACAGCAATACCTGAATATATCCCTTCTTTCTCTGCCAAAATATTAGCTGCTGTTACGATCATTTTTCCATGATCAGGTAATGCTAAAACAAAAGGCACTCGAAGTAATTCTGGCTGGCGGCGACATAGCCAATCTGTCTTTAAATAACGAAACCATATCGTGACAAAACGCTTCGACATTTATGCAATTTTCTGTTCTGAAATTTCTGTAATTGATTTTTCGCTTTTTTCAAATTCAATGAGCTTCCCATTTGAGTATTCCATTTTCCATTTACCGGGTTTACCATTTCTAATTTTTAATAGCTCAATATTCCATCGAGGGAATCCAACTCCTGGTAAATTATTTTTTGATTCGCTTGATACAGATGATATTCTCCAACGAGATACGCATGCTGTAATATTAACGTTGCGTGGTTTGTTACGAATTACAAATCCCGTTACTCTACTTTTCTCTACTGCTAATTTAAATCTTCTTGACTCATTAAAATTTATCTCAGAAATCTCACCTACTACAGCTGCTAATCCATCGCATCTCAATGCTTCCTCCATAACCCATAAAATTTCTTTTTGTCGTTTGACATGTATGAAAACAATTTTATCAGGATCAACGCCAAATAATTTTAAAGCTGGAGGAAAAACATTTGCAGAAGATTTTATCCAAATACAAATCCCATTACGTTTCATCAATTCAGAAATAATATGAGATACAAAACCACTTGTTGCTGAAAAATTTTCTTCACGATCAACAAGAAATTCATGAGTTGCAGCTACTGGAAAATTATGATCAGGAAAAGAATTATCAATAGAACCTAAACTTACTTTTATTGAATTGTCAGCAGGGCGTTTAAACCTTTGTAAAAAAAGAATATGCTCTTTTAAGTTTTTAATGATATGAGCTTTATTAATCTGCATCTAACATAAATTAATTGTAAAGCTACAATATTTAGTAAGTTTATACTAATAATAATAGTATATTTTGTCGTTGCAGGGCAAATGCATTACATCCACCTGCAATTATGCGGAGAAAGAACATACAAATAACTAAATAATTAGAATTTTTCTGGGATCATCAAAACTTAGCTGTTTTGTAATCCGAAGTCATGACCTCAGGTTCCACCCCCATTCCCACCCCAGACTCGAACTCCTGATCAATTATTCAAATCAACTAATTGAAAATAAAAACTAAATCCGAAATATTTCTTACGTGCAATTTCAAATGTCTCCAAAACTACACCTCTAAAAAATTTGATGGTGAGTCTAATGATGAGTAAAAAAAATATTATCAGAATACGTTCTAAATGTGTTGTTGTTAATTAGGTTCGGGTGGAGCTGATTATTCCTATACTTTAGATTGGATTGGAGATCGATATAACAAATTCATCTTGTCTATCCAGGTCATATAATTCGCTGACAAATTCATTAATCTTCCGTCTTAGCCAGATGATGATACTCTCATGATCATCTAATAAATCTTTTATAAATCCGGTACTGTCATTTTTCTCTCTTGACTGTTCTGTTAAATGAGTTAGTTCGAGATAACATTTAAGCGTAGCTGGTGCTAATGAACCAAAGCTCTTATTCTTTCTGCAGCGTCATCCATTATTTCATAACGCTCTTCATACTGATCTTCAAAAAATTTATACTAGTATGAAAATCTTGGCCTTTAATATTCCAGTAAGCATTTTTTTGTTTTGAAACCCAATAAAAGCTTGAATTAAAAATAATATACTAACTGCTATTAAACTCTCCCACACCTATTATACTTCAGCCTTCAGCGCTAAAGCATGCCTGCCTAGTAATAATTGCACCATTGTCAGTTGACCTTCACAATCCTTTATATGTATCGGTTATTAGATCATCAGGGCCAGCCAACAAATAAACATAACTGCTGTTTGCCGGAGAAACAGCAATAGCGATGCCCTCCCGTATTTTGCAAAACTCATATTGTATGTTAGCCCCGCCTGCCTTCTTGCTGTGAAAAATATTTTCTTCCGATTCTTACTAGTTTTGAAGACTTCAAAGTAAAGAGGGTTTGATGTCGTCTTGTTTCACGACCAATTTAGGGCTTCTGTCTGTTTTAAACAACCCCCAATGTTTTTCCGGCTCCAGCGGATGCGATGAACCTTTCCATGGTTCATCAAAAGCTTCAAAGAAAAAAGTAAGTACTTTATTTTTTTCAGACCACTGCATTAAGTCTTCGTAGTAAACTTTCTGATTTTCCTCGTTTACATGTTCAGGATGAATACCTCTGCCGTTTGAATTGGTTGCCCAGCCGGCTTCAGTAATCACTACGGGCTTTCCAGGATATAAACCTGCAACTGCAACATAGTTATCATTTGTGTATTCAATAGCTTCATGTATATGCTTGTATTCCCATACCGGGTATGTGTGAATGGAAATAAAATCTACTATTTCCGCAAGTGGTTTGAGTTTATTTAACCAGGGAACATAGTTTTCACAAAAGGTAACAGGGTGCTTTGTGTATAGTTTTACTTTTTTGGCAAATTCAATAACCCTGCTTACCGGCACATAATGATCGGTCCAATCCACACAGGCTTCATTACCGACTGACAATGAAAAAATGATTTCAGAATATTCATTGGCCCATTCAATAAGCCTTTGTATTTTTTTATCATTTTTTTTCCTGTTTTCTTCCAATTGTTCTTCTTCATACACACCACTGCCCCAGGGGCAACCGAAATTATTCATCTCTGCTTCTATATAGGCGCCCATCATCAATTTGAAATCCATTTGCTCATTTCGGATAACATCCAAAACTGTCCGGGCATGCTCATCGCAATCGTATAAACGTAAATATTTCCAATGAGGCTGCAGAAGAAGCAAGTCTTCTTTTACTTCATCATATGATGGATAACTGACACCCGGCTGTTGACCGTCTCTAAATCCCGAATAACAAATAGCCCTTGCAACTGGTAAACCAAACCTTTCAAAAAAATCCATACTTAGAATTTCAGTTTTTCATTTTTGTCCCAAATGCCCCAGTACGCACCAACAATACCTTCAGCTCCCACCTTCCAAGATTCATCAAAGGAAGAAAAATAGAAAACAGGAATATTTTCATTTGATGACCAAAGCTGTGTATTAATAAAATAATCCCGTGCAGATTTTTCAGAAGGAAATGAACCTTTGAGATTTTCTCCCTGGCTGGGCCATCCTGTTTCAGTAATTATTACTTCTTTACCATTACCCGCTGCTTTTGCCTGATGATACATTGC
>Ga0209798_10001048_pt1 | contig 16880 bp, 16 predicted proteins | sample DOMMetBare3Fresh_FD_187475 | JGI IMG/M metagenome (GOLD analysis project Ga0209798, IMG submission 187475) | Wetland sediment microbial communities from St. Louis River estuary, USA, under dissolved organic matter induced mercury methylation -... | ecosystem: Environmental > Aquatic >...
GCAGCAGCACGACCACGCCGCCGCAGGCGATCAGCGTCAGCCGCGCGAGCGCACCGAAGGCCGACGGCCAGGCACGCAGAAGCAGCGAGTACACGGTCCAGGCCAGGCTGGCAACCGCGATCCAGGCATCACCCGGGTTGATGCGCACCTGCGCCAGCACGTCCCAGCGGCCGCGGATCAGGATGTGCACGACGCCGCCTAGCGCGAGCGCGACGCCGAGCCATGGCACGGCACCGAAGCGCTCGCGCAGCCACAGCGACGAGGCGAGCGCGATCAGCACGGGCGAGACCGCGTAGATCAGGCCGATGTTGACCGCCGCGGTGTAGCGCCCGCCGATGTACACGAAGGCGCCGCAGATCCACATGCCCAGCGCACCGAGCACGATGAACTGCCATGCCTCCCTGGCGATGGCGTCGCGCTTGGCGACGATCTCGCGCCCGCAAAAGGCGCCCAGCAGCAGCGCGGCCACCGCCCAGCGTGCCAGCGCCAGCATGTGCGGGGCGATCACCCCCGGCGCCCAGCGCGCGACGAGGTAGTTCACGCTCCACAGCGCCGGCGCAATGAACACCAGCGCGAACGCGAGGCGGCGCTCGCCCGACCGGTGCAGCAAGGTGGCGCGCAAGACTACCGCGCAACCGCCGCGGATCGGGCTCGGCCCGGCCGCTGGCGGTGCCCCCTCGAGGGGGAGCGGCGAAGCCGCTTCGCGGGGGGTCTCATGCGGTGAACGGTGCGCCCTCGGTCGGCGCGCCGAACAGCATGCCCTGCAGCTGCTGGCAGCCGAGCGCCGTCAGGAAGTCGCGCTGCCCTTCGGTCTCGACCCCCTCGGCGATGACCTCGCGGCCCAGGCTCGCGGCCAACGTGACGATCGCGCGCGCGATCGCGGCATTGCCGGTGTGGTCGGGCAGGCCACGCACGAAGCTGCGGTCGATCTTGATGCGGTCAATCGGCAGCTGATTCAGGTGGCCGAGCGACGAGTAGCCGGTACCGAAGTCGTCGATCGCGACGCGCACGCCCAGCGCCTTCAGCCGCGCGAGCGTCGCGCGCACCGCGTCAAGGTCGTCCATCAGCATGCGCTCGGTGATCTCGACCTCCAGCGCGTTGCCGGGAATGCCGGCCTCGGTGAGCACCGTCGCCACGACGTCGGCGAACGCGGCGTCGCGGAACTGCAGCGACGACAGGTTCACCGACACCGGCAGCGCTCGACCCGCATCGCGCCAGCGCCGTGCAGCGAGCGCCGCCTCGCGCAGCACCCAGTGACCGATCGGCAGGATCAGGCGCTGCTCCTCGGCCAGCGGGATGAACTGGTCGGGCTCGACCAGGCCGCGCGTCGGATGGCGCCAGCGGATCAGCGCCTCGCATCCGGCGAGCCGGCCGTCGGCCGCACGCACCTGGGGCTGGTAATGCAGCACGAACTCGTTGCGCTCGATCGCGCGCATGAGCTGCGTCTCGAGTTCGAGCGCGTCGAGTGCGCGCCGGCCGAACTCGGGGTCGTAGAGCCGGTGCGTGGCCCGGCCCTGGCGCTTGGCCTGGTACATCGCGGCGTCGGCGCTCTTCAGCAGGTCGGCCGGAGTGTCGGCGTGCTGCGGATACAGCGCGATGCCCAGCGACGGCGTGACCGAGATCGGCCGCCCCTCGAGCACCACCGGCGATGCGAGCGCGCCGAGCAGCTTCCTGGCCACCTCCTCAACGTCGGACAGCGGCAGCGCACCGGGCAGCAGCACCATGAACTCGTCGCCGCCGAAGCGCGCGACGATGTCCGTCGTGCGCAGCAGCGAAGTCAGGCGCTGCGCCAACGTCTGCAGCAGCACGTCGCCGGCGAGGTGGCCGAGCGAGTCGTTGACGCGCTTGAAGTTGTCGAGGTCGATGAACAGCAGCGCGCCTTGGTGGTCTCCGCGACGGCCGGCATGGCCGCTGCCCATCAGCGCATCGAGCCGCTCCATGAACGCCGTGCGGTTGTACAGGCCCGTCAGCGCGTCATGGTGCGCCAGGTGGTGGATGCGCGCGCGCGCCGCCTCGGTGGCGCGCAGGTCGCGGATCACGGTCATTCGCAATGTCTCGCCGCCGCGCACCACCGTACGCACGATGAACTCCACCGGGATGCGCGTGCCGTCGCGGTGCAGCACGGCGCTTTCGTAGGCGGTCTCGGCGCGCGCGGTCATCACTTCGAGCACCTTGGGCACCTGGTCGGGCGCGATGAACTCCAGGTTCTTGCGGCCGCGGATCTCGTCGAGCGTGTAGCCGAGCATGGCCATCACCGGCTCGTTCGCGTCGGTGATGACGCCGTCCTTGTGGAAGACGATGCCCTCCACGCTCGCATCCATGAACTTGCCCAGCCGCTCCTCGGACTCGCGCAGCGCGCGCTCGGCCTCGCGGAATCGCGTGATGTCGTTGATCAGCACGAACGCGCCCGACAGCGTGGCGGCGGCGTCGAAGTGCGGCAACAGCTGCACCTCGATCCAGCGCGAACCCTGCGACGGCGGCAGCTGGCGCTCGTAGCGCTGCGGCCAGTGGTGCTTGCGGATCTCGTCGACGTAGGGCCCGATCGCGCGGGCGGACTCGGGACCGATGATCTCCTCGAGCGTGCGGCCCAAGATGGTCTGCTCGTCGAAGCCGAAGGTCTTCGCGTAGCCTGCGTTGGCAAACAGGCAACGCAGCGTTTGGGCATCGTAGAAGGCCATCAGCGCGGGCACGCTGTTGGCCACCAGGCGCAGCAGGCCGGCATGTTCGCGCTGGTTCGGCTCGTCGGGCGCGCTCGGCTGTGCCGCAACCGCCGCGGTCGCGGCCGCGGCCTGTGGGTACAGCGGATCCGCGTCGTGGCGATCGGGTCGTGCGCTCATTCGGGCTTCTCGAGGATCGACGCGGCCAGGCACAGATCGTCCCACGCGCGCGCCTTGTCGGCCAGCGTGCGCAGCAGGTAGGCCGGGTGGTACGTGACGACGACCGGCGTGTCGCGCCACCGGTGCACGCGAGCGCGCAGCTTGCCGATCGGCTGGTCGGTGTCGAGCAACGCTTGCGCCGCGAAACGGCCCATCGCCAGCAGTACGCGCGGGGCCACCAGCTCGATCTGCCGCGTCAGGTAGGGCGCGCAGCGTGCGGTCTCGGCCGGATCGGGGTTGCGGTTGCGCGGAGGGCGGCACTTCAGCGTGTTGGCGATGAAGACCTGGCGCGCCGGCGGCGCTACGGCGCGCGTCAGGCCGATCGAACGCAGCATGTTGTCGAGCAGCTTGCCGGCCTGGCCGACGAACGGCTCGCCCTGCAGGTCCTCCTGCTCGCCCGGCGCCTCGCCGACGATCATCAGGTGCGCGTGCGGGTTGCCCACGCCGAACACGGTCTGGGTGCGCGATTCGCACAGGCCGCAGGCGCGGCAGCCGGCCACGGCCTGCTCGAGCGCGGCCCAGTCCATCGCGGCGATCTCGGCGGCGGGCAGCGCCGCGGCCGCACGCTGCGGCGGCACGTGGGCTTCGCGGGCGGGCGCGCGCAAGGCCGACGCCTGCGGCGGCGCCGCATCCGCGCGCGTGGCGTGCTCGACGGGCTCGCCCGCGTCGAGCGCATCGTCGTCGTGCGCCATCGCATGGCTCGGCTCGAACAGGCGCACGCCCATGGCCGCGAGCATGCGGCGCTGGCGCTCAGTCCAGCGCATGTCCCGCCCCGCCGGGCGCGATGGCCAGCCGCATCACTCGCGCGTCCTCGCGCCGGCCGGCCGCAGCCGGGTAGTAGCCACGGCGCACGCCGATGTCGTCAAAGCCGTAGCGCGCATAGATCGCGCGCGCCCGCGCGTTGCTCTCGCGCACCTCAAGCCACAACCACTGGTGAGCCTCGCGCCTCGCCTGCGCGACGAGCGCGTCGAGCAGGCAGCGCGCGAGCCCGCGGCCCTGCAGCGACGGGGCGACGGTGAGGTTGAGCAGGTGCAGTTCGTCCACGCCGCGCTGCGCCACGCTGTAGGCCACCACGTCGCCCGCACCGGTGCGCAGCAGATGCGCCGGGTGGCCGATCGCCAGCGAGTCGACAAAGTTGCCGCGGGTCCACGGAAAGGCGTAAGCGGATTGCTCGATCGCCAACACCTGCGGTAGGTCGGCCAGCGCCATGGCTTCCAGGCGCAGGGCCGCGAGGTCGGGCGGTGCGGGCAGCGCGCTCATCGTGGCACCGGATGACTCACGCGGCCGCGGCCGCCGCGCGCTCGGCGGTGGTCAGCGCCACCTTGTCGCGCAGGTACAGCGGCAGCGCCTCGGCCGCGTCGATGCCCTCGCCATGCGTCCACGCGGCACGCGCCAGGCGCGCGAGCGCCTCGGCGCGGTCGTCGCTGAACTCAGGCAGGCGCAACGCGCCGCCCGCAACCAGCCGCTCGCCGAAAGCAGCCAGCGCGGAGCCGCCCAGCGCGGCCGGCGGCGCCTCGCGCCAGCGCGCGAGCAGCGCCGGTAGCGTCCACAGCGCCGGCGCGCAAACCGCGTGCCACGCGCCGCCGCGCCAGGCGTACTCCCCGGCGTAGAGCTCGTCCATGCGCGCGTCCATCGCGACCCACAGCAACTCCATGCCATGGCGCACGCGCGCCTGTTCGGCCACCAGCGCGAGGCTGTCGATCGGCAACAGCGGGCGCTTCAGGCCCAGCCCCAGCCCCTGGGCCACCGAACACGCCGTGCGCAGACCGGTGAACGCACCCGGGCCGCGACCGTAGGCCACGGCGTCGAGCGCCACGAGCTCGACGCCGGCCGAAGCCATCAGCTCGAAGGCCAGCGGCAGCAGGCGCTGCGAGGCGCGCGGGCCCCCGGGCTCGAGCGCGCACCACTGCCGCTCGCCCACGACCACGGCCACCGCCAGGCGCTCGGTCGATGTGTCCAGCGCGAGCAGGTGCGCGGCCTCGGAGCGCGTGGCGGTCGAAGACATGAGTCCAGTGTATGCGTCGACCCCCATGTAATCATTGCCCCCTAATGGGTGTATCGGGCGCGTTGGCACGGGTTTTCAAGGGGCTGGCGGTCGGCGCCGCGCTGATCGCTGCCACCCCGTCGGTGCTGGCCAGCGGCGTGCTGGCGCCCGAGGTGGAGCACGCACTGGTGCATGCCCGCATCCCGCTGGAGGCGGTGTCGGTGGTGGTCCAGGAGGCGGGCAGCGGCACGGCCCGCGTGACGCTCAACGCGCGCCAGCCCGTCAACCCGGCCTCGGTCATCAAGCTGCTGACCACCTACGCGGCGCTCGACGAGCTCGGCCCGGCCTACCAGTGGAAGACGCCCGTGTGGTTCGGCGGCCCGGTGCGCGACGGCGTGCTCGAGGGCCCCCTGCACCTGCAGGGACGCGGCGATCCGAAGCTCACGCTCGAACGGACCTGGCTGGCGGTGCAGCGCCTGCGCCAGATGGGCATTGCCGAGATCCGCGGCGACATCGTGCTCGACCAGAGCGCCTTCGTCGTGCCCGAGGGCAGCACCGGCGACTTCGACAACGAACCGCTGCGGCCCTACAACGCGCGCTCGCAGGCGCTGCTGTTCAACCTGTCGGCCGAGCTCTACACCTTCACGCCCGATCCGCTGGCCGGCGTGGCGCGCGTGTCGGCCGAGCCGGCGTTGGAGGGCATGCAGGTCGACGCCAGCGTGCCGCTGGCCGGCGGGCCGTGCAACGACTGGCGCGCGTCGCTGAAGGCCGCGCTCGGCGACCCGCTGCGCATGCGGTTCGCGGGCAGCTACCCCGCTGCGTGCGGCGAGCGCGTCTGGGCGCTCGCCCATCCCGATGCGAGGCAATACGCTGCCCGCCTGCTGTCCACGCTGTGGCGCGACGCCGGTGGCACGCTGTCGGGCCGCGTGCGCGAAGGCCCCGCGCCGGCAGGCCAGGCTCCGGCGTTCGAGCTCGTGTCGCCGCCGCTCGCCGACGTGGTGCGCGACATCAACAAGTTCAGCAACAACGTGATGGCACAGCAGCTGTTCCTCACGCTCGCGCTGCAGCGCAACGGCGGCACCCGCGCGACGCCCGAGGATGCGCGCGAGGCGCTGCGACGCTGGCTCGCCGAGCGGCTGGGCGAATCGCCCAAGTCGTTGGCGGGCGTGGTCATCGACAACGGCTCGGGCCTGTCGCGCGAGACCCGCGTGTCGGCCGCGCTGCTCGCACGCGTGCTGCAGCGCGCCTGGTCCAGCCCGGTGATGCCCGAGCTGATGGCCTCGCTGCCGGTGACGGGGCTCGACGGCACGCTGCGGCGCTCGCGCGCGACGGCCGGTCGCGCGCACCTGAAGACCGGCTCGCTGCGCGACGTGAACGCGATCGCGGGCTACGTGCTCGGCGCCGGCGGCAGGCGCTACGTGCTGGTGGCCATCGTCAACCACCCGAACGCCGCCGCGGCGAGGCCGGCGTTCGATGCGCTGGTGCAGTGGACGATGAACGACCTCGACACTCGCGCGCCGCGCCAATGACGAAGGGCCGGCAGTGCCGGCCCTTCGATCGCTTGATTGCAGTTCAGAGGTTGCTGGGCACCCAGCCGAACTCCTTCAGCTTGCCGAACACGTAATCTGCAATCACCTTATGGCCGCCGGTCGACGGATGCACGTCGTCGGCATAGAACCAAGTGCTGGCGCTTGCGCCACTGAGAATCGAGTTGAAGCTCGGAATCGGAGCGGGAAATGCGCTGGCCGGCGACGCGTTGCAGAAAAGCGCCGAGCCGTCGGTAACCCGCCCCCCTGTGACGGCAGCGATCCTTGCCGGGTCGCACGCGAAGCCGGTGAAATTGGTGATGCCGTACTTGCCTGGATTCGCGGCCACGTCGTTGAATAGCGCGCCCATATCGATGATCGCCACGCCGGGCGTGCCTGCCAAACCCGCGCTCAGCGTATCGTTCCACGCGGTCAACAACTGCCGCAGCACGGCCTGACCTCCAGCCGACTGCGCAGCCCCCAAAGGCAACAGCACCGGATCAGGAAAGTTCAATACCGCAACGCGCGTCGCACCCTTGGCCGCAATTTGATTCTTGACCAGAGCGACGAGTTCTGTAGCAGCAGTCGTCATATTGGCCACGGCCGTTGCCGGCGTGATTTGTGCCGCCTGGACCGCACGGATCTGGATCAAGCCGTCGTTGGCACCGGCCCACACAAAGACAATGTCACCCCCATTGAATCCACCAAACTGCGTCAGGTGGTTGGCCACCTGCGACACCACGGGCAGCGTCATCGGAGCTGGCGACGTGCCGACGATGCCGTTGCCATTGGGGTTGTTGATGCCCGCCGGGTTGGTCACGCGCGCGCCGCCCTGCGCATAGCCGGTGCAACTGCCTGCCAATGCTGCACTCGAGCGCGCTGCGATGCACGTGACCGGGCTCGTGGCCGTCGTCGGACCGAAGCCCACCTGGTTCGGGGTGATCACCACGCCCAGCCGCGCAGCCACCCACTCGACCCAGATGTTAGCCGTGCTGGTGTTATTGGTCGCGGAATAGCCCGTGAAGCTGTTGGTCGTGAACTTGCCGGCGAAGAACGGCGCCAAGCCGAGCGCCTGGCCGAGCGGGATCTGCGTGGCCGGCGTATAGGCGCCGAGGTCGGACAAGCTGTCGCCGAACGAGATCACACGGCTCGCGACCGGCGAATCGGTGGTACCTCCGCCGCAACCGGCGACGATCAGTGCGGCGGCCGCGAGGGCGGAAATGTGCCAGCGACGACGGGTGGTCATGGTTTGTGCTCCTTCGGTTCTAGTCGGTGTGCGGTCGGGTGCGCGAGCGCCGGGCAGACTGCCGCCCGGCGGCTTTCGCGCAAGTGGCAACGACTATACGAAGGACTGCGAAGCGCCCCGAGCCGGGTTAACCCACCCGGAATGTGGCGCGGGCGAGACGCCCCCCAAGTTGTTGCGGACGGGCGGCTGGCAAGTCGTTCAGAACGGGTTGTTGCGGGCGCGGAAATCGGCCAGCACGCCCAGGCGCGCCTGCACCGTCGGGCCGGGGCGCAGGCCGTCGGCCCACATGTAGCCGGCCGCGGTGGCGTTGGTCACCAGTGTCGAGGTGGTGCAGCCGGGCAGCGGCGTGTCGCTGCGGCATGCCGCATCGACCCAGTTGGCGAGGCCGTAGTTCGCCGGGAACCTGACCATGTTCTGCGTCTCGACGTCGGCAAAGACCAGGCCGATCAGCCTTCCGTCGTTGATCAGCGACACGCTCATGCGGCTGTTGAAGGCGCTGGTCAGCTCCGACAGCAGCGCCGCGCGCGTGTTGTCGCCGCTGCTGGTGTTCTCGGCGATCGCGAACGGCGTCAGGCCGAGGTCGGGCACCGTGAGCACCACGACCGCCGGGCCCGAGGTGGCCAGCGCGTTGATGCGGTTGCCCAGGTCGGTGCCGCGTGCGCGCACCTGGTCGAGCAGCGTGTTCTTCGGCGTGGCCGGGTAGCCGGCGTAGATCTCGAGGATGTCGTGCATGCCCACGAGCACGAGGGCGATGTCCTTCTCGCCGAGCGGTGCGCCCGTCACGGCGGCGAGCTGGCTGCCCAGGTCGGCCACCTTGGCCAACGGCTGTGCCAGCGCCAGGCCGCTCGAGGTGGTGGCGCTGCCCCGGCAGCGGTCGAAGGCGAGCCCGAAGCCCGCTGCCACGGTCTGGATCCACACCGGGTTGCGCGCGCAGTCCACCTCGGTCGTGCTCTCGGTGGGCGGTGTGGTGGTGGCGTCGGTGACCTTGAAGGCATTGATGCTGTACTTGCGGCCGTCGGCCTCGATCACCGACAGCTCGTCGCCCAGCGCCAGGATGCGGGTCGGCCTGAACGGCTCGACCTGGCCGCCGCCGCCGCACGATGCGAGCCCTGCCAGCAGGCCCAGCGCGAGGCCCCAAGCCGCACGGCGAGCGACGGCGCGGCGCTTGCGCAAGAAACTGAAACTCATGCTTTCTCCCAAATCACAGAGGGCCTCAGGCGACCGTGTCGGAGGCCGCCGCGCGCTCGAGACGGTCTCGAACGCCGTCCCAGTCGCTGCCCGGCGGCGGCTGTTCGACCCAGATCAGGCCCACGCCGAGTGCGTCGAGTTCGCGCAGCACGGCAAACAGCTCGAACGCCGCCGCGCGTGCCCCGGCGGGCATGCCGCGCGACACCAGCCCCAGGGCAGCCGCGTGGCGCGGGACGCGAACGGTGCGCGAATATACCGCCAGCACCGGCTTGGCTGCGTCGGCGCGCTCGCGAACCGCAGCGCGCGCCTCGACCCACAAGGTCACGGCGTCGGCGAGCGCCGCCGATGGCATCAGCCGCACCTTGGCGTGCGGCGCGTAGTGCGCCTCGAGCGTGCCCGGCGCGCGCGGTGCATCGGGATCGGCATCGGCGAGCGGCTGCCCCGCGGCCTGGGCGATCGCCTCGCGCGTGAGCGCCCCGGGTCGCAGCAGCACCGGCAGCGCCCGCGAGCAGTCGACGATCGCCGACTCGATGCCCACCTCGCAGGCGCCGCCGTCGAGCACCGCGACGCGATCGTCGAACTCGTCGAGCACATGCGCGGCGGTGGTCGGGCTGACGCGGCCGAAGCGGTTGGCGCTCGGCGCGGCGATGCCGGGCACGCCCAACCGTGCGCAGGCCTCGAGCAGTGCATGCGCGACCGGGTGCGCCGGGCAGCGCAGCCCGATCGTCGGGTGACCGCCCGCGGCGGCCGTGGCCACGCCCTCGCGCCGCGGCACGATCAGCGTCAGCGGGCCCGGCCAGAACCTCGCGGCCAGGCGCTGCGCCAGCGGCGGCCATGTCGCGGCGAAGGCCTGGGCGTGCTCGGCGTCGGCCACGTGCACGATCAGCGGGTGGTCGGGCGGGCGCCCCTTGGCCGCGAAGATCGCCGCCACCGCCGCATCGGAGTCGGCGCGAGCGCCCAGGCCGTACACGGTCTCGGTCGGGAACGCGAGCAACTCCCCGCGAGCCAGGCGTTCGGCCGCGCTGGCCAGCGACGCGGGATCCTGCGCGGGCAACCGCATCTCGGCCCCGCGATCAGAACGGTTCGATGCCGAGCAGACCGGCGGCCTGCAGGGCGCGCGCGCGCGCCTGCGGCGCATCGGCGGCGGTGACCGTGAGGTGGCCCATCTTGCGGCCGCGCCGCGCGTTCGCCTTGCCGTACAGGTGCAGGTGCATGCCCGGCAGCGCCAGGACCTCGGCCCAAGGCAGCGCGCGTTCGCACCCGTCGGGCCCGAACCACATGTCGCCGAGCAGGTTGAGCATCACGGCGCACGAATGCAGGCGCGGCGCGACGAGCGGCAGGCCGGCCATGCAGCGCACCTGCAGCTCGAACTGCGACACGTCGCACGCGTCGATGCTGTAGTGGCCCGAGTTGTGCGGCCGTGGCGCCATCTCGTTGGCCACCAGCAAGCCGTCGGGCTCGACGCTGGGCCGATCCCGGGTCGAGCCGCGCCCCCCGGTGGACGGCGACGCGACCGCAGCGCCCAAGGGCTCTTTCAGCACGAAGAACTCGACGCACAGCACGCCCACGTAGCCCATCCCCTGCGCCAGCCGCTCGGCGCAGGCGACGGCCTGTTGCTGCAGCGACGGGGCGATGTCGGGTGCCGGCACCTGCGTCACCGCGAGGATGCCCGCGCGGTGCAGGTTCTGCTGAACCGGCAGGTGCACGAGCGCGCCGTCGGCGCCGCGCGCGACGATGACGCTCAGCTCGTGCGCCAACGGCAAGGCCTTCTCGAGCACGCAGGGCACGCGGTGCAGTTCGGCCCAGGCGCCAGCCAGCGCGCCGCGATCGGCCACGCGCAGCTGTCCCTTGCCGTCGTAGCCCAGGCGCGCGGTCTTGAGGATGCCGGGCAGCAGCGCAGCGTCGACCGCCGCGAGGTCGCTCTCGCTCTCGATCGAGGCGAACGGCGCGCAAGGCACCCCGCTGCGCGCAAAGTGGCGCTTCTCCTCTGCCCGGTCCTGGCAAATCGCCACGCAGTCGGCCGCGGGCGCGGTCGGCCGGTGCGCGCCGAGCGTGAACAGCGCCGGCGCGGGCACGTTCTCGAACTCGGTGGTGATCGCCGAGCTGCGCTGCATCAGTTGCGCCAGGCCCTGCTCGTCGAGGTAGTCGGCCTCGACGTGGTAATGCGCGATCAGGCCGGCCGGGCTCGTCTTGTCCGGGTCGAGCACGGCGGTGAAGTAGCCCATCGCCTGCGCGGCCTGGACGAACATGCGGCCGAGTTGGCCGCCGCCCATCACGCCGAGCGTGACCGGCCGGCCATCGGGGCCGATGGTGCCGGGCAGGAGCGTCTTCACTTGAGCTGTGAAGTCATCGCGCGCGCAGCTTCCGTTTGCTTGGCGCGATAGGCGTCGAGCCTGGCCGCGAGCGCTGCATCGGCGCGCGCGAGCATCGCCACCGCGAACAGCGCCGCGTTGGCCGCGCCGCCCTCGCCGATCGCGAAGGTGGCCACCGGCACGCCCCGGGGCATCTGCACGATCGAGTGCAGCGCATCGATGCCTTGCAGGTGCTTGCCGGGGATCGGCACGCCGAGCACCGGCACCGTGGTCTTGGCCGCGAGCATGCCCGGCAGGTGCGCGGCGCCGCCTGCGCCGGCGATGATCGCGGCCAGGCCACGCTCGCGCGCCGAGGCCGCATAGGCGAACATCTCGTCGGGCATGCGATGCGCGGACACGACCTTGCACTCATGCGCGACGCCGAACTCGGCGAGAATGGCGGATGCGTGTTGCAGGACCGGCCAGTCGCTGGCCGAACCCATCACCACGCCGACCAGCGGTTGCGCCTCGTTCATGACTTGAATTGTAGGTGGCGCGCCCGATCTGACCGCGATGCCCGCAGGGCCACAGCGACAGGCCGGGCGCGTCCGTCGGGGTCGCGAACGAAGCGAGCGAGGAACCAGCATTCATCATGATCGACGTCACGATCCAGAACTTCGAAGCCGAGCTGATCAATGCCTCGATGCAGCAGCCGGTGCTGCTCGACATCTGGGCGCCGTGGTGCGGCCCGTGCAAGGTGCTCGGTCCGCTGCTCGAGAAGCTCGAGGTCGCCTACGCGGGCCGCTTCAAGCTGGCCAAGCTCAACAGCGACGAGCAGCCCGAGATCGCCGGGCAGCTGAGCCAGGCCTTCGGAGTGCGTTCGATCCCGTTCTGCGTGATGTTCGACCGCGGCCAGCCGGTCGACGGCTTCGTCGGTGCGCTGCCCGAGGCGCAGGTGCGCACGTTCCTCGACAAGCATGTGCCCAGCACCGATGAACTCGAAGCCGAGGCCGAGGCCGAGGAGGCCGAGGCGCTGATCGCCGAGGGCGATGCCGACGCCGCGCTGGCCAAGCTGCAGCAGGCCGTGGCGATCGACCCGTCCAACGACGTGGCGCGCCACGACTACGTCAAGCTGCTGCTCGAGCGCGGCGCGCTCGAGCAGGCCGAGGCCGCGTTCGAGCCGGTGGCCAAGAAGGCCGCGACCTATGCACCGTTCGAGGCGCTTTCGCACTGGATCGCGGCGCAGAAGAAGGCCACCTCGGCGCGACCGCCGCAGGCGCTGACCGCCGCGATCGCAGCCAACAAGCGCGATTTCGACGCGCGCTTCGAGCTGGCGCAGACGCACTTTGCCGCCGGCCGCTTCACCGAGGCGATGGACGAGCTGCTCGAGATCGTGATGCGCGACAAGGCCTGGAACGGCGACCTCGCGCGCAAGACCTACGTTGCCGTCCTCGCCGTGATGGCCAAGCCGGCGCCGAAGGCCGCGGCGGGCGAGGCCGCCAAGGGAACGCTCGAGGTGACCGGCAAGGCCGCGACGGTGAGCGCCGACCCGGTGCTCGACGCCTATCGCCGCAAGCTGAGCATGGCGCTGTTTTAGCGCGCCGCTGCGCTCAGTGGCCGTGGCCGGCCGCGGCCGGCTTGTGCGTGACCTCGAAGTCGACCTTCAGCTCGCCGGCCTTCTCGAACTTCAGCGTCACCGGTACCTTGTCGCCCACCTTCAGCGGCGCCTTCAGGCCGATGAACATGACGTGCAGGCCGCCCGGCTTGAGCTCGACCTTGCGCCCGGCCGGCAGATCGATCGCGTCGACCTGGCGCATCTCCATCACGTCGCCCTTCATCGCCATCGTGTGCAGCTCGAAGCGCTGCGCCGCCGGCGTGCTGCCGCCGATCAGTCGGTCGGCCGCCGGGCTCGTGAGCGTGAGGTAGCCGCCGCCGCCCTGCTGGCCTTGCACGGTGGGCCGCGCCCAGGCGGCTTCGGCCTTGACCTGGGCGAACGCGGGCAGCACCGCCAGCGACAGCGCCGCTGCAAGAGTGACTTCGAGGATCTTCATGGGTGCAAGCATAGCCCGCCGATAATCCGCCCATGACTGTCCAGACCGACGACCTCGGCTCCGCCGCGCCGGCGCGCCGCATCGTCAGCGCCGCGCCCACGTCGCCGAACGAGGAAGCGATCGAACGCGCGCTGCGGCCCAAGGCGCTGGCCGACTACGTCGGCCAGGCCAAGGCGCGCGAACAGCTGGAGATCTTCATCCGCGCGGCCAAGCAGCGCGCCGAGGCGCTCGACCACGTGCTGCTTTTCGGCCCGCCGGGACTCGGCAAGACCACGCTGGCGCACATCGTGGCCGCCGAGCTCGGCGTCAACCTGCGCCAGACCTCGGGGCCGGTGCTCGAGAAGCCCAAGGACCTGGCGGCGATCCTGACCAACCTCGAGGCACACGACGTTCTGTTCATCGACGAGATCCACCGCCTGTCGCCGGTGGTCGAGGAGATCCTCTATCCGGCGCTGGAGGACTACCAGATCGACATCATGATCGGCGAAGGCCCGGCCGCGCGTTCGATCAAGCTCGAACTGCAGCCATTCACGCTGATCGGCGCGACCACCCGCGCGGGCATGCTGACCAACCCCCTGCGCGACCGCTTCGGCATCGTCGCGCGGCTGGAGTTCTACAGCCCCGAAGAACTCAAGCGCATCGTGCATCGCTCGGCCGGCCTGCTCGCCACTCCGATCGACGACGCCGGCGCGACCGAGATCGCGCGCCGTTCGCGCGGCACGCCGCGCATCGCCAACCGCCTGCTGCGCCGCGTGCGCGACTACGCCGAAGTGAAGGCCGAGGGCGGCATCGGCCAGGCGGTGGCCGACGCGGCCCTGGCGATGCTCGATGTCGACCCGCTGGGCTTCGACGTGATGGACCGCAAGCTTCTGGAGGCGATCGTGCACCGCTTCGACGGCGGCCCGGTGGGCCTGGACAACGTGGCTGCGGCGATCGGCGAGGAGCCTGGCACGATCGAAGACGTGATCGAGCCGTACCTGATCCAGCAGGGCTACCTGCAGCGCACGCCGCGCGGGCGCACCGCCACGCTGGCGGCGTACCGGCACCTGGGCGTCGTGCCGCCCAGGTCCGCCGGTGCCAACCTGTTCGAACCTTGACCTTTCACCGGTGAGCCCAGATCCCGTGTTCAAGGCCATCGCTGCGCTCGCGCTGGCCTGCGCCGCCGCCTCGGCCACGGCCGGCCGCCCGTTGGTGCTCGACGACGCGGGCATCAACAACCCGGGCGAGGGCCATGTCGAGACCTGGGTCTCGCACACCGACGGTGCGACGGTGTTCAACGTTTCGCCGGCCTATGCGTTCTGGTCGCGCGTCGAGCTCGCAGCGCTGCTCGCGCGCGACGGCGGCAACCGCATCACCACGACCGCGGTCCAGGCCAAGTGGATGATCACGCCGGGCAAGGACGAGGGCTGCAACGTCGCCACCTCGTTCGGTGCGCAGCATGTCAAGGCCCGCACGGGCAGCGGCGACGCGCAGTTCATCAACGGCCTGGCCAGCTGCAACGGCACGGCGCTGGGCAACGTGCACTTCAACGTCGGGTATGCCAAGCCCGACGGCGCGCCGAGCGAAACGAGCTACGGCGTCGCGCTCGAGCGCAGCTTCGGCAGGATCACGCCGCATATCGAGGTCTTCGGCAGCGACAGCATCGACAGCGCGGTCAACGTCGGCCTGCGCGGCGACATCGCGAAGGACGTGCAGCTCGACGGCTCGATCGGCCGCGTGGACGGCAGCCACCTCTACACGCTCGGCCTGAAGTTCAGGTTCTAGACGGCCCGGCGATCAGCTCAGGGCGCCGCGCGCATCGACGCGGATCAGCCTTTCGACGACACCCTGTTCGAGCCCGCCGCGCACGCCGACCATCGTGTCGTGCAGGTTGACGGTCGGGTCGCAGTGGCCCGGCACGAGCCAGACCGTCTCGCCCAGTGCCGGCAACGGCGCCCCCGGGCGGTTCGCGCGCAGGATGCCATGCTCGTCGCCGCCGTTGGCGAACTCGAGGTCGTCGCGACCCCACACGCGAGGCAGCCCGCTGTCGATCGCGTGGCTCTTGTGGCCCGCATCGACCACCGCACGATCGGCGTGGCGACTCATTACCTGGCTCTTGACGAACAGCGCATGGTCGAAGCGCGGCGCCCCGGGCATCGATTCGTTGTCGGCGTAGTCGCGATCCATGAAGACATAGGAGCCGACCTGCAGCTCGCCCCACAGACCGCTCGCCGCCTCGAGCACGAAGCTGCCGCTGCCCGCGCCGGTGACGAGCGCACATTCGATGCGCTGGGCGTCAAGCGCGGCGCGGGCGGCGCGCACCGCGGCGCCCGCCGCCTCGATGGCGCCGCTGCGCTCTTCGACGCCACGCAGGTGCTGCGCGCGGCCGTGATAGGCCTGCAGGCCGGCGAAGCGCAGGCCCGCGTCGCGGATCCTGCGCGCGAGGTCGGCGGCGTCTGCCGGCGCCACGCCACAACGCCCATGGCCGACATCGATCTCGACGAACACGTCGACGTCGGCGCCGCACGCGGCGAGGCGCTCGATGCCGAGCGCGTCATCGACCGCGATCGCAAGCTTGACCCGGTGCGACAGCGCGGCCACGCGCGCCAGCTTGGCGCGATCGATGACCTCGTTGCTGATGAACAGGTCGCGCACGCCGGCGCGGGCCAGCGCCTCGGCCTCGCTGGTCTTCTGCACGCAAACGCCCACCGCGCCCAGTGCAACCTGCCGCTGGGCGATCCACGCGCTCTTGTGCATCTTGGCGTGCGGTCGCAGGCGCAGGCCGTGGTCGCGCGCGAAGTCAGCCATGGCCGCGAGGTTGCGATCCATGGCGTCGAGGTCGACCACCAGGGCCGGCGTGTCGATGTCCTCGACGCGCGTCACGCGGCGCCCTCTTCGAGCGACCGGTCCTCGAGATGCAGGGTGTCGGCCCACCCCACCAGGGTGAAGCCGTCGTCGCCGTGCAGCAGCCGATTGATCCCGGCGTTGCCGATCGCCCAGGTGCGCCGCTCATCGAGCGCGACGCGCGCGGCTGCGCGGTACAGCGCGTCGAGCACACCGCCGTGCGTGACGACGGCGATGTGGCCGCCGCGGTGGCGCGCGGCGATGGCCGCCACCGCACCCACCGCACGCTCGAAGAACGCCGCCAGCATCTCGCCGCCGTCGGGCGCGAAGTGCGGGTCGCGCCGGCGCCAACGCTGCAGTTCGACCGGAAAGCGCTGCTCGATCTCGGCGTAGCTCATGCCCTCGAAGCAGCCGAAGCCGCGTTCGCGCAGACCCGCGTCGCGACGCACCTCGAGGCCCGCTGGTGCCGCGATGGCGTGCGCGGTATCGTGCGCACGAGCCAGGTCGCTCGCATACACTGCGTCCAGCTGCTCGTCGGCCAGCGCCCACGCCAGGCGACGAGCCTGCCAGCGGCCGTTGTCGTTCAGGCCGATGTCGAGCTGGCCCTGGATGCGGGTGCCGACGTTCCAGTCGGTCTCGCCGTGGCGGATCGCGACGATGCGCGTGACCAGGTCCTGCACGCCCAGCGTCTCAGGCCAGAAGCCGGCGGTTGAGCGTGTAGGTGCCCGAATAGGTCGCCGCGTCGATCACGTGGCCGGCGATCGCCTGGCGCACCTGGGCGCCGTTGAAGGCACCATCGAGCGGCAGCCGCGCGATGTCCAGCGCATAGAGCGTGAACACGTAGTGGTGCACCAGGGAATCGTTGAAGGGCGGGAACGGGCCGTCGTAGCCGAAG
>Ga0209798_10001051_pt1 | contig 16869 bp, 18 predicted proteins | sample DOMMetBare3Fresh_FD_187475 | JGI IMG/M metagenome (GOLD analysis project Ga0209798, IMG submission 187475) | Wetland sediment microbial communities from St. Louis River estuary, USA, under dissolved organic matter induced mercury methylation -... | ecosystem: Environmental > Aquatic >...
GCCGCGTGGGACAGCCCGAACACCGGCGCAGTCCACGTCGAGTTCTGCGCCGCGACATACCCGAAGAAGTACTGAACCCCAGTCTGGTCAGTGACCTTCCAGTACTCCCGATCGTTGTCCGAAGACGTCGAACACGGCTGGCCCGACGCTGCGCAGTTGACCCGCTCGATCTTCCAACCCGGGTCGTCCTCCAGACGCCAAGCACCCGCCGTGTCACGAACGAGCGAACCCGACTGGCCGTTCAGTACCAGCGTGGCATTGTCGTCATACCAGCACTGGTCGGCGATCGAGTAGAGCGTTGCCCCCGAGGAGTTCACAAGTTCGTTGCACGAGCGGTACTGACGAGTGACGTAGCCGAAGCCGACATCCCAACCAAGACCAGCCCAACCAGGCTGGTTGTTGGACTGCGGGGTCATCCCGTCGACCGAACCCGACGAGTAGCGCACCGACACGCCCGGCGCCTCACCCGCGAATCCCGGCGGGGTCTCCACGTCGTAGGACCAGTTGAACTCGCCAGTGTTAGCCGACACCTCCCACTTCCCCGACGCGGACAATGGCGTCGCCGCGAAGTTCCCCGAATCGCCAGTCGATGTCGACGTCAACGCCAACGCCACCGGCTCCGACGTCGAGGGTGCTGTCTTGGCCGCGGAAGTCTGAGTAGCCGCCGACCCGATCACTGACAGCGGTTGGTCATCGGCGACCACACCGCTACCGGTGACATCGATCGTTGCCCTCAGCGACCCAGACTGCCGATCACGCTCCGCTGCGATCACCCGACGCTCCGACACCGGGCACGACGCCGCAGGCTTCGATGCCAGGGCACACACTGGGACCTCGACAAGCCGCAAACGGTCGACGAAGTCACCACCGAACTTCTCTGCCCACGCCGAGTAGCTCAGATCAACCTCGACGCTCGCCCCGCCCGCAACACCGTCGGCTCGGCTCAGTTGCACCACGTACAGCGACACACCAAGACGATCCGTCGTTGCCTGATCCACCAAACGCACACGCACGCTCGGCGCAGACGACCGCGACGTTTCAGAACCCGTCGTCGCCAGAGTCACCGGAAGCCCAGGAGCAGCTGTCCCCTCGGCAGTCGGCGAGATCACGACCTCTCCCGAAGGAACCGGCGGCACCACCGGCGCGTCGAACACCACCGGCTGCGCCACGGCTACCGGTCCAGCGACGGGCAAGTCCAGGGTGGGCGCCACCAACGTCGGCGCCACCACTGACGGCGCCCACACCGACGCTGATTGCGCCTCTGCCGTCGAGAACGCCAACCCACTCACCAGCAAACCAGCAGACGCGGCACCCACTACCGCCCTACGGGCACGACGAGTCAACGCGAGGCAACCGACTTCCGACATTCCAGCGCCTCCGAGCGAGTAGACGAATCCGCCCGCCACGGTGAACCGGCGCATGGTAACAACGCGCGTGACCCCCGAGCAAGCACCATCAGATGGCACCGAAGTCGGGCCCTCACCCACCCCCCGAGCACTCCGCATCTCTGCCCACGCCCTGCTGCACGTGAGCGCGGCCGACTGAGAGTAACCGTGAGAGTAACGAGATCAGCCACAACCCCAGAGCTCACAGAAATACCTGCTCAGACCGCGCGCACCCGCACCGATATCCAGGAGGTTCGAATCCTCCCAGGCGACATCAGACCTGATCAGAGACGTAATTTCTCAGAAGCGGAACGGGAGGGATTCGCGGATTGGGTTGGCGTGGGTCGAGTCGTACCTGCTCAGAGGGTCCATTCGGCTGGACTCGGAACTCACGACCGGGAGCAACCCGGGAGCAACGGCGAACGTTGCTAACTTCTCGCCGATCGACGACGGGCGTCCATGAGCGTCGTGTCCAGAACGAGAAGCACTCAACACACAAGACGGCGGGCCGTGCAGAACCCGCCGCGAAACTGTCGCCGAGGTGCAACGCCGCCCTGATTGTACGAACTGGCAGAGCTAGTTGTAGTTGCCGTTTCGGGCGGTCGAACCTTTCAGTTCGTTCGAACGGAACTCGTGGCCGATTTCCGGGCGCGGCGATGCCGCCCGGTGGGGGCTCGGTCAAGTGGACGCCGACCGCCGCCGGGCACCGGGCTATGCGACTCGAAGTGACTTGAGAGGGTCGAGCCTCGCGACGAATGCCGCTGGGACGAGGGACGCGAGGAGAGCGACGAGCACCGTGAGAGTTCCGGTCGCGGCAATGAATTCAACCTTCGCCAACGATGAGCCGAGCGTGGACGCTGCGACCAGACAGCCGGCGAGCGACGAGGGAATGGCTGGTGTGAGCGTCTGCGCTACGACAACGGCGACGAGTTGACCGCGGGACGCCCCGAGCGCTCTCCTTCTGCCGTAGTCCCTACGGCGCCCGAGAACGCCAGCGAAGATGGTTGCGCTGATGAACATCAAGCCGGCGATGAGAGCTATGGCGACAGCCGCGCGTCCCGACCCGACAAGAGTGGTGTCGAGGCGCTCGCGTGCATCGTTCAGGGCCGTGGGAACATCGAGACGGATCGCAGATCCAGGAACGGCGCCCAAGAGCGAGCGCGCTTCCTCGGCGACGGACCCCACGTCAACGCCGCGCCTTGCCTGTAGCGCGATGAAGGTCACTGGTCCAGTCCAGGTTGAATCCAGACGCAACGCCCGCGTCGAAATGTCATTGAGCACCCCCATTGCGACGAAAGATCCGATGACGGGTTCAGGGGCACCGTCCTGGTTGTTCACTTGCCCGAGAGGGAGCGCAAGCCCGAGTGTGTTCGACGAGAGCCGCGACACCAAGAGGCCAGCTTCAGCGGTAGGCGCCGTGACGATCAAGTCGGGCGAATGGCCGTAGAAGGGGGAGGCTGCGACGGGCGTACCGCCGGCGAAGGCGGTGACATCGCCCACCTTCCCGAACCCAACCGCCCATTCCACGTTGCTCATGCCAGCAATTCGACTGATTGCTGCTGTGGCAATGCTGCCGTCGCCCGTGTCATCTCGAATCAGGATCGTTCGAGCCCCGGACGCTTCGAGGTCACGCTGTACCGCAGACTGGGCATCGATGCTGTTCGCAGCGGCCTCGACCGCAGTGACGACCACTGCGATGCTGATGAGCCCGATGAGCGCCGACACGACGACTTGTGCTCGCGCGACCCGCGCACCTTCCAGCGTGGCGCTGAGCAAACGCCTCACGACGGGAGTTCCACGGCTGCGTCGCATCGGCTGACGACCCGACCGTCGTGTGTGGCAATCACTACAACGACGCCGGACCGGGCCGCCGCCTGCAGTTCATCGAGGACGACCTTCGCGCTCAGGTCGTCGAGATTCCCGGTCGGCTCGTCAGCCAGAACGATCTGTGGGTTGGGAAGGAGCGCCCGGCAGACCGCCACTCGTTGCGCCTGACCCCCGGATATCGCCATCGGCTTGCGATGGGGATCGACGTCGATGCCGAGACGTTCGAGCAACAGTAATGCTGCCTCGCTCGCCGCACCACGGGCCTCACCAGAGTAGGCCGTTCCTTCGATCACGTTGTCGAGGACAGTCCGTGACGCGTCGAGGCACCCGTCCTGGAACACGAAGCCTATGTTCCGCCCACGGAAGAGCGAGCGTTCCAGGTCGGTGAGGCCGGTGAGCTCCCGCCCATCAACAGCGATGCTGCCGGACCAAGGGGCGACCATGAGTCCCGCGAGGTACAGCAACGTGGACTTTCCTGATCCAGACGGCCCGGTCAAGGCTGTCATCGTTCCGCGCTCGGCGCAGAGGGAGATCCGATCGATGATCGGATCGTCCTTCCGGTAGCCAAAGGAGACTTCGTCCATTTGGATCACGGCAGGTCTCGCAGGAGGATCTCTTCGCCGACGCTGACGCCCTCGATCACCGCCAGACCGCCATAGGCGACTTTGACCACGATGCCGCGCACCTCGCCGTCGGCCATCGTCACACTCTGACGTCCAACGCTGTCAGAAGTGATGGCGCCGACCGGAACGACTGGGCCGACTGTGGGGGGCACGATGACAAGGGAGCCTGGGAGGGTGTAAGGGCCGGCGCCGTCCAAGTCAGCGCATGGGGCACCGCACGGCTGGTCGTCTGCGGCTGCACCGATCGACAGCAACAGGGCGTTCGGATCCGCCGGAGCGAGGCCTGTGACGGATGCGTTCCAACTGCCCGTGGGGAGTTCCACCGTCACGCGCGCACCAACGGCGACGCTCGGGTCGTTCGGGAGCGTGGTCTCGAAGTTGAGTTCATCGGAGACCGTGCGGGCGATCACAGTCGACGAGTCGACTTGATCCCCCACGCCGACCATCACCTCGAGTCGTTGTGGTAGCGACGCGATGAAGACGACGTCGGCCTGTGCCACTACGCCCGACTGTTCAACGCCGACGCGACCTTGCCAATCCTTGACAGCCTGCACGGTCGCATCGTCGTACCGCTGCGTCACACCGATCGTGGCTCCTTCGCGGACGAGGAACTCCTGGATCTGTGCCACATCGGGCCCCTGGTCGGACAGTTTCAGGTCGCGGAAGCTCGGCACTAGGCCCACGGCGACGATCGTGGGTCGAAGGTTGGTCTCCAGGAGCACATCGCCCTCTTGGATCGACGATCGCTCTTCAACTGCGGTGACTGTGCCCTGGCGAGCAACGCGGATCTCTCGGCCCGCGTCACGCTCGGCAGACACACTGACGCGCGTGGTTCTACCGACTTCACCTTGCTCAACGCGCAACGTGCTGCTCGCAACCTCGGCGTCGGGCGCACTCGGCGGGCTCAGGGACTCCCGACCCGCCCAAAAGGCGAGTCCGAGTAGCCCCAGTACCGTGATAAGGGTCACCACTGACCGAAGTACTCGCCGCACCGTCAGTCGCTTACGCCAGGCACAGCCTGCGGGCACTGTGAGGTCGCACGAGTGAACTCATTTGCCGGAACGTTACCCCAGGGGTCCCACACCGTTCCCGCGCGGTAGTCACCGATGAACGTATCCAACGATGGGGCTGGTGCGGGTGGGTAACCGAGTTTGGTCAGGCAGACCGCCATCTCACTCCAGTACTCGTACACCTTGACCAGTTGTGCATCCGTAAGCGCCGGCCGTTGCTCGTCGGCGCCAGCCTCCTTCAGACATGCCTGCATGATGTCCTGAAACGGCACACCCTTTGGAGGCGCGGTACGTAGAACGACCCCACCATCGTTGACGACCGCATCCAGACCGTTCGACTGCATGCACCCAGCGGCCTTTGCCATTCGATCAGCCATCGGCAGAGCGATGGTCGAAGTGTCCGCTCGATCCCGGTTTGAGCCCGAACAGGCAACCAGCGCGAGCGGGACGGCGAGCGCGAGTCCAGTTCGAGCGACCTTGCTGCAGGACCTCAATTGACCTGACAACCGGCGTACGTCCCAGATGCCACGTAGGTACCGCTACCCGTAGCTACCCAGGAACCTCCGCCGTTGTTGATGGCGTTGGTCTGGTGAGTTGTGATGACGGCGTCGTTGTAGAAGCCGTACCCGTCGGGAGCGGGATACACGTTGGTGGGACCGGAGGTCCGCGAGCGCACGTACTGCAACGGGGTGGACCCGCTGCAGTACTTCGTTGTTCCGGCATACCAGTTCGTCGCGAAGACGACCGGCGCACTCAGAACCCCGACGGCGACCACGGTGGCGAATCCAGCGATTCCCTTATGAAGCGCGTGCACGGCTCCTCCTAGCGACTCGGCGGTGCAGACAGCCTGCACCGACACCCATTCAGTGTCGAGCGGAATTGATGTGTTCCGGTATCGCCAGGAGGCGACCACGTTTTTGAAGGCCCCGGTTCGTTAACGAGCATCAAGCCGACTTCCGCGTCGCCGATCTCTGCCTGTCGATGGCGTCAAGCGGTCGACCTCCGGAAGTCCCGGCGCGGTTCACGTCTTGGCCCGTTCGAAGACAACGTTCCTGATCATCGGCCACTTTCTTGTGAGAACGAGGCCGAAGTCGGGAGCAACCCGGGAGCAACGACAGCCGTCCGCTTGACCTGTGAGCAGGAACACTGTCGGTCCGGGGGTGGGGAACGACGCCTTCGGTCGACAATGGTCGGAGTCCTGGTCGCGCTGTCGGTGACCTTCGCGTCATCTGTCGCCATGGCCGCAGACACCACTGGCGTGATCGGCAACGGGTCACTGAACATAGGTGAGCTGGGGGCTTGGCGCGACGCGTCCTGGAGCAACTCCCTCGCTGACTGGTACTACACGGTTGGCGGCGGTAGCGATTCGAACTGGACGAACAACCAGTACTTCAACACATCGACTTCGCCTAATGACAAGACCAGTTCGGTGCACAATGGCAGCACGCGAGCCGTGCGGATGTGGCGAGACGCCGGCTGTTCGAACACGAACATGTGTCTGAACGACCCCGCCACTGGTGCGAGTTACCAGGATTCCGACCTGGCGAACAATCCGGGAATGCAGGACGCGATCTCGTCCCACGCGTTCCTGGCGCTCCCTGCTTGCTGAATGTCGGCGGCGATCGACCATGTACGTGATCCACTCTCGATGCCGACCGATAACCACCCTATTGGTATCTTGCCTGCTCTTCAGCGGATGCCGGTCTGGTGGCGCCAACGCCGACGTAGACGGACCGTCCAGCGCGCGACCGACGCTGCCGGGGCCACCGCTCACCAGTCTCATGCTCCGCACCGACTCGCAGGAGCAGGCGCGAGCACGATTGGTAGATGAGGCGACACGGTCGTGCATGGCTCACCTTGGCTTCGGCTTTCCCGAGCGCGACTACTCAACCATTCGGTCATCGTTGTCCGAGGATCGTCCGTTTGGTGTGGTCGATGAAGCAGAGGCTCAGCGTCGCGGCTATCACGGGTACACGGCCCCGACGGCGGACGCCGTCGGCGACTTTCTTGCCTCGATGACGACTGGTCAGCAATCTGAGTGGCGGTCGGCGTATGCCGGCGTGGAAGGAACCGGTGGAGGATGTCTTCAACAGTCCCTGGACTCCGTGTATGGCGACTTCCGACAGTACGACCAGACGCGCCTCGCCCTTGAAGCATTGGTCAATGAGGCGACGATGGAGGCCACCGCCGACGAACGCGTTGGAAGCGCTGTGGATCGTTGGGGCCAATGCATGAACGAAGGAGGCTTCAACTACGAGACGCCCGCCGATGCAGTCGAGGGCGGGTACGCGGCCAGCAACTACAGCGAAACTCCTAGCGATGCGGAGATCAAGCAGGCCCTCGTCGATGTCGCCTGCAAGCATTCCGTCGACCTCATGGAGGTCTGGTATCTCGTGAAGGCTCAGTACGAGCGCACTCTCGTGGACGAGAACCTTGAGCTGGTGGCTCGTGTTCGCAACTTTCGCAGTCGAGAGGTCGGTGAGGGAGCTATTGCGATCTCAAACGAACCCTGACCAACGGTACGCGAGCAAGGCTGATGCAAACCGGCACCTGCCACTCAGGATCAAGGTTCACGGTATTGCGGAACCTTGGAAACCTTGGCATACCGAGCAGCTCGATGAACCTACGGTCGCTAGCAAGAACGAACGTCAACGCCTGTGGCCTGCCCTGATCGATGCCTGTACGACTGTCTAGATCTTCCCGTCCGGAGGTTGGGGTGACGGATCCACCGTGAGGTGGGTCCGGTGGTGGTACCTGTGGTTCTTCTCACAGACACCAGAAGGAACCACCACCGTGACCTCAGAACAGATTGTGTATCACCAGCGCGTGCGGATGCTCGCTCACGCCGTCGAGACCGGCAACATCGCCGAGACCTGCCGGGTGTTCGGGATCTCGACAAAGACGTTTCACAAGTGGCGTACCGTCGCCGCCAAGTACGGGCTGGAGGCGTTGTGGCCGAAGAAGAAGCGGTCACCGATGATGCCGAACGCGACACCGACGCATGTGATCGAGGTGTTGTTGACGTTGGTCGTGACGCTGCCCACGTTGGGTTGCCGCCAGTACGCGGATCGGCTCGCCGATCACGGCTTCCGACTGTCGAAATCGACGGTGCAGAACCATCTTGTGATGCACGGGCTCGGCCGGCGACACCAGCGGCTCGCTCGTGCCGCTGCGATCGCTGCGGCCACGACCGGGCTGATCACCGACACTGCCGGCGACGACATGCTGTTCGGGTTCTGCCATTGGGCTGGAGCACCAGGTCAGCTGGTGTCGATCGACAGTTTCTACATCGGGAACCTGAAAGGCGTCGGCAAAGTCCACCAGTTGACCGCGGTCGATGTGTTCACCCGCTGGGCGATTGTGTGGATCGTGCACGGCCCCGTCACCGCCGAGCACTCCATCGCCTTCCTCGAACGGATCCGCCAGCAATGGCGGCGGCTCGGCTACCCGATCCGGGCGATCGTCGCCGACAACGGACCCGAGTACGTTGCCACCCGCTTCGCTGACGCGCTCGCCCGCCATCAGATCACCAGGATCAAGATCCCGGCCCGTTCACCGAACCACAACGCCATCGTTGAACGCTTCCAAGGGACCATGCTCCAAGAATGCTGGCGACCAGCGTTCCACCGCCGCCACTTCACCAGCATCCGCCAGCTCCAACGCGAAGCCGACGCGTGGTTGATCACCTACAACACCCGCCGACGCAACCACGGCAACTACATGGCCGGCCGACGCCCCAGCGAGCTCCTCAACAAGGCATCATGACAACCAAGGCCACAGGCACCACCCGTCACCCCGACTCCCGGACACGAAGGTCTAGATCGCTCCCGGTGTGTCTGGCGATCGTTGCCGCAGCGACCTCGTGCGCACCGCCTGAGTCGAGACCTCGAACTCCGCTGACCGTCGACTCGCCCCCATCGAGCCAGGCAGCGACGACCGTCGTACCTTCTGACGTCGGCATGCCATTGTTGTTCGTCGAGACACAGCACGCCGAGCTGAGCTGGACCCTTGACGTCCTTCTCAACCCCGTGGTCCAAGGGTGCATGACCGACTTGGGATTTGACTACAAGATCCCATCCCCGGTACGACCAGCACCATATGGGATAGATGGCGGACTGAAGCGTCGATACCTATGGCCAATACAAATGCCGGATGGTCGCTTTGCGTACGCGTTCGCGGAAGGCGGTGACGACCGCAATGCTGCCACCGATGACGGCGCTCAAAGCAATCCGTCGCCCGAATTCATCCGTGCACTCACTGGAGAGGAGATCTTGTCGAAGGTGGTGTATGATCCTAATGGCGCCCAGGTTTCTCGCATTTCCATAGGCGACGGTTGTGGCGGCCAGGCAGCGGTGCAGTTATTCGGCTCTGCCGAGGATTACGTGAACTTCTACTCCGAGCTCAACAGCCTGGAGGCCCTTGCTGCTTGGACGGCGTATGAGTTGCGCAGCAGCGAAGCGATGGCTTCCATTGACCACTCCTGGTCTGACTGCATGGCACGAGCCGGTTACTCATATGAATCTATCTTCGACCCAATGAACTCTGATTGGCCCTCTCCTCGCCCGAGCCCTCGCGAGATCGCTGTGGCTGGTGCCGATGCTGCCTGTAGGGAGAGGCTGGTACCGGTGGAAGACGTTGCCGCGGTCGAGGCGGCGGTACAGGTGGCATACATCGAGAGCCATCCAGCCGTCGTCGAGCAGATTGAGGCCGTCAAGGCGAAGATTCACTCGCTCGTCGTCGATGCAGAAAGCCGGGCGTGAATTCGGTTCTCCCGAACTTTGGTGCCTTGTCGGCGCCAGTCGGCACTTCGGGCGAGGAGTCTGCGTTGGCCGAATCGCTCTGACCAGCCCATACGTACTCTCGCTTCCAAAGTTTCGCGCCGCACGGGCTGGCTGCGCGGAACACTCGAGTGCTGGCGCAGCGCGAAACCTCATGCCCGGAGTGTTTCGGCGGGTGGGGTGTTGCTGGCGCGGATGGCGGGGATGAGGCCGGCGAGGGCGCCGGTGGTGAGTCCGATGAGTGGGGCGGCGAGGATGGTGGTCGGGTTGATGGTGGTGGTCCATCCGCGTGTGGCGCTGGTGGCGACGACGCCGAGGAGGCCGATGCTGGCGCCGGTGATGCCGGCGATCGTGCCGATGAGGGCGGCTTCGATAGTGATCTGGCGCCGGATGTGAGCTCGTTTCGCGCCGAGAGCTCGGCGGAGCCCGATCTCGCTGCGGCGTTCGATGATGTTCAGCAGTGTCGCGTTCGCGATTGCCACGGTGCCGATGAGCAGCGCAAGGCCGGACAGGGCGAGGAACAGCGAGGTGATGTCGCTGGAGACTTGGTTGCGGAGCTGCTTTGGGTCGGGTGGAACGAGGGCTTGGAGCCGTTCGGGATGGTCGGGGCGTAGGGCGAGGGGTGCTTGGCGGCCGGCGAGTTGTGCGGCACCGGGGGCGGTGTCGATGAGGACTTGGTAGCTGGCACCGTTGACGGGGAGGTCGTGGGTGGCGGTGGAGGTGGGGATGATGATCGAAAGGAGCAGGTCGGGGTTGCGTTGGACGTCGTCGAGGATCCCGATGATGGTGTAGGCGGTGTTGCCGATGAACACGGCGGGTTGGTTGTCGACGCGGGCGATCCCCAACTGTGTCGCAGCGGCACGGCCGACGAGCGCGACACGCTCCGCGCGCGTTTGGTGGAAGCCGTCGTAGAACCTGCCCGTTTGCAGGGTCGGGAGTGCGGCGGAGATCGCGCCGGGGTCGGCGGCGATGACCGGGATCGCGGTGGACTGGTTGACGGGGCGGGTGGCGGTGGTGCGCGGTTGCAGGGTGCCGTTGTCGGGGACGGTGTAGTAGAGGCCCGCATGGTTGATGCCGTTCAATGCTTCGAGGCGTTGGGTGACGTCGTCGGGGAACGGGGTCGTGCCGTCGGGGTTGGCGTCCTGGATGCGGACTTCGGTGGCTTTGAGCGCATCGAATCGTGACGACACTTGCGCGCGGGCGGTTTCGGCGAGGCCGTTGGTGGCGACGAACGCACCGACACCGAGGATTGTGCCCAGTGCGGTGAGCAGTGTGCGCACAGGGCGTTGGGTGATCGCGGCGACAGCTTCGCTGATCGTGTCACGCCAGGTGAGCCGCGACGTGAGGGTCACGACCGGACCGCCATGGTGTCGGTTTCGGTGACGTGGCCGTCGCGGATCTGCAGGTTCCGGCTCGCACGCGAGGCGACGTTCGGGTCGTGAGTGATGACGATCACCGTCATCCCCTCCGCATTCAAGCCTTCAAGTGTGGTCAGGATCGCGTCGCTGTTGACGGTGTCGAGGTTCCCCGTCGGTTCATCGCACAACACCAGCGCCGGACTACGGATCAGCGTGCGGGCGATCGCGACCCGTTGTTTCTCCCCACCCGACAGGTGTGAGCACAGGGCGTCCTGGCGGGCGGTGAGCCCGACCCGTTCGATCACCTCGATCGCCGCTTGTCGGCGGGCGCGTGTGTTGCCGCCCTGGTAGAGCAGACCGAGCTCGACATTGTCGAGGACACTGCGATAGCCGATGAGATGGAACGCTTGGAACACGAAACCGATCCGATGCGCCCGCACCGCTGCCCGATCGTTGTCCGACAGGCCGGCGACATCGGCCCCATCCAACACGTAACGGCCGGCGGTGGGCGTGTCCAACAGACCGAGCAACGACAACAAGGTCGTCTTCCCCGAGCCTGACGGGCCGGTGATCGCCACGAACTCCCCCGCCGCGACTTGGAACGTGCACGGTTGCAATGCGGTCACTTCTGGTGGCCCGGGGAAGATCTTCGACAGGTCTTCCACTGTCACCACCGGTTCCGACCCGGTCGTTGGGGTGTCGTGGTTGGTCATCGACCGACCACGACCAGATCGCCCGCCTTCAAACCTGCCGGATCCGCCGGCGTGACCGCAACGAACCCGTCCGCAGAAATCCCCGGAGTCACCGGCACATCCACCGGACTCGCCGCGCCAGGCTCGAGGACCGACACCCTGGTCGCGCCGGCGGCCGTGGACGACACTGCCGACAACGGCACCACCAACACCTCACCGTCACTCGCCGCAGCCGTAATCGTGACCCGCAGGTTCGTGCCCGCCAGCGACGCCGGCAACGGCGTGTCCGGCACGACGGTCGCTGCCCGACTCAGACTGCCCGACGCATCCGTCGTTGGGGTGTCGGCGACCGTTGAAAGCTTGCCTGGATAGGTGGTGTTGGTGGTCTCGTCGAGCAACTCAACCGGCATCCCCACCCGCACCAAGCCCTCATCACCCGCGCGCACCGCGGTCGACACCACCAGATCACCCGCCGCCAACGTCACCAACGCCGACGCATCCACCCCCGGCGCACCCGACGCCGGTGGTGCACCGATCGGACCCAACGACGTGACCGCGGACTGCACCCGTGCTGGGGCGGTGGGGATGAACACCATCTCACCCTGCGCCACCGTCGGACCCGTCGCCGACACCACCGCCATCAAGCCCAGCGCCGCAGCATCCCTGGCCGCAACCGCGTTGTCGCGCGCTGCGTGCGCCGCTGGAACGTCGTTCGCCTTCTTCGCTTCCGTCAACTGCAACGAGGCCACCCGCACCTGATCCGCCGCCGCTGACACCGCGTCATCACCATGCCGTGTCGCCGCCGCCAAACCCGTCTGCGCCTGCACCAAACCAGCCAACGCAGCATCCCGATCAGCCTGCGACGACCCCGGATCCGCGACCGCCGCGTCATACGCGCGCTGGGCGTTCGCCAGAGCTACCTGTGCGTTCTTCACCGCTTCGTCCCGTGACGCTTGGGCATCGACCAACGCCCGATTCGCCTGATTCAACCCGGCCTGCGCCGCCGCAACAACAGACCCGCTACCACCCGCTCTCGCCTTTACCAGCGCATCCTCCGCAGCGGTCAACGCCGCGTCGGCCTGCCGCAACGCCTGCTCCGCAGCCGACACATCCGCCGCCGACGTCGTCGACGGGATCGGCTCGAAACCTGCCGCTGAATAGAACTGGGTCACCGCGACCTTCGTCGCCTCACCGAACACACCCGAGGTCTCCGGAGCGAATCCCAAACGCACCAACGCCGCTTGCAACTGGGCAACATCCGCACCCGACATCCCCGGCCTCAACGACCGATACACCGGCACATCACCCTGCAACACGAACACCGGACGACCCGACACTCCCAACAACACCGACCCCTCCGCCACCTCCGAACCAACAGGCGGAGGCACACGAGTCACCACACCCGCACCCTCCACCGACGACGGAACGCCAACAGCGAGCGCCACCTCAGGCTTCACGTCACCGCGCAATACCACCGTGGACGCCAACACCCGCCGCTCCACCCGCACCGTCACCCACGACGCCGACGGCTCCGCCGCCCGCGCCGCCGCCTGCGACGGCGACTGCGCCCGCGAACCCAACCACCACGAGACCGTCGACATCGCCACGAGCCCAACGATCGCGACGAGCCAGAAACGACGTCGCCCGCCCTGTGTCCGCGAGTGGCCGGCCGGCGGGTACGTCAGGGCCGTGGTCGCCGATTCGGGGGGTGAATCGGTCGACGAGCGGAGGATCGAGTGGCTCATGTGGCGCAGCGGTTCAAGCGATGTAAACGCTGCTCACGCGGTTGTCCCAACCGGTGAGCATTGAGGTCGCTGACGAGTTCGCCGTGGTCGTGCCGGGATAGAGCGGCGTGCCGCCGCTTGCTCCATCGTAGAAGTACGACGTGCAGGCGCCGACCTGGTAGCTGCTGGTGTCGTTGTCGAAACCGTACGGCGAGAGGTTCGTGTATGTCCCGCGACTCGTCAATTGCAGCACGGCACCTCCGAACGAGGTCGACCGATAGAGCTTCAGCGAGCTAGAGCAGGCCACGAGTGGAACGATGGTCAAGCTGCGCAATGCCGCGCCGACGACCTGGCCGCTGTCGGCATCCATCTCGGCCTCAGTGCGATAGCACTCGGTGGTGACTCCGTCGCTGGTGCATGCGGTCGCCTCGCCCCAGCCTTCAGCGAGGTTGATCGAGCCGCCTTCGAACGAAGCAATAACCCCGCGCCCTGCTCCGGTCGCTCCGGTTGCGCCTGGCCAACCGAGGGTGGCGACGAATGCACACGAGATGAGAACGCGAACTCCTCGGACAACAGACATTTCGGACCTCCAACTAGGGGAACTTGATGATCGTGACCGTGCGCGTCGGCGCGTCCACCGCGGTCTTCGCGCACGTCGCTTGGACCGAGTCCGCGCGGATGGCCACCGTCCATCCCTGGAGACCGGACTCGTCGACGATTCGCTGGGCGGCATCGGCGACCTCGTCGGTTGGGGCGCACTCGGCGAGGTTGATGTCGTTCGTCAGCCGGTCGTTGAGTGCCACCACTGCGGCGCCCTCCGTGTTGAGAGTCGACTCGGACACACTGAGGCCGAGACGGCCGCACACGGTTTGGTCGCCCGGGAGGACCTCGACGACACCAGCTGTCGCTACACACGCTGTGAGTTCAGGGATGGCCGGCTCGCTGCCCGGTGTGGAGAACTTGCCCTCGGACCAGAGCACCGCACATCCGGCAACTGGGTCCGGTTGTGCGTCGATGAGGATGGCATCGGCCCGAAGATCGGCGGCCGACCGACAACTGATGCCCTCGTTCGGCCTTGTGGGCTGGCTTGACCGAATGACTGCAGCGACGCCTGCCGTACCGCCGGCGAGCACGGCAACCGCCAACGCGGCCCCGGCAATGGCGCGGCGGCGACGGCGGGTGAATTCGCTCGAGCGCTCAGCGGCGTGCTCACCCGACGTGATCCGTCGCACGGCGTCGTCCTGAACGGTTGACGTTGGCGCTTCCACTGCAAAGCCCCACACTTCCGGGTGCTCGAGGATCCACGCGGAGAGGTTGCCGTCGTCGGCCGGCAGGCGATTGTCGCTCATCCTTCGCTCCTCTCGGGATAGGCCTGGACGGGTTCCGGATGCATGCGCCGAAACTCGGTTCGAGCCATCATGAGTCGCTTTCTCGCAGCGTCGTGGGTGATCCCGAGTTGACGTGCGATCGACGGGCCGTTGTTGCCAAGCGCGTGAAGTATCAGAATCTGGCGATGTTCGAATCGCAGGCCGAGCAGCGCTTCTCGAACGAGGTCCGACGTCTTCTGGGCCTCCTCATCCTCGACGAAGGACACGAACTCATCCTCAGCTGACGGCGCCATCGAAAGCGGCTGGTGTCGCAACTGATCGAGCGTTCGCCGGCGGGTCGCGTTGCGTCGGCCCCGGTTTGCGGTCAGGAAGCGAGCCGTGCGAAGCAACCAACTCCGCTGCTGCGATTCCGGCAGATTCGCCACGTCCTGAATGCGCTCGTAGGCGAGTTGAAACACATCGGACCACACCTCCTCGGCCTCGGTCTGATCATGCTCGTGGCGCGCGACGATGATTCGCACGGCGCCGCCGTGTGAGTCCATCAGGCCTCGGAGAAGCCTCTCCCGGTCCTGCGTATCGTCGGTCACATCCCTCGATCCGAGCGGCGCATGACGCGCCGCACGCCACGTAAGTGTCGCGCGGATCGAAACTGTTCCTTCATGGACCGGCGTCCACCTGGTGTCGTGGCCGAGATGCGGTCGAGTGGAACAACTCTGACATGCAACGCCCATTCGTAGTCACAGCCGACATCACTGACGAAGCGGCCGGCGAACGCCGATGCTGAGATCGGATCCGCGAAAGGCCCGAACACGCTGGGGAGTCCGGTCAGGATGTCGAACACACAGACCACGTGCTCCAGGTCAAGACGCTCGACCTCGCCGGATGCGATCGATACGTCAACTGAATCCAATATCTCATCGAAGGTGAACACTGCCCTACCGTCTCCGCTCCGCGCGCCAGCCAGCGAAATCGCCGCAACAACGTGTTTGCGGTGGGGGAGTCCTCGCCGGTTCAGTCTTCTCCCTCCATGCAGCGCCAGGGGGCGAGCAACACCATGTCAGTGTCAACCGCTGCAATTCTGTTCCCAGGTGCATCTTCGTCAAGCAGTCGGGTCACCCCGCGGCGAACAGCCCCATCGTCGTTGGAGTGTCGCGGAAACAGTCCTAGCTGAGTCGACACTGACGGTACGGCGGGTTCGTTTACCACCGCCGTCTACCTCATGGAGGACCGATGATGCCTCAACTCAAAGCTCGCCTGGTGCTGCTCGGTGTCGTGACAGCGATGTCGGTGCCCGCAGGGGTTGGCCGTGTCGCACATGCCGACGCGAGCGATGCCTTGTACGTGTGCGACAATGGATTGGCATCCGGATGGAACAGCACATCGGCCAGATTCTGCATCTTCACCAATTCCACCGGGTACAACAGCGTCACCCCGCCCGGTAACCCCGGCGCGGTGTATGGCCGAGATTCCACCTGGTCACTCGGGTCGCTGAACGGACTTTCGAAGTCGACCAAGAATCGCTTCAGCTATGTGATGCGTGCCTATCCAAGCGAAAGCTACGGCGGAACCGCGCAATGCAACACACCAAACCAGGCGCGGTCGAGCAGCATCTCTGCCAAATCACTGGCGGGCCTTGCTGGCACCACGTGCTGAGCTGACGTCGCATTCTGGAAATGGCCTGATGTACCGCTCCCTGTTGGTGGCTGCGCTTGCACTCGTGGCGTCATCATCGTGCGCTGCAACAAGCGCATCCGAATCGGTCAAAGTCGATCTCACTGGACGGATGTTGCCGGCAGCTGACGCTAAGTATCCAATCCCGTACGGGTACTCGCGGATCTCTCAGCTGATCGAAGGCGATGGTGACAACCGCTGGCAGCGCGAGGTCGCGATCGGATCTGCGACCGCCGACTGCATGCATCGCGCCGGGTACGACTACCCAGATATTCGATGGACCAAGGGGCAGATCGTGTCCGACTGGGTTCGCCCGCGCCACGTTGCGCTCTCAGTCGATGACGCCCGAACGGTTGGATATGGACCGCAGCAGAGGTTTTCTGGTCCAACGGAGACCAACGACGTCGATCTCTCTGGCGAGGCTCTCGCGAAGTACCAAGACTGGGAGCTTCAGTGCGTCGTCGCAGCACGAG
>Ga0209798_10001052_pt1 | contig 16868 bp, 14 predicted proteins | sample DOMMetBare3Fresh_FD_187475 | JGI IMG/M metagenome (GOLD analysis project Ga0209798, IMG submission 187475) | Wetland sediment microbial communities from St. Louis River estuary, USA, under dissolved organic matter induced mercury methylation -... | ecosystem: Environmental > Aquatic >...
CCTCCCCGGCCATGAACGCCGGCACGTGCCCCTTGTTGAACTCGGCCGGGCGGTGGATCCCGACCACCGACCACACCGGCCGCAGCCGACGGCCCAGCGCGGTCCGGCGCAGGGCGTGGTAGGCCTCCTGCACCGTCTCCACCTCCGGTGCGTGCCACCAGACCATGAGGTCGGCGTCCGCCCGCAGGCCGGCGACGTCGTACCAGCCCCGGACCACCAGGTCCTTGCCGGCCAGCCCCTCCACGGCGCGGTCCACCTCCACGGCCCACTGCGCCCGTCCCCCGGCGTCCAGCGGGGCGCCGGCGTCGTCCTGCAGCCGGTCGGCGGCGAACACCGACCACATCGTGTATCGAACGGTGTCGTTGATCTCGCGTGCGCGGGGCCTGTCCATGCCGGCCATTCTCACCGATGCCGGTGCCGTACCGCTTCGCGACCCAATTGTGATCTCCATCAGGGAACCTCGGTGCCGATCACAGCATCACAGGGTCAGCACCCCGACGAGCGGAAGGCCCGACCGTGACCTGGACCCCCACCTCGGCACCCCCCTCCCGGATCGGCGGCGTCCGGCGACCGAGGACGGTCGCGCCGGCCACCCTCGCCGTCGGGCTTGCCCTGCTCCTGGGCGCCTGCGCCAGCAGCGGCGACACGTCGGCGAGTTCGGGTGGCGAGGCAGCCGCCCCTGGCTCAGCCGCCTCGGCCGGCGCCGATACGGCCGACAAGGACGGCGCCGTGGCAGGACCTCGAGCACAGGCGGGCGGCTCCGGCGGCAGCTCAGCAGGCGCGGGCGGGTCGGGCGCCGGGGACGCCGCGGCCGCCGCCGACCGCCGGATCGTGCGCACCGCAGAGGTCACCATCGAGGTGAGGCAGCTGGCGCCGGCCGCGACCCGGATCCGTCAGGCGGCGACCGACCTCGGCGGCTACGTCGCCACGGAGACCACGGGATACAGCGCACCCGTGGCCATCAAGTCCGAGACCAGCGGGACGACGGACGCCCCCGTGCACCAGGCCCAGGCCGGGCAGTCGGTGCTGGTGCTGCGCATCCCCGAATCCAAGCTCGACCAGGCCCTGGCCCGCGCCGCCGGGGTGGGCACCGAGGTCAGCCGTACCTCGACCGCCGATGACGTCACCGGGGACATCGCCGACCTGACCAGCCGCACGGCGACCCAGAAGGCCTCGGTGGCACGGGTGCGGCAGTTGCTCGCCGACGCTAAGGACCTGAAGGACGTGGTCCTGCTCGAGTCGGAGCTGACCCGGCGCGAGGCGGACCTCGAGGCGCTCGAGGCCCGGCTGGCCACCTTGAGCAACCGGGCCGACCTGGCCACCCTGACCGTGGTGCTGCAGACCCCGCAGGTGCAGGACACGACCGAGGAGGACAACCCCTTCGTCCGCGGTCTGCGCTCGGGTTGGGAGGCGCTGATGACCAGCACCGGCATGCTGATCACCCTGATCGGAGGGCTGCTGCCGTTCGCGGCCGTGGCGGCGCTGGTCGGCCTCCCGCTGTCGCTGAGGTATCGCTCCCGGCGGACGGCGTCCGTCCCGCCCTCCGTCCCGCCGTCCGATCCGACGCCCTGAGCGCGTCGGGACAGCTCGCTCGATCGCGGCGATCAGAGCGAGTGCACCAGGTCGACGACCCGGGCGAGCACGTCCGGGTCTGCGGCGGGGGGCACGCCGTGACCGAGGTTGACGATGTGGCCCGGGGTGCGCCGTCCCGCTTCGACGGTCTCGCGTACCCGCTCGGCGAGCACCGGCCAGGGCGCGAACAGCAGGGCAGGATCGAGGTTGCCCTGAACCGCATGGTCCGGCCCGACCCGTCGGCTGGCCTCGTCCAGGGGGATCCTGAAGTCGACCCCGATCACCTCGGTACCAGCACTCGCCATGTCGCAGAGCAGTTCGCCGGTGCCGACCCCGAAGTGGATCCGCGGGACGTCGGGGTGGGATTCGCCGACCAGGCCCAAGGCCCGCGCCGAGGCCGACCGCACGTATGTCCGGTAGTCGCGCGCGGGCAGCGCGCCGACCCAGGAGTCGAACAGCTGGACGGCACGGGCGCCCGCCGCCGCCTGCACCCGGAGGAACTCCCCGGAGATCACCGCGAGCCGGTCGAGCAGTTCGGCCCACAGCTCGGGGTCGCCGTACATCAGCGCCTTGGTCCGGGTCAGATCCCGGCTCGGGCCGCCCTCGACCAGGTAGCTGGCCAGCGTGAACGGCGCACCGGCGAAGCCGATCAGGGGCGTCTCGCCCAGTTCGGCGACCAGCGCGCGGACGGCCTCGGTCACGTAGGGCACGTGGCTGGCCTCCAGGGGCGGGAGCCGATCGAGGTCGGCCCGGCTGCGCACCGGCTCGGCCACCACCGGTCCCACGCCGGCGACGATGTCGATGCCGACGCCGATCGCGGCCAGCGGGAGCACGATGTCGGAGAAGAAGATCGCGGCGTCGACGCCGTAGCGGCGGACGGGTTGCAGGGTGATCTCCGTGATCAGCTCCGGACGGCGGCAGGACTCCAGCATCGGCACGCCCTCCCGCAAGGCGCGGTACTCCGGGAGCGAGCGGCCGGCCTGGCGCATGAACCACACCGGCACGTGGGCCGCAGGCCCGCGACGGCAGGCCTGCAGGAAGGGCGAAGTCACGGACGGCGACACATCGGACGGCGCGAAGGATCCCCCAGGGGACGGCACAGGGGACGGCACGGGGGACGGCACGGGGGACGGCACGGGCAGTTCGACAGGGCTCGACACGAGCACGATGTAACCATCCCCGCGCGACGGCGGCCTGCTCGGCGACGCGGCGCGCTCCAGGGACGTCGCCGGATCAGCCGGCGGAGACCAGCCCGACGCCGGCCAGCGCGGCAGTCACCCCGATCACCTGGATCGGGCGCAACCGCTCGTGCAGGACGGCGCCGGCGAGCAGCACGGTGACGACCGGGTAGAGCGAGCCGAGCACCGACACGACGCTGACCAGGCCGAGCGTCGAGGCCACGCTGAACGCCAGGTTCGCCGCGCCGTCCGCGACCCCCACGGCCCCGAGCATCGGCAGGTCACTGCGCCGGACGTCGCCGAGGGTGCCGAACGCGATCGCGGCGGCGCCGAACAACAGCAGCGACGTCAGACGCATCGCGATCGCGGTGTAGAGCGGGGACGACTCGGCGCCACGGTCCATGCCCAGGAAGGCGAAGCCGAACAACAGGCCGGCCACGGCGGCGAGCGCGACACTGGCGCCACGCGCCGACCCGGTGAGTTCGGGGCCGCTGGCCGTGACGGCACCGGCCAGGGCGACCCCCATGCCGACCACCTGGAGCCGGCTCGGTGAATCACCCGTCGCGAGCCCGACCAGGATCGGCACCAGAGCCCCCAGCGCGCCGATCGGTGACACCACGCCCATCGTGCCGATCGAGAGGGCCTGGTAGAAGCAGATCAGGCCGAGCGCCCCGGCCAGGCCGGTGAGCATGCCCCAGAGCAGCCACCCGCCGCCGGGCACGGCCTGCCGGGTGAGGAGCGCGCCGAGTCCCAGGGCCAGGAACGCCGCGGTCTGGGACCAGCCGACCACGACGATCGACGGCAGGCGCCGGGAGACCAGGCCACCGCCGAAATCGGCGGCTCCCCACAGCAGACTGGACAGCAGGGCGAGCAGGGAGGCCATGGCGGGCAGGCTACCGACCGTCATCATCGCCACGTGTCGGTCGTCGCACCGCACGCTCCCCCGCGCGTCGCATCGACTGCAGAAGGTGACGGCACCGTACGCTGCCGTTCGTGGCCCTGCGCAGGATGCCGGAGGACGCGCCCGAGGAGTTCGCGGCCGCGATGGAACGACTGCGCAGCGTGCGCCTTCGTCCCGAAGTGCTGCTCGAGGAGGTACCCGCCCCGCAGCGGATCGCCCCGCACGCCGTGGCGGTGAGCGCCGAGGTGCTGCAGGACGGCGAGGAGCTGGCCACCGGCCGGTTCGTCCTGCTCTTCGACCCGGCCGGTCAGGAGGCGTGGGAGGGCACCTTCCGGGCGGTCACCTTCGTCCGGGCCGCGCTCGAGCCGGACCTGGGCGCCGACCCGATGATCGGCCAGGTCGGCTGGACCTGGCTGCAGGAGTGCCTGGACGCCGCCGGCGCGGAGTACGCCGCTGCCGGGGGCACGGTCACCCGCGTGGTGTCGGAGTCGTTCGGCAGCCTGGCGCAGCGCCCGACCACCGTCGAGATCGAGGTCCGCGCCTCGTGGACCCCCCGCGGGGACATCGCCACCCATCTCGAGGGCTGGGCCGGCCTACTGTGCACGGTCGGTGGCCTGCCCCCGCTGCCCGCCGGCGTCGCCCCCCTCCCTCGCCGCCGCTCCTGACCTCCCGAGGCCCCCCGCGCTCCTCGAGCACGGTGTGACGTTGGGCTCGTCCATCGAGCACGACGTCACACAACGCGCATCCCCTCTCGTGGGCATTGTGTGACGTCGCGCCCGCCTGACGAGCACGGTGTGACGTCGTGCTCAGAAGGGCGGCCGAGCGGCACGCAGTGACATGGACAGCTGGCGCCGACGTCTCAAGGGGCCCCTGGGGGGTGCCGATCCAGTTCCGTGTAAGCCCCCCGGCCCGAGAGGCCGCTGGACACGGAGGTCGGCGTGACCACTTTGGTCGAACGAGCTGGAGTCCCGGTGCCCCGTCCTGGTCGTTTCGCCGCGATGGTCGTGGTGGCCACTCCCACCCTGCGGGAGGCGGTCGGCCACACCTTGCGGGTCCTCGGCGCGCGTCACGTGCTCGAGGTCGGCACGGTTGCCGACGCCCGGCAGAGGGCCGGCGCGGGGATCGCGGACCTGTGCGTGGCCGAGGCCGGACTGCCGGACGGCTCGGGGATCACCCTGATCCGGGACCTGCGCGCGGCGGGCTGGGTACGGGCCCTGGTGCTGAGCACCGCCGACGATCCCTACAGCGTGCGGGCCGCGATCGGCGCCGGAGTGCGCGCCTATCTGGTCTCCGCCGCGGCGTCGCCGATCCCGCGGCAGGGCGGCGAGCGGGGCGGGGACGGCGTGGACTCGCTGTCGGCCCGCGAGATCCAGGTGCTGCAGCTGGTCGCCGACGGCAAGTCCAACAAGGACATCGGCGAGAGCCTCGGTCTGTCCGCGCTGACGGTGAAGAGCCATCTGGCCCGGATCGCCCGCAAGCTGGGCACCGGGGACCGCGCGGAGATGGTCGCCACGGCCCTGCGTTCCGGCGCGATCGCCTAGTCGGGGCGTCCGGCGACCACCAGTCGACCCCCATCACCTAGATTTATGCCGTGAGCGACGGTGTGGCGGACGGTGACCTCCCGCCACCCATCCCCCGACTGGACTCCCCGCGAGACGGCGTCCCGCCGGTCGTCGACCGCCCCGCCGACCTCGACGAGGTGATCCGGGCCTTCGCCGCCGGGACCGGACCGATCGCCGTGGACGCAGAGCGGGCCTCGGGCCACCGCTACGGGCAGCGCGCCTTCCTCGTCCAACTGCGCCGCCAGGGCCCGGGCACCGCACTGATCGATCCCGCGGCCCTGCCCGACCTGTCGGTCCTCGGCGAGGTCATCGCCGACGCGGAATGGGTGCTGCACGCCGCCGGTCAGGACCTGCCGTGTCTGGCCGAGGTGGGCCTGCGCCCGCGCGTCCTGTTCGACACCGAACTCGGTTCCCGCCTGGCCGGCTTCGCGCGGGTCGGGCTGGCCGCGGTGGTCGAGCAGTTGCTCGGCCTCGGCCTGGCCAAGGAGCACTCGGCGGTCGACTGGTCGATCCGTCCGCTCCCGGAGCCGTGGCTACGCTACGCCGCCCTCGACGTGGAGGTGCTGGTCGAGCTGCGTGATGCCCTGGAGGCCGAGCTGGACCGGCAAGGAAAGCTGGACTGGGCGCGGGAGGAGTTCGCCGCCGTCGCGGCCGCCGCGCCTGGGCCGCCCCGTACCGACCCCTGGCGGCGCACCTCGGGACTGCACCGGTTGCGCACGCGGCGGCAACTGGCCGCGGTGCGCGAGCTCTGGGCCGCCCGGGACGACCTTGCTCGAATTCAGGACGTCTCCCCCGGCCGGCTGCTGCCGGATGCCTCCCTGGTCGCGGCGGCCCTGGCGATGCCCAACGGAGCGCGCGAGCTGGCCGCCCTGGAGAAGTTCACCGGACGCGCCGCCCGCCGTCAGGTGTCGCTGTGGGCGGCGGCACTGGACCGGGCCCGGGCCATGCCGGACGATCAGCTGCCGCCGCAGCACCTGCCAGCGGAGGGACCTCCCCCGGCCCGGGTGTGGGCCGACAAGGATCCGGCGGCCGCGGCACGGCTGGCCCGCGCCCGCGCCGCCGTCCAGGCCATCGCGGCCCGGCACACCCTGCCGGTGGAGAACCTGATCTCCCCGGACGCTGTCCGCCGCCTCACCTGGAGCCCACCCGATGGACGCGACCGGGACGCTGTCCGGGCGGCCCTGGTCGTGCTCGGGGTGCGCGCCTGGCAGATCGATCTCACCCTCGACGCGATGGTCGACGCCGTGGCCGGAGCGGCAGGGCCGGCGTGCCCGGCCGCGGCCGACACCCGTGATCGGGCGACCTCGTGATCAGGTGAACCGGCTGCGCACCCCCCGGGCGTAGGACGACGCGGCCCGGCGCAGCGCCTCCCGGTCGATCCGCAGCACCTGGCGCAGCGCCGCGGCCTCGGTGACGGCCACGCCCTGCCCCGACGGCTGGGCGGCGGCAGCGCCGTAGAGCGAGTACAGCGAGGTCTCGCCGTAGTGCGCTGCGATGAACAGGCACGTCAGCCAGGCGTCGGTGTATGCCCGGGCCACCTGCGCGTTGGTGCCGGCATAGAACCGCTGCCCGTCGGCGACCAGCGTGGGTCGCCAGCCCGGACTGCGCAGTTGCTCCCAACTCGCGGCGGGCAGGCCGCGGCGGTCCAGCGCGATCAGGCCTCGCACCGTGCCCGATTCGACAGCCCGGTAAGCGGTGTACTCCGCCGTCCCCTCGACAAGCCAGGTCGGCACCGTGCCCTGGCCCTCGAGCGCCAGGGCCACGTGGGTCACCTCGTGCCGCAGCACGGCCTGGGCGCGCGCATCGGTCCGCCGGAGCAGGAACGGGGTGACCGCCATCCGCGCCGCCACCGGCCCGGGGGCCACCCCACCGGCCACAGCACCCGCGGGACCCGACGACGCGCCCGACGCCGAGGGCCTCGCCGACGCGCCCGCGGTCGCGGCAGGAGGCGTGCCGGTCCAGCCGTGGGCGGCGACCCCCGGCTGACCCGACAGCGTGCGCACCTCGGCAGCGAACGCCGCGGGATCGCTGCTGGCCCGCCCTCCCTCGCCGGCGGCTCGGCTGCCGAACCAGCTGGCCACGATCCGCTCGTCGGTAGCCGCGTAGGCGACCACGCGGCCGTTCCAACGCTGGGTCGGGACGGCGGCGCGCACGGACGCCACCGCCTTCTCCAATGCCTGGGCCAGGCGCTGGTTGTCGGTCCGGCGCGTGGGGTCGCCGACCACCATCACGTGGGGCGTGCGCACCACCGAGACCGCTCGGTTCACCCAGGGTTCCACGGGGGTGGCCGCCTCGGCCGGAAGTGAGTCACCCTCCTCGATCAGACGCCAGGTGGTGCCGGTGCGTCCGACCGGCACCGAGATCACCGTGCTCACCGGCGCGTCGTCCCAGCCGGGCAACGTGTACGCGAGCCGGACCGGTACCATCAGCGTCTCCTCGAACCCGGCGGGCACGGACACCACCGTGGCGCTTGCGGCCGGCTGCGGGAGCGGGCCGGGCGGCAGGGTCAGTCGCAACCCCGTCGCGCCGACCGCGGCAGCGCGCGCCGCAAGGCCCTGCCAGCGCTGGCGCGGGGCCACCGCCCCCGAAGCCGCATCCGGAGCCGTCAGCGCCGCGATCGCCGCCTGGTCCCCGGACCGCACGGCGGCGTCGAGCCGCCCGATCAGGTCGGCCACGGCCTCCCGCGCACCGTCGGGCGGCGCGACCTGGCCGAGCGCCGGGCCCAGCACCCCCCGCCAGGTGTCGATCCGCGGCGCTTCGCCGCGCGCGAGCAGCGCTCCGCCCACGCCGACCAGACCGGCCACCAGCAGGACGGCGATGCGACGCCGACGCCGTCCCGCCGACCCCCGACCACCCGCGGTGATGGCGCGAGAGCCCGGGGCGGCCGGGATCCCCACCCCCGGCAACGGCCAGGGCCCGGTGGGTGGAGAGGACACGGACGTCGACCCGGACGCGGTGCGCGGCGCGGTCATCGCGGCCAGCGGGAGCCCCATCGGACGCGTCGGCGCGGCCACCGGGTCCGCCACGCCGCGACCGGGATCCATGGGCAGCACGGTAGCCGGGCCGGGCAGCACCCGAACCGGAATCCGGCCGGCACTCACATCCCTGCCCCTCGCCGCGACGGAGCCGGCGGCGGTCGCAGACACCCTGCTCCCATCGGGCGACGCAGCCTCGGCAGCGCCACCGACGCGGCCGCCCGTTATTACGGTGTGTGACATGGATCCCGAGTTCTCGCCCGTGGAGCTCCGTCAAGGCGTACTGAGCGTGAGCGTCTGGGGCGGGGTGGATCTGCATCCCGAGAACGGCGGTGTCCGGGTCGCCGACCGGTCCGGCGTGTGCGGACGCCCCGGGCGACTGCTCAGCTGGGCGGAGCTGTCCGCGGTCTGCGGACACCGCTCACCGCAGAGCCCCGCCGGACGGCGCCGGCTCGGGATCCTGCTGCGGCTCGAGGCCCGACTGGCCGGCCTCACCGATCCCGGGGCCTGGTTGCGCGACCACGCCGTCCTGCTTGCTCTGCCGCCCGGTCACGTCGACCACCTCGGTCCGCGATGGAGCCACTGGCGCCTCGGCGGGGACGCCCTGTGGCTGGGTCTGGGGATCCATCTGGCGGACGAGGAGACCGCAGTGCCGGTCCCGCCCGGCGTGCTCGACGCCCATGAGGTCGCCTGGCAGGATTGCTGGCCGACCGCGGCCGCCTGGGTGGAGCAGCGGGCGGCGGTAGCGGCCGAACTGGTCGCCGGCAGCCGACGCGACGCCGGGGCGCTGCGCTCGGTGGGCGGATGCGACGTGCTCAGCCTGCTGATCGGCGCGCCGCTGCGTGAGACGCTGGCCCGTGCCGACGGCACGGGGATGCGGGCGGTGGCGCTGCCCGACCGCCGGCGGGGCTGGTTCGACCTCACCCGGGTGGACCCCGCTTACGTCGCGCTGGCCTGGCAGCTGACCGACGCGCCGTTCCGGGGGCTACCCCGCCCGGTGCTGGTCACCCGGGACGTGGTCGCCCTGCCGGCCGTCGGCGGTGATCTCGGCCGCCACGCGGTCGAACTGCGCTGAGCCCTGCCGCAACGGCACCACCAGCTCGGTCACCTCACGACTGATCGCCTGGGCGGTCAGGCCGATCCGCTCCAGCACCCCGGCCCTGGAGGCGTGCGCCAGGAACTCTCGCGGGATGCCGAAACCCCGCACCGGCGTGGTGATCCCGCGATCGGCGAGCAGGGTCCGGACGGCGCTGCCGACGCCACCGGAGATCAGGCTGTCCTCGACCACGACGACCAGCCGGTGCTCGCTGGCCAGGTTCGCCAGGCCGATCGGCACAGGCACCACCCATCGGGGGTCGACCACGGTCGTGCCGATCCCCTGGGCATCCAGGCGTCGTGCCGCCTCGATCGCCGTCCCCACCATCGAGCCCACCGCGATCAGCAGGACGTCGCGGTCGCCGGAGCGGTGCAGGACGTCGACCCGGTCGTGACCGGTGCCCAGGCCCTCCACCACCGGGATGTCCGCCGGCACGGCCCCCTTGGGGAAGCGGACGACGGTGGGCGCGTCCTCGACCGCGCAGGCCTCGGCCAGCTCCTCGCGCAGGGTCGCGCCGTCCCGCGGGGCGGCCAGGCGCAATCCGGGCACCATCGACAGCATCGAGATGTCCCACATCCCGTGGTGGCTCGCGCCGTCGTCCCCGGTCACCCCGGCTCGATCGAGCACGAAGGTGACCCCGGCGCGATGCAGGGCACAGTCCATCAGCACCTGATCGAAGGCTCGGTTGAGGAAGGTCGCGTAGACCGCGACCACGGGGTGCAGACCGGCGAAGGCCATGCCGGCCGCGCTGGTCACCGCATGCTGCTCGGCGATGCCGACGTCGAAGACGCGCTCCGGGTAGCGCTGCGCGAACCGGTCCAGCCCGACCGGGATCATCATCGCCGCGGTGATCCCGACCAGGTCGGCGCGGCTGTGGGCCAGTTCGACCATCGCCTCGGCGAACACCGCCGTCCAGGGCGTGCCGGAGGTGGCGATCGGTTCGCCCGTCTCGGGATCGATCACCCCGACCCCGTGGAAGTGATCGGCCTGGTCCTGTTCGGCGGGGCCGTACCCGTGGCCCTTGCGGGTGATCGCGTGGACGATCACCGGCCCGCCGTAGTCGCGGGCACGGCGCAGGGTGTGCTCGAGCTCGGCCACGTCGTGCCCGTCCACCGGCCCGAGGTACTTGATGCCGAGGTCCTCGAACATCCCCTGGGGCGCCACGACGTCCTTGAGACCCTTCTTCACCCCGTGCAGCGCGTCGTAGGCGATCCGGCCCGGGGCGCCGCGCTTCTGCAGCATGGTCTTGCCCCACTCCAGGAACCGCTCGTACCCCCGCGTGGTGCGCAGGGTGGACAGGTGGTGGGCCAGACCGCCGATGGTCGGCGCGTAGGACCGCCCGTTGTCGTTCACGACGATGACCAGCCGCCGGTCCGCACCCGCGGCGATGTTGTTCAGGGCCTCCCAGGCCATCCCGCCGGTGAGGGCGCCGTCCCCGATCACCGCGACCACGTGCCGGTGGTGCTCACCGCGCAACTGGTGCGCCTTGGCGATGCCGTCGGCCCAGGACAGCGCGGTCGAGGCGTGCGAGTTCTCGACGATGTCGTGCGGTGACTCCTCCCGGCTCGGGTAGCCGGAAAGGCCACCCGCCTTGCGCAGGGCGGAGAAGTCCTGCCGGCCGGTGAGCAGCTTGTGCACGTATGCCTGATGGCCGGTGTCGAAGACGATCCGGTCGACCGGGGAGTGGAAGACGCGGTGCACCGCCAGGGTGAGTTCGACCACGCCGAGATTGGGCCCCAGGTGACCGCCGGTCCGGGAGACCTGCTCCACGAGGAACGCACGGATCTGAACCGCCAGGTCCGTGACGTCCTCGGGGTTCAGGGCCCTCAGGTCGTCGGGGTCGCCGATCGAGGCGAGTCGCACCATCCGGCCTCGAACCTCCCTGGTCCGGCCACACACCGGGACCGCTGACGAGTCTAGGTCGGCTTGCCGGAACCGTCCGGCTGAAGCCGAGGACCTCCACCCGGCCTCCACCCGGCCTCCAGCCGTCCTGCCGTCGGGCGCGGGCTCACAGCCGTGGCACGTACCGCCGACTCTGCAGGGCCTGGGCGATCAGGTCGACCGCCCGGCGGGCTGCGACCAGGCGCGCCTCCTCCAGGTCCAGCACCTCCAGCAACTGGCCGACCACCGGCGGCTCGAGCCAGGGGGCCAACGCGGTCCGGACGCCGCTGCGCCCCTCGCGTAGGCCCGCCAGCTGGGCGTCCACGTGCCGCGACGCCAGATAGGCCAGACCGAGTGGGTGACGACCCAACACCGGGTGGCCGCGGTAGTCGGCCGGGCACAGGTCGAACAGCCACGTCACCGCCGACCGCTGCCAGTCAGGACTGTCCGGCGCGCGGACCGCGGGCGGCCACCCGGGCGGCAGGGTCATCGCCGACCGACCGCCACGGTCGCGGGAATCACCTCCACCACCGCGCCGTCCGGCTCGCCCAACACCGCGACCGGATCCGCCAGCAGATCCGACCAGGCCAGTTCGGTGGCGCCGATCAGGGCGGCATCCCCGCCGAGCATCGGGACGGCGACCTCGACCTGCTCGGCCGGTGCGGTGAGCGCCTCGCGGGCCAGGGTGGTCAGCGCCACCCGCTCGACCAGGGGATACACGGCACGCAGCAGTCCACCGACGATGAACAGCCGAGGGTTGACCAGGTTGACGATGCTGGCCATGCCGAGCCCGAGGTAGTACCCCAGCTCGTCCAAGGCGCCACTGTCGGGATCGACCCGGGCCAGGGCCGCCAGCAGTTCCTCGGAGCCGGTCCGCTCGGGCAGCCCCAGGGCGCGACCCAGCGCCGGCAGGCCGATCTCGGTCTCCCAGCAGCCGTGGGCACCGCAGCGGCAGCGCCGGCCGTCGGGCCGGATCACCATGTGCCCGAGTTCACCGGCATACCCCCCGGCACCCACCAGCGGGCGACCGCCGACCACCATGCCGCCACCGACGCCGACGTCACCGGCCAGGAACACCACGTCGTCGACACCGCGGGCGGCTCCCCGCCGGAGCTCGGCCAGCAGCCCCAGATCCGCGTCGTTGCCCACCCGCGACGGCATCGTCGGAAACCGCGCGTGGAGCATCTCCCCCAGGGGCACGTCGACCCAGTCCAGGTTCGGCGCGAACCGGACCAGCCCGTCGCGGCTGTGCACCACACCGGGGACGGCAACCCCCACCCCGACGACGGCCCCGCCCGCCGCGGGGTCGGCCAGCAGAGACCGGAAGAGGGCGGTGACCGCGGCGAGGACCGCCTCGGGACGGGTGTCCCCCGCGCCGAGGCGCAGGTGTCGGCGGGTCACGATCGTGCCGCCCAGACCGACCAGCGCAGCGACGATCCGATCCACCCCGATGTCGGCTGCCAGCACCTGGACGGCGTTCGCCGCCGGCACCACCCGCAGCGACGGGCGGCCCGCCGTGCCGTGACCGCCCCGAGTGCCCTCGGGCCGATGTTCGCGCACGACACCCAGCCCCACCAGCTCGTTGACCAGAGCGCCGATGGTGCTGCGGTTCAGCCCCATCCGCTCGGTCAGCTCCGCGCGGGTGAGCGCACCCGACTCGTGCACATGCGCGAGCAGGGTGCCCAGGTTGTACCGCCGCACGTCCTCCTGGGTGCCGCCCCGGGCGGCCCGGACCGGTGGTGCCGGCCGAGCCGCCCGGGGCGCACTGGACGACGTCCCCGACATCGTGGACCGACTCGGTCAGCGACCAGAGGCGGCCGCACGACGGCGGGCGATGGCGTCGACGCTGGCCGCCAGCAGCAGCACCAGCGCGGTGACCACGTACTGCGGAGCCGCCTCGGACGTCAGCAACGGCATGCCGTTGGCCAGCACCGCGACCACGAGACCACCGATGATCGCGTCGATGATCCGGCCCTTGCCGCCGAACAACGAGGTGCCGCCGATCACGGCTGCTCCCACCGCGAGCAGCAGCGTCGTCGACCCGCCGGTGGTCGGCGAGATCGAGTTGTCGCGAGAGGCGAACACGATGCCGGCCATGGCCGCCAGCGTCGAGCAGATCACGAAGCAGGTGATCTTGAGGCCGACCACGCTGATGCCCGCGCGCCGGGCGGCTTCGGCGTTGCCGCCCACCGCGTAGATGTGCCGGCCGAACCGGGTGCGGCGCAGCATGAAGGTCAGCCCGATGACGATCACGGCGGTGATCGGCACGATGATCGGCACGCCCTTGAGCGAGGCGACGGCGGGATTCACCGCACGCTCGACACTGAGCAACCAGGTGGCCAGACCGAGGATCACTGCCAACGCGGCGACCTTGGCGGCGAGCACCGAGATCGGCTCGAGCGGCAGGCCCGCCGAGGCCCGCATCCGCCGCCGGTTCAGTCCCAGACCGAGGTAGGCCAGCACGGCCACCAGGAACAACAACCAGCCCCACAGAATGGGCAGGTTCTTGTTCATGATCGCCAGGATGGTGGTGTCCTTGATCGAGATCGTGCCGCCGGTCCCGATGATCCAGAGCATCACGCCCTGCAGGCCGAGGAAGAACGACAACGTGACGATGAACGAGGGGATGCCGAGTTTGGCGACCAGCCAGCCGATCACCAGTCCGATCAGGGCCCCGGTCAGCAAGCAACCGATCACAGCGATCGGCCAGGCGTAGCCCCGCTGGGTCATCAGCACGCCCATGATCGCGGCCGAGGTACCGGCCGCGTATCCGGCGGACAGGTCGATCTCCCCGAGCAGCAACACGAAGATCAGACCCATCGCCACGAAGATGGTGCCAGCGCTCTGCTGCAGCAGGTTGGCGGCGTTGAACGGGGTGGGGAAGCGATCCGGCTTCATCGCCGAGAAGAACAGCACCAGGACGACGAAGCCGAGGACGGCGGGCAGGGCGCCGACGTCGCCGGCCCGCACCTTGGCGATGTACTCGCCGATCATGTTGCCGATGCCCGATCGATCGGGGTGCAGGACCTCCGGCGCGCTGGGGCCCGGCTCGGTGGTGGTGGTCATGCGAGGACCTCCTTGGCGCTCAGGCCGATCTCTCCGCTGTGGCCGGACGTGATCAGCTCCACGATCCGGGCCCGGTCGAGCTGGGTGGTGGCGACCTGGGCCGCCATCTGGCCGAGGTAGAGGGCGGCCACGTTGTCGGCCACCTGCATCACGTCGTTCATGTTGTGCGAGATGAGGATCACGGCGAGCCCGTTGTCGGCCAACCGCCGGACCAGGTTCAGCACCTGCTCGGTCTGCGCGACCCCCAGGGCGGCGGTCGGCTCGTCGAGGATCACCAGCTTGCTGTTCCACAGCACCGCCCGGGCGATGGCCACCGTCTGCCGCTGCCCACCGGAGAGGCTGGAGACGTGCTGTCGCACCGACTTCAGGGTGCGCACGGACAAGCCCTTGAGGGTCTCGTTGGCGCGCTGCTCCATCGTCGTCTCGTCGAGGGTGCCACCGGCGACCTGTTCGCGACCCAGGAACATGTTGGCCACCACGTCGAGGTTGTCGCACAGGGCAAGGTCCTGATACACGACCTCGATCCCCATCGCGTTGGCCTGCCTCGGGTTGCTGACGTCGACCGGCTGACCTTCCCAGGTGTAGGTCCCGCCGTCGAAGGAGTGGATCCCGGCGATCCCCTTGATCAGGGTGGACTTGCCGGCACCGTTGTCTCCGACCAGTGCGGTGACCTTGCCCAGCCAGGCGTCCAGGTCGACGCCCTTGAGCACCTCGACCGCGCCGAAGCTCTTCGTGACGCCGCGCAGGCTCAGCAGCGGCGTTTCGGGGTGTGCAGGGGGAATGCCCATGAGCTCGTCCTCGCGTTCCTCCAGTAGCGGGCTGATGTGATCCGGCAACCGATCAGGGCCCGGCCGCACCGGGTGCGGCCGGGCCCCGTCACGGTGGAGCGGTGGAGCGATGGGCCTCAGCTGATGCCGTTGGCGGTGCAGGCCGCCTTCAGCTCGGCTGTGGTGCAGATCTTCTCCTTGGTGGTGAAGCCGTCGGCGATGACGTCCTTGACCGTGTCCTTGAAGATCGCCTGCGGCTCGAGCAGGACGGACGGGACCTGGGTCTTGGCGGTGGTGTCCTCGACCTTGCCGGTGGCCAGCGCGTCGGCGGCGGCGGTGTCACCCTTGGCCAGCGCGATCGCGAGCTTCGCGGCCGCCTCGGCCTCCTTCTTGACCGCCTTGTACACAGTCACGTACTGGGTGCCGAGCAGTACGCGCTGCAGGCCCTCGTCCGTGGCGTCCTGACCCGTCACCGGGACCTTGCCGGCGAGGCCGTTCTTGCTCAGCACGGAGATCGCGGCACCGCCGAGGCCGTCGTTGGCGGCGGCCACTCCGTCCACCTTCCCGCCGGCCTTGGTGAACATCTGCTCGAACACGGTGACGGCCTTGGTGTTGTCCCAGTCCGGAACGGCCTGGCTGTCGGTCACGGTGTACCCCGCAGCCTTGATCGCGTCGTCGTAGCCCTTCTTGAACAGGGTCGCATTGTTGTCGGTCGGCGACCCGTTGAGCTCGAGCACGTTCCCGGTCGTCTTGCCCGCTGCCTTCAGGCCCTTGACCAGGCCCTCGCCGATCGCGGTGCCGACCTTCACGTTGTCGAACGAGACGTAGTACTTGGCGCCGCCACCCAGGGTGAGCCGGTCGTAGTCGATCACCGGGATGCCCGCCGCGGTGGCCTTCTTGACCACGGCTGCGCCGGTGTCCGAGTCCAGGTTGACGATCATCAGAACCTTGACCCCAGCACCGATCATGCCGTCGGCCAGGGTCTGGAACTTGGCCTTGTCACCGCCAGCATTCTGGATGTCTGCCTCGACCCCGGCGGCCTTGAACGCCTCGTTGAGGAACCCGCGGTCAGCAGTCTCCCAGCGGGCCGACGAGGCCGAGTCGGGCAGGATGACACCGACCTTGCCGACCGATCCTCCGCCACCACCGGCCGAGCCCGACGCGGCGGACGACGAGGAGGTACTGCTGCTCCCTCCACCGCAGGCCGACAGGCCCAACGCTGCCATCGTGCTGACGGCGATGAGACCGACAGTCCTTGTGCGCATGCTCCGGTCCTTCCTGGCCTGACGGCCCGGGTTTCGCCTCTGGGAACCTCACCCATCGGCCACTGCCCACCTCTGGCGAGGTGGATATGTTGTGGCCGACAACATATTCCCCGCCCTGCCCGACCGGAAGGGGGGCTCGGCAACTCGACGGTCACGCTCTCGTAACAAATTCGCTCATGCTCCGCCGGCGTACCTCGATCCGAGGGTTTCGTCCCGATTCGGGTCCCTGCGCAGGTACACCGGCGGAGCATGAGCGAGGTGCGTGCGACGGCGCGAGGGCGCCGACCCCGTGGGTCGACACCCTCGCGGAGGTCGTCGTCAGGCGCGGGCGAGCTGGCGCAGCACATACTGCAGGATGCCGCCGTTGCGGTAGTAGTCCGCCTCGCCCGGCGTGTCGATCCGCAGCACCGCGTCGAACTCGACACTGCTCCCGTCCTCCGCCGTCGCGGTGACGTGCACCGTGCGCGGCGTCGCCGGTCCGTTCAGCGCCTCGACCCCGCTGATCGCGAAGGTCTCGGTGCCGGTCAGCCCCAACGAGTCCGCGTTCTGGCCGGCCGGGAACTGCAGCGGCAGCACGCCCATGCCGATCAGGTTCGAGCGGTGGA